>CXWL01001225.1_pt1 | contig 19444 bp, 23 predicted proteins | sample 590931 | NCBI WGS metagenome assembly CXWL01 (sample SAMEA3498368, study PRJEB10139) | groundwater metagenome | biome: water well; material: biofilm material | place: Germany | collected 2015-04-27 | reverse complement strand
GGGCTCGCGGTAGCGCGTCTGGCGCACCACCCGGTGGGCAAAACTCAGCTTGCTGTGGGCGCCGGCCCCCAGCCCTAGGTAGTCGCCAAACTGCCAGTAATTCAGGTTGTGTCTGCAGCGGTGGCCGGCGCGCGCGTAAGCGGAGACCTCGTAGCGCTCCAGACCGGCCGCGCCGGTGAGTTCGGTCAACAAATCCAACATGGCGTAGGCCTCGTCATCGGCGACCGGGGTCGGCGGGTACTTGGCGAAATAGGTGTTGGGCTCGATCGTCAGGTGGTAAATCGAAATGTGCGGCGGGCCCAGGCTCAGGGCGGTGGCCATGTCCTGGCGCAGGTCCGCCTGGGTCTGGCCCGGCAGCGCGTACATGATGTCCAGGTTGAAGGTGTCAAAGGCCTGCGCCGCCTCCTCCACCGCGGCAATGGCCTGCGCCCGATCATGCACCCGGCCCAGGCGCTGCAGGGCGGCGTCGTTGAAACTCTGCACCCCCACCGACAAGCGGGTCACGCCAGCAGCGCGAAACGCCCGGAAGCGATCTTTCTCGAACGTGCCTGGGTTGGCCTCCAGTGTGATCTCGCAGTCAGCACTCAGCGTCAACCGCGCCCGCAGGCTGGCCAGCAGGCTGTCGATCGCTTCGGGTGAAAACAGACTGGGGGTGCCCCCGCCGATGAACACGCTTTGCACCGCACGCCCCCAGACCAGGGGCAGAGCGGCCTCCAGATCGGCCTGCAGGGCGTCCAGGTAACGCTGCTGGGGCAGTTGCGCCGGTGCCATTTCGTGCGAATTGAAATCGCAATAAGGGCATTTCTTCAGGCACCACGGCAGATGGATATAGACCGACAGCGGCGGCAAGGCCGTCAGTTGCAGGGCGCCCGGGCGCAGGTAGTGTTGGATGTCCGCCGCCTTCATCGCATGGCCCTGCTGCCCACCTACAACCAGCGCTCGCGAATCAACGCCAGCATGGCCTTGGCCGCCCGCCCGCGGTGGCTGTTGGCATTCTTGACCTCGATTGGCAATTCGGCGAAGGTCTTGCCAAACTCGGGGATAAACATCACCGGATCAAAGCCAAAACCATTGCTGCCACGCCGCTCCCGCGCAATTTCGCCCACCACGCGTCCGACCGCCACCAGGGGCTCCGGGTCATCGGCGTGCCGCAGCGCCACCAGCGTGCTGACCATCGCGGCGCGGCGGTTGGCAAGCCCGCTCATCTGTTGCAGCAGGGCGGTGACGTTGTTGTCGTCACTCTTGTCCAAGCCGAACTGGGTTGCATAGAACGCGGTGTCCACGCCTGGTCGACCTCCAAACGCGTCGACACACAGGCCGGCATCATCGGCGATGGCCGGCAATCCACTGTGGCGCGCGGCATGGCGCGCCTTGGTCAAGGCGTTTTCCAGAAAAGTGCGGAACGGCTCTGGCGCCTCGGCGATGGCGAGTTCGCTCTGGCACACCAGTTCCATACCCAGCGGGGCCAACATGGCCTGCAGTTCAATCAGCTTGCCCGGGTTGTTCGAGGCCAACACCATTTTCATGAATCAGACCCTCGCGCGAACCGCGCCGCGTAGCACACGCTACGCACTGGCAAGCGCCGCGCGTTGCAGGCCGACGAGGTCCCGAATCCCCTGCTCGGCCAAGCAGAGCAGGGCATCCATCTCCTGGCGCGAAAACGCCGCGCCCTCGGCCGTGCCCTGCACTTCCACGAAGCGGCCGGCGCCCGTCATCACAACATTCATGTCGGTGTCGCAGGCCGAGTCCTCGGTGTACTCCAGGTCCAGCAAGGGGACGCCGCGCAGCATGCCCACCGAGATCGCCGCCACATGGTCGCGAATCGGTGACTGCTTGAGCTTGCCCCCGCGCAGCAACAGGTTGACGGCGTCTTGCGCGGCCACGAAGGCACCGGTAATCGCGGCGGTGCGGGTCCCGCCATCGGCCTGCAACACATCGCAATCCAGACAAAGGGTGCGCTCACCGAGCAAAGCCAAATCAAACACCGAGCGCATGGAGCGGCCAATCAGGCGTTGGATCTCCTGGGTGCGGCCGCTTTGTTTGCCACGCGCGGCCTCCCGGTCCCCGCGCGTATGGGTGGCCCTGGGCAACATGCCGTATTCGGCGGTCACCCAGCCCTCGCCGCTACCCTTCTTGTGAGGGGGCACCTTTTCTTCCACGGATGCAGTGCACAACACTTTGGTGCCGCCAAACTCGATCAGCACCGAGCCTTCGGCGTGCACCGTGTAGCCGCGCGTGATGCGAACCGGCCGAAGTTGGTTGGCGCCGCGGGCGCCGCTGCGAGAGATGTCAGTCATAGGAGTTGTTGTGCTCGGCGTGCGGGCCAATGCCCGCTGCGGGGTCAGCCGCGACGGGCGGCGGAGCGGCGAATCGCCTCGTTGATTTCGGCAATCGAGCGTTCAATCGCCGCGTCGTCCAGATCTTCGACCGAGTGGTCCAGCCAACCGGCCTGAACGGTGGAGGCAAACACGCCCTCGTTGATCGATTCGGTGGAAATGCTCCCGCGCGTGGACTCAAAGCCATCGGGAGTTTCCCACTCGATGGCAATCACGGTCACGTTGTCGCTGGTTGGACCCGCCTTGCGCAAGGCTTTTTCCACCAACTCTGGCACGGCATCGGCGACCGGCCGGTGGCTGAGTTGGTAGACGATATCGACATCGCTCAAACTGCTCCACAACCCGTCGGAGCACAGCAGGAAGCGATCCCCCTGCTGTAGCGGGACCGGCCCCGTCACGTCAAACACCGGCTTGGTGGGCGAGCCCAGGCAGGTGTACAGAATATTCCGATTGAAACGGTCCGGCATCTTGACGTCGACTCCGCTGCCCTGGCGCTGCTCAACATAAGAGTGATCACGCGTGCGCGCCAGCAATTCGCCGTCGCGTACCAGGTACAGCCGTGAATCGCCGCAATGCACCCAAGTGATGCAGCCATGCTGGACCAGAGCGGCCACGATGGTGGTCCGCGGCGAGTCGAACATGCCCTTTTCGATCGTGTACGTCAGGATTTGACGGTGGGCCGACATCACCGCGGCCGACAGAAAGGCCGGCACATCCGCCACTTCGGGGCGGGCCTCTTTCTGATACAGGGCCGACATGGTTTGCAGCGCCATCTGGGCCGCGACCTCGCCCTGCGGGTGACCACCCATGCCATCGGCCAACAAGAACAGACCTGAGCCGCGCGTATAGCAATAGCCCATGCGGTCTTCGTTCTTCTCCCGCCCGCCTTTGCGGCTAACCTGAAATACAGAAAATTTCATTTGGCCTTCCCGAAGCGGGTCGCGTTCTGAACATTCTTCTTGGTATCTGCAACCATGGTGTCAAATTGCATGCGCACCTTCTCCGTCACGCTTAACTTGGTGTAGCGGCGTTCGCCTTCACGGCTAAGCTCTTTCTGTAGGGCAAAAACCGACTGGGGTCGCGACAAGGGGTCGAGCGACATACACCACTCGACCACCTCGATCAGGTTGTCAGAGTAGACCCCACGCAGGCGCGCCAGTGCAGTCGTGATGCGGTCCTTCTCCAAGCGTTGCGGCGCCTCGTTGGGTGGGTAGCCCTGCATACAGGCATAGATGCAGGCACCAATCGCGTAGATGTCGGTCCAAGGGCCCATCGACGCATCGCGGCGGTACATTTCCGGCGCGGCAAAGCCCGGCGTGTACATCGGGCGGATGAAATTGCCCTCTTTGCTCAACACCTCACGGGCGGCGCCGAAATCGATCAGCACCGACTTGTTATCGTCGGTAATGAAGATGTTGGCCGGCTTGATGTCCAGATGCAGCATCTTGTGCTGGTGCACGATACGCAGGCCGCGCAGGATTTCGTCGAATAGGGACCGGATGGTGGACTCGCGGAATACCTTGGGCAGCTTCTGGTCACGCGCGGTGATGATGAAGTCCTGCAGGGCGGCGCCCTCCAGGTAGTTCATCACCATGTAGACGGTTTCGTTCTCACGAAAGAAGTTCATCACACTCACGACCGAGGGATGCGAAATCTGGGCCAGCGAGCGACCCTCTTCAAAAAAACTCTTCAAACCCAGCCGGTACAAGGACAGCTTTTCGGCCTGCACCTGCGGCAACAAGGCGCCGGGAGCGCGCGTTGCCAGGGACGACGGCAGGTACTCCTTGACCGCCACCTGCTGGCCCTCGCCATCAATGGCCAGATACACCACGCCAAATCCACCAGCCGCAAGTTTGCGAATGATTCGGTAGCCACCAATCATGGTGTCAGGCGGTAAGGGAGCCGGTTTGACCTTTGACATAATTTTGAGGTTATCGTTCGTCTGCTCCGCTGGAACCGGTTATTCTCAGGCCCGTTCCATTGATCAAAGAATCGCAATGCCAGTTTACAGCATGACCGGCTATGCCAGTGCCCAGCACAGCAGCGCCAGCACCCACTCCGAGCCCGAGGCCAAGAGCGGTCCGGCCAGTCAACTTGGGCTCGAAATTCGAGCCGTCAACAGCCGCTTTCTGGACCTCTCGTTTCGTCTGCCGGAAGAACTGCGCCAGTTTGAACCGATCTTGCGTGACCTACTGATCACACGCCTCAAGCGTGGCAAAGTTGAGGTGCGCGCCTCGATTGAATCCAGCACCCAGAGCCTGGTGACAGAACCTTCCCCGCGCTTGCTGCAACGGCTCAACGCCGTGCAAGATAGCGTCAAATCCTGGCTGCCCCAAGCGGCTGGCCTGAGCGTGGCCGAGGTCATTCGCCTGGCGACCACCGAGCAGTCGTCCACCCGCGACTGGAGCCAAGACATCGTACCCTTGGCCGAGAAGGTACTGGACGGCCTGCTCAGTGCACGCGAGCGTGAAGGCGCCCGGCTGGCCACCATGCTGCTTGACCGTATCACGCAACTGCGCGCGCTGGCCGCACAGGCGGTGCCGCTGGTTCCCAAACTGGTCGAGCAACAGCGCCAGCGCTTCATGGAACGCTGGGCCGAAGCCATGGCGCTGGCTGACGGCAGCACCCTGCCCGAGATGGCCAGCGACCGCGCCTTGACCGAGGCCACCGCCTTTGCCATCCGCATCGACGTGGCCGAGGAAATCACCCGACTCAACTCACACCTGGACGAGTTGGAGCGGCTGCTTAAACGTGGTGGCGAGATCGGCAAGCGACTCGATTTTCTGATTCAGGAACTACACCGGGAGGCCAACACCATGGGCTCCAAGTCAGCCGCGCTGGAATTGACCCATATCTCGGTGGACATGAAGGTGCTGATCGAACAAATGCGCGAGCAGGTCCAGAACTTAGAATAGCGCCACGTTTTCCCAACCCCGCAAGCCACCTTCGCCCATGGATTACCCAGGAAACCTCTATGTCGTGGCGGCGCCAAGTGGCGCTGGAAAATCGAGCCTGGTGCGGGCGCTGCTGGAGCTGGACTCTCGCGTCCAGCCGTCCGTGTCGCATACCACGCGTGCGCCGCGGGGGCAGGAAAAACATGGCCGCGAGTACTTTTTCGTCTCAGCGCAAGAGTTTGATGCCATGGTCGCGGCCGATGCCTTTGTCGAGTGGGCCCATGTACACGAGCAGCGTTATGGCACCTCGCGCCATGCGATTGAAGAGCGCATGAACCAGGGCTCGGACGTCATCCTGGAGATCGACTTCCAGGGCGCGATTCAGATCAAGAAGCTGTTCTGCAATGCCATCAGCATCTTCATCCTGCCGCCTACTTGGGAAGAACTGCGCTCGCGGCTGGAGCGACGCGGCGAGGACTCGGCCGAGGTGATTGAGCTGCGGCTCAAGAATGCACAGGTCGAGGTAGCCCAGGTCGACAAATTCGACTTCGTTATAATCAACGAGTTGTTTGACCGAGCGCTTTTTGACTTAAAGGCCATCGTTCACGCCCAGCGGCTCAAATTTTCGGCGCAACGCCGCGCCAGGGCCGACACCTTCGCGGCACTGAACATTCCGTAGTGCCTCCCACCCTCTCTCGGAGAAATTCATGGCCCGTATTACCGTCGAAGACTGCCTGGTGATGATCCCCAACCGCTTTCAGCTCGTGTTGGCCGCCACTTACCGTGCGCGGGCGCTCGGCCAGGGGCACACCCCCAAGGTCGAGAGCAAGAACAAACCCGGCGTCACCGCCCTGCGCGAAATCGCCGCCGGCAAGATTGGTATCGAGATGCTCAAGAAAGTTCCGCTTTAAGCGATCCACGGCCCCAGACAAAGCACCGCTTGCGGTGCTTTTTTGTTGGTGGCGCAAGAACTTGACCCGCGCGCTATATTCGAGGTGTGACTACCCTCGGCAAGACCCCCAAGCAAGCGCTCGAAAAGTCGGACGCCAAACGCGGCGTCGCGGCGGCAGCGGCGGCCAATGCCGCGGCCGCGAGTTTTGCCAGTCTGACCAGCAAACTCGACTACCTTGGCTCGGCCGACCTGGAACAGGTGCGACTGGCCTACCGATTCGCCGACGAAGCCCATCTGGGGCAGCTTCGCAACAGCGGAGAGCTCTACATCACCCACCCGATCGCCGTCGCCGCTCAATGCGCTGACTGGAAACTCGACGCTCAGGCGCTGATGGCGGCGCTGCTGCACGATTCGCTGGAAGACTGTGGCGTGACCAAGGTCGAACTGATCGAGCGCTTCGGCTCGCCGGTGGCCGAGTTGGTCGACGGCCTGACCAAACTTGACAGGCTTCACTTCAACACCCGTGAAGAAAACCAGGCTGAGTCGTTTCGCAAGATGCTGCTGGCGATGGCCCGCGATGTACGGGTGATTCTGATCAAGTTGGCCGACCGCAGCCACAACATGCGCACCCTGTCGGCCTCGCCCCGCGAGAAATGGCAGCGAATCTCCCTGGAAACGCTGGACATTTATGCGCCGATTGCCCACCGACTGGGTTTGAACCAAACCTACCGGGAACTGCAAAACCTGTCTTTTTGTCACCTTCGCCCCTGGCGTTTCGCGATCCTCTCCAAGGCGGTGGACAAGGCGCGCAGCAAGCGCCGCGACCTGATCCAGAAAGTCCAGCGCGAGGTCGAAGCCATGTTTACCAACGCCGGCATGAAAGTGCGCATCGCCGGTCGCGAAAAGACCCTTTACTCCATCTACAAGAAGATGGACGAGAAACACCTGAGCTTCGCCCAGGTCACCGACATTTACGGGTTTCGGGTGCTGGTGCCATCCGTGCTGGACTGCTACACCGCGCTGGGCTTGTTGCATCAGCTCTACAAGCCGGTTCCGGGCAAGTTCAAGGACCACATCGCCATCGGCAAACTCAACGGCTACCAGTCCTTGCACACCACCTTGGTCGGGCCGTCAGGGGTGAATGTCGAATTCCAGATGCGCACCGAAGCGATGCACGTGGTCGCCGAATCGGGGGTGGCGGCGCACTGGCTGTACAAGGCCAACCACCCGCAGGATACTGGCTCGGGCGAACGGCTGGGCTCCAAGTGGCTGCAGTCGCTGCTGGATATTCAGGACGAGACACGCGACGCGGCCGAGTTCTGGGACCACGTCAAGGTGGACCTGTTCCCCGACGCGGTCTACGTGTTCACGCCCAAGAGCCAGATCATGTCACTGCCGCGCGGTGCCACGGTGGTGGACTTCGCCTATGCAATTCACAGCAATGTGGGCGACCGCACCGTCACCGCCAAGATCAACGGGCAGCAGGTGCCGCTGCGCACGGAATTGCGAAACGGCGACGTGATTGAAGTGGTCACCGCCCCGATCTCGACGCCCAACCCGGCGTGGCTCAGCTTTGTTCGCACCGCCCGCGCGCGTTCCAAGATACGCCACCACCTCAAGACCCTGGCGCAGACCGAATCCGAAGGTCTGGGCGGGAAAATGCTGGCGCAAGCGTTGCGGGCCGAGGGCATCGAGCGGCTTCCACAGGACGACGAAGCGCACCGCCCGATCTGGGACAAGCTGCTGCGTTTTACCGGCAACCGCACCCGCGCGGAATTGCTGACCGACATTGGTCTGGGCAAACGCATCGCTGGCATTGTGGCTAAGCGACTGGTGATCCTGTTGACCGAGATCGGAGAAAAACCCGACGCCCTGTTGCTCACGCGGGAGCGCTTTGGCAACCAGGAGACGGTCTCCCAAGGCGCCCTCTCGCTCGACGGCAGCGAGAACGCCTCGGTCAAGTTTGCCGCCTGCTGCCGCCCTATCCCGGGCGACGCCATCGTCGGCTATTTGGGCCGCGGCGAGGGCTTGGTGGTCCACGCCGCGGATTGCTCGGTGGCTCGCAAACTGCAGCACAAGGACCACGAACGCTTCATCACGGTCGAATGGTCGGACGAGCCGATTCGTGCGTTCGAGACCGGGGTCCTGGTGACCGTCACCAACGGCAAAGGAGTGCTGGCACGCGTGGCCGCGGCCTTGGCCAACGCCGAGGCCGACATCGTTCACATCGACATGGGTGAAGAAGCCAATCAGGATGCCGCCGATTTGCGCTTTGTCATTGCCGTGCGTGATCGTGCGCACCTGGACAACGCCCTGCGCAACCTCAAACGCACGCCCTCCGTGTTGCGGGCGGCGCGGGCCAAAATCGGGTCCTGAGTCAGTGCCCGGCCGGCGCTGCCGCAGCGTAGTCGACCTTCAGCACTTCGATCTCCACCGCACCAGCCGGGGTCTGCAATTGCAGCACGTCGCCAACACGCGCCTTGAGCAAGGTACGCGCAACCGGTGAGACCCAGGTGACCTGCCCCATGGCGCTGTTGGCCTCGTCGATGCCCATGATGGTGACCGTGCGTTGCACGCCGCTGTCCTCCACGTAGGTCACCGTCGCGCCAAAAAAAACCTGATCACGGCCATGGTGCACGCTGGGGTCGGTCACTTCGGCGATCTCCAGACGTTTGGTCAGAAATCGGATGCGCCGGTCAATCTCGCGCAATCGTTTCTTGCCGTAGATGTAGTCGCCGTTTTCCGAGCGGTCGCCGTTGCTGGCGGCCCAGTGCACAATCTCGACCACTTTGGGCCGCTCGTTATCAATCAGGTCCAGCAGTTCGGCGCGCAATGTGGCGTAGCCGCTGGGGGTGATGTAGTTCTTGCTGCCGGCCGGCACGGGTGGCAAGGCCAGGTCCTCGTCCGCGTCGTCGGTCTCCCTGGTGAAAGCCTTGTTCATGTTTCCAATATGTTGCCGATGTGCCTGTGCACGGCTGCAACATTATGGCGCCTTGGCTTGACCTATTGATCTTGCCGAACAGCATCACATCAGATCCCGTCATTGCGAGCGTAGCGCGGCAATCCATGTCTGCTGCATGCCTCGGTGGATTGCCGCGCTGCGCTCGCAATGACGAGGTTCTAGCCGGCTTCGCTCGCAATGCCGACGCGCCGTCTTGGATTGCGGAGGTCTCTATGGCCAGCGCGTCGCAGGCCAGACTACGACTTGACTTGTGACTTGAAGTAATGAAACGAATGGGTCCAGGCGTCGCGCACTTTCTCCATCTCGGCCACCATGGCCTCCCAGGTGTCTTCGCCAGCGGCTTTGATCTCGTCGAGTTTGGCCACCGCCAGCTCCGATTGGTGGCGTAGCTTGGCCATCTCCTCCTTGTACTTGTCGCGCGCGTCCTCGCGCGCTTCCTTGGCTTTGGCCTGTACTTCGGCCATGCTGGCGTTCAACTCATCGAGTTGCAGTTTCATCTTGGTGATGTACGCGTCTCTGCTTTTCATGATCAGGTGTCCTTGTGTTAAGAGTGGGGTTTTGCCCGAGGGCGGCTTGGTGGCACGCCGCGTCAATGCGGGCTGGCACACCATGCCTAGCCAGACTAACCAGCCCCACCTGCGAGGTCTGTACGATTGCGCACAGACGGCGCCGCCGCGTGCGCCCATGCTTTTAGCCCAGCTTGGCGTCACCACGCGCCAAGCGTTTTGATTTACCAGGAGAAAACTTTGGCCGCCTTCCCAGAAAACATCAGCATGGCGCTGTTCTGCGACTTCGAAAATGTCGCGCTCGGCGTACGCGACGCCCAATACGACAAGTTCGACATCAAGCCAATCCTGGAGCGCTTGTTGCTCAAGGGCAGCATCGTGGTCAAGAAAGCCTATTGCGACTGGGACCGTTACAAGGGTTTCAAGGCCACCATGCACGAGGCCAACTTCGAGTTGATCGAGATCCCGCACGTTCGCCAGTCGGGCAAGAACTCGGCCGACATCCGCCTGGTGGTGGATGCACTGGACCTGTGTTACACCAAGTCCCACGTCAACACCTTTGTCATCATCAGTGGCGACTCCGACTTCTCGCCCCTGGTCTCCAAATTGCGCGAGAACGCCAAACAGGTCATTGGTGTTGGCGTCAAGCAGTCGACCTCCGATTTGTTGATCGCCAATTGCGATGAGTTCATCTTCTACGACGACCTGGTGCGCGAAAGCCAGCGCGCCACCAGCAGGCGCGACACCCGTGAAGCGTCGCCTGCGCCCAGGCGCTTTGCCGACGAAGACAAGGGCCGACGCGACGAGTTGGATGCCCGCCGGGGGCAGGCCATCGACATCGCGGTGCAGACCTTTGATGCCTTGGTATCGGAGCGCGGCGACAGCGGCAAGATATGGGCCTCCGTGCTGAAGGAAGCCATCAAGCGTCGCAAGCCGGACTTCAGCGAGTCCTACTACGGTTTTCGGGCCTTTGGCAACTTGCTGGAGGAGGCGCAAGCACGTGGTCTGCTGGAATTTGGACGCGACGACAAATCGGGCGCCTACGTGTTTCGCAGCAGCGTGCCGGAACCCAGCTCGCAGACCGCTGAGATGATCACGCCGGAGGCCCTGCCCCCGCCCCAGGAAACCCGCCGCAAGGGGCGCGGTGCTCGCAAAGCCGCACCCCGCCCGGCTGGCAAGACCCCCATCGACGTGCCGCATTTCGCACCACCCGCCGCTGAACCGGTGAGCGAAACCCCGCCCCCGAACGATGCCGCGCCAGCGGTGCGCAAACCAGCGGTGCGCAGCCGTCGTGCGCGTCAGCCGAGCCACAAGCCCGAAGGCGTCTAGCGCGGCGCCGTCAGCGGCACCCGCTTCCCATGGCGCCCGATCTGACGCCACGTTGACCTGGCTGAACGTGCGCTGGCGCACTGAATTTCCATCGAACTTGGTCAATCATGACCTGGACACATCGATTGGAACCCACATGAACGACTCCCCCACCCAGCATCCACTCAGCCTGGCAGTGTCCTGCGCACTGCTCTTTGGCGCGGTTGCCGGCCCGGCGCTGGCCCAGATCAAACTGGCCGACGCGGGCTACCTGACCGACCAACGTAGCCAGGTGGTGCGCAGCGGCTTCGGCCTGTGTTGGCGTGCCGGCACCGATCCGACTCCTGAACAGATCCAGCAATGCGACCCGCGACCGATCCCGGCGCCCATGGTGGCGGTCGCCGAGCCGGCCCGCCCGGCGCCGATGCTCATCGCCCAGGTCACGCCACCGCCCGCACCCATGCCAACGCGTGTGACACGACGCGTCACCTTCGATGCCGACGCTCTGTTTGACTTCGACAAGGCGACGCTACGTCCGGCCGGGCGCGCGGCGCTGGATGGATTCGTCGCCAGCATCAAGACCATCACGCCGGAGACCATCACCGCCATCGGACACGCCGACCGCTTCGGCACCGACGCTTACAACCAGCGTCTGTCCGAGCGCCGCGTGCAAACCGTCAAGTCCTACCTGGTGAGCCAGAACATGGACGCCAACCGCATCCGCGCCGAGGGCAAAGGCGAGTCGCAGCCGGTCACCAAACCCGGTGACTGCCGTGGCGCCAAGAGTGCCAAGGTGATCGCCTGCCTGCAACCCGATCGCCGGGTTGAGGTTGAAGTGGTCGGTACCCAAACCACCCAGTAAGTCCTCGACACGCGCCGCACGTTCACACCGAGGCCGTGTCAACACCTCCCCATCCCACTCACGACAAAAGGAATCCCTATGAACAAACCGCTATTCAATCCAAGCCTGATCGCCCTGGCCATCACCCTGACTCTCAGCACCGCCGCCATGGCGCAAGGCCTGTCCAAGGAAAACTACAAGATCGGTCAAGACAAGATCTCAGTGGACTACAAGTCCGCCAAGGTCGCTTGCGATGCCTTGTCCGGCAACCCCAAGGACATCTGCGTGGCGCAGGCCAAGGGTGGAGAGAAAATCGCCAAGGCCGAGCTCGAAGCCAGCTACCAGCCAAGCGCCAAATCACGCAACGAGATTCGCGTCGCCAAAGCCAAAGCCAACTATGCCGTGGCGCGCGAGCAATGCGACGAGATGACCGGCAATACCAAGGATGTTTGCGTGAAGGAAGCCAAGGCAGCTCAGGTGACGGCCCTCGCCGACGCCAAAGTTGCCTTGACAACGTCCGACGCCAATGCGACCGCCAACCAGAAGTCGACCGAGGCTTATGGCAAGGCCAGCACCAAAGTCGCGGGCGCGCGCAAGGATGCCGCCACCGAGAAGCTCGAAGCCCAGTACAAGGTCGAGAAAGAAAAGTGCGACCAGTACTTCGGTGATGCCAAGGCTCAATGCATGACAACCGTCAAAGCGACTTTCGGCAAGTCCTGACCTGCACACCGAGTTGATCCCAAGAAAATGGAGCCCCGATGGGCTCCATTTTCTTGGGGTTGAAACCAAGGTCAGCCGCGTGGCTCACCCTGCCGATTGACCGTCACCGTGGATCCCGGTTGGCTCGTCATTTGAATGCGGTGCTCCTGGCCCCGGAAGTTGTAAGTCACCTCCCAATGGTGCGGACGTCCCTGACTGGTCTCGGTGCTGCAGCGTTGAACGTTTTGCGAGTAAGTCTGTTGCCCGCCATCGCGTCCAATATTTGAGCCGACCGCGGCACCGGCAATCACCCCTCCGGCGGTAGCGATGTCCTTGCCAGTCCCACCACCGATCTGGTGGCCAAGAATGCCGCCAATCAGCGCACCGGCAATCGCGCCGGGAACATTGGCGCCGCCACGGTCTTGCACAACTTGTTCACGCTCCACCCAGCAGCGCTGCTGGGGCGGTCCGAATACGCCCCGCACCGAGGTCACTTCGGCTTCGTAGAGGCGCTCATTGTTGCGTCGACGACTGTCATAGGCGGGCGCGACGGGAGGCGGTGCGTATCGGTCTTCGTCGTAACGTACTCGCCGACCAACGGCGCGCACGGATGAGACCCGGTCGTTCAGACCCATGGCGCTCAGCGATGCGTACTGGCCGGGTCGCAGCACCACACAACGTCCACCAAAGTGTGCGTCTTCACAGACCTCCCAACGGTCGCGCAAGACCATCACGGACGATGCGCGGTCGTTGAAACCATTTCGGCCAAAGTTATCAACTTGCTGTTCGGTGCTAAAGGAGCGACCCTGAAAGTCATCGTGCTCATAAAAGGTCACTTGCGCCGCCGCCTGCGCGGCCATCGCTACCGCGCTGACCGCCAGCGCGGTTTTCAGATATGCATTCATCGCTGTCTCCTGTAAAGGGTGGTGGATACCGAAGCCACTCAGAAACGACGGCATTCGCGTAGTACGCCCAGTATCAAGCGCGGTTCATCTGGCGCCCAGCGGACAGTGCCGGCAATCACGGTAGTCGGTGTCCTACGCGCGCGCGATGTAGGATTCGTCCGACAAAGCGACGCGTTGGTGACCAATGGTGGCACGCGGGCAAGCGATGCATACTCCGCCTAAGCATTCAAGTCCCACGTGTGCCGGGCGGGTCACCATCGGCACATGACGTTGGCAGTGGGCGCTGGGCTATTTCAGATCAGGATACTTTGTTCGGCGCGAAAAGAAAACAGTGCAAGCGACCATGCGTTCACTCAAAACCTACCTTGTTGAAGACAGCCCGGTCATTCGCGAGAGCCTGATCGCCGCCCTTGAAGAACTCGGCCCGATCGAGGTGGTCGGGACCGCCGAGGATGAGGCCACCGCCGTGCAATGGTTGACGCAGCCGGAGCGCCAGTTCGATCTGGTGATCGTCGACATCTTCCTCAAAACGGGCTCCGGCCTGGGCGTGTTACGGGCCGTCAACGCATTGACGCCACGGCGCAATATGGTGGTGTTGAGCAACTACGCCACGCCCGACATGCGGCGCAAATGCCTCGGGCTGGGAGCGGACCAGGTGTTCGACAAATCCAACGAGATCGAGGCGCTGATTCTGTATTGCGCACGCTTGGCCGATGTCGAAACCGGCAGCGGCGCCCTGAGCTGAAGCGGCTATTGAATCAAGCCGTTCTTGAGCGCGTAGTAGGTCAAGTCGCTGTTCGAATCGAGCTTCATCTTCTCCATCACACGGGTACGAAAGGTGCTGATCGTCTTGATACTGAGCGACATGCTGACCGCGATGTGGCCCACCGTTTCGCCCTTGGCCAAGCGCAGAAAAACTTGCAACTCACGCTCGGACAAGGTCTCATGAAGCGGTTTGTCGCCACTACTCCCCAGGCTATCGGCAAGCAGCTCGGCCACGCCGGCGGTGATGTATTTGCGCCCGCGGTGCACGGTACGAATGGCCTTGACGATTTCCTGCGGATCACAGTCCTTGTTCAGGTAACCGCTGGCGCCCTGGCGCAGCAGCGTGGTGGCGTAGTGCTGCTCGGCAAAGCCGCTCAGAATCAACACCGGCAAGTCGGGAGCTCGGGCCTTGATGGCGGCCAAGGCATCCACCCCGCTGTGACCTGGCATGGAGATGTCCAAGATGATCACGTCGACTTCCCCCCTGCGCACGATGTCGAGCGCGTCGCGGCCATTGGCGGCCTCGGCGACCACCTCAAAGTCCGACTGATCGGAGAAGAACTGGCGCAAACCGGCGCGAACCATCGGGTGGTCGTCAACAATTGCAATTCGAATCATGGTGTCGAACAAGCCTCCAGCGCGGATGATCCCACACTTTCAGGGGAGAGATAAGCATGAATGTGCTCACCATCGTCAAACGTAGCCCGTTCATATTTCCCCTGGCGTGTATTGCCACCACGGCCATGATGTTTATCAGTGAAGGCTCCTATTGGCAGTCGGTTGGCTCGCTGGACAACCTGAGCACGACTCAGGAAGCACGCACCAGCATCCGGGAGTTGCATCACAGCCTGCTGAACGCCGAGACTGGTCAACGCGGTTACCTCTTGACCAAGCGTGAGGACTACCTGCCACCCTACCGCGCCGCCGTCGCGCGGATCGCGGAGTCGTTCCAGTACCTGGACCGCTACTACAGCGGTCAAGACCTCACCTCACGCGATCTGTTGGACAAGTTGCACAAGCTGACCGAGGCCAAGTTGTCGATACTGGCGCAGGCCATCAGACTGCAGGAGGAAGGACGCGCCAACACCGCCTCGGAGTTGGTCCTGAGCGGCATCGACAAGGAAAAGATGGATGGCATCTTGCAGGTTGGCAATCAACTGCTGGCCCACGAGACGCGCAATGGCGACCGCAGCCGAGACGATGTCTACCAAACCCTGATGCTCAGCCGCATCGGGGTGACCGCCCTGAGCGCGATCAGCTTGCTGGCCTTGTTCATGTACTTGCGACAGAGCGCTGCCGTGGAGCGGCACCAACTCGAACTGCGACACCGCGCCCAAACTGAACGGGATCGGCTGGAACTTGAAGTCGGTCTGCGCACCGCGCAACTGACCGAATTGGCCCACCATTTGCAAACCGCCCGCGAAGACGAGCGCAACCGCCTGGCGCGCAACCTGCACGACGACTTGGGCGCTTTGCTCACTTCGGCCAAACTGGATGCGGCGCGCATCAAATCACGCTTGAGTGGCCAGGCGCCCCAGGCGCTGGAACTGCTGACCCACCTGGTGGGCACCCTCAACAGCAGCATCGCCTTGGGCCGGCGCATCATCGAAGACTTGCGACCGTCGTCACTGAGCAACCTGGGTTTGGTGGCGGCACTGGAAATACTGGTCGGAGAGTTTGCCAAACAGACTGGCGTGGCGGTGCACCGTGAACTCGAACCGGTGCAGCTTGCGGCCGCCGCGGAACTGATGGTGTATCGCCTGGTGCAGGAGGCCATCACCAACATCACCAAGTACGCCCAGGCCCAAAACGTGTGGGTGAAGCTGGCCATGCGCGAAGACCAGGTGGAGATCTCGGTGCGCGACGATGGCATCGGTTTCGACCCGCAAGCGCTGCGCAGCTCCGCCTACGGTCTGGTTGGCATGCGTTATCGCGTCGAAGCCCAAGGCGGCAGCCTGTCCGTGGTGTCCACCCCTGGTCACGGCGCACTGATTCGGGCCACGCTGGCGTCGTCGGAGCTGGGCGCGACGCCCGAAACCTGAGACCGAAGCACGCGGGTGGGCGCCGTGGGTTGTCGGTGCCGTCCTACGCGCGCGCACCCAATCGCCCGACAGCCACTCGGCAGCGCTACCTATCGCCACAATCAGCGAGCCCGGTCACACTGCAATCAGCGCCGCCCAAGGGCTCGCCCACCACAACCTTTGCAGCGCACTCGCGCGGCCATAACCAGGAGCTCTGCCATGCTGCACTATGCCGTCGTCTTCTTTGTCATTGCCTTGATCGCCGCCCTATTCGGCTTCGGCGGTATCGCCGCTGGCGCCATGGGCATCGGCAAGATTCTGTTTGTCGTGTTCGCGGTTTTGGCCGTGGCCAGTTTTCTGTTTGGCCTGATCAGAAAACACTGACGGCCCGGCTTCACGAGCTATTGACCACGGTTTTCAACCCACCACCAAGGAGCCACCATGTTCTTCCACAAAGCCACTGAATCCAACGGCATACGCGATGTTTCGCAGAATTTGCAGGATCGAGCGCTGCGCGTGTCGGACAACACCGTCGGCTACATCCGGGACGAACCCGTCAAATCGGTGCTGATCGCCGCCGCCACAGGCGCGGCGCTGGTGGCGCTGGTCGGTTTGCTGAGCCGTTCACGCGCCCGCAGCTAGGTCTGCGCTGCCTCGGCGGCGCGAGCGCCCTGTCGGCGTGGGCGCTCGGCGCCTGGTGGTTCACAACCAATACTCCCAAATACGAGCGAACCACTCCTTGGCGCGCCAATCCAACCCGCGCCGACGCCACTGCTCCAGCAGAACAGCATCCGAGGCAGCCAAATCCCGGTCAAACATCGCCTGCACCTGACTACCAAACTCGGCACCCAGCACCACGGCATTAAGTTCGTAGTTATGCAAGAAACTGCGCCAGTCCAGATTGGTTGAGCCCACCGTTGCCCACACGCCGTCGATCAACGCCGTCTTGGAGTGCAGGATCACGCCACGGCGTTCATAGATCTTCACACCGGCCCGCAGTAGTTGCGCGTAATAGCTGCGCCCGACATGGAACACCATCCATGAATCGGTCTTGCTGGGCAGAATCAGCTTGACGTCCACCCCGCGTTTTGCCGCCAGTTCCAGCGCCGCCAGCAATTGCGGATCCGGTGCAAAGTAAGCGATGGTCAACTGAATACTGGTCTCGGCGCTGCCAATCGCCGACAGCAGCGTGGCATAGATCTGGCTAAAGGGCTCGTCGGGCGCGCTGCCAATTGCCCGCACCACCTGGCGACCCACGTTTTGCGGCGGCGGAAAGTAGTTTCGCGGTGCCACCGGCGCGCCCTTCTGGCTCTCCCAGGTTGCCAGAAACAACTTTTGAAGCTCCGCCACCACCGGCCCCTGCAATTGCAGGTCGGTGTCGCGCCACGACGCGGCGCCGTCGGGCCGCACCCGCGTGCCCTTGCCAAACGAGCCGCCCGAGTAAACGCTGCTGATATTGATGCCACCCAGAAAGGCGATGCTGCCGTCCACGATCAACAGCTTGCGGTGGTCGCGCTGGTTCAACTCCCATCCCTTGTGTGCCGCCAAGGGGTTAATGGGATTGAACTCCAGCACCCGCACGCCGCTGTCGGTCAGGCCCTTAAAGAAAGCCGCCGGGGTGCCCGAAGTACCAACGCTATCGCGTATCAGGTTTACTTGCACGCCCTGCTGCTGTTTGGTGACCAGAGCCTGAGCAAAGCGTTGGCCCACTTCATCGTCGTCCAGGATGTAGGTCTCAAGATTGACGTGGTCCTTGGCGGCCATGATCGCGGCAAACATCGCCTGGTAGGTGGCGGGACCATCCTGCAACAGCCGCACCTGGTTGCCGGTAGTCAAGGGGCTGCCAACAATTGCTTCTTCCAGCGCCAGGTGCCGGTCAAAGATGTTGGTGTCTGGCGCTCGGCTCTTCAGGCTATCGAGAATCGCCTTGCTTTGCGCGCTGGAGAGCGGGCCGCGAGCGCCCGCCAACTGCACCGGAACTCCCGCTCGCGGCGCGGGTTCAGGCGCGATCACCGGCAAGCCACCGCATGCGGCCAGGCAAGGCAGCGCCAGGGCCCAAACCAGCAGGTGAAGCAGGCTCCGCATCGACACGTTCAGGCCCTGGTTGTCAACGCGGGCGCATGCTCATATCCGGCCCATGACCAACAGCACGATGAGGATGATCACGACCAGTCCCAGGCCCCCGCTGGGGCCATAACCCCAGCCCCGGCTATGCGGCCAACTCGGAACGGCACCGATCAACATCAGGATCAGCACGATCAACAGTATGGTTCCCAAACTCATGACGATCTCCTTGTGTGATGGCGGTGCAAGAATCAACGCGATGGCGCCGAGGCCGGCGGCATCACGATGATCGTGGTGCCATCACCTGGCCGGCCGGTGGCACCTCGGTTGCCATCGTTACCTTGATTGCCTTGGTTACCGGTGGCGCCGGGGAGGCCCTCAAGACCAGGACTACCGGTGTTGCCAGTGCTGCCCGTATTGCCCGTATTGCCGGTGCTACCGGTGTCACCCGTGGCGCCGGTGGCACCGGTCGGTCCAGCGGGCCCGGGCACCGCGACCGGCGTGGCGGGAACCGTGACAATGGTCGGTCGATCACAAGCGACCAGGCTGAGGGTGGCGACCAGGGTCGCAATCAGAATCGAATGGTTCATGGGAAATCCTTTGAGAGTAAAAACTCGGGGCCAGTGGTTTCGCGCCATCAGCCAGCAAACCGGCATAACACGCTGGTCAGGCTCGGCCTCTACATAGCGTACGGATGCGCCATGAACAGGTCTGTGCGCTGGCGAACACTGACACCCGCAACGCGTCAGTGTGTGACCCCGGGCAACTCGGCACGCGCTGCGCGTAACACGGTGAGCGGCTCTTGCGCCAAGGCGTCGCAAGGGCTTTGGCCCGACAAACCGGTGTTGGGGCGGGCGAACCATTGCGCCAGTTGCCACGGCTCGTAATTCGGCGCCAGCACCTGCAGCACATCACGCAGGCCCCCTCTCGGGCTCATGTCGGCGCGATTGAACTGGAACAGCGGCAACCACATTCTGGCCTGCCACTCGAAGCAAATCACCTTGCGATTGACGATCCAACCGGCCAGGGTGCCCACGTCCGCGCCGCTCAAGCGTGCAAACAGCGCGAACACCTCGGGCCCGCGCGCCAAGCCACCGCTGGGCCGGAAGGACTCCAGCATGTCTACAAACTGATAACTCATATCCCAGTCACGTGCGGGTTTTGCAAGCGGACTGGTCGCAACAACAGCATGTGGCATCGTAGATCGGCGTGACGCTGGGCCAGCCCTGGATACGCAGCGGGGTACTAAAA
>CXWL01121629.1_pt1 | contig 19450 bp, 20 predicted proteins | sample 590931 | NCBI WGS metagenome assembly CXWL01 (sample SAMEA3498368, study PRJEB10139) | groundwater metagenome | biome: water well; material: biofilm material | place: Germany | collected 2015-04-27 | reverse complement strand
CCGGCGCGACTTTTACGCAGGATGCCAACCAGGCAACCGGCACCGTCACCATCAACAATGGCGAAAATTCCCTGCAAGGCATACGCGATGCCGTCAACGCCGCCAATATCGGTGTGACAGCGACCCTGGTTTCCGACGGTAGCGCCACGCCTGATCACTTGATTTTCATTTCGAAAAAGACGGGTGAAGTCTCCAGCATGAAGATCGATGTCAGCGGCGATGCAACCCTGCAAGGCTTGCTGGCCAACGATCCGGCCGGCACGCAAACCATGAAACAAACCAGCATCGCGCAAAACACGCAGCTGACGGTAAACGGCTTCTTCATCAACAGCGCAACCAATGAAGTCAAGGAAGCGATACAGGGCGTCACCCTGAGCGTCGCCAAGATCGGCACGACCTCAATGACAGTTGCCAAAGATACTGGAGCGGTTGAAACGAGCGTCAACAGCTTTGTCAAAGCCTACAATGATCTTGCAAAAACACTCAAGAGTCTGACCGCTTACAATGCAGAAACCAAAACTGGTGGGTTGCTGGTGGGTGACTCGACCGCGCGGACGGTTCAGGATCAGCTGCGCAAAACGCTGTCGACTTCACTGGAAGGACTGAGCAACAGCAATATGTCGCTCGCCCAAATCGGCGTCGGCTTTCAAAAAGATGGCACGCTGGCGGTCGATTCCGCCAAGCTGACCAAGGCTCTGGAAACCAATTACGACGACATCGCCGGCTTGTTCGCCACTGTAGGCAAAACAACTGACAGCCTGATCAATTTCAGCAGTTCCACGTCGGCCACCAAGGCTGGCAGCTACGACGTTACCGTCACCAAACTGGCGACCCGCGCGAGCATGACTGGCGACGTCAATCTGAACGCAGGCACGACTACGATTGCCGCAGGTACAAAAATGAGCGTCACGGTTGATGGCGTCACCTCCAGCATCGCATTGGCGGAGGGAACATACACGTCAGCCCAGATCGCTTCCATGCTGCAATCGGCCATTAACGGCGCATCGGAAATCTCGACTGCCGGCTCCAAGGTAACGGCAACCATAGACAGTAACGGCTTCCTCAATCTGCAGTCTGATCGCTACGGTTCCGCATCCAAGATCAGCGTTACCTCGGACTCAGGAACCACCGCATCAACCTTGTTGGGCACAGCTTCAACTGGCACTGACGGAGTAGATGTCGAAGGCACCATAGGCGGCGTTGCGGCGACCGGCTCCGGCCAGATTTTAAGTGCCGGCAACGGATCAGACGCCTATGGCCTCAAGCTGGAAATCGTCGGCGGCACATTAGGCAGCCGCGGCAGAGTCGATTTCTCGCAAGGCTATGCAGATCGCTTGAGCAAGCTGACCGACAGCTTCATAGGAAGCGAAGGCTTGATTGCGGGCAATCAAGCCAGCATCAACAGCATCATCAAGAATATCAACGCCGATGCAGATGCATTCAAACTGCGCCTGGTCGGCATCGAAGCGCGGTATCGCAAGCAATTCTCGGCCCTGGATGCACTGGTCTCGAGCATGCAGGCAACGCAGACATATTTGACGCAGCAATTGGCATCGATCGCAGCTAACAGCACCTCGGGTTAATAGACACGGTTTCGGGAGAAAAAGAATGTTTGGATCAATGCAAAGCGGAGCGAGCGCCTATGCCAAAGTCGGCATGGAAACCGGCGTCGTCGCCGCCAACCCGCACCAACTGATAGTCATGTTGTTTGAAGGCGCCCAGGTCGCACTCAACCATGCGGCGCAACACATGAAGGCTGGTAACGTCGCGGAAAAAGGAAAATCGATTTCCAAAGCGATCATGATTATCGAAAACGGCCTGCGCGCCAGCCTCGACAAGACAGTCGGTGGAGAAATCGCGCTCAACCTAGATGCGCTTTATGAATACATGAGCAGCCGTCTGCTGATTGCCAACATCCATAGCCAGCTGGATGTACTGGAAGAAGTGCAGGCGCTTTTACAGGACATCAAAGGTGCATGGGCAGGCATGCTGCAACCTGCAGCGCCAGCTACAGTCGCCTCGATATTGCAGATTCCGCAAGCGCCTCCTTACGACGCGCTCGCACCCAGAACACCACGCCTGATGAAAGCCTGAGCGATGATGAACGAACAAGAAGTCATTTACCTGTACGAAAATGTCGCGACCATCACCGACAAAATGCTGTCGGCCGCACGCGATAGCGATTGGGATGAACTCGCCAGCCTGGAAGCACGCTGCGCCGATCATGTCGCCAAGCTCAAGGCCGGCGAAGCACCGGTCGCCCTGACCGGCGCCCTGCGCGAACGCAAGGTCAAGATCATCCAGAAAATTCTGGCTGACGACCGTGAAATCCGCAACATCACCCAACCCTGGATGCAGAAATTGTCGCGCATGATCAATAGCAACGGAACCGAACGCAAATTGCATCAAGCTTATACCGCCAATCAACCGCGCTGATAAATGCTGCCACGGGCCGACATCGCAGGTACCCGGCCCATCGTCCTGGTCGAGGCCAGCGCAACAATCTCGGCACTGGGGCAGCCCAGGCAGGAAGCACTGGACCGGCTGATCCAGCTCACGCTGGGCAAGGAATATCAGGCGCAGGTTTTGTCGCGTCTGGCCGATGGCAACTTTCTGGTCAAGATCGATGATGCTGCCGCCAGCATGGCGCTGCCGCCAGGCACCAAGGCCGGCGACACACTGGACCTGACTTTGCTGTCGACGCAGCCGCGCCCTACTTTCCTGCTGGGCAAGGCGGAAGCGGGAGCGACTACTTCACTGAGCAATGCCGGACGCCTGATCGGCAACATGCTCCAGCTAGCGCAGCAAGGCGACATGCCGACCACGCTCGTAGGCAAGACACCCCTGCTCGCTGCGCCCGGCGCAAGCCCCGCACAGATAGCCGGCGCGCTGCAAAACGCAGTCACATTCAGCGGGCTGTTCTATGAATCGCATGTTGCGCAATGGGCCATGGGCACGCGCTCTGTCAGCGATTTATTGCTTGAACCGCCAGCCAAACATAGCCTTGCCGCGCAGGGCGGCAATACACAGCCGCCGGCAGACGCCGCCAACAACGATCTGGGCAAGTTAATGGCCAATATGCGTGGATGGGTAGGCGGGGAGCGCTCGCTGCCTGATCTGTTGCGCGCTTCACAAACCGGCAGCATGGAGCAGGAAAACATCGCCCCCGTCGCCGGCAAACAACAGGACATTGCTGCCACTGAGGGCATCAAGCTCATCAACCTGCAACTCGATGCGCTGGAACAGCGCCGCATCATGTGGCAAGGCGAACTCTTCCCCGGCCAGCCACTGGAATGGGAAATTTCAGACGACACGCCGGAAAAAAACAAGGATCAAGCCGAACCTGAAGCATCCTGGAAAAGTACCGTGCGTTTCAGCTTGCCCACCCTGGGTTCCGTATCCGCGACGATACGCCTGAGCGGAGAACACGTGCAGGTGCAGGTGCATACCGCCAACGAAGAAACCGCTGCAACGCTGCGCAACCACGGCAAGCTGCTGGCGGAGGCCTTGGGTGCTGCAGGCTCCACGCTGGATGCCCTATTGATCAAGCAGGGAGAGCAGCAGGATGGATAAGATCAAGCCGCTGGCCAACGCCGTGGCGCTAGCTTACCAGAGCGGCGACTCGGCGCCGCGCATAGTGGCAAAAGGGCATGGCTTGATTGCCGAACAGATCATAGAACGGGCAAAAGAACATGGCGTCGCCGTGCATGAATCGAAGGAACTGGTTGCCTTGCTGATGCAGGTAGAGTTGGATGAGCACATTCCGCCGTCGCTTTATCGTGCCGTGGCCGAACTTTTGGCGTGGTTATATCGCGTAGAAGCTGCCCAACAACGCGGCGGCAATGTATGATGTTCAAAGGTTAAATAGAATACCGATGATTTACACACTGTTCTGAAAATAACAATGAATCTTGCAAGCGATCACGAAAATGATGAACTCAACCCTTACCGTGTCAATTCCCGCCGGGAAGTCATCGCATTGCTGCGCAGTATAGGCGAACGCAATCAACTGGTCAGGATGCTGATCAACCACGGCAACGATACCATCGTGACATCGATCCTGAAAATCGATGAGGCAAATAATACGGTCTTGCTCGATTGCGCGCCGACTGCCGTGATGAATCAACGCGTGCTCGATAGCGAAATCCTGTCATTTGAAACGGTGCTGGAAAGCATACGCATCTTGTTCAAGTCGCCGGCAGCAGAGCGCTGCACTTATGAAAACCTGCCCGCTTTTATTATCCCGCTGCCCAAAAGCGTGATTCGTCTGCAACGCCGTGAATTCTATCGCGTGCCGACACCGCTCTCAAACCCAGTCCGTTGCACCGTCCCATTCAAGTCTGGAGACCAAATCCTCTCGGTCGAGACGACACTGCACAATATCAGTGGTGGTGGTGTTGCCATAGTCGACGAGAAAAAATTGATCGATTCCACGCCGGGTCGCATCTATGAAAATTGCCGCATCGATTTACCCGGTGGCGCAGTCACTGTGGCCCTGCAAATGCGTAATCTGATGGAAGTAACGCTGACCAATGGCAAAAGCATCCATAGGCTGGGATGTGCATTTATAGACCCATCCAACGGCACGCTGGGCGCNNTAGACCTGCATATTCATCATTTCCTGGTAAGCCGACACCAGCTTGTTGCGCACCTGTACCGTTGCCTGAAATGAAATACTCGCCTTTTGCATCGAAATCATCACATCCGACAGATTGACGCTGTCATCGCCCAGCGTAAATTTCTGCCCCAATTGATCCGCACTATTTTGCGCGCTAGCCACATTATCCAGCGACGCCTTCAATGCCTGGGAAAAGTCGACCCGGGTCGCTGACTTCTCGCTTTGCAAGACGTTGCCCAGAGGGTTGACTGCAGGCTGCGAGCGTGCGGCGGCCGCCTTGAGTTGCGCGACCATCGCATCGATTGCTGTTGAATCAATTCCACCGACTTTCATTATTTTCTCCATCGAATTGCAAGTCGAGCGCTACAATTGTCTCAACCGCTGCGCCCGGAATCCCCTGACAAGGAACGCCAAACCTACCCTGCCAAGTTATCACGCCCGCCAATTTGAATCCGTCTGATAAGCTGTAGAAATATTGCTCTGTTCCAACGATTGAAATTCTTGATACCCTAGACAATTCATGCTGCGGAAAAAAGTTTTAAGAGCGAGAACACCAATGAACAATGCAGCGCAATTTGACGCCAGTCACGCAGGAGCACAACCATGGCAGTAGTCGTAGCAGATGAAGGCAGCCTTGCCCAGAGCGTGACTGTGAGCGGCCCCAACGCCATTATCAACATGGCAAAGTCGCCGAATGGGCGCAAATTTCTGCTGATGCTGGGTGCAGCTGCAGTGATTGCCGTCATGGCTGGCATTGTGCTGTGGGGACAGAAGCCGGAATACCGCGTACTGTTTTCCAATTTCTCGGATCGCGATGGCGGCGCCATCATGACTTCGCTGCAGGCTGCCAATGTGCCGTACAAATTTGCAGAAGGTGGCGGTGCGATCCTGGTGCCTGCCGACAAGGTGCATGAGATCCGCCTGAAGCTGGCAGCAGAAGGCTTGCCAAAAGGCGGTAGCGTCGGCTTCGAGCTGATGGAAAATCAAAAACTCGGCGTTTCGCAATTCCTCGAACAAGTCAATTTTCAACGCGCACTGGAAGGCGAACTGGCCCGCTCGATACAATCCGTCGGTGCCGTGCAAGCCGCCCGCATCCACCTTGCCTTGCCCAAGGCATCCGTGTTCGTGCGCGACCAGCAAAAACCAACTGCATCGGTATTGCTGAACCTGCATCCCGGCCGCACGCTGGACCAGCAGCAAGTCAGCGCCATCGTGCACCTGGTCGCCAGCAGCGTGCCCGAACTGTCGCCGAAAAACGTGACTATCGTCGATCAATCCGGCAATCTGCTATCTGAAAACAACAAGCCTGCCGGCACCAATACGCTGGATCCATCGCAGCTCAAATACGTGCAGGAATTACAGCAAAATATAACCAAGCGTATCGAGTCGATCATTACGCCTATCGTCGGCCTCAACAATATTCGTGCAGAAGCAACCGCCGATGTCGATTTCTCGACCAGCGAACAAGCGGCGGAAATTTACAAACCGAATCAGGTTCCAAGCAGCGCCACCGTACGCAGCCAGCAAACCAGCGAATCGTCGAATGGCAGCGGGGCCGCCGCATCAGGCGTGCCGGGCGCCTTGACCAACCAGCCGGCGCCTGCAGCCACTGCACCACTGACGACACCACCACCCGCTGCTGCAGCGGGTACGCCAGGCGCACCGGCGGCGACTGGCGCTGCTGCCGCAGCAGCCACACCGACCCAGCGCGACACCACCACCAACTATGAAGTGGATAAAACCATACGCTACGTTCAGCAGCCTATGGGCGGCTTGAAACGCCTGTCGGTCGCGGTGGTCGTCAACCATAAACGCGTCGTCGGCAAAGATGGAAAAGTCAGCATCCGGCCATTGACGGATATTGAAAAAACGCAAATCACCGACCTGGTGAAAGAAGCGATGGGTTACAACAAGGACCGTGGCGATACGCTGAATGTCGTCAACAGCCCGTTTGCCGGAATGGACAAGGAAGACGTCGCCAAACCGCCGATCTGGGAGCGCCCGGAAGCCATCGACATGGGCCTGCAGGCAGGTAAATATCTGGCCATAGGCATCGTTCTGCTGATCTTGTACTTTAAAGTATTGAAGCCGCTGCTCAACAAGCTCAATCCGCCACCCTTACTCGCCTTGACCGACGAAAGCGATGAGCAAGTGAAGACCGCTCAAGAACTGGAAGATGAAGGCAAACCGATGGGGATACATCCGCATAGCTACCAGCAAAATCTGGAAGCGGCCAAGGACCTTGCCAGGAATGATCCGAAGGTAGTCGCCAACATAGTGAAAGCGTGGGTGGGAAATGACTGATAACGGCGTACACAAAGGCGCGATATTGATGCTCGCGCTCGGCGCAAATGAGGCTGCCGAAGTGATGAAGTATCTCGGTCCGCGCGAAGTGCAAAAACTCGGCGCAGCAATGTCCACGATGAAAGCCATCCAGAGCGAAGAACTGGTTTCCGTACTGAGCGAATTTCGCAGCGAGACGGAAAAAAATACCTCGCTCGGACTCGATTCGGACGAATATATACGCGATGTGCTGACCAAGGCGCTGGGCGACGACAAGGCCGCCTCTCTGCTCAACCGGATACTGGGTGCACGCGATGCCAGCGGCATAGAAAGCCTGAAATGGATGGATGCGCAGTCGGTCGCCGATCTGGTGCGCAACGAGCATCCGCAAATCATCGCCACCATCCTGGTCCATCTGGAACGCGATCAAGCCAGCGAAGTGCTGGATCACTTTACCGAACGCCTGCGCAATGACTGCGTGCTGCGCATTGCCACGCTCGATGGTGTGCAGCCAGCCGCATTGCGCGAACTCAACGAAGTGCTGACCAAACTCCTCACCGGCAATGAAAACCTGAAGAAAAAACCGATGGGCGGTATACGTGCTGCGGCTGAAATCCTCAACTTCTTCAATGGTGAGAACGAAATATCGGTCATGAGTAACCTGAAAAGTTACGACAACGACATGGCCCAGAAAATCATGGATGAGATGTTCGTCTTCGACAACATCATGGATATTGAAGATCGCGGCATCCAGCTGCTGCTGCGCGAAGTCCAGTCCGAATCACTGATCATTGCACTCAAGGGCGCGAGCCCAGACCTGCGCGAAAAATTCTTCAAGAACATGTCGCAACGTGCGGGAGAAATGATGCGCGAAGATCTCGAGTCCAAGGGTCCGGTGCGCCTGTCCGAGGTCGAAACAAATCAAAAGGAAATCCTGCAAATCGTCCGTCGCCTGGCGGACGAGGGTCAAATAACACTCGGCGGCAAAGCGGAAGATGCCTATGTCTGACGTCATTCCCAAGGCACAGCAATCGGCGTATCAACGCTGGGAAATGACCTCGTTCGGCGAAGAGAAGCCCGCTCTCGGCGACAAGCCGCGCACGGCCGCCGACGAGCTGGCAGCAGCCAATGCAGCCGCCGCTGCGCATACCGCCAATATTGCTGCGATGGCCGAGCAGATCGACCATGCGCGCGCGCAGGCACACGCAGAAGGTTATGCAAGCGGACTGGAAGAAGGCCGTGCAAGCGGATTGGCAGAAGGTCGCGCGCTCGCGGAACAGGAACGACTCTGCCTGCAACAGATAGCCGACACCTTCGGCACCGAAGTCGCACAAGCCAATGAACTGATCGCCAGCGACATGCTCGATCTGGCGCTGGATCTGGCCAAGGCGATGCTGAAAACCGCCTTGAATGTGCGCCCGGAACTCATCATCCCGCTGGTGCGGGAAGCGATCAATTATCTGCCGACGCTGCAGCAGCCTAGCCTGCTCCATCTGCATCCGGAGGATGCGGCGATAGTCGCAGCGCAGATGGGTGATGAATTAAGCACCGCCGGCTGGCGCGTGGTTGAAGACATGCACATGGACCGCGGCGGCTGTCGGGTAGAAACCGTCACCAACCAGATCGACGCCAGCGCGCCCACCCGCTGGCAGCGCATTGCCGCTACGCTGGGCAAAGAATCCGACTGGCTCATGTAATGTTCGCCCATCCGAACAGCGGTCGCTGGCAAGCCTATCTGCGCGATTGCCGCGCCTTGCTCGATATCGCCGAACCCATGCTGGTCTCGGGCCGCATCACGCGCGTCGCCGGGCTGGTGATGGAAGCAGTCGGCCTGAAGCTGGCCGTCGGCAGTGCCTGCACAGTGCCGCTGGCCAACGGTGCACGGATAGAAGCCGAGGTCGTCGGCTTTGAAAACGACAGGCTGTTCCTGATGCCGCAAAGCGATGTGGAAGGCATAGTGCCTGGCACCCGCGTATTCCCGGTCGAAGTCGTGCAGTCGCTGCCGCGTCCCGGTTCAGTTTCGCATCCGCGCCGTCGCCCCAGCGACCGCACCCGCCATCTGCCGGTCGGCATCGAACTGCTGGGTCGCGTGCTGGATGGCGCCGGGCGCCCGCTCGACAATCTCGGTCCGCTCAATGCCGCGCATTCGGCGCCATTGAATGTGCGTGCCGCCAACCCGCTGTCGCGCGCGCCCATCACCGATGTGCTTGATGTTGGCGTGCGCGCCATCAACAGCATGTTGACAGTCGGACGTGGCCAGCGCATGGGCTTGTTCGCCGGCTCCGGCGTCGGCAAAAGCGTCTTGCTCGGCATGATGGCGCGCTACACGACTGCCGATGTGATCGTGGTCGGCCTGATCGGCGAACGGGGTCGCGAGGTCAAGGAATTCATAGAACAAATCCTCGGCACCGAGGGGCTGGCGCGCTCCGTCGTCGTTGCGGCACCGGCCGACACACCGCCACTGATGCGCCTGCAAGGCGCCGCCTACGCGACTGCCATCGCCGAGCATTTCCGCGATGAAGGCAAGAACGTGCTGCTGATCATGGATTCGCTGACGCGTTACGCGATGGCGCAACGTGAAATTGCGCTGGCCATAGGCGAGCCGCCGGCAACCAAGGGTTATCCGCCATCGGTCTTTGCCAAGCTGCCCGCACTGGTAGAGCGCGCCGGCAACGGCAAGGAAGGCGGCGGCTCGATCACGGCTTTTTACACGGTACTGACCGAGGGCGACGATCAACAGGATCCGATCGCCGATGCCGCACGCGCAATTCTGGACGGTCACATCGTGCTCAACCGCTCGCTGGCCGAAGCCGGCCACTACCCGGCCATCGATATCGAGCAATCGATCAGCCGCGCCATGCACAACATCACCACGCCGGAACATCAAAAACAGACGCGCAAGCTCAAGCAGCTGACTTCACGCTATCAGCGCAATCGTGACTTGATCAGCGTCGGCGCTTATAGCGCAGGTTCCGATCCGGTGCTGGATGAAGCGATTGCCCTGAACACGGAAATAGAGTTGTTTTTGCAACAGGATATTACCGAACGCAGCGACATAAACGAGAGCTTGGGGCAACTTGCCTCGCTATTCGAGCGATAGCCGGCGCTCGCGAATAAATATAATTACCAAAAATGGCTACATCTTCTGCATTAGACACACTGATAGAGCTGGCCACCAAGGAAACCGACGAGGCTGCCAAACGCCTGGGTCAATGCATGAAGGCAGCCGAGGAAACCGAGCAAAAACTGGCCTTGCTGATGCAGTACCGCGACGATTATGCGGCGCGCTTTCAGCAAAACCTGACAACCGGTTTGACGGCGATGGGTTATCGCAATTTCCAGCTTTTCATGGACAAGCTGGAACAGGCGATCAACAGCCAGAAGCTGGTAGTACGCGATGCACATGTCCGCGTCGAACGTGAACGAACTGCATGGCAGGCCAGCGAGCGCAAGCGCATGTCGTACGGCACGCTGGCAAATCGGGCATTGAAGAGCAAGCAGCTGGCAGAAAGCAAACGCGATCAAAAGCAGACGGATGAACACGCGGCAAGGCAATTTCTGTACAAAAGATAAACGACCAGAACAGGCGGCAGCATCATGAATACTTCAGCGATCAACAATTCTCTTCCCGTGATAGCGGCGCCTGCGAACAACAGCAAGCAGGATGCGGCGTCTTCATCCGAAGCCGGCGCCTTCAACCAGGTACTGTCGCGTGAAATCGCCGATCGCAGCAATGCGGGCAACACCAGTGAAGTAGCAAAAAACGCGCAAAAAGATAATTCAAATAGCGGCGACAAAATGAAGAGCGAGGCGAAGAATGAAGCCGCCGGCACGAACGCCAAAGAAACTGTAAAAACAACGGACGAAGACAATACCAGCGCGATAGCCGATGGCAAAAAAGACGAGGCCGATGCAGAACCGGTAGTCGCCTCTGCAGAAATGCTCGCTTTCATCGCCTCCCTGACGCAGGCAAACACTGCCGCCGCACCGGCAGCAGTGACAACGGATGCGCTGCCGGCAAGCGAGGCCGCAGCCAAAATAGGCGATATAGACACGGCACCCGATACCACTCTTGGCGCCGCCACCACTGTCGCAGGCGCCAGCGAAAAAGATGCAATAGGCAAAACATCCGACTTTGTCGCCGCGCTCGACAAGGCCACGACAGCCACAGGCGACAGCAGCAAAACACCGGCAGCCGCGCCAGCAGCCAGCGCACCGATCAAGGCCGATGTCGAACTGGCCGCCGTTGCGCTCCAGACGACCAAGGCATTTGAACCCGCCACCGTGACGAATCCGCAGAACATCGCTGCAGTCACAACGGCGGCGCTGCAGCAGCTAAACGATATGCAAGGCGCGCAATCCAACAAGCTGGCACCGCAAGTCGGCAGCCCGGACTGGAGTCAGGCGCTCGGTCAAAAAGTGGTGTGGATGGTGCAAGGCGCCCAACAAAGCGCAACCCTGATACTGAATCCACCCGACCTGGGGCCGATGCAAGTCACCTTGAATGTCTCGAACAACCAGGCCACAGCCAACTTCACCGCGCATCAACCTGAAGTGCGGCATGCGCTGGAAGCCGCCATGCCGCGCCTGCGCGAAATGCTCAATGAAGCCGGCATACAACTGGGCCAATCCAGCGTCAGTGCCGGCACGTCCAGTCAGCAAAACGCATTCAGTGAACAGCGTCAGAATGGACGCCAAGCGAGCCAGAATGGTAATGCCGCTGATCCTGCCATCCATGTCAGCCATGTGCCGGTTTCATCTGCAGGTACCGGGATGGTTGATACCTTTGCTTGATGCCATTGTGTGAAATTTTCGACCGGCAATTGTGAAACCACATGAGGAGCTGAATCGCTCCCGTGTGTCGAGCAAGTCATTGGCAGTAATACAATCTCACGCCAGCCATCAAAAATCGTATTCTTTTCGCACATGCGGGTGTCTGCCGCAATGAATAATGGTCTAATAGTGCCTTGAGCAGGAGTTCTGTAATGGCCGCAGGCTTTATGGAGCTCCGCAGGAAAAAGCGACCGCAGGATGGCATGATGTGAATACGATGATATGCGTCGTATTCCCCTCTCTTTTCCATGCATCCTGTGCGTCGTTTTTTTTTAATAATGGCATGTACCNNAGAAAAACCGAAGAAATCAAAATTATTGATTATCGTGCTTGCGCTGTTGATCCTAGTGGCTGGCGGTGGTGCTGGCGCATGGTACTTCCTGGGTCAAACGGCAGCGCACGCGCCGGCAGCCAAAGCAGTCCAAGCAGACGCCAAGCCGCCGGTTTTTTTGCCTATGGAGACATTCACCGTTAACCTGCAGGCTGAAAATGGCGAGCAGTTTTTGCAAACCAGCTTTACCCTGCAAGTGGCAGATCAGGCGCAGGTTGATTTGATCAAGTTGTACATGCCGCATGTGCGCAGCCGTCTGCTGCTTTTATTGTCGAGCAAGAAGGCATCGGAAATCCTGACGACAGAAGGAAAGAACAAATTGTCCGAAGAAATCCTTGCCATTTTTAAACAACCGTTTACACCACAGGGCCCGACCATGAAAGTAAGCAGCGTCTTGTTTACCTCTTTCGTCGTGCAATAAAACCATGGCCGATAATTTCCTCTCACAAGAAGAAGTTGATGCTCTGCTAAAGGGCGTCAATGGCGATCAGGATGAGGCTGGCAAACCGGAAGATACTGCGGGCGTACGCCCCTATAATCTGGCAACCCAGGAGCGCATCGTGCGCGGCCGGATGCCGACGCTGGAAATTATCAATGAACGTTTTTCGCGCCTGCTGCGCATAGGCTTGTTCAATTTTCTGCATCGCAGCGCGGAAGTGTCTATCGGTCCGGTACGCGTATCCAAGTACAGCGAATTCATCCGCAACCTGGTCGTGCCGACCAATCTCAACCTGGTACACATGAAACCGCTGCGCGGTACCGGCCTGATCGTCCTCGATCCGAACCTGGTATTCCTGCTGGTCGACAATCTGTTCGGTGGCGATGGCCGCTTCCATACCCGGGTTGAAGGTCGCGACTTTACGCAAACCGAACAACGCATCATCCAGCGCATACTCGGCATCATTTTTGAAACCTACGCCAAATCGTGGGAACCGGTTTATCCGGTCGAATTCGAATACATTCGTTCGGAAATGAACACGCAATTCGCCAACATCGCCACGCCGAATGAAGTCGTGGTGGCCACGACTTTCACGATCGAACTCGGCCCGGTCAGCGGCGACCTGCATTTCTGCGTGCCCTACTCGATGATAGAACCTATCCGCGATCTGCTGACCAGCAGCATGCAGGGCGAAACGCTGGAAATGGACAAGCGCTGGATCCGTTTGATGACACAACAGATCCAGACTGCAGAAGTTGAAATCCTGGCCAACATGGGCTCGGCAAAAGTAACCCTGGGCGACATACTGAACATGAAAGTCGGCGATGTCATTTCAATTGCCGTCCCGGACCAGATTACAGCGGAAGTCGACGGCGTGCCTGTCATGGAATGCTCGTATGGGAAACTGAATGGGCAATATGCACTGCGCGTGGAAAAACTGATCTATAGCGCAAACGATTCAATGCAAGGAGAAGATCATGAGTGAAGAAAACGAATCCCAAACGACAGCAGAGGACGATTGGGGCGCAGCCATGGCCGAGCAGGTGCAGACCGAAGCCGAAGCTGCGGCGCTGGCACCCAAACCGGCAACTGCCACTGTATTCAAGGATTTCTCCGGCGGCGACCTGAAGACCGGCACGCACAACGATATCGATTTCATACTCGACATCCCGGTACAGCTGACCGTTGAACTGGGGCGCACCAAAATCGCCATCAAGAATTTGCTGCAGCTGGCGCAGGGTTCCGTGGTCGAGCTCGATGGCCTGGCGGGCGAACCTATGGATGTATTGGTCAACGGCTGCCTGATCGCACAGGGCGAAGTCGTTGTCGTCAATGACAAGTTCGGCATCCGTCTGACAGATATCATCACGCCGTCCGAACGTATCCGCAAGCTGAACCGATGATTTGCATACGCCTTGCCTTGCTCGCGCTGTGGCCGGCAGCAGCAGTTGCGCATGCTGCAGACGCAGCCAGCGCGAGTTCATCGGCCGCCGGCAACCTGGTGCAGGTAACGCTGGGCTTGCTGGTGGTACTCGGTTTGATGGCTGCCTCTGCATGGTTGTTGCGCCGCTTCAATGCGGCAAAAGGCATCAGCGCCGCCCATGTCAAGATCATCGGCGGCGTCAGCGTCGGCAGCCGTGAACGCATCGTCGTGGTTGAAATAGCCGATCAATGGATAGTCGTCGGGGTCGCACCCGGTCGCGTCAATGCCTTGAGCACGATGCCACGACAAGAAATAACTGCCGTCACTGACGCCGCACCTGCGAAAAATTTTTCGGCCTGGCTTGCGCAAACAATCGAAAAACGTAATGGCCAATAAGCTCTCGATACGGACACGCCGCTGTCTGCCCTTTTTGCTGTTCGCATTGCCGCTGGCTGCCATGGCACAACAAGCCGGCCTTCCGGCGCTGACCAGCGTCCCGACCGCGGGCGGCGGTCAAACTTATTCTCTCAGCCTGCAAACCCTGCTGCTGCTGACCGGACTGTCCTTCCTGCCCGCCGCATTGCTGATGATGACCAGCTTTACCCGCATCATCATCGTACTCTCGCTGTTGCGCCAGGCGCTCGGCACCCAGAGCTCGCCGCCGAACCAGGTCATCATCGGACTCGCACTGTTTCTGACACTGTTTGTCATGAGTCCGGTGCTGGATAAAATTTACGTTGACGCCTATCAGCCGTTTGCCGCCAACAAGATACAAATGGGCGAAGCGCTCGACAAGGGCGTGGCACCGCTGAAGACTTTCATGATCAAGCAAACGCGCGAATCCGATCTGGCGCTGTACGTGAAAATGTCCAAGGGGCCGGAACTGCAAGGCCCGGAAGATATTCCGCTGCGCGTATTGGTGCCGGCTTTCATCACCAGCGAATTGAAAACGGCATTCCAGATCAGCTTCGCCATCTTCATCCCCTTCCTGATCATCGATATGGTGGTCGCCAGCGTCCTGATGTCGATGGGCATGATGATGGTGTCGCCTTCGATTGTGGCGCTGCCATTCAAGTTAATGCTGTTTGTACTGGTCGATGGCTGGCAGCTATTGATCGGTTCGCTGGCACAAAGTTTTTACTGAGGATTTGCGATGACTCCCGAAAGCGTCATGACCCTGGGTCGCCATGCGATTGAAGTCACCATCATGGTAGCGGCGCCGATGCTGCTGGTTGCGCTAGGCATCGGCCTGGTCGTCAGCATCTTCCAGGCCGCGACCCAGATCAATGAAACCACGCTGTCATTCATCCCGAAATTGATCGGCATTTTTGCCGCGCTGGTGATAGCCGGGCCGTGGATGCTGACCGTCATGCTTGATTACATGCGCGAAATGTTCACCAATATTCCCTTGCTCGTCAGCTAGCCTTAACGCCGGCATCCCCAGCTCCACTACCGATCGGCATGATCACCCTTACCAGCGCAGAACTGAACACCTGGATAGCCTCATTCATGTGGCCGCTCACGCGGATCATAGGATTGATTTCTGTCGCCCCGCTGTTTGGCAACGTGAGCGTGCCGGCACGGGTCAAGATCGGACTCGGCATCATGCTGGCATTAATCATTGCACCCACTGTGCCAGCGCTGCCGGCGATGGATCCGATGTCGCCCACCGGCCTGCTGATACTGATGCAGCAACTGCTGATCGGCCTTGCGATGGGCTTTGCAATGCGCATCGTGTTCGCGGGCGTCGAAATGGCGGGTGAAATCAGCGGCATGACGATGGGCCTGGGTTTTGCCAGCTTCTTCGATCCGCAGACACGCGCACACTCATCGGCAATCAGCCAGTTTCTTGCACTGCTCACGCTGATGATTTACCTGGCGAGCAATCTGCACCTGGTCGTCCTTTCCACGCTGGCACAAAGCTTCGAGTTGCTGCCGGTTTCCAGCAGCTTTGTCTCTGCCGGCGGCATGCTGGAGGTGGTCAAATGGGGGGGGCGCATCTTCAGCGCAGGCGTGCAGTTGTCGCTGCCTATCGTCGCAGCCTTGCTGATCACGAATATCGCACTCGGCATCTTGACGCGGGCAGCGCCGCAATTGAACATTTTTGGTATCGGCTTCCCGATCACCATCGGGGTCGGATTCATCATGATAGGCCTGGTCTTGCCCTACCTGATGAATCCTATCGTCAGCCTGTTGCAGGAAGGTATAGATGCGATGGGAAGAATTACCGTGGCGCTGGCGCCGCTCAAATAAAAACGTGGCGCGCTTGTAACTGACCTGCCCGGGCAACTGCACAGGCAAGTCCAGCCATCAGCTAAGCATGTTGAACAGCGACAGGCCGGAAATCTTGATGAAGGATTGGCGCGCTGCTTCCAGCGTGTACTGCTGCTGCGTAAAGCGTGAGTATGCCTCTACCGGATCAATGTCCTGCAAATCAGTCAAGGTCTTGGTGTACTGAATCTTCAATTCAGACCCGGCGCTATCGAGGTTGTCGATTTCCTTCAAGCGCGAACCAACCGAGGAGCGGATAGACGAAATATTGTCTAGCGCATTTGCCACGTTGTTGTTCGCTGTTGCCAGGTTGTTGGCCAGTCTGGTTTTCCCATTGCTGCCGGCTGCCGAAGTAGACAAGGTCGCAATAAGATCAGTGATCGTGGTGAATATGCTTTGCTGGGTACTCGGCTTGACGGTGAAGGTATCGCCATTCTCCGGACTGCCCTTGATGTCGAATTGCATCCCGCCGAATGTAATCGCCTGTCCGCTGACATAAGGCTGCGGCGTTGCAGGTATCGCAGGCACCGGCGTTTCGGTCACCAGATAAGTCGTCACACCCGTCGTCGCATTGACAGTGAACGTGACGGCATAGTCATGGTTGTTCAGTTGCGCAAGGTCAGCGACCGATCCGGTACTGATCAATCCGCTACCGGTGTTGCTTGCTCCGGCGGCGGTAACGAAACGGCCATTCCCGGTGGACGCACCTTCAAAAACCGTGCTTCCGGAATCGCTGGTCGCCAATTGACGCGCTGCTTCCACCTGTGTCATGCGCTGTCCCTGGTCGCCTGCATAGGCTGCGCCAGACACCGACTTCGAAAAAGGCTGGGAAGATGTTTGATATCCGGAAAAAATATAATTGCCGCTGCTGTCGCGCGAATTTGCCAGGCCCATCAATTCATCAAAATTGCTGTGCAACTGGGTCGCATACATTTTGCGTTGCGCATCGTCCAGTGCACCGTTGCCGGCACCGACTATCACATCCTTGACCGATTGCAGCAAGGAGGTGACGCTTTGCAAGACGCTTTCTTCCTCGGACAATGCACTTTTGGCGTTCGAGCGATTGGTTGTAAACTGTGCATTGATCGACAAGGCTTGGTCCATGCCCAATGCGGCTGCCGCCGCGACCGGGTCATCGGCTGGCGTCAGGATGCGGCGATTCGTGGAAATCTGCTGCTGCGTTTTGGCCAGACCAACCTGCAACTCGCTGATCTGCCGCGAACCCATTTCATACATCGTATTGGTGCTGATGCGCATAACCGCTTACTCCTATCGACCCAGAGAGATCAGAACATCGAACATATCGCTGACGGCCTGCATGACCTTGCCCGACGCCTGATATGCCTGTTGATAACGCAGTAAATTGGTCGCTTCTTCATCCAGATTAACACCCGACTCCGATTGCTGCGCGGTTTGTATCTGTTTCAGCAATGTCGCTTCGGCCGCACTATTGGTCTGCAGTTCACGTGCCTTATTGCCGACCATGCTCACAACCTGGCTATAAGCGCTGTTGTAGCTTGTCGTCCCGCCCTGCAATACCTTCTTGGTTTGCAGTTCGCCCAAGGCCAGCATGTTGCGATTGTCGCCGCTGCCATTTGAATTGGCGCTGATGGTAAAGGTGTCGCCATCGGCTGGAGCACCAGCAATCTCGATCGCCATGCCGGCAAACGAGATGGTGGAACCAGCCGTGTAGGTGACCGGCGTGCCCGAAGCAAAGGTCGTCGCCACGCCATTGGTCGTCACAGTGACTGCGGTCGCTGGAAAGCCGGTCAGGGTTGGCGGCACCGACGTGCCATCGTAGGTCAGCGTGACAGGCGTCGTAATATTCGCGAGGGCAAAGCTGGCGTCGACCTTGCCGGAACTGATAGTACCGCTGCCGCTATTGGTCGTTGGCGCGGCGGTACGAATCGGGGTACCGGCAGCGATTTTCGACAAATCAGTGATCAATACATTGAAATTCGCTGCGCCGTTGACCGTCGGCTTGACGATGAATTCATCACCAGCCGCCATCGTACCCGAGGTCAGCGAGAAGCTCACGCCGTCTATCGCCGCACCAGGAAACGCAGCGCCCGAATACATCGACACGCTGTCAGGCATGCGGGTGACCTTGTAATTGGTGCCATCGTAAGACAGACGATAGTCGTTGGTTGTCAGCGCCGCAACATTGGTGATGCTGGCGCCGACTACTGCCGTACCTGTATTGTTGTTGCTGGTATTGACGAGTGGCACCGCCGTGCTGAAAAAGTCGCCGCCCAGCGCACCGTTCTGGTCCTGCCCCAGCTTGTGCTGCGCATTGAAGGTTGCTGCCATGCCTATCGCAATCCGGCCCAGGGAATTCTGCATCGTATCCAGCGTCTTGCTGCGATAGTCAAACAAGCCTCCCAGATTGCCGCCGACCAAAGAATTTTCCGGCAGGATGATGGTATTGCCATTGCTGACATAACCCACTTCCAGCCGGCTCAAATCGGTTGGCGATGCGATGGTCTTGAGTTCCAGTACATCGGTGCCGACGACCAGCGGCTGGCCATTGCCGATAAAGACGCCGTAACCGCTTTCCTGCTTGACCACCGATACCTTGGTTTGCTTGGACAGCTCGGAAATCACCAGATCGCGCTGATCGAGCAAATCATTCGGCGGCTGTCCTGTACCATTCTGCGCCTTGCCGATCGCGTCATTCAATTGTGCGATCTGCTTGGCGTAGGCGTTGATGTTGGTGACTGCAGCGCTGATCTCGGTATTGACGCCGTCGTTCATGCTTTGCAACTGACCAGCCATGTTCTGGAAGCGTGCCGCCAGCGATTCGGCTCCCGACAACATGGCTTGGCGTGATGAAGTAGAAGCTGGATTGGCGACCAGATCCTGGATGCCCTTGAAGAAATCCTGCAGCACAGGGGTCAAGCCGGTCGACGAATCAGCGATCATGTTATTGATCTTGCTGATTTGCGCATAGTAAGTGGCCAGCTGGCTGGCGCTACCCTGGGTGTTGATCGCCTGTGTGCCGAGAAAGTCGTTATAAACCCGCTGGACGGTCTCTACCCTCGTGCCGTTACCGATAAAACCGTAGCCCAGGTTCTGCCCGCCCATCGACGCCTGTATGACCAATTGTCGGCTGTAACCCGGCGTTGCCTGGTTGGCGATATTGTGTCCTGTCGTGGCAATTCCCGCCTGTGCTGCGGCAAGTCCACTCTGGGCGATGCTGAGAATATTGGCCATGTTTATCTTTTAAACGCTATATCGATGTGTACGGCAAAC
>CXWL01004108.1_pt1 | contig 19466 bp, 16 predicted proteins | sample 590931 | NCBI WGS metagenome assembly CXWL01 (sample SAMEA3498368, study PRJEB10139) | groundwater metagenome | biome: water well; material: biofilm material | place: Germany | collected 2015-04-27 | reverse complement strand
CGGGTAGCGGCGCACGCCCTGCCGGGCGATCCACAGCGCGATGTCGCCACTTTCCTTCCGCGGTGTCCGCGTTGTGCTCGAACTGTCCCTGCACCCATTCCAGGTGGAACAGGCGCGGACAGTACGTGAACTCGTTGACCATGCGAGCCGGAACGAGCCCGGGCAACTCGTCGGCCAGCGGCCATTCGCTGGCCACTACGTACCGACCGGACGAAACATGCCGAGACCGAAGTGACTGAGTTGCCCTAGCGCCAGCGGCCCAGAGACCGGTTCAGCAAATGTCAATCGAAGCCCGAACGCTGCGCGCTGCGCCGCGATCCCCTCCTTTCCCTTGCGGTACCGGCGGAACTTCAACCACGAACCAGGAACGAGTTCCACAGCGACATCGTCGAGCAGTCCACGGTGTTGCAGTTCGGTACGGACATCGGCCCTCAGGCGGTCATTGAGTTCGCCCTTGTGATGTCGCGTCATCACGTACGGCGTGATCGATTCCCACACGGCCGCGCGCGCCGCTATCTCCGGGGCGATGACTTCAGGCGAGCCCTCGCCGGCCACGACCATCCTGGCGACGCCCGAGTCATCGAGCCGCCACGATTGCAGCGAACGAAGTCGACGCACTGTCGCCAGGTCGTCATCGGTCAATCCGTCGGGCGCCCACACGACAAGTCCGGTGATCCGGCGCGCTCCCGAGTCGAATCGGTCAGGAATCGGCAGGTAGTGAGCGTGCCCGTGCAAGCCAGACAACCGCCGCCCGTTCTCGTCACGCCCTCGCAGGACGGCGCTCGCTCCGTCGGAGCGTGCAACCAACGCTCGGTGGGCGACGTCGGCGAGTGTGACCGCGTCGAACCGCGACGGCAGCACGCTGGCAGAGAGTTCGAACCGGACCGCCTCGACCCGCTCGGCGACTCCCACCCGCCGAGGTCGCGTTGGCCGCGCCGGCGATGGCCGGCAATACCGGGTCCACCGCGTCGATGGAGGAAGCAGCCGCCGAGCACCTCGCACCATCGACGGGGTCATCGTCAACGCAGCGACGTCGAGCGGCACCGCTGGCGTGAGCAACCGAATCGAGTCGGCATCCGCTGCGGCACCGGGGTCGAACCTGTCGCCGTCGCCCGCCGCGTCGACGAGGCGGACCTCGACAATCGATTCGGCCCGACCCAAGTACCGCACCCCTTCAGCAAGGCGCTGCAGGATCTCGCGCTGGCCGTCGTCGAGATCGCACGCCCACTCGATCCAGAACCGGGCATCACGTTCGGTCACCAACATCGCATTGATCACCTTCGACGTGTCGGTCCTGATGCCCTCACGGTGTGCGATTCCAGGGAAGTAGTGCCGGGTGTGTGTCTCGGTATGCGCCGGCAGCACGAACGAGGGCGGTTCTACCAACGCCTCGAGCAGCGCCTCGACGACCTCGGCCGAGAGCGACGGTTCGTGCGTCTTCCACGACGCGTACAGGGCTCGCAGCAAGCGCCAGGGAGACGGCGGCCACTCGACTGAGCCCTCGTTCGGGGTTCGGTTCCAAGGCGTGGCCTGGTATCGCCCCCACAGCAACGAGACCTCCAGAACGGTGCTCACTTCTTCTCCTTCTTCTTACCACCGTCCCACAGCACATCGATCGTCGATGCGCCGTCCAACAGTTCGCTCACAGCCGCCACGCCGACGCGCACCCGTGCTTCGAGCTCGTCGAGCGTCGAAAGCGGGTCGCCCGCCTTGTCGGCGATCAACCGGCTCGTCGGCACCAGATCGCATGCGGTTCGCAGTCGCATGCCGTCGTCGAGCAGCGACCTGATCTCGAACTGGGCCAGGTCAGCAAGCAGCGCTGAGGCCGCGTCGCCGAGGCCGTACGAGCGGATCTGCTTGAGGTCGATGCTGAACGATGCCACGATCCGCTCGGCCGTCCACGCCGTGCGCGCGAACGGCACGGTGCCGTACCCTTCGCTCGACCCTCCGCTGCCCTCGGCAATCGAGTGCCGGACGCCGTCTTTCTTGACGCCGCCGCTCTCCACACGTTGGACACCCTCAGCTTCGATGAATGAAGTCACGGCTCGCGCGATCTTCGGCTGACCGGGCCACTTGCCGTCGGCAAAGAACACGCCGTGCAGCAGCGCGAGCGGATCGAGCCGGAACACTTCGCGAGCGATCTTGCGGTGATCGAGGAGGGTGTCATCCGACAGACCCAGCCGGTCCTTGATGACGCCGATCATGTTCGCACCATCGAGGGTGGAGCCCTTGACGAACGCAGATGCCAGTCGATGTGCCTCGATCCGACTCGACGTGACGAACGATCCGTCGGCGCGGACGACACGAACATGCGGCAAGGCGGCGAGTAGCTCGATCGGTTCGTTCGCTGCGTCGTCCCAGAGCGTCCCTTCGAGGTGGTTTGCCATCGACTGCTCCGACTCCACAAGGAGCGAAGCTGCACCGTTCGGCCGCTGAAACTCGGCGTGCCCGAGGTCAGGGAAACCGGTGGGTTGGAAGCGGCTCCCGATCGCGGGCTCGAGCAGCACATCGAGCAGGATTCGGCTCTTGGTCATGGTGTTGTCTCACTTTCCTGTTGGACTTCGATACTGGAAACTTGATTGAGCAGCGTGAGCGACGTGGAGTCGCTCACCGGGACGAGGCACACGGCGGCGAGGTGGCGGCCATCGGTCCCGCGAGCGATCACCGCGGCGTCACGAACGATTGACGGGCACCCAGCGATTCGAAGCGATCGCAGCACCGAGTCGAGCGCGCGTTCAACCTGACCGCCGGTGAGCAGCCGCGGTACCTCGGGGCCTGGAAGCAGACGGCGACCACTCGGCAGGCGGTCACCCAGACCGCGGTGGTGGAACGCGGGCTGCAGCACCTGCACGGCGGTTGGTATGCCGTCCCAGTCGCCGGGTGCCCACTCGGCCCTCCAGTCGGCCTTGCGCCAGTCGAGCAGCATCAGCGCCATGAGCAGCTGCTCCAACCGGCTTTCGTCGATCCGCCCGCGAGCGAACTCGGCGAAGGCACCCGGTGGCGCCCAGATCGATGTAGCCGACCCACACCACCCGGACGATGCGTCATCGCCTGGAGAGCCACGCCTCGCCAAATGGACCACGCAGTCGGCAAGTACTTCGAACAGCGGACGTAGCCCCAGGCCGCCGACCTTGGCAGGTCTCCCCCGCCAATCGAGATCGATGACCAGATGACGAATCAGCCCCCACCGTTCCTTCGGGGCACGTAGCGAGGCCAACGAGACGGCGATCTGAAACTCCGGCGTGCCGTCGTCGAGCAACGGCAACCAATCAGCCGCTGACAACCCGTACACCGGCCCGCGAGCGGCCTCACGCAGGCCTCGGCTGCGACTCGCCAGTTGCTCCAACCGCGCGACGTGAAGCAGCAACGCCTGCAACTCTGCGGGGTCGTCATGCGCACTGGCACCGAACAACCGCTCATCAATCGCATGCACGAGCGCCTGCGCCGACTCTGGTGGATTCGACGCCCAGCGAACTCGACCTACCCAATCGTCTGTCTGACCCAAGACGCCCGCCCGCACGCTCGGGTTTGCACGGTGCCGGCCGAGCGGGACACAGAACGTCGACTGGCCGTTCCGCTCGAGAAACCCGAACCGGACAAACTGGTCGATGCCACGCTCGGTTCCGTGTGTGGCGACGGCTCTCGCGAAGTCGGAGCCGCTGCGCGCCCGGCGACCCCGATAGTCGACTCGCGCCTCGGCAATCGTTCGCTCGAGCTCGCGCCACGTCGTTGCTCTCGCCCACACCGGTGCCCAGAACTCGCCACCCCCCTCCTCATGCGCAGCCGAGCCGTATGCGGCACTGACCGCCGATGAAGTGAACGGCACCGCCCCGACGGAGGCGGTCGCCCCGCTCGCGCCCAGCTTCCGAGCTGTGCCACTCGCGAACGCGATCGCCCCCTCGAACGTCAGAAGGAACCCCCAAGGGTTGGAGATACTCGGCATGCTTCCGAGTGGACTCGATGCTGGGCCGCCCGACGAGAACGGGTCGAACTGTCCTGAACCTGCGCGGTCAAGTTGAACGTCGGTCGCGCCGTACAGCGCGTTGGCGAGCAAGCGCTCGCGGATGTCCGAGGCGCGGGGCTTCGGTCCTTGGGCGAGCACGTCAATCAGGCGCTGCATCACGTTGCTGCCGAAGTCGAGGCGGCCATCGTTGCCCCCTGTTCCGAGCAGCGGTGGAAACGACCGCGAGTCGGAAGTGAGCACGACGGCTGCGTCAATCCAATCGACCATTGCGTCCGGCACGTTGTTCCGACACAGGGTGACCTGGTCCTGCTTGTCGAGCGCATCCCAGCCCGGCAGGGCAGCGATGGTGCGCGCCACCGCGATCGACGTGCGGTAGCCCTCCAATCGCGGATCCGCAGTCGCGGCAATCGTCTCCACGGCCTCGAACGCTGTCTTGCTCTTCGTCGCATCGTCCGCTCCGAAGCCGCTGCCGCTGTTCCAGGGAGTGATTATCGGGGTGGGGACGTAGTTGTCCATGAAGAAGGCGACGAGATCGTCGGCCGAGAGGCCAGTGGTGAGGACGAACTCGTCGCCAACCCATCGGCCCCTGATTGTCGGGTCGACTTGCATCCCAAGCAGGCGAAGCACGCCGATGGCCTTGAGGTAGTCGCCGAGCGGTTCGAGCCCGCAACCAGGAAGTGCGAAATCAGGCATGGTCTACCTCCAGCTGCAACGGGGTCGGATCGGCGCTCGCACGCCAATCGGCCAATCGAACGACCGCTTCCATGAATCCGAGCCGGAACACACCGACGTCGCGTCGGTCGCGCAACGTCAACGCCCGATCAACCCACGACCCGCCAGCACCTCCGCCGAGCGCTGTGACACTGACGTCGAGCGTCGATGCCGGGAGTTCACCGTGGGGAACGACGAGCGCCGGGAGTACATCACCAGTGCGTATCCCCAGCACCTCCTCGGACACCGGCTCGCGAGAGTCGCCCGCCACAGGCCTCACGCCCACTCGCACCCTGCCATGGTGCGCCGCAACCAGATACACGACGAGGTCACGCTCGGCAACGTCTCGCAGCGCGACGGCGCCCTCACCGAGAAGGCAGAGCGCGCTCGCCAACTCGTGCCTGAACGCCCGACGGCCATACCTAAGCGGCGCCCGCGATGCCGATTTCGCGAGCAGCGTGGTGTCGGGCACCGCGGCAGACTCTGCGGCGACGATCGTTCGCATTGCGCCTTGGAACTGTTCGTGCGCCTTGCCGATGTCGTGCAGTCGGCCGGCCTCACTGATCGCGAGCCGCTGGTTGCCCGAAAGGCCACCCGGCTCGATCGAGGCGACCAACTCATTCGCGGCACGCAACGTGTCGGCAAGGTGGTCATGCAACGACACCCACGACGCACCCACCGAGGCCGGGTCGTCGGCGGTGCTCTGATCATCGGCCGCGGGCTCGGCGTCGCCGACCGGGCCCACGGCAACTGTACCCGTCGGGAACCAGCCCGACATCGGCGTGTACCCGCCAAGGCTGGAGTCGACAAGGAACACGACGCCGGGCCGCACATCCGACTCAGCACCACGAACCCACTCGCGGTCCAGCGCGTCCCAACGCCACACCCCCGCGGTTTCACTTCGCTTCGCTCGGCCCGCCTTCAGCCACTCACGAAACGCCTTCACCGGCACGGAGCACCGCTCGTCGCGCCCGGGCATCGACTGGCCGTCAGCCCCTTCGAGGACCCCGTCACGCCAAGCCACAGCGACATCGAGGTCGTCGGCATTGCGGATGAACCGCGAGACGTCAACGTCGTTGCCACTGAGATCCGGGAATGTGTCGAACAGTTCGATGAGGTCGCGGCGACGCAGCACGGCGGTGATGGGCGCGGCCGTGGAGACAACCTGTGCTCCGAGCAGGGCCGAATCAACATCGGCGCCGGACAAGGACTCGAGCACCGTCGCCGACGCATCGAGGTCAGCCGGTAGGTAGGGCGGTGCAGCCTCCTTCGGCAGCCGAACCCACACCAACTTCGGAGCATCAGCCCGACCATCGCGATTGCATCGGCCAGCGCGCTGCACGAGCGACGGCCATGGGGCTACCTCAGTGATCAATGTCGTCGCCGAAATGTCGACACCCGCCTCCACCACCTGGGTGCTCACCACGATTCGGCCAGGCCCGCTGCCATCAACTGGGCCGACGGCCTCGGCAACCCGCGCCGCCCGATCGCGGGGGCGGAATCTGCTGTGCAGCAGGACGAGTTCGGCCTCGGGCATCAGCTTGACGAGGTGACGGTGGACCGCTGTTGCCCGATCGACCGTGTTGGCGATGACCAGCGTGAGCGTGCCCGATCGATGCTCGCTGAGCGCCGACTCCGCCATCTCGACGCCCTTCTTCACGTCAGCGATCGGCAACTCGACGAGTTGCTTCGTCGCCCTGTACCGCTGCCGCACACCCTCCGATAGAAGATCGTCCTCGTCGAGCAGCACATCCCGGCCGACCGCCGGGGCGTCGACCGTGCTCAGGAGAGAGCGATCCACCGTGGCAGACATCCATGTCGATGCACAGGGAAGTGCCGTGCCGATTGCGGCCCGCAACCCGTGAAGTTGGCGGCTCGTCGCCAGGGCCGGGCCCATCAACTGCACCTCGTCGAACACGAAGTGCGAGCCGGAGTTGAGCAAGCCGAAGTCGATCGGCCAGAGGTAGCGACTCTCGCCGTAGCCGCGATTGAGGCAGCGCGACAGGATCATGTCGACCGTTCCCACCACGATCGCATCAGCGTCAACGTCGTCGCGCCAGTCGTGCGGTCCCCGCATGGGCTCTCCGCCCATCAAGACCCGAACGTTGACCTGGTTGGCCAAGTCAAGCGCCGTAAGCCACTGACTGACCGAAGAAATGGTCTGCTCGACGAGCACCCGCATCGGCAATACGAACACGAGTCGGCGCGGTGTCGCGGCGCGAACCGCTGGATCGTCGTGATAGCGCCGCCGATACAGCCACGTGGTCACCACCGCCGCTGTTTTCCCCAACCCGGTTGGCACCTCGATGAGCTCCGGCAGCCCTCCTTCACCGATCCGAGCCTGGTATGGGTACGGGTCATTCCCCGTCGCTCTCCGGAACACCTCCGCATAGGTCGTCATGTGTCGCCTCCTGTCCTGGCAGCCACCTTGCCAGATGGGTGTCACAGAGAACACACGTTCGATCACACTGCGTGGTCCGGGCGAGAAGGTGCGGCAGGAAGTGCCGCACCTTCGGCGACGCGTCACGCCTGCACGCGTGGACGCAGGCCGGCTCCGTCGACGAAAACGCCCCTTTGCCGACACGCCCGCCCGCGACCAGCGCGGGCCCACTTGTGCAACGAGTCGTTGCACCGGCGCCTACACGTAGCTCAACCGCACTTTGAGGGCTCCGAGCTGGGAGGGCTTCAACCGGGTCGCTACCGCCCAGATCGCCACCGAGGGCTGATTGAGGGTCACCAGGCGCTTCGAGCGGCAGACACCGACCTGCGCGGTCAACCAGTCGGTCGCGGAGACGAGACGGCGGTAGCCGACCGGGGTCAACAGAGTCAAGACTGCGGGAAAAACGTCACGTCGGGATTGGCGTCCACCTGTGCCTTGATCTCATCGAATGCGACCTGCTCCTCAGCGGTGAGCGGACCTGGGTCGGTGCCGTTCACTGCGCTGGCCAGCAGCCGGTTCAGTCTGTCTACTGATACCACGAAACCTCCTTTCTCCACTTGAACTCGCCCTGTAACGCGTATAGTCAGGCGTATGCCACGGTTGCAGGTCTACCTCCCGGATGATCTCTACGACGAGCTGAAGCGCCGCGATCTGCCGGCCTCGGAACTGCTCCAGGTGGCCGTGCGCGCCGAGCTCGAACGTCGTGACGTCCTTGAAGCGACCGACGACTACCTCACCGAGTTGGCTGCAGAAGTCGGCGAACCGACCGCGCGCCAGCAATCTCGCGCCGACGCGATCGTGCGACGCATCCGCGATCGTCAACTCCACCAAGCCGGTTGACCCGTGCTGATCATCGACAGCGGAGGCGTCAGCCGCCTGGCCGAACGCTCCACGCGGACGCTCGCGCTCCTTCGAGCACTTCGCGACGACGGTCTCTGGCCGGCCATCGCTCCCACCGTCGTGCTCGTCGAATCGCTGCGAGGTCAAAGCGGGCGCGATGCGAACACGAACAGGTTCCTCAAGACCTGCGTCGTCGAACCTCTCGTCACGGAGCGAACCGCTAGGCGCGCTGCCGAACTTCGCCGTCGCGCACGGCACGGGTCGGCTGTCGACGCGGTCGTCGTCGCCCTCGCGGAACCTGGCGGGACCGTGCTCACGGGTGACAGGGCAGACATCGGCGCCCTCGCCGCCCATGCCCGCGGGGTGACGGTCGAGACAATCTGATGCCGCTGTCGAGTCCGACGACGATCGGCATCCAGCCGTCAAAGTGCTCAACTACGTCGCGCAGCGGCGGGTACCTCCACACCGGCTGAGCACCGCCCAGTTGGCCCGCGCTGCGGTCACAGCTCGCCGTGAGCCTCGACTCCCTCGCCGCGCCTCAAGGCCGCAACTTCATGCCATGATCCGCGCTCGTACCGCCCGAACGGCGTCGAATGCCGGTTTCATGTCCGGCATCGCGACGACGAGGGTGTCGTCGATGACCCGAAGCATGCAGTCCACCGTGTCACGCAGGGATCGTTCCAGTGAGAGCCGAAGGCTCAACGCAAGGGCTGGGTAGCCGATCTCCACTCGGCGGTGCGGATCAAGACCGTCGCGGGTCGGATGTGCCGCCTCGGGAGGGACGAGATCACCGATCAGCCAGAGCAGTTCACTCATGGCACGGCCGCGGATCCTTTCGTTTGCCGAAAGGTGCTCGCCGCGTCCGTGGCGCAACAGTCCGACGATCATCTGCTCGATCATCGTGTGGAAGTGTCGGGTGTGATCGTCCCACTGCGCCGTCGACTCGGCGTGGGTTCGGCGAGCCATCTCGGCTACGCGCTCGGTGATGTCGGCGCGGTCGACGAGAACTCGGTAGGTGTTCACTGGAACGCGTTCCATGTCGTTGTCGTCGAGCACAGCGAGTTCGACGAGGTGGCCGTCATCGAAGATCACCGCACGGCCGTGTTCGGACTCCGGATGCCAGACAACGACGCGTTCGTGTCCCGGCAACCAGGTCGGGTCGTCGCGCAGAGCATCGGAGGTGCCCGGACGGGTCACAACGATGAGATCGTGGTCGGAGTACTCGTCAGGAAGCCGTTCGGTGCTTGCTGTGGAACCAACGGCAACAAGGCCGATGACATCGCGCTGTTGGCTGGCCCATACGGTGAGTTGATCGAGAAAGTGGCCATACGCAGCTCGGTCCATCAGGTGGCGTGACCATCGACAGGTTCGCCGAGCTCGAGTGTCTTCGTTGTGAGACCGGCGAACACATCGAGCAGTCGTTCGGCTGCGTCAGCGCGGATGTACACGGCGATCTCGTCCCAGGGCGTCTGTCGGTGGATCGTGACGGGGCCGTGGTGTCGTGTCGAGGTCCATGCGTCGACCCATTCACCGGCGGGCAAGTAGACGTCGATGGTGTCGATGTCGGGGTGGCAGATGGGGGCGACGAGCAGATGGTCTCCGAGGTGGTACTGAAAGGGATGGTTCCAGATGCTCGGGTCGTCGGGATGGTCGAAGCACAGCGGACGCATCATCGGCCATCCGAAGTCAACGCTGCGCGCGGCCTGCGATGTGAGGTACGGCTGTAACCGTTGGCGCAGGTGGGCGAAGTGTCGGTAGATGTCGAGGGCGCGACCGTCTCCGGTTCGCTCGGCGATGTTCCACGGCGTGCGGTCCTGGAGTGGCACGCGACCGTGGTTGAACTCGCTGTGATACTGCATGATCGGGCACAGCGTGGCCATCGCCGTCGCCCGCAGGTAGAGCTCGACGGTGGGGATCTCTCCGGAGAAGCCGGCGAGATCCCAACCCCAGAACAGCACACCGCTCGTGCCGGCAGTCAGGCCGGCGATGATGGATGCGCGGAAGGCCTCCCAGGTGGAGGCTTCGTCGCCGGCCCAGTGGCATGGAGCCGTGGCGGCGCCGGTGAAACCGGAGCGGCTGAACGTCGTGCCATCCACGCCTGTTTGGCGGATCAGCTCGTGGTATGCCTGGGCGTAGTGCAGGGCCGAGAGGTTGTTGGTCTCGTCGCCGCGTGTTCCATCGGCGTAGCGCAGGTCGTCGCCCCAGGCGTGTTCGCCGCCGTCGGTCTTGAAGCCGTCGATGCCGACGTCGGTGATCAGGTAGCGCCGCCTGTCGATCCACCACTGGCGCGCTCGGGGGTTGGTCCAGTCGGGCAGGAGGGCACCCGGGAACCACCAGCCGCGGTTGTGGTACGGGTCGCCGTCACCTGTGCGCACGCAGTATCCACGCTCGATCATGGTGGCCGCGTCGGCCGCGACCTGACCGGTGTCACCCCGGTCGACGGGGATGAGGGGGATCTGCCAGAGCAGGATCTTGACGTCGTGTTCGTGGAGCCAGGCGACCATGGCGGCTGGGTCGGGCCACGCCCCGTCGGCAGGAAAGTGCATGTCGGCCATGCGTAGGGGTGCGCCGTCGGGCCGTGTGTCGTGTTGAGTGTCGCGGAAGACGGTGAAGGTGGACTCGTCGCTCCAGGCTTCGATCACGATCACGCCGACCGGAATGTCGAGGTCGAGGCTTCGTTGCACCTCGTGGATGATGCGTTCCTGCGTGTTCCACTCGTTGGCGCTCATCCACGGCCGAAAGACCCAGTCGGGCGGCAGGGCGGGTGCGCCTGTTTCACCGAGGTGCGCGCTCAGGACGGCTCCTGGCGCGCCGTCGTAGATGCGCAGCTCGAGTCGCGGGTTGGCCGGATCGAGTGCTGCCTCGATCCACATCACGTCGGCATCGGTGTTGGCCACGTCGAACCATGTGCGCCGCGAGGTGCGTACGTGGAAGCCCCACCCCGCCGCGCTGTGCCCGTTGGCGACGATCGCGAACGGTGACGGGAGATAGGTGCGTTTGCCCTGTTGTTGGTACTGCTCGAAGACGACGGCATCGAACGTTTCGCCGCGCTGGTCGAGGCGGTCGAAGCGTTCGCCGAAGCCGAGTACGTGGGCCTCCGGAGTGAGGACGAGAGCGAACCTGACGCGGACAGGTCCGTCCTCGTTGCAGAGCCACTGCGTCCTGTCGGCGAGCAGGTGGCGTGCGTCACCGACGACCGCAAGCTCGCCTCCTGTCGGCTGCCACTGGCATGTGGAGCAGTCGAACCACCCGGTCGGCTCGGCGTCGCCAACGCCAAGTTCGGGCAGGAACCGGTACCGGAAGCGCCCGGCGGGCGCCGACGGAATCGCGATTCGCCACAGGCGCCGGTCGGCGATCTCCGGGAGTGCCCGGCTGGCGGACATCAGGTGCCCTTCGGCGTCGATGCCCGGGTCGTACAGGTCGTCGACCGACGCCTCGGCCAACGAGTGCCGTCGAAGACCGTTGCTGTCCCCGATCTCCACGGTCACCGCGGCGACGCGTGCTGCGGCAAGGACCCGCAGTTCGTACGTCTCCCCGATCAGGGGGTGAACGGGGTGCCGTTGATCGGGTTCGATGCGATAGGTGTGGCCGCCGAGCGGGCGGTGTTCGAGCAGCTTCATGTAGCTCCTTGGTCGAGGAGTCCGAGTGCGTGGGCGAGGGTGATGTACATCGCATGGGACCACAACAGGGGCGTTGCGACCGGCCCCCACTTCTGCTCCCATCGCGACACCCAATCGGGTTCGAGCGAGTGCGCAGTGACCTGCTCCGGAAGGTAGCCCTGAGCGGTTGCCTGGGCGTGCATCCAGCGGAGCCGTTCGAGAGCCATGTCGGTTCGTCCGGCGATGGCTTCGTGCCAGCCGACGAAACCGGCCAGCACCACCCAGCGTCCGCCGCCGTAGAACGTGTCGCCGATGTAGCGGTGGACACCGTCGGGCGCGAGGTCGCGCACGATCGTTGCGTAGGTTGCCTCGGCGACCGGCGACGCGGGGGGCGCGACACCGAACGGTGTGAGGCAGGCGATCAGGCTGGCATCGACATCTGTACGACCGATCGACTTGACGAGATGGCCGTCAGCGACCGCCTCACCGGAGATCAGCACGTCGATCGCGGTGCATGTGTCGCGGCAGCGAATCGCGAGTTCGTCGTCGAGGAGTCCCGTTGCCGAAGCCGCACGGAGGCCGGCGAGCATCGCGCCGAGTGTGGACGGGTGAACCTGGTCGGGGTGTTCCTCCCACCAGTCGAAGCACGGTTGTCGCCAGAACTCGCACAAGTATCGGGTAGAGAGTCGGAGCGCCGGGCCGTACGGTTGGAGACTCGTGCCGTGGCGGCGAGCATGCTCGGCGAGCGCCCACATCCATGTGCCATACCCGTCGAGTTGGAAGTCCCACCACTCCTCACCCGTCACGTCGCCCGACATCGTGTAGCGCGTGGGTAGATGCTCATCCCGACCGATGACATCGCCGTTGGTCGAACGCCGGACGAGCGAGTCGATGTGGTCGGATCGTTCGACAAGGACATTGGAGCACCATGTGAAGAAGCATTCGGCGCTGGCGGCCGCGCCGGCGCGGCTCATCGCGTCTGCGATGAACGCGCCGTCACGGAACCAGCAGAATCCGTAGACCGGGAACGCTGGCGAGGCCGGGTAGGCCCCGCCAGCATCCTGGTACGAGGAGATGATCTCAACGCTGCGGCGGGCGAGGTCGAGCAGTTCCTTGAGGTCGGAGATCATTGGGATTGGTCAGCCCAACAACGCGTTGACCTCGGCGGCGGCGTTGTCGAGCGCCGCCTGCACGTCGACCCCACCGGTGAGGACGCTCTCCAATGCGTTGGCGACGATGTCCTGCATCTCCTGTTGACCTTCGAGCACCGGCGGCAGTGCGACGTTGTCGAGCGAATCGAACACAGCCTGCCGGTTCGCCGGAGCGCCGCTGGTCAGGTAGGTCGCGAACGCAGCCTCGTCATTGACGGCCGGTAGCTCCCAGCTGCTGGCGAGGCGGGTTTCGACGGTCGTCGACGAGCCGGTGAGGAACGCGATCCACTTCGCCGCCTCCGCCGGGTGGCCGGTGCCGTTGGACGCAACGGCGGCGTTCATGAACACCGCGCTGGCCTTGGTGGTGTTACCTGGATCGACGACGATGTCGTAGTCGATGCCGGCTTCGTTGAGGCCGGTGAACTGCCAGATGCCGTTGTGCCACATCGCGAGCTTGCCGCTCTTGAACAGTGCCGTGTCATAGTCGGGGGTGCCGCCGATGTCGGCGAGTGTCGGCATGGTGGTGCCCGGCTTGTGCGTCAGCCAGGTGGCCGCCTCGACACCCTTGGCGTCGTTGAACGCGGCCTTGCCGTCAGGGCCGAAGAACGAACCACCGGTCTGGGCGAGAGCCTTGTAGAACTCGTGGAACGACACCGGCTGATAGTTTCCGAAGACGCCGGCGGCTGGATCGGTGAGCGCGTCCGCTGCGGCCTGTTCGTCGGCCCAGGTCCAATCAGCGGTTGGATAGTCGAGACCTGCTGCGTCGAACAACGCCTTGTTGTAGATCAACACGACGTCCGAGAACGTTGCCGGCAGCCCGTACTGGGTGCCACTCTCGGAGAATCCATCGAGGGCGAGGGGGAAGTAGCGAGCGGGGTCGATGCTGCCATCCGTCACGTACGGTGAAAGATCCAACAGCGCGCCGCTGCGGGCGTACGTGACGAAGTTCTCGTAGTTGAGCTCGAAGGTGTCGGGGGCCACGTCACCTGCTACCTGTGTCTGCAGGCTGGTGAAGTAGTCGGCGTACGCCGCGGTCTGCACCTCGATCTGGATGGTCGGGTTCTCGACCTCGAAGGCGGCGATGATCGTGTCGAGGTCGGCGAGGTGGTCGGGGGCTGCAGAGAACGTGAAGTAGGTCAACGTCACGTCGTCACCGCCGGCGGTGTTCTCGGGCGCGCCCGAGCCGGCGGTGGTGGTGTCGGGGCTGCCCGAGTTCGCTGTGTCGTTCGTGTCGTTCGTGTCCGTCGTGTCGGTCGTGTCGTCGCTTCCGCAGGCGCCGAGCAGCAGGGCTGCTGCGGCTGCGAGTCCGACGAGTGACCGTCGAGTTCGCCGGTTCTTGTTCGTGGTCATGTGCTGTTCCTTTGTTGGTGATGGATGGTTGGTGATGGATGGTTGGTGATGGATGGTGACGGAGTGGTCGCGCCGGCCAAGCCGGCTCGTCAGCCCTTGGCTCCGGTGAACGCGACGCTGCGGATGACCCAGCGCTGGGTGAATGCGTAGAACGCGACGATCGGCGCGATGCTCATCACGGAGCCGGCCATCACCACGTTCCAGTTCGTCGAGTAGCGACCCTGCAACTGGGCCAACCCGACGGGCAGCGTCATGTGCGATTGGCTGCCGCTGGTGATGACGAGCGGCCAGAGGAACGCGTTCCAGCTGGCCATGAACGCGAACACCGCGAATGTGGCGAGGGCAGGCCCGGTGAGGGGAAGCAGGATCCGGAAGAAGACCCGCAAGTGCCCGGCGCCGTCGACGAAGGCTGCTTCGTCGAGCTCCTTCGGCAATGCGAGGAAGGCTTGCCGCATGAGGAAGGTGCCGAAGCTGGACACGATCGTGGGGAGGAGCAGCCCGGCGTAGGTGTTGACCAGGTGCAGGTTCCGCATCTCGATGAACAGCGGCACGATCACGACCTGCTGGGGGATCATCATCGTCGCGAGATACAGACTGAACAGGCCATTGCGACCGCGGAACTCGATGCGAGCGAAGCAGTACGCAGCGGTCGCCGCCAGGATGAGTTGCAGCAGGGTCGATGCGAGTGACACGCCAACGCTGTTGGCCATGAACCGCCAGAACGGGAAGGTGTCGACGACACGCGAGTAGTTGGCACCGGTGACCGGATCGGGCAACAGCCCCGGCGGGATCCGTTGGATGTCGGTGTCGGTCTTCAGCGACGCGATCACCATCCAGATGAGCGGGCCGATCATCACGACCGCGCCGAACACGAGCACGCTGTAGCGGCCGAAGGTTCGCCGGCGGGAACGAGGGGTGTGCTCAGCCATAGAACACCCATTTCTTCTGCAACCGCATTTGGATCGCCGTGACCACGAGGATGATCACGAACAGCACGACGCTCTGCGCTGACGCGTAGCCAGCCCGTCCGTAGTCGAACGTGTTCTTGACGATCTGTTGGACGACGACGGTGGACGAACCGGCAGGTCCACCATCAGTCATCACCCAGACCTGGTCGAACACCTGGAACCCGGTGATCAAGCTGATCACGAGCACGAAGAAGAGCGACGGGGTCAGCAATGGGAGGGTGATCGATCGCAGCTGTCGCCACGAGCCGGCACCATCGATCGTGGCCGCCTCGTACAGCGTCTCCGGGATGGTCTGTAGACCGGCGAGGAGAATGACCATCACGAACCCGAGGTCCTTCCAGGCCGACGCGAGGATCACCGATGGCATCGCCCACGTCTGCGACGTCCACCACCCGGGGCCATCGATGCCGACCAGACCGAGCATCCAGTTGACGAGCCCGTCCTTGGGGTTGAGCAGCCACTTCCATAGCAGCGCGACGACGACCCAACTGGTGACGACCGGCAGGAAGTAGAAGGCCCGGAACAGCGCGACACCCTTGACCCGGGTGTTCAACAGCAGGGCCAGACCGAGGCCCCCGGCACTCACGAGTGGGATGTAGCCGACGAGGTAGTAGAGCGTGTTGCGCAAAGCCCGATGGAAGTTGTCGTCGTGCCAGAGCTCGCGGAAGTTGTCGAGGCCGATGAATCGGGCCGGTCGGATCAGGTTCCACTCGTGCAAGCTGACCCAGCCAGTTCCGATCATCGGCCCGATCGAGAAGGCGAGCAGCGCGAGGAGACTCGGCGCGAGGAACAGGACGATCACCCCGGCTTTGCGCCAGCCGCTCACCCCGACCATTGGGCAGCCCCGAGTTCTGCAGAGGTCGCAGCCGAAGGAGCCTGGAAGCCGGCGTCGAGGCGACCGCGGATCTCGTCGATGGTCGGATGCGCGTGCATCGGTGTGACGAACGGTGCCCGCAGCACTAGCGACGCCGCTCCGAGCGCCCACTTGCTGTCGTCCCAACGCTCGACGTGCACTGCGGTGGCGCCGCGCATCGGCGGGAAGATGTCGCGCTCGAAGGCCTCATGGAACCCAGCGGACATGTACGGCCAGCCACGGGTGCCCTCGCCACCCACGATGATCGCTTGCGGGTTCAGGACGACAGCGACGCCAGCGAGAGCTCGACCGAGCGCGGCACCGGCGACACGGTAGATCTCGAGCGCAGCCTTGTGGCCGGCCGCTGCCTTTGCTGCCAGATCCTCCGGTCCAGCCGATCTGTCGATCACGCGACGGCGCCGAGCGGCTGCGAGCAGTGCCGGGTCCGAAGCAACTGTCTCCAGACAACCGTGCTTGCCACACGAACACGGCTCACCGTCGCTGTCGACGCGCACATGGCCGAACTCGCCGGCCGCACCGCGCGCGCCGCGATACAACTCGGCGCCGATGATGATGCCCATGCCGACCCCACGCCCGATCGTGACAGTCAAGAAGTCCTCGAAACCGCGCCCGACGCCGTACAGGCTCTCCGCGACGGCGAGCGTGTTCACGTCGTTGTCGACAAGCACCGGCGCCCTCAGCACGCGCGACAGGTGCTCACCGAGTGGCAGGTGCCGCCAGCCGAGCAACGGAGCCTGCACCACCCCTGTCCCATACGGATCTTCGAAACCCGGCACCCCGACGCCAACGCCGAGAAGGACGTGGTCCGCCTCGGCTGCCCTCACATGCGGTTCGAGGAGAGTCGCCAACGTCACGAACGGATTCGTCCCGACCGCGTCGAACGGCAGCGTCTGCGCCGCCAACACGCTGCCATCGAGGTCGGCACACACGATCGCCACATGCTGCTCGGCAACCTTCACCCCGATCGCCACCGCCGCCGAGCCGACCAGCGCGAGCAACTCCGCCGGGCGGCCCCCGCTCGACTCCTGCATCTCGATCGGGGTCACGATCCCCGACGCGATCAGCCCACGCGCCAACGCCGTCACCGTGCCCGGACGCACCCCGAGGCGACGGGCCAACTCGGCACGAGAGATCGGACCATGGTGGCCGATCAACCTCAGCACCGCACTGCGGTTCACATCACGCAGCGCAGCCCCGGACGCACCGTGTCTCATGTCGTCTTCCCCCAAGTTCGTTCTGGACTTACTTCAGTCGTTGACTATAGTGACAGTCATTAGTGGTCCTGTCAACGACAGGATGTGGGGGGTCGAAAGGCAGCATCGATGGCGAAGGTCACTCTCGAAGGCGTAACTCGGCGATACCAAGGCACAGATCGGGACGCGGTGCACGAGCTCGATCTGCGCGTCGACGATGGTGAGTTCATGGTTCTCGTCGGACCATCCGGGTGCGGAAAGACCACCGCGCTACGACTGCTCGCCGGCCTCGAACCATGCGATCACGGCGATGTCTTCATCGGTGAGCGCAACGTCACCAAGGTCCCACCCAAGACCCGCGACATCGCGATGGTCTTCCAGAACTACGCCTTGTACCCGCACATGACCGTCGCCCAGAACATCAGCTTCCACCTCGCCATAACGAAGGTGCCCAAGACCGACATCGCCCAACGCGTGCACGAGGCCGCGGCGCTCCTCGACCTCGTGCCGTATCTCGATCGCAAACCGGCCCAGCTCTCCGGCGGCCAACGCCAACGAGTCGCCATGGGACGAGCGATCGTACGCAAACCGCAGGTGTTCCTGATGGACGAACCGCTGTCCAACCTGGATGCTCAGCTCCGAGTCCAGACGCGCACCCAGATCGCCGACCTCCAGCGCCGCTTCGGCGTCTCGACGCTCTACGTCACGCACGACCAGGTCGAGGCGCTCACCATGGGTGACCGGATCGCCGTTCTCAAGGACGGGATCCTGATGCAGTGCGACACTCCACACGCGGTCTTCACCCGGCCCAACAACTCGTTCGTCGCCAGTTTCATCGGATCACCAGCGATGAACCAGGTGACCGTGAGAGTTGACGGGTACGGCGGTCGACTCGGCGACCTCGACATCCCGATCACCGCCGCCCAGCGCGCCTCGCTGACAGGCCCGTCGATCACCATAGGAGTGCGACCAGAGGCGCTCAAACTCGTCAACGAGGCCCAACCAGGCCTCCGCGTCAAGGTCGAGGCTGTCGAAGAACTGGGTTCCGACACGTACCTCTATACCAACACGCTGCCGACACCCGAGTCGGTTCCGATCACCGTGCGCCTCGAAGCATTCAGCACGCACTCCCGCGGGCAAGCCCTCACGCTCGTCCCCGACATGAAGGCCTTGCACTTCTTCGACGGCGCAACCGGCCAACGCCTGCCCGACTAGCCCTCGGTTGGGGTTCCATCCAAGGCGGCGAGTGCGCGCCCGCGTCGCGCGAGGCCTGGGGCAGGATGAGGCGATGCGTTTCGCTCTCGCAGCCATGACGTCGGTGGCACTCGCCTCGTGCGGGGCACCAGCCGACCAGACAACCGATGCACCGACGGGGGCGACAACGCTCGCCACGTACCCGGACGCGACGGGAACGTATCCGATCGCGTCGACCCTCGTACCGCCCGGGTCGTCCCCCACTGCGGTGGATCCGGCGACCGCATGCCCGCGGTCCGACCCATCAGCGATCTTCTCCGACGAGGGCGAGATGATGGAGGGTTCGGCGATGGCCGAGCGCAACCTCGGGGTGATCAACCGGTACGTGGCCGCCAACCCGGAGGTGTCGACGCAGCCGTTCCTCGACTGGAGCGCCGATCCGCCACGGGTGGTGATCGGCTTCACCGGCGATCTGGCGCCGCACCGAGCCGCGCTCGAACCACTCCTCGCCGACCCCGAGCGAGTGCTGATCTGTTCCGTCGCCTTCAACTCCGCCCAGATCTCAGCGGTCGCCACCGAGATCCAGCAGCAGATGACCGCCGGCGGGCCGATGGTCGGCGTCTCTGGGGGAACGTCCGCCGTGGAGGTGCAGTTGGCCGCCTACGGCGAGGACTTCGCCGCCCAGCTCGTAGCCACGTATGGCGACATCGTGAAGGTGAGGGTGGGGCTGTTCCCGTACCCGATGACCGACGAGCTCGCTGCCTCCACCGAGCCCGACCCGGCGTGTGCAAGCGACATCAGCGGACCGATCGACATGAGTGGACTCCGTGCCGAGGTGCGCCTCGCGTCGAACGCGCTCGCCCAAGGAACGGACACGGACGGCAAGGTGGTGTTCACGAACACCGGCACCGCCGATGTGTCGTTCGAGTCAGGTGATCCGCTCACCGGCGTCGTCGTGATGCCTGGCACGACCGACGTGGTCGGCACGTTCACCGATGGCATCGGCGGCACCGGCGCAGGTGCCGTGCTGGCGCCGGGCGAGTCGACCGAGGTCGGGCTGGTCGTGGGCACCGCTAGCTGCATCCCCGCCAACGGCTACATGCTCCCGCCCGGCGAGTACGAAGTGGTCGTGGTGGCAGTGGTCGACTACCTGCAACAGCCCCCGGTGAACCGGCTGGTGTC
>CXWL01115772.1_pt1 | contig 19473 bp, 20 predicted proteins | sample 590931 | NCBI WGS metagenome assembly CXWL01 (sample SAMEA3498368, study PRJEB10139) | groundwater metagenome | biome: water well; material: biofilm material | place: Germany | collected 2015-04-27 | reverse complement strand
GCTCCGGAGTGTGCGACTTTCCTGATCCCCAGAATGGCGCAGAGCCGGCCGATGTTGACTCCAGCTTCGAATTGCGCACGCTGTAGCCAAAGTAGCAGGCCATGGCCAAGGTGATCCAGACGCCGAACAGGACAAAGGTTTGCCGCGGCAAACTGACAATCAGATAAACGCAAAACACTGCGCTCAAAATTGGCGTCAGCGGAAACAGCGGCACGCTGAAGCCGCGAACCAGACCCGGCCGCGTGCGGCGCAAGATGATCACGCCGACCGACACAACGGCGAACGCAACCAGCGTTCCCATACTGGTCAGGTCGGTCAGCACCTCCAACGGCACCAAGGCGGCAGCGATGGCCACAAGCGTGCCAACGATCACGGTATTGTGCACCGGCGTGTGGGTGCGCGGGTGCACCTTGGCAAACAGTGCGGGCAGCATGCCGTCACGCGCCATCGCATACAAAATGCGTGTCTGGCCGTACAGGACAACCAATGTGACGCTGAAGATGGATACGATCGCGCCAGCCGACAATAACATCGCGGGCCAGGCTGCGCCCGTGATCCGGCGCAGAATCTGCACCAGGCCCGCCTCATTGGCACTGAACTGCGTATAGGGCTGGGCGCCAACGCCCACCAGTGCGACCAGCACATACAGGACGGTGACGATAGTCAGTGAGAACAGGATCGCAAGCGGCAGCGTGCGTCGGGGATTCCTGACTTCTTCACTGGCCGTCGAAATCGCGTCGATCCCGATATAGGAAAAGAAGATACTGGACGCGGCCGCACCCATGCCGCCTATCCCCATCGGCATGAATGGATGCAGGTGAGCCGCGTTGAAAGCGCGCAGTCCTATCAGCACGAACATCAGCAGCACGGCGATCTTGATCATGACCATGATCGCGTTGGCCTTCGCCGACTCGGCCGACCCGCGCATGAGCAAGGTGCAGCACATCAGAATCAGTATCACCGCAGGCACATTGCAGACGCCGCCGCGCACCCCGGGCGGATTGGCAATCGCAGCGGGCATGCGCACCCCGAACAGGTCGAAAGAAAGCTCGTTCAGGTACTGGCCCCATCCGACCGCGATCGCCGCAGCCGAAACGCCATACTCCAGCAACAGGCAGGCGCCTACCAGGAACGCGATCATCTCGCCCATGGTCGCATAGGTGTAGGAGTACGACGAGCCGGAGGCAGGAATCGTCGAGGCCAATTCGGCATAGCACAATGCCGTCAGGCCGGCGGTCAGGCCGGCTACGATAAACGAAAGCACCACCGCCGGGCCAGCCTTGGGCACGGCTTCGCCAAGTATGACGAAAATGCCGGTACCGATGGTCGCCCCCACACCGAGCATGGTCAACTGGAACAGGCTGATGGTGCGGCGCAACTCGTCATCGTGCCGGCCTGCCGCCTCGATGGGCTTGATACGCAAGATGCGTCCCAGCAGCGATGGGGCGGCAGGGGGTGTGGCTGGATGCATGGATTCGTCTCGTAGATGTTATGTTGTCAAGGTCGCCAGGGCAAGGAGCGGCGCCGCTTTTGACCGATTGGACCATGAACCGATACCGGACCCATCTATCTGGGCGACGTTTTCCTTTGAATTTGGGACACGCGGCGGCGAGCCGCTGGAAAATGCGACACGGCCTTTTGAAAATTCGACGCGTGTGTTGGTTTCCAACCATCCATGGGGCAGAATAGGCAACGCTGCTGCGCCGAACATTGTCGGACAGCATGCCCAGTCGGCCGGCCAGATCCGGCTCCGATCACCGCGCGCCTGACGGAGCCCGTTCATGCCATTTTCAGCACTGCAAAAGCTAGAGCGCGAAGCGCCGCTGCGCATTCTGCTGGTCGATGCCGCCGGCACGCTGTCGCTATCGATGGCGGGCCTGCTGGAACCACTGCGCCTGACGGCCCGCCTGCTCGGCCCGGAAAGGCTGCAGGTGGACGTGATCCGGCTCGATCAAATGCTGGCCGGCGCCTCGGCGTCCGGTGCTCCCTTTCATATGACGCTGCTGGTGGCCGACGCGCACAATCTGCCGCCCACAGCGCACGGTGCGCATGAGCTGCTGGCGCGCTGCCGCGACTCCCCGATATGGGGCGCGGTCGGCCACGCGGTGCTGTGGTTGGCGAAGCTCGGTGAAATGCGCGGGCTGCGCACGGCACTACCCTGGAATTTGTACGCCGAGGTGAACGACACGGCCGAGATGGCGCTGCTCTCGCCAAACCTGTTCGAACTTGACGCGAACCGGATCAGCTGTTGCGGCGGCACCGCCGCGATCGACCTGGCGCTGACCATGATCGACGCGATCTGGGGCAAGAACGTCCAGGCTGCCGTGATGGAAACGCTGTGCATCGACCGCGCCCGTGGCGCCGGCGAACGCCAGCGCGTCGCACTGCAAGCGCGCTTTGGCAAGCTGCAGCCGAAGCTATCGGAAGCGGTGGCGCTGATGGAGGCGAATATCGAGGAACCCCTGACCACCGATGATATTGCCAACCTGGTGGGGATTTCGCGACGCCAGCTCGAACGGCAATTCAAACAGTTCCTCGGCATCGTTCCTTCCCGCTATTACCTGGAGTTGCGCCTTCAGAAGGCACGCCAGCTAGTACTGCAGTCCAATCATTCGATCGTACAGGTCGGACTTATTTGCGGCTTTTCATCGAGCTCGCATTTTTCAACGGCGTACAGCGCCCTGTTTGGCCTTGCGCCGCGCGACGAACGCCAGAAAATGCTGGCGCGCCAGATGGCCTAGCCGGCGCCCGTCATGATGCAACACGCTTTGGAACGCCGTTTTTTGGAGATAGCTATGTTTGTGGTTCGACCAGTGGAGCGCAGGGATATTCGCGGTCTGGAAAGCCTTGCGTCGACCGACAAGGAAAGTGTGCACACGATGCCGCGCGGGCATGCCGCCATCGAGGGGGCGGTCGAACGCTCGATCGCTTCGTTTGCAGCGCAGGTGGACATGCCGGGACCGGAGTCCTATCTGTTCGTCCTGGAAGGGAGCGACGGCGAACTGCATGGCAGCGCGAGCATCACGGCATCGGCCGGCTCGCACGGCATGTTTCTGTCATTTCGCAACGACGTGATCCAGCAGGTCTCGCGCGACCTCGATGTGCGTCATAGCGTCCACGCGCTCACGCTCTGTTCGGACCTGACGGGCCACTCCCAGCTGTCCGGATTCAACCTGCGTGATCCCCATTCGGACGGGGCGCAGGCGGCCCTGCTGTCGCGCGCCCGCCTGCTGTTCGCGACCACCGAGCCGCAACGCTTTGGCGACAAATTTTTTTCCTCCCTCGCCGGCGTAACGGACCGCAGCGGCCGCTCGCCGTTTTGGGAAGCGCTGGGCAAGATCTTCTTTCAAATGGACTTCGTGGCGGCCGAGCGGGCATTGGGAGGCACGCGCGACCAGACCCTGATCGTCGAGCTGATGCCGCACTATCCCGTCTATGTGCCCTTGCTGCCTGGCGAAGCGCGCGAAGTGATGGGCCAGGTCCACGTGTCGAGCGAGCTTGCGCTGCGCCTTCTCACCGAAGAAGGGTTCGAGCCGGACGAGTTCATCGACATCTTCGACGCCGGGCCGATTCTGCAAGCACGCAAATCGTCCCTGCGCACCTTTTCGTCGTCCGTCAAACGCAGCGTCGCCGACGCGCCGGCGCCGGGCCTCGGCGAGCGGCAAACCGGCTACCTGGTCTGCACCGTGGGAAAGCCGGCGTTTCGCGCGATCGCGATACAGAGCCCGGAACTCGGGTATGGCGACCCGATGGGCCTCGATTGCGCGGCCCGCGAAGCGCTCGGCGTGGCGCTGGGCGACCAGATCCTGGCCGTCCAATTTTGACCGGCCCGAATACGACAGGACAGTGAGACCAATATGCTAGCGGTACGCGCGATTCAAGAGAATGACCTCGATGCACTGCTCGACCTTGCCGGGCAAACCGGGGGCGGCATGACCACACTCAAACCGGATCGCGCTTCGCTGCAAAAGCGCATCGCGATCGCCTGCGCCTCGTTCGCGCAGCAGATTCGCCCGATCGAACGCGACTACCTGTTCGTGATGGAAGACCTGGCGCAGGGGCGGCTGGTCGGCGCGTGCGCGATCAAGAGCGCGGTCGGGCTTGACGAGCCATTCTACAACTACCGGCTGGGCACCCTGGTTCATTCGAGCAAGCAGCTCAAGGTGCTGTCGCGCCTCGAAACGCTGTACCTGTCCAATGACCTGACTGGCAGTTCGGAACTGTGCTCCTTGTTCCTGCACCCGGACTACCGCAGCGGCAGCAATGGAAAATTGCTGCTCAAGAGCCGAATGCTATTCATCGCGCAGTTCCCTGAGCTGTTCTCCGAGCGCCTGTTCGCCGAACTGCGCGGCTACCTGCGCGAAGACGGGAGCTCGCCGTTTTGGGACAGTCTTGGCCAGCACTTCTTTCGGATGGACTTCGCGCGCGCTGACGGTTTGAGCGGCACCGGCAAGAAGGCGTTCATCGCCGAACTGATGCCGCGCCATCCGCTCTACGTCGCCTACTTGCCGCCGGAGGCAAGGGAAGTGATCGGACAGGTGCACGTCGATACCGCGCCGGCGCGCCGGATGCTGGAACAGGAAGGCTTGCACTACGAGGGATATGTCGACATCTTCGACGCCGGCCCCGTGCTCCAGGCCCGCGTGAGCGAGTTGCGGGCGCTGCGCGAAAGCATTCTGTCGGTGGTCGAATCGACGCCGGCTGGTCAGGTGGGCGGCGAGATCGCGATTATCGCCAACACCGAACTGGCCGGCTTTCGCGCGATTGCCAGCGCCCCCTTGTCGCAGGGCGGGCGCATCGCCTTGACGCCGGAACTGGCGGCGGCCCTGCGGGTCGAGGCCGGTGGGACGGTGCGTAGCATGCCCGTCATGGCGCCTGCGCAGCCAAGCCGCGCAGGCTGGAAGCTCTGATCCTGGCGGGGACGACACCAGCAAGATTCATGTCGCTTTTGGGTAAGTTGTCGCAAACCATAGAACGTATGATCGTTTCAGCGTCAGGCCGACAACGGGTGCGTATCACCGTTTTGATGAAGCATTTGGCGCCGCGCCGCGCTGCACCGAACAAGGCAGCACCGAAAAAAATCTATGGGAGACACTCCGTGTTCAAATGCTCGACATTACGCAAGGCAGTTTTAATCAGTCTGTATGGAGGCGCCACGTTCGCCGTCTTTGTCCCTGCGGTTCGCGCGCAGAGTGTGCCGGAAGCTAGAACCGACACCATGCAATCGGTCAGCGTGGTCGGCACGCGCCGGGTCGCCAACGCCTCCGCCACCGAAACGGCGGTTCCGGTCGACTTTATTCCCATGACTAAATTGGCGGAGCAAGGCGGGCAGTTCGACCTGGCCCAGACGCTGACCTATATCTCTCCTTCATTCAATTCGACGCGCCAGAGCGGCGCCGATGGCGCCGACCTGGTTGATTCGGCCGCCTTGCGCGGACTTGGTTCGGACCAGACCTTGGTGCTGATGAACGGCAAGCGCCGCCACACGACGGCGCTGGTAAATATCTTCGGCGCTCGCAACCGTGGCAATACCGGCACCGACATGAACGCGATCCCGCTGATGGCGATCAAGAACGTGCAGGTGCTGCGCGATGGCGCTGCTGCCCAGTACGGATCGGATGCGATCGCCGGCGTGATCAACATCGAATTGAAGAAAAGCCTGGGCTGCGAAGCGGCACTCGGCGCCGGTGAATACAGCGTCGGCGACGGCAAGAACTACCTGGGTTCCGCCTATTGCGGCATCAAGCTGGGCGACCGCGGCGTCGTGGGCATTACCGGTGAAGTGCTTAACCGCGGACGCTCCAACCGCGCCGACGCTGACAGCCCGCGCATCATCGGCGATTCGCTCGTCAAGAACAAAACCCTGTACCTGAATGGCGAAGTGGCGGCCGGCGACGGCAAGCTCTATTTCACGGCCGGCGTGCAGTCACGTTATGGTTCCAGTGTCGCGTTCGGCCGTGGCGGCATCGGATCGGACGATATCCCGTCGAAGAACTCGGCCGCGATGTACCCGAACGGCTTCGCGCCCTACATCAATGCCGACGTCGACGATCGGTATGGCACCTTGGGCTACCGCTTCAAATTGGGCGACTGGAATGCGGACCTGTCCCAGACCTATGGCTACAACAAGATGCACTACCACATCAGCCATACCTTGAACGCCTCGATCGCCAACAAGGACTTGCTCGCTGGCGGAAAAGGTATCAGCCCTGACCACTTCGACGCCGGCGGCTTCGACTTTAGCCAGTACACCAGCAATGTCGATGTGAGCCGCTTTTACAGCGATATCATGAGCGGCCTGAACGTCGCGTTCGGGGCCGAGTATCGGCGCGAGAACTATAAAATATTTGCCGGCGAACCAGGCTCCTACAATGACGTGGACGGCATCGGTTTCGGCGGTAACGCGGGCAGCCAGGGTTTCCCGGGCTTCCAGCCCGGCGACGTGACCGACCGTGACCGCCACAGCCAGGCCGCGTACGTCGACCTGGAAGCAGACGTCACCGAGCGCTTCAAGCTGCTTGGCGCTTTGCGCTACGAGAAATTCAGCGACTTCGGCTCGACCGTCACGGGCAAGCTCGCCAGCGCCTTCAAGGTCAACGATGCATTCCTGTTGCGCGGCTCGGCCAGTACGGGCTTCCGCGCGCCGTCCCTGCAGCAAGTGTATTTCTCGTCCACTTTTACCGACTTCATCGGCGGCGTGGCCAAGAATATCGTGTTCGCGCCAAACGGCGGCACAGTGGCCAACGCTGCCGGCTTGCCTCCGTTGAAAGAGGAAAAGTCAAAAAGCTATACCTTTGGCGGCGCCTGGACACCGACCCAGAGCACTTCGCTCACGGCTGACCTGTATCGTATCAACATCGATGACCGCATCGTGTTGTCGGGGACTTTTGACTCGACCAACTATCCTGCGCTGGGCAGCATCCTCAATGGCCTCGGCGTGGCGAAAGCCCAATTCTTCGTCAACTCGATCGACACCAAGACCCAGGGCCTGGACTTGACGGTGTCGAACAAGCGCGACTTCATGTCCGGCAAGCTGAATACTTTCCTGGCGATGAACCTGAGCAAAACGGAAGTGACCAATGTGAAGGCGCCGCCATCGCTGGTGGGTCACGAAGACGTGCTGCTGTCGGACCGCGAGCGTCATTTCATCGAACAAGGCGGCCCGCGGCGCAAGGCCACGCTGGGATTCGACTATACCCTCGGCAAGGTGGAAACGGACTTCAAGATCATTCATTTCGGTCCGCAGACCCTCGGCACTTATGATGGCCCTCCGGTGCCGAATGCGCATTATGAAGCGAAGACCTCGGCCGATCTGAGCTTCACGTATGCGTTCAGTCCTGCGACCAAGCTGACCGTCGGCGGATCGAACATCTTCAATGTCAAGCCGACCGCGCAGGACCCAAACGAAACCGACAACGGCTTCAAGTATGAAAGCGTGCAGTTCGGCCTGAATGGCGCAGCCTATTTTGCGCGGCTCTGGCATAAGTTCTAAAGCGGGAGCGCTGTTTCAACCGGTTCTGAAAATGAGAAAAATTGGCATCACTGGTTTCCGCGGCCGAGCAAGCGTTCTTGACGGAAGCGGCGTGCTCGGCGCGGGAGAAAGAGAACCGGTTTGGGACGGTACGGCGCACCTGAGACCATCTACCGCACGGCGTATCGAGAGGTTACGGGCACTTGTTTCCGAGCTCAGCGTGCGCGATATGGGCCTGGTCGCAATTGCAGCGTTCCTTGACTGTTCCTCGTCCGCAGCGCGTAACTACATATTTGAACTGCTGGACGCTGGGGTAGTCAGGTCGCCGCCGATCATGCGGCCCGCTGGATGCGTTGAAAGAACTGTCTATCGCCTGAATACCGAAGCGCTTCTTCTCCGTGAATTCGATGCAGGCAAGGAGACTTGCAAAAGTACCCTGGCGGCGCGAGGAGCGCAAGAACACCGAGCGGCAGTGAGCGCCGACCTTTTGCTCAACATACTGGACGGCAGCAATCCGTCATTCGGGGTTGGGCGTGTGGCTCCGAGACGGGACCCGCTGGTGACAGCATTGTTCGGCGCGCCTTCAGGGCCCGGTTCGCGACAACTTGCTCCAAAGACGATGCCCACTATTCAAGCCAACTTGGATGCTGGGGAAGAACTCGCGCTGATTGACGGTTTCGAGGATCGGGAAACCAGCCACAACCGGTGATACCGCCCTCCAATGATAATCGTCTTCCTCTTCTGACTGGCGCCAGGGGAACGATCGCCCGTGCCTCTGCGTGTCATCGGTCTGTAATGAACCCTATATAGAATCGAGCGGCCATCCTATTGATAGTCGTCCATGCGCCAGAAAAAAATTCTCCTGTTAAGCGTTTCGGCCGGCACCGGGCACACGCGTGCCGCCGAAGCGCTTCGTTCGTGCGCCAGCGCGTCAAACTTCGAAGTAACGGCAATCCATCTGGATGTCATGCGTTTCGTGACGCCGAGCATGCGTACGCTGTACACGGATTGCTACATAGCTCTCGTGAAGCGGGCGCCGGCATTGTGGAGCTATTTGTACCGGACTACCAACGACGCGGATCCGGCAAGCCGGACGCATACTTTGCGGCGCTGGGCCGAGCGGGTCAACAGCAAGCCTTTTCTCAGGGAAATCGCCGAATTCAATGCAGACATCATCATCTGCACCCACTTCCTGCCGGCCGAAATCTTGTCGCACCTGATCGCCTCCGGCGGTCTGAATTGCCCGGTCTGGGTGCAGGTAACTGATTTTGATCTGCACCGAATGTGGGTGCATGAGCACATGGCCGGATATTTCGCCCCCAACGAGGAAGTGGCGTTCCGAATGCGCGATCAAGGCATTGCGGCAGACGCGATCCATGTCACCGGGATTCCCATCATGCCGGCGTTTTCACAGCAGCTCGATCGCAATATCTGTGCGCACGAGCTGGGGATAGACCCGCAGGTGACGACATTGTTGCTGATGGGCGGCGGGGCAGGGCCATGCAGTTTGCAAGCGATCGTCGAACGCTTGCTCGGCGTCCAGGGAAATTTCCAGCTCATCGCGCTGGCGGGAAGAAATCCAGCCGCGCTCACTGCCCTGCAAGAGATCGCCACGCGTCATCCCGGCAGACTGGTTCCCCTTGGCTACACTGACCAAATCGAGCGGCTGATGGCGTGCGCCGACCTGGTGGTCACCAAGCCGGGGGGATTAACCGTGTCGGAGTGCCTTGCGATGGGACTGCCGATGATCCTCAATGCCCCGATTCCCGGCCAGGAGGAGCACAATGCCAACTTCCTGATCGAGCAGGGCGCGGCGTTCAAGGCGTTTGATTTGGCGACACTGGAATATCGAATTCGCTATTTGCTGGCGCACCCAGCCAAATTGAAGGACATGGGTTGTAAGGCAAAGGCGCTTGGTCGCCCCGCTGCCGCTGGCCAGGTGCTCGACACCGTCTTCGGGAAGGCAGAAGGGTAACCATGCAACTTGCTCATTTTGCGCAGCTCATTCTGACACTCGGTTGTGTTGTCGTCCTGGCCTATTTTTTTGCGAATGCCGAAATTCAGATTGAAGGCGACGCCGGCTGGGCGGCGAATTTGCCGACCTGGCGCATAGAAAAACACTGGTTGCTCGATATCTTCTGGGGTGGCCGGGCGATGACCGGTTACCACGCGTGGGTATTCACCTTCATATCGATCTTCTTTCATTTCCCGCTGTTCTTTACGGCGCAGTGGTCGCTGCCGTTGGAGGCCCGCGTCATTGCGTCCATCATGCTGTTCTGGATAACCGAAGACTTTCTCTGGTTTATCATCAACCCGGCTTTTGGATGGACGCGTTTTCATCCAGATCATGTGTCATGGCACAAACACTGGGTCTGCGGCGCACCAGTTGATTATTGGATTTTTTCCGCCGTCAGCGTATTGCTGTTCTGGTATTCGTATTGACCGGGTCACGAACGACCGGGTCACGAGCGACCGGGTCACGACCGACCGCGTAACGCAGCTTACGCGGAAGCAGTCAGCTCCATCGCATGCCGAACGCGTTGGCATAATTCCTCCGAAGTCCGCGAGATCACTTCATCCGGCACGTCGAATTTCGTCGTCAACCGGTCGTGATCTTCAAAGCCGTAGGAAACCATGAATGGATGCATGCCTGTGTTGATCGCGGCGAGAAAATCCTTGTGCTCGTCACCGCAAATGTAGGCACGGGCCGGGTTGATCTCGAAGCGTTCCCTGGTCAATCGAAATTGGGTGGTCTTTCGTTCATTCAGGGGGATATGAACAAGAAAGTCCAGCGCGCCGACATCGAGGTCATGGCGCATGAATAACTGGCGCAGGGTTTCCAATGGCTCGTTGGTGATGTTCCGTGTGACCATGCCGACGACAATATCCGGAGCGGCGATCAGTGAGCGAATCAGGCCCGCTATTCCGGGATACAGGCGCGCCTCGGTACGGTATACCTCGGTCAGCGTGTCGACGATTTTCCTCCGGCTTTTTTGGCGAATATTTTTCTTGATATTGGACGGAAATTGCTTCAGCCCGCCCAGGTACTTAAACAGATGGTGGCGCTTTTGAAAGCTCGCTTCATCGCCAAGGGTCATGCCGTGCCTGGCGAATGCTTGTTCGACAGCCGAGAACGCGTCTATGGTGGTGCCGTCCGCATCGAGGATGATCAGGCGTTTCTGGCTTTTATACATGATCTTGCAGCCCGACTTGTCGCATGGTTGCCATTTGTTGCAGTCTCGCTGAATCAATGATTGGATCAATCCTAGCGATGGTGTGCTACCTGCGTATGACAAGCTGAAATAAAACTCCTGTTCGGCATTTCGATGGAAAATGACGTACGTGCCCGGGCGAAGCAGTCTAGTTCCGGTTCGCTGACAGCGCCGCCGGCCCGCCACGCAAACGCCGCGCGTCCGCGATCCGCGCGCTCCATTCGGGCACCGAGCGGTATGCCTGCATCTCCGTGGGAAGATGGGAGAGCAGCGCCGCCGCTTCGGTCAGCTCGGCGGCGCCGCCCGCCGGCTCGGTCAGCGCCAGGGCAAACAGGCTCTGCGCCATTTCCAGCCGCGGGACCTGGTCGTCGCTGCCGGCTGCAATGAAGCCGCGCTGCTCCTTGAGCGCCTGCAGGATTAACGGGCGTGCTTCGGCGCGACGGCCCAGGCGTGCCAGCGCCAGCCCGTGTTCCGCGCGCACGACGCGCCTGCCTTTGGCCACGCTCGACGACGACGCCTGGGATCATCGGCCGAACATCCACGACTTTCCCATTTTCCCTTCACCCACCCCGCGAAAACGCCCCCGCTTTAGGGTTTCGACAGTCGGACCTGGCTCAATTCGCCGGTCAGGTAACCCACCGCCGCGCCGAACTTGTCCTTGTAGTTGGCCTTGATCAGCGGATCGAGCGTCGGCTTGACGATGCCGTGAATGCCGCCCCAGTCGCCCGGATGCTGGAAGCTGCTCATGATGTAGGTCCAGCCGTTGATCTCGTCGACCGCATGCAGGCCCGTCGACTCGCCGCCGGCCGGGATCGACATCACGCGCGACAGCACCTTGGTGTCAATGTTGTACGCCCACAGGAAGTTGTTGACGTGCTGGCTGCTGTCTTCGCCGATGAACAGGGTGCGCATCTTTTCCGAGAACTTCAGGTTGTCCGGATTGGCGACCTTGTCGCCGGCATCGAGCTGAAGGTCACGCCGCTCAGCGTGGCGGTCGGGGTCAAGAAGATGACGTCTTCAAACGAACGCGAACATGCGGTACCGCGTGACTTATTCCCCCATGTTCGCGTTCTCCACCGCCTCTGCTTCGGCTGTCCAGCGCAGGCGCGAGCGCTGGCAGGGATCGAGGATTACCAATTCGGTTGCTCCGTCGAGCATGCCGCTGCCGGCGAGGCTTTCAGCGGCGGCGTCGAACGCTGGCCGAAGCGCGTCCAGCACCCGCTGTTCGCGCAGCAGCCCAAGCCAGACCACGTAGGTGCCGTCCGCGCGGATCGGGTGCTGGGGGAAGTTGTTCGGCACGTCCAGCGTCTTCAGGACGCCGGCTTCGATGACGCCTTGTCCGCGATAGCTGGCGATGGCTGCTTCGGCCCTGGGCAGGAATGCGTCGCACATCGTTTCGCGCACCTTGAAGATCTGCGCCACCGCGATGCCCTGCGCGCCATGCGGTTCGGTGACGGGATCGACCGCGCACATTGCGCGTACGCCGCTGTCGGCGCGCGCGGGACAAAGCAGGAGCACGTCGTCGCTGTCGGCGATCTGCCCATTCACGGCAGGTTTATGCTCGGCCCACACGGGACCGAAGTAGAAGGCCTGGTTGACCGCAAGCCGCTCGTTCATGTCCTTGAAGCCGCGCAGCCAGGTAAACCGGTTGGGCTGGTCGCGCTCGCAGAAATGGCCGAAGGCGATGGCGCCGAGCTGTTGGAACGCCTCCGGAAACCAGGTCTCGAAATAGCGGGCGAACGTGGCGCGCGCGCCGGGCTTGATGGTGTAGCGGCGCAGTTCGATCACGGTGTATTGGCTGACCATCTGGTTTTTCTCCCTCTTCATAAATCGAAGACGAAGCATAAAGCCTGAATAGGTCAGTTTCCGCCCTGTATACGACTGCAGCCGCGCAATGGTGGTGAAGCTGTGCCGCGACCTAATCGGTCCAATGATGGAGACCGAACAGAGCGACGATAAATAGCGCGATGATGGTGATCATGGTGGCTAGCAGCCACGTCTTCATCTCTGCGTTATTCTTATACATCTCGATGCGTAAATCGTGCAGATCCGATTTGGTGGCGTTTTGTTCCTGCAGGACTTCCATCTTTGCCAGCCTGACTTCAACTTCGCCCAACGCCACTTTGGTTGCGGTTTGATCCAGCTGCAATTCGATTTTGCACAGCCGTGCGTCCAAAGCCCGGAACGCCGACCGGAACTCTCCGGCAAGTTCGTCGAGTAGCACTTCCAGCCGATCGATACGTGTGTCTTCCATATTTGTTAGACAAGGCCGTACTGCGGAGGTTCGGTTTCGGGGCCACAGCGGTGCGATATAATGTCGCCCGAACCTTATTCTCCCTCATCGCATCCCATGTCTTCAGATACCCCTCCAAGCGGCAGCGGCCGCCCGATGCTGTACGACCCGACCGAACATCGCATCCGCAGTTTCGTCACCCGTGCCGGCCGTTTGTCGATCGCGCAGGCGCGCGCGCTGGAAGAGCTGGGGCCGAAATTCCTGATCGAGTACGCCAAGGCGCCGCTCGACTTCGAACAGGCGTTCGGGCGCAAGGCGCCGGTCATCCTCGAAATCGGCTTCGGCATGGGCGATACCACCGCGCACATCGCCAACGGCATGCCGGAGAAGGATTTCATCGGCGTCGAAGTGCATACGCCAGGCGTGGGAAGCCTGCTCAAACAGATCGGCGAGCAGGGTCTCACCAACCTGCGCCTGATCCGGCACGATGCGGTCGAGGTGCTGAACCAGATGATCCCTGACGGTTCGCTGGCCGGGGTCCACGTGTTCTTCCCGGATCCGTGGCACAAGGCGCGCCACAACAAGCGCCGCCTGCTGCAAACGCCGTTCGTCAAGCTGCTGGCCGAGAAGCTGGCGCCGGGCGGCTACCTGCATTGTGCGACCGACTGGGAAGACTACGCGGTGCAGATGCTCGAGGTGCTGGGTTCAGAGCCGCTGCTGAAAAATACGGCGGAAGGATATGCGCCGCAGCCTGCCTATCGTCCGCTCACCAAGTTCGAAAACCGTGGCATCAAGCTGGGACACGGCGTGTGGGACCTGGTGTTCAACAAAAAATAGGCAGCGCTGATTTGGCGCACGCGCGATAAGACTTCCCGTGCAGGCGCACTGGTGTCCGGAACAAGATTGTTGACTTAAAAACGTCGTCCTCGCCAAGCGGGGACGACGTTCGAACGATCACGGCATTGTTGACGCTAACCCTGTTCGAGGTTCAAAGCATCTCGCTGATCAGCGCGACGATCTCGTCGCCGTACGAGACCAGCTTCTTCTCGCCCACGCCGCTCACGCCGCGCAGGTCTTGCAGCGATGTCGGCTTGACCTTGGCGATCTCGCGCAGGGTCGCATCGACGAAGATCACATACGCCGGCACGCCATGCGCGCGCGCAGTCTCGACCCGCCACCAGCGCAGCTTCTCGAAAATCTCCTGCTCCGACTTCGACAGTTCCATTTCCACATGGCCCTTGGCGCTGGTCGCCGCGCGCTTCTGCTTGACCGGCTTCTGGTACTGGCGCAGCTGCACCTTCTGCCCGCCCTTGAGCACCGGACGCGCCGCGTCGGTCAGTTTCAGCGAGCTGTACACCTCATGGTCCACCGTCACCAGCCCGAGCGCGATGGCCTGGCGCAGGATCGCGCGCCACTCGGCTTCTGCGCGTTCGCTGCCGATCCCGTACACCGACAGCGAATCGTGATGCCACTGGGTGATGCGTTCGGATGACACGCCGCGCAGCACGTCGATCACGTGTCCGGCGGCGAAGCGCTGGTCGACCCGGTAGATCGTCGACAGCAGTTTTTGCACCGGCACCGTGCCGTCGAACGACACCGGCGGAATCAGGCAGGTGTCGCAATTGCCGCACGGGGTAGAGCGTTCGCCGAAGTATTCCAGCAGCCGGGTGCGGCGGCAGCTCAATGTCTCGCACAGGCCGAGCATCGAATCGAGCTTCACCGACAGCACCCGCTTGAAGGTTTCGTCGGCCTCGGACTCGTCGATCATGCGGCGCTGCAGCACCACGTCCTGCAGGCCGTACGCCATCCAGGCGCTGGCCGGCAGTCCGTCGCGGCCGGCGCGCCCGGTCTCCTGGTAATAGCCTTCGATGCTCTTCGGGAGGTCGAGGTGGCAGACGAAGCGCACGTCCGGCTTGTCGATGCCCATGCCGAAGGCGATGGTCGCGACCATCACGATGCTTTCTTCGCGCAGGAAGCGGGCCTGGTTGGCGCTGCGCTTCGGGTACTCCATGCCGGCGTGGTAGGGCAGTGCGCGGATCCCGTTCTCGTTGAGGAAGTCGGCGGTCTCCTCGACCTTCTTGCGCGACAGGCAGTACACGATGCCGGCGTCGCCGCCATGTTCGGTGGTGATGAAGTCGAGCAGCTGCTTGCGGCCGTTGGCCTTCTCGACGATCTGGTAGCGGATGTTGGGTCGGTCGAACGACGACACGAACTGGCGCGCGTCGCCCAGCTGCAGGCGCAGCGCGATTTCGGCGCGGGTCTGGTGGTCGGCGGTCGCGGTCAGCGCGATGCGCGGCACGTCGGGGAAGCGCTCGTGCAGGATCGACAGCTTGATGTACTCGGGCCGGAAGTCGTGGCCCCACTGCGACACGCAGTGCGCCTCGTCGATCGCGAACAGCGCGATCTTCGACGCGTCGAACAGGTCGAGGCAGCGCGCCGTCATCAGCCGTTCGGGCGCCACGTATACCAGGTCGATCTCGCCGGTGCGCACCAGCCGCTCGATGCGCATCGATTCTTCGAACGTCTGGGTCGAATTCAGGAACGCGGCGCGCACGCCGACTTCGGCCAGCGCGTCGACCTGGTCCTGCATCAGCGCGATCAGCGGCNNGCCGTCGCGCAGCAGCGCCGGAATCTGGTAGCACAGCGACTTGCCGCCGCCGGTCGGCATCAGGACCAGCGCGTCGCCGCCGCTCGCCACGTGTTCGACGATGTCGCCCTGCTGCCCTCGGAAGGCCGGGTAGCCGAACACGGTTTGCAGTTGTTCGAGGGCGCGCGCGCCGATACCGGTACTCATGATGTTATTCCGCCCACACTACCCAGCCGTAATGCGCGCTTGCGATGACGACGATGCCAAATACGATGCGGTACCAGGCAAACGCGGTGAAATCGTGCGAGCTGATATAACGCAGCAGCCAGCGCACGCACAGGAACGCGGAGATGAACGCGGCGACGCCGCCGATGCCGAACAGCGGCAGGTCGGCGACCGACAACAGCGCGCGCTCCTTGTAGACCGAGTAGACGGTGGCCGCCAGCAGGGTCGGGATCGCGAGGAAGAACGAGAACTCGGTGGCGGCCTTGCGCGACAGGCCGAACAGCATGCCGCCGATGATTGTCGCGCCCGAGCGGCTGGTGCCCGGGATCAGCGCGAACGCCTGCGCGCAGCCGATCTTGAATGCGTCCATCACCGACATGTCGTCGACCGATTCGATGCGCGCGGCGGCCGGGCGTTCCTTGTTGCGATTCTCGACCCACAGGATGACGAAGCCGCCGACGATGAAGGCCAGCGCCACCGGCACCGGCGCGAACAGGTACTCCTTGATCTTTTTGCTGAAGAGGAGGCCGAGGATCGCGGCCGGCAGGAAGGCGACGATCAGGTTGATGACGAATTTCTGCTGCTTCGGATCGCTGGTCAGGCCGGCCAGCACGGCGCCGATGCGCTTGCGGTACTCCCACATCACGGCCAGGATGGCGCCGGCCTGGATCGCGATTTCGAACACTTTGACCTTTTCGCCCGTGAAATTGAGCAGGCTGCCGGCCAGGATCAGGTGGCCGGTCGACGAGATCGGCAGGAATTCCGTGAATCCTTCCACCAGGCCCATGATGATGGCTTTAATCGCAAGAATGAGGTCCATGTATTTTTTATTGAGTTTGAGGGAGTTTGCGAGTCCGCCAGGGCGACGCGAAAGGCAGCACCACGCGGGGTCGAAGCTTACCACGAGCAAGCCCGCCGCCGTTGGGACAGGCGCAACGGCCGGCGTTGTTTTTCAGGACGTCAGGCGGTCCAGCGTGGCCAGGAACAGCATCGCCTGCGCGCGGGTGTCGCCGCACATCTCGCGCGACGGCTGCAGGCTGGCGCACACGGCGGACCGGCCCGGCTGGCCGAAGATCTTGCAGCCGTCGTCGTCGTCGAGCTGGATGCAGCGCACCCCGGCCGCTTTGCCGTCCGGTGTGCGTTACCTAAAGGGCTGCCAAATCCAACTAGTTATTGACTCGGACACGTGGCTTTTTGTTCGCAGCCACCGCAGCGTTCAATCTGGCCTTTGCATCGCCATACTGGTGCTCAGTTAGCAACTCTGCTCCCGCAGGGAGAAACCAACCAACGATGCAATTATTGTCACGAAGGGAAATCTGAATATGCGTGCTGGCGTGGAATCCGGATGTGGGTGCGATTTTGTCCCCTTGATGGAACGCGGCACGAACTGCCTGAAACGACGGAAGTGGCGGCACTTGCGACGCCCGCGCCTGATGGAGCCAAGCGAACACAGCGTTATCCAAGGCGCGATAAATTACGTCGGTATCACTATCGCTGGCTGGTCTATTTGCCGGAATGGTTGCTCCCGCAGCGCTTAGGCCCGCGGCCATGGATTGATATGCCAAGCTAAATTCTTTGATGCCTGCTTGCGTCGTCATATCAAGCCAATTCTGTACTTGTAAGACCGCCCCGACCACTGCCGGGGTGGCGATGGGCTTTGCTGTGTAACGCTTATTCGGATTGCGATGAGATGCTTGGGCAAACAGTAATGCGCGTTCGACATCACCTTCGAAAAAATAGGCTCCAGGCCCTAACCAATCATATTGGTTGTTGCTGTGGTTGAGGTGTTTCAAACGGCCGCTCACCAAGTCATCCCGTGTGGTGACATCACAGCCGTGATAGACGATGAGCGCGGTTTCTACACTCACTTAAACGTACGTTTCAGATTGCCAGTGTGAGTAATAATGCCGGCCTGTAACGCAACCTTGGCGGCTTGTTCAGCCGACATCGCGTAGGGATTCTTCGTTGGGGCTGAAACCGATGCAACTTTTACCCCGTACCGCTTAGCTATGGAGCCGACAACAGCAGAGAACTGCACTTGTTGTTTCGTGCGCACGCCCTTGCTCATAAGCTTTCCCTCCTTGGGGATTGCCTGCAGGGCGCTGGTCGGCTTAGCTTTGGTCTTGGGCGTGCTCATGACCTGATTCTCCCACAGTACATCTAAGCACGCAATTTAAGCTCGCAAACTTCAGGTTCGTGCTTCAGTTTGCAGGCTTGGTAACGCGCTCCAATTCGTCCAGCCAGCGGATGGCTTGTTCGCGGTTGGTCCCGCACATCTCCTCCGACGGCTGCAGCCCTCCGCAAAACGCCGGCCGCTCCGGCTGGCCGAAGATAAGACACCGGTTGTCGTCCCCAAGCTGGACGCACCTGATACCCGCAGGTTTCCCATTAGGCATCCCAGGTATCGGGCTTGTAATGGAAGGGGCGATACAGCACGCACCGCAACTGTCACGACAGTTCATGGCATCTCTTTAGTTGACAACCGGCTTGCCGTTGGGCATTCCGGGGATGGGGGAGGAGATCGACGGGGCGGTGCAGCAGGCGCCGCAGCCGGGGCGGCAGCTGACGGCATCAAGGCTGGTCATGGTGAGTTGTCCTGGAGAAGGGCGCCAGTATACTACGGCGGTGCAGCGCAAGACCCGCCGCCAGGACAACCCAATGGCGCCGTGTCAATATGAATCCGAGCTACCCGGCGGTCTTTTCCGCAAGCACGTTGAGCATCTCGATGTCCGGCACGCCGCCCAGCAACGACAGTGCATGCTTCGCCAACTCCCTGGGCACGTGCCCGGTCAGGTGGGAGAATCGGCCGCCATTGTCAGGGAACACATCAAAAATGCCGTAGTCGCCATCATCCAGGTGGATAGCGAACCATGCCGTCGTCTTGGGCTCTTGCTGCACCATCGGCTTCGCGTCGCGCAGGAATTGCTCGACTTGTTGCTCGTGGCCCGCCTTCGCTTTGAAAGTAAGGAGCAGTGCTTTCGTGTCACGCTCGACGGGCGCGCTTATGGGCAGTTTGTCGGCCAGCACGGTGAGTTTCTGGATTCGGGGCGCCTGGGCAAACAGGACACCGACCTGGTCCATGAGTGCCATCGCAAGCGGTCCCGCCAGGTGCGCTTCGCGGCTGGGTTCGTCCGGGAAGACGTCGAAGATGCCGTACTCGGACCGGCCAAAGCGGATGGCGAACCATGCGCTCGTGGCCGGTTCCTGCCGGACCATCGGGAGGGCCGATCGGAGAAATTCCTCGACGTCGGTGTCTTTGCCTGGTTTGGCTTCCAATCGGACGAGTAATCCTTGAGTGACCATTACATACCTCCGTGTTTTTAGTCGCCTGTCTATTTGATCAAGTGTAGTTCAGGGCCCCGCATCCGCAAGGCCATGATGGGGATCGACGCCGCCGAGGGCGAGGATACCAAGGCAAGGTATAAGTTTCCTTATGGGGATTTCAAGGACGTACCGAACCAAGCCCAAAACGTCAGATGACAGGCATTGCAAGAAGTTCAAAATGTACGAGCCATTGTTCAGGACGTAACAGCCATCGCGCTTGACGGGACAACACCGCAGGTCTATATTAATGACTCGCGAGTAAGTTACCGGATGGAAGCATGCAATGCCCGTTTGACACCAAGCCCCGCTGGGAACGGCGCAAGGATGCCCGTCCGCAGGAATTGCTTGCGGCCGCGCTGGACCTGTTCGTCGAACGCGGCTTCGCGTCGACCCGGCTGGAAGACGTCGCCAAGCGCGCCGG
>CXWL01000542.1_pt1 | contig 19474 bp, 13 predicted proteins | sample 590931 | NCBI WGS metagenome assembly CXWL01 (sample SAMEA3498368, study PRJEB10139) | groundwater metagenome | biome: water well; material: biofilm material | place: Germany | collected 2015-04-27 | reverse complement strand
CGGTCGAGATTCTCTCCGGAGACGCGCCAGGTGCCGTCGCCGCCTTCGTTGACGACCTGCCGACGGTGGTCGCCAGCGGTGGCCTGTTGCCGGAGGCCAAGCTCGAGCGCATCCGCCAATCGGTCGCCGCCGGCGAGCAGCCGGTGATGGTGGGCGACGGTGTCAACGACGCGCCGGCACTGTCGGCCGCGGCGGTCGGCGTGACCCTCGAGAGCGGCACCGACCTCGCCCGCGAGGTGGCCGACGTCACCATCCTCGGCGGCGACCTGCGACGGCTGCCGTGGCTGGTGGCGCTGGCGCGTCGCACCCTGCGCACGGCGCGAATCAACCTCTTCTGGGCCTTCTTCTACAACCTGATCGGGCTCGCCCTCGCCGTCGCCGGTCTCCTCCACCCGCTGTTCGGCGCGGTCGCCATGGTGCTGTCGAGCCTGCTCGTCGTCCTGCACTCGCAGCGCCTCACCCGCGAGGCGCCAGTCAAATGACGGAAACCACCTGGATCGTCGCCGCCGCCTTGACGTTTGCCGCCTCCATCCATTGCGTCGGCATGTGCGGCGGCTTCGTGCTCGCCGTCGGTGCCTTTCGGCGGACTGGCAGGTGGCGGCTCCTGGTCGACCAGCTCCTCCTCCAGCTCGGCAAGGCAACCAGCTACGCCTTCCTCGGCACCCTGGCGGGGGCCTTCGGCGCCCGCCTCGTCGCCAGCCCTGCCTTCGGCCTCAGCGGCCGCCTGCTCGCCTTCCTGGCGGCGTTGGCGATGGCCCTCGCCGGGCTCACCCTCCTCGGCATGCGGCCAGGGCAGAGTCGAGCCGGCGGTGTCGGCGCCATCGGCGCGCGGTTCGCCGACCTCACCAGTCGGCTGCTCGGGCCTCTGCTCAGCGCCCGGCCACCGGGCGGCTCGCTCGTCGTCGGCATGGTGATGGGCTTCCTGCCCTGCCCGCTGGTCTACGCCGGCCTCGCCGGTGCCGCCGCCAGCGGCTCGCCNNGCACCCTGCCGGCGCTCGCCGCGGTCGCGGTCTTCGGCGCCGGCCTGCCGACCCGCTGGCGCTTCGGCTTGGCCCGTGCCGCCGGGGTCCTCCTGCTGGTCGTCGCCGCGGTGACGCTCACCCGCGGCCTCGGCCTGCACGCCGGCCACCAGGGCCACTCTGGGCACGCCATGCCTGCACCGGCGGCGTCCGACGGCGCCCAACGCTGCGACGAGACGACCTCGCCCGCAGCGCCGGCAGAAGGCGAACCCCACCACTGAGGTCGCCAGGCGCGATACCCTTCGCGCCCCATGACGGTCGCTTCGCCAGCCACCACCGGAGCCCACCTCGGCCGACTGCTCGTCGGCGACGCACTCGCGCAGGCGCGGCGCCTGCTCGCCGGCGGCCGCGTCGACAACCTGGCCTGGCATCGCACCGCCCTCTCCGGCGACGTCGTCGCCCCCAACGGCCGCCGGCACGCCGCCTGGCTCCTCGTCGACCGCGAACGCCGCCTCCAAACCGCCGGTTGTGTCTGCTCGCCCAAGCTCCGGCCCGGCACCCTCTGCCCCCACCTCGTGGCACTGGTCCTGGCCGCCGATGACGGCGCGGCCAACGAGCCCACCCTGCCCGGCGAGCGTTTCGAACGCTCGCCGTGGTTGCGCGCGGCCGACGCCCTGTTCGAAGCCCGCGCCGTCGCCGGCGCCCGTGCCGGCGAGCCCGAGGTAGCTCCCCTCACCGCCGCTGAGCGTCGGCTGGTCGACCTCACCCGCACGCCGGAGGAGCAGGTGCTGGTCGCCCGGCGCAGCCTGAGCCGTCGCCAGGCGCTCGAGGCGTCACCGTGGTGGCTGGCCGCCAAACGGGCGTTCGCCAGCACCGACGGTCGCCAGCCGGCGGCCCCTACGACGCTCACCATCGACGCCGGGCGCCTCTACATCGAGGCCAGGACGCCGGGCGCATGCACGCGCCTCGAGCTGCTGCCACGCGCCGTCGACGCGCTCCATCGCGAGACGCCCGAGCTTCTCCCTACCCTCGGCCTGCCGATCGTCCCCGGCAGCGTGCGCCCAGCGCTGCGCCTCGAGCTGCATGCCGACAGCACGCTCGACCTCATTCCGGTCTACCTGGTGGAGCGGCGCCAGCCAGAGGGAGGCGCGCTCGAAATCCGCGACCGCACCGCCGCCGACGGCTGCCGCTACGGATGTCTGTTCGTCCTCGCCGAGGAGCGGGTCGCACTTGCCGTCGAGGCTGCGCGGCGACCGTTCGTCGAGCCCGAGGCCGGCGTCCAGGCGACGGTCGAGCTCGCCAGCGACTACCGTCCATCACCGATCGGCCAGTCGCTCGAACAGCGTACCCGCGTGCCTGCCGACCTGACCGCCGCCTTCCTCACCCGACACTCTGCGGAGATCGGGTCGCTGCCCGCCGCCCTGCTACCGCCGGCGCTCGCCGGCGGCGGACCGGCCGAGCCCTCCGACGCCGAGCTCGTCGTCTGCGGAGAAGCCGCCGGGCGCTACGAGCTCGACCTCGTCTATCGCATCCAGAACCGCCCGATCCCGTGGGCTCCGATCCGCACCGCCCGCGGCGAGCGCGCGCCGCTCCTGCTCGTCGACGGCGTCCTGATCGACCCCGCCCATCCCCGCTTCGCCTGGATGGATGCGCTCGCCGGAAACGACGGCAACGGGCACCTCCGTCTCACCGCGCTCGAGGTCTGCCGGCTCCGTTCCTACCTGCCCGTCGACCACCAGCTGCGGGACACCGCCGGCCGCGACCTCGCCGATGCAACGGACGGGAGCTCGCAGCCTGGCCAAGCGCTCTCCCGCCTCGCCGCCCTCGCCCCCGACGCGCCACCGCCGCCGCCCGAGAGCTTCGGCATCCCGCTGTTCGACTTCCAGCGCACCGGCTACGCCTGGCTGTGGTTCCTCTGGCGGCACGGCTTCGGCGGTGTCCTCGCCGACGACATGGGGCTCGGCAAGACCTACCAGGCAATCGCCCTGATGGCGGCGATCGCTGCCAGCGACAGCCGGCCGCCGCGGATCCTCGTCGTCTGCCCCGCCTCGGTGTTGCCACACTGGGAGGAGAAGCTGCAGACCCTGGTGCCGCGCCTCGCGGTCCGCCGGCTGCAGGGTGCCGACCGCCACCGTGGCCACCACGCCGGCATCCTGCTCACCACCTACGGCACCCTGCGCAACGACGCCGAGGAGCTCGCCGGCGAGGCCTTCGACCTCTTCGTGCTCGACGAGATGCAGACCATCAAGAACCGGGACTCCGCCACCCATCGGGCGCTCCGGGCGCTCAGCGCGCGGGTGGCGATCGGCCTATCCGGCACGCCGGTCGAGAACTCGGTGGTCGACCTCCACACCCTGGTCGACTTCGTCCTCCCCGGCTACCTACCGGACACCGGAACCTTCGACCGCACCTTCGCCCGACCGATCGCCGACGGTGATCCGGCGGCGCGGGCTCGCCTTGCCCGCCTGGTGCGTCCGTTCATCCTCCGCCGTACCAAGCAGCAGGTGCTCACCGGGCTGCCGCCCAAGCTCGAGGACCGCCGCCTGTGCGCGATGACCGTCGGCCAGGCAGATCTCTACCAGCGCCTGCTCGCCGACCGCGGCGCCGCCCTGCGCACCGCGCTCGACACCGCCGGCCCGGTGCCCTACCTCCACGTCTTCGCTCTGCTGTCGAAGCTCAAGCAGCTGTGCAACCATCCCGACCTCCTGCTGCCACCCGGCGCGGCCGGCAGCGAGCTCGGCTCCGGCAAGTGGGAGCTGTTCACCGAGATCCTCGACGAGGCGCTCGGCAGCGGACTCAAAGTGGTGGTGTTCAGCCAGTACCTCCGCATGCTCGACCTGATCGCCGCCCACCTCGACCAGCGCGGGATCGGCCATGCCACCGTGCGCGGCTCGACCGCCGACCGCGCTACCCCGGTGCGACGGTTCCGCGACGACGCCGACTGCCGCGTCTTCCTCGCCAGCTTGAAGGCCGCCGGCGTCGGTATCGACCTCACCGCGGCGTCGGTGGTCATCCACTACGACCGCTGGTGGAACCAGGCGCGCGAGGACCAGGCCACCGACCGCGTCCACCGCTTCGGACAACAGCGCGGCGTGCAGGTGGTGACGCTGATCACCGCGGGCACGATCGAAGAGCGCATCGACCAGTTGATCGCCGACAAGGGCCGCCTGGCCGGCGACTTGGTGCCCGAGGAGGACGCCGGCGTCTTCCGCCGCTTCAGCCGCGACGAGCTGCGCCAACTGCTGGCGCCGTGACCCGGGGTCGCCGCCTGGCGTCGGCTGGGCTAGAGTCGGCGCGAAGGGCGCTGGTGGTCGGTCGGATCCTGGGCAATGGCGCTCTCGTTGTCGTTGCTGAGGCGCTGGCTGGTGTTCCGGTCGGCGGCGCCGTCTGCTCCGTCTGGCCGCCTAACTCCGTCTTCGTCGCTCGCGCCAGGGCGATCGGCGGTAGCGCTGATCGGCACCCTCCTGAGCCAGCGATGGGCGAGCCGAGCCTCGTCCTAGGCGCCGACGAGGTCATCAGGCTGGCGGTCGCTCGACGGCTTGTAGTGGCGTTCGGCAGGCGTCGCGCCACCGCGTCGAGCAAGGCCACGCCCGCGTTCTCGGCCAATATCCTGATCAGCGACGGCGTCTCGACCTCGAACCACCAGGGGTCGAGGTCGGCGACTACATGCCCTGGTCTTCTTCGGCGGTATGGCGCACCCGGTGTGGGTCGACACTCCCAACAGCACCCCGACAACCCCAACGGCACCGTCAACTTCGACGCCTACACTCCATTACATCGTCGTCGCCCCACCCAAGGCGCTGTTCAGCGACGGGCTCGGTCGGCTCGACAGGCGTTCTTGAATCAGCGCCGCCGTCCTCGGGCCGAACCTCGCTTCGCGGCCGCCAACAGGCCGACTCCCGATGAGCCCAACAGCAACCCGAGAAGTGCTAGGCCAGCCGCGCCAAGACCCGGCACCTCCACCACTCCCCGCCCCGGGCAGGAAGCCGGAGGAGGCGCCAGTGCCAAACCATTGAAAGACGCAGTTATCTGATTGTGTAGCAACTCACCGCTGGCCGGGTCCAGCTCAACGAAGTAACTGAACTCCCCGCCAATGATCGGCAGGACCTGCAACAGGGACCATAGTCTGCCGTCCGACGAGAAGTCCAGGCCCGCACCGCCGTTCGCGTAGATCGCTGACGTGCCTGCTCCCAGTATGGCATGAGTTCCCTGATCGGGATCGATGCGAACCAACTGCGTCGGGATCAGCGGTTGGCTGAGCGGTTGCGTCAGACTGAACAGCGTCCGCCCGCAGCCGGCCAGACCCATCAGCGGCATTCCTAGATCCGATCGGAGCTCAACTGCGCCGTCGGCCGGGTCGACTTGGTAGAGCAAGCCCTCGGACGTCGAGAGCCACAAACGCCCCGTCGCGTCGAACGCCAGGCCGTAGTCCGGCGATACCCCACTGCTCTGGACCGCGAGCCAACCGCGAAACTCGAGTTGAGCGGTGTCGGGGAGTAGGCGCGCCAGCCTCGGAGGCGCCCCCGAAATCGGGTCGGGAGCCACCACGCCGAAGAGATCGCCAGTCGGAGACAACGCCAGGCCGCTCATCACATCACCGAATGGGATCGAGCCTTCGATCGCGCCTTCCGGCACGCGGAAGCGGCTGAAGTGGCCGAGCTGTCCATGCGAGGCGTAGCCCGCGTCGGCGTGCGCGGCAAGGGCACCAGCCAGGTAGCACGCGACCGTTGCGGCAGTCGCCAGCAATCTCGCCTGTGTTACACCCGCACATCGTGCGGACACATTTCGCGCTATCGAAGGAAACATGATTGCCTCACTCTAGGTTAACAACGCCCCAAGCAGGACCGAGGAAACCGCTCACCCGCCGAAATCGCAAGGCACCGCCCATCGCAAAGGGTTAGGCCTCCGTCCAACCTGTGCAGTGCGTCACTCAAACGGGGCCCTATTGAGCCGGGTCCGAGCGCGCTTCACCACGACCAGCAATAGCTACCGTACCGCCAAGTCCACCAGGGTTTCGTCGATCAGCGCCGCCACCTGGCGCATCTGGGCCGCCGAGAGGCCGCCCAGGATGCGGCTGATGGCCATGCCGATGGCGCTCGCGGCCGAGGACAGGCCCATCTTCGCCATCGACTGCGTCACCATCCCCAACCCGAGGCGGCGGACGGGCTCGAGGAAGAACGCTTCGAGCCCCGCCCGCGTCAGGCGCTGGACGAGGTCGACGGTCTCCTTGCGCAGGGACTCGGGATCGTCAGCGGCCAGGAGGCGGGCCGCGAGCTCGCGGGCCTCGGCAGCGAGCTCGACGGGGATGGCGGCGGCAACGTGCGGGACCTTGTCGGACATGGCCCCACAGTAGCCCGTTTGCCCGCGAGTTACCCAACCCCCGCGCGCAGTAGCCTTCGGCGGCTCAGATGGTCACCCGTGTGCCGTCGAAACGGGTGAAGGTGAAGCTGCCGCCCTCGTTGAAGCCCGCGCGGTGGTCCTCGAGGACGGCGATCGCCACCTTCTCGCCCAGCTTGAACGACTCGCGGGCGTCGCTACGCCAATGGACGCCGGCGATGTTGCGGCCGGTGGCGACGTTCGACGCCAGTTTGTTGAGCTCGCCGCCCACCGTCAACGCGGGGCCGTGGTACGGCACGAGGGCGCTGCCGCCGGAGTTGGGGACCATCGGGTTGGCAATCTCGAACGACTCGTCGAACAGCGCCTTCAAGATCGTCACGCAGGCGCCGGCGACGGTGGCGTGGCCGGCGCCGTACGAGGGGTGGGTCGGCGAGCCCTCGGGGAAGGTCTGCGGCAGCAGGAAGCTCTGGTGGGCAGACCACAGCCGGTCGAAGGCGTCGCTGGCAAGCGCCTCGGAGTGCAGGTCGTAGCTCGCCTGACCTGAACGGTGGAGGTGGATGCGGGCAGCGAAGGTCTCCGGCCGCAGCCGACGGTGCACCTGCCACTTCTGGTACCAGACCGCCTTGAGCGCCCGCGTCGCCACCTCGCAGAGCAGGGCCTTGAAGGCCGGCGGCCCCCAGGTGCCGAAGCCGATCTGCGTCGCCGACTCGCGGTACGGATTGCCGGGATTCACCGGACAGCCGAGACCCCCGGAGAGCGGGTCGCTCGACGGCGGCGTGCCGAGGATGAGGCAGGCGTTGAAGTAGGCCTGGAACAGCACGTCGATGTGCACCCACTGGGCGAGGTCGCGACCGGTGAGGATGTAGCGCCGCCCCGGCAGGAAGCTCTCGCTCTCCGGCACCTGGCCGTTCTGCACCGCCAGGTAGTTGGCGAACGACGTCATGTGGTCGCTGCCGGGGGTGAGCGTCCGCATCCGGCGCTCGACGTACTCGGCGCCGAAGGGCGTCGGCAGGAGCATGAGCTGGGACAGGTAGGGGCCCACGGTGGCGCCCGGCAGACGGTCGCGAAACAGCCGCCGCGGCGTCACCTGGCCATTCGCCTTCGGTCCGCGGAAGTCGCTCAGGCCCGACAGCTCGGCGGCGGCCGCCGCCGCCAGGGGCGAGGCCTCGTAGCTCGCGAACGGCACGTCACGCAGCAGCGCCATCCAGGCCAGCTCGACGATCTCGCCGGCCTGCTCGGCGCTGGCGAAACGCGGCGCCGGCGGCTGCACGAACTGATGCGAGTCGTTGCCCTCGGTGTCGAAGGCCAGGCCACACTGCGGGTTGGTCAGCTTGCGCGCCCCGCCGAGGGGGATCTGTTCGAAGTCGTCCGGGTAGCCCGACTCGAGGGCCGCCACCAGACGATCGAAGGCGTCGGGGTCGACCTCGCCCTTCGCGTCGTGCGGCAGCCCCTTCGAGTAGCTGCCGACCCGGGCGGCGTAACGACCCTCGTCGCCGTTCGTCGGGTGCGCGGGCTCTCCCGCCGCGAACATGCGATCGGCCGCAGCGACTCGCTTCGCGTAGCAGTCGCCGAGCCGGCCGTCGCCGTTGACGGGCGTGGTCACCGCGGCGTCAGTGTCCGGATCGGCGAGCAGCGCCGACGGCGCGAAGGTCGAGGCGGCCACGGTGGCCGTGCCGAGCCCTCCGAGGAATCGGCGACGGCTCACTGGCGACGGGGTGGATTGCGCGGTGTCGACGGTCTCGGCCATGGGCAGGCCTCCGGAGGGTAACGGTGGGTGGCGGCCGCCACCGGCAGCGGCTAGGCCGACGGCAACGACGGGTAAGGCGGGCAACGTCTGACCAGCAATGCGCAGGAAAGGGTTATCGACAATATCCCGAGCGTACGACGGCCGTAAGCCCGCCGACGGCGTCTTCCGGCCGGCAGTCAAGCGACGTCGAGTCGGGTCCGGGCCCCCGGCAGGTGGCCGTCGAGCGCCCGGAAACCCAGGCACAGGACGGCGCCGAGCCCGGCAATGCCGGACCACAGAGCTGCTGGGCCGAAGCGCTCGTAGATCCGCAGGCCGACCGCGGGGGCCGAGATCAAGGCCACCGAGAAGGCCACCGAGTAGGCTCCCATGTAGCTCCCGGCTCTTCCCGCCGGCGCCCGGCTGGCGGTGACCAGGCTGGCATAGGGCAGCGACAACATCTCGCCAATCGACCACACCACCACCGACGCAGCGGCGAACGCCACGCCGCGGCCGAGCGGCAGCATGCCGAACCCGCAGCACACGAGGAGCGAGCCGATCGCCAGCAGGCGCAAGGGAGCGCGGCCGTCGAGAGCGCGCACCAGCACCATCTCGCAGAGCGCCACCAGCAGCGCGTTGAGCGCCAACAGCCCGCCGATCGTCGTCGCCGAGAATCCGAAGGCCTGGTGGAGGTAGAGCGGGAAGGCACCGATCAGCTGGAAGAAGGCGAAGCCGAGGAGGGAGACGAGAACCAGAAACACCAGGAACGGCCGGTCGCCGAGCGGCGAGCCGGCGCCGCCGTCGGACGGCTCGCGGCGGTGCTCCGGAGAGCGGCCGACACCGCCCAGCGTCCGCCACAGTACGAGCGCCGCCAACCAGCACGTCAGGGCGTCGGCGAGGAACAGGAACTGGTAGCTCCATGCCGCCAGCAGACCACCCACCGCCGGCCCGATCGACATCCCGAGGTTGATCGCGAGACGCACCAGCGACATCGACCTCGCCCTGACCGCCGGCGGGCTCCACGCCGCGACTCCGGCGAGCAGGGCCGGACGGTAGGTGTCGGCGACCAGGCTGATGCAGGGGATGGCCACCGCCAACGCCGCCACGTGGCGCAGCGACCCGAGGACCAGAAAGCCGACGCCGGTGCCCGCCAGCGACCCGAGGAGGACGGCCAGTGGCCCGACGCGATCGCTCAACCAGCCGCCGAGCGCGGAGCCGAACAGCGAACCGACGCCGAACAGCGCCATCAGCGTACCGGCGGTCGCCGTCGACAGATGCAGGCTCTCGGTGAGGTAGAGGGTGAGGAACGGCATCACCATCGTCCCCGCGCGGTTCACCAGGGTGCCCGCCGCCAGCAGCCACACCGTCCGCGGCAGCCCGGAGAAGGCCGCGCGGTAGTGACCGAGGAGGTCGCGAACGAAGCGCATGATGGAGAGTAGGAAAACGGGAAGGAGACGAACGGTTGCAGCCGCAGCCCGGCCGCCCGTGGCGGCCCAGGAAAACCTGGCATCGGTTTCGCTCTGGACCCCTCGCGGGTCTGATCTAGCGAGGCGGCTCGGCGCAAGCGAGCGACGGGCGCGACCTTACCAGGGACCAAACGAGAGGGAGCCACTCATGTTCGAGACCGCACTGGCGCTGTCGCAGTCCGCCCCGAAGTCCCGCCGCGCGACCCTGTTGGTCACCGCCCTGGTGGCGCACGTCGCGCTCGGTACCGGCGTCGTGGTCGCCAACACCTGGCAGCTGTCGCCGGTCGAACCGCCGGCCCTGATGGAGGTCTTCGTCGACGTGAGCTTCACGCCGCCGGACGAGCCGATCCCGGTGGCGCCCAAGGTCACCCCGCCGAAGGCCGAGTCGGCACCGGCCGCCCACGCCGTCGAACCCACCCCCGCACCGAGCACTCCTCAGGCGGTGCAGCCCATCAGTGCGGACATCCCGATCCCTGGCCCCGACGCCAACCTGCCCGAGCCCGGGCACTCCTCCGGCGGCCCGGTGATCCTCGAGAACGGCAGTGGCAACGGTGGCGACGGCACCGATGTCGGTGGCGACCCCTGGGTGGCCGTGCCCGTCGGCGCTGGCATCACGCCGCCGATCGTGCTGTCGCGCGTGCAGCCCAACTACCCGAAGGCCGCCATGGTCGCCCGGCGCCAGGGCAGGGTGATCGTCGAGGCCGAGATCGACCCCACCGGCGCCCTGCGCGGCGTCCGCCTGTTGAGCACGCCGCTCGGCTTCGGCCTCGACCAGGCGGCGATCGATGCCGTCCGGGCGTGGCGCTTCAGCCCGGCTCGGCGTGGCGACCGGCCGGTGGCGGTCTACTTCAGGCTCACGGTGAACTTCAACCTGCGCTGATGGGGGCTCGGCTCGAGCGTCGGCGCCTGTTCGAATCGCACACCCCGGTGTCGGGTGGCGCGGACAGGCGCCTCCACGCACCCGGTGGCTTCGTCGAGGACGATGGTGATCACGCTGGTGTCGGTCTGGTGGGCATGCACCTCGGCGCCGCGAGGTCCCGCCGTCACGCCAGCCTCCGACCACGCCGCACGACCACCGGCGAGCCCACGGCCACGAACGCCGACACCGGTGGGGCGCGCAAGAACGAGGCGAAACCGGCGCCGTAGTGGGTCGCCAACGGGCCTTCGAGCACCGGCTGCGACGCCATCCAGACCGCCCATGGCGGGTGCTCGACCTGGTACTCGACGGTGCCGCCGTCACGTTGACGGGCATAACCCCAGTAGTGCTCGGCGATGAACTCCGGCTCGCTGCCGGCCGCGGGCAACGTGGGCTCGCCCGCGACCACCGCCGCCAGCCGTGTCCAAGTGTCGCCACCGCCCCAGCTGTACGCCACGCTGCCCACCGGCTCCTGCGCGCCCGGCAGCCTGACCTCGTGGGCCATCGGCAGCGCCACGTAGTTCTCGTTGTACACCGTCCGCGCCACCCAGGCGATCGCCCGCCGCGGCACGATTTCCTTGACGAACACGACACCGCGGCGCCAGCCCTCGGGCCCCTGCCGCCGCACGTAGAACCGCAGGTTGACCTCGTCGAAGTCGCGGTGCAAGGGAATCGGCACGCCCAGCACGCGGGTGTCGAGAAAGCGGAAGCCCACGACGCTGACCAAGGCACGCCCTTGCCAAAGGTCGAGCTCGGTGCCCGCCGGCACCAGCTCGGCGAGCACGCCGGCAGGCACCTCGAAGTTCAGCATCAGGAGATGCCGCCAAGCGGCGGTGAGAAAGACGCCTGCGGTCACCGTCACGTCCGTCAATAGTCCACCAGCAGGCGCGCGGCCGCGGCGATCTGGTCGCGGCGGGGCAGGAAGAACGCCTCGAGCGGCGGGCTGTAGGGCACCGGGGAGTCGAGGGCGCCAATGACGCGCACCGGGGCGTCGAGCCAAGGGAAGGCCTCCTCGGCGAGCAGCGCCGCCACCGACTGGGCGACGCTCCCCGACTTACTGTCCTCGCAGACCACCATCACGCGGTGCGTCTCGCGCGCGGCGGCAAGGATCGCGGCGCGGTCGAGCGGCACCAGCGTGCGGAGGTCGAGGACGCGGGCGTCGATCCCATCGGCGGCGAGGTCGGCAGCCACCTCGAGGCAGCGGTGCACGAAGGCGCCGTAGGTAATCAGGGTGAGGTCTCGCCCAGGCCGCTTGACGTGCGCCGGGCCGATCGGAAGCACCACGTCCTGGTCGGCGGTCGCTAGGTGCTGTTTGATGGTCGCCATGCGGTAGAGGGCGATGTGCTCGTAGAACAGCACCGGATTCGCGTCGCGGACGGCGGCCTTGAGGAGCGCCTTGGCCTCGCGCGGCGTCGCCGGGCAGACGATCTTCAGGCCTGGCGTGCGGTAGAACCAGGCCTCGGTGTTCTGCGAGTGGTAGGGGCCGGCGGCGCGCAGGCCGCCCCACGGCAAGCGCACCACCATCGGCACCGCGCGACCCCAGCGGTAGTGGATCTTGGCGGCGTTGTTGACCAGCTGGTTGAAGCCCGAGGCGACGAAGTCGTTGAACTGGATCTCGGCCACCGGCCGCTTGCCCAACAGCGCGGCGCCGGTGGCGGCGGCGAGGATCGCGCCCTCGGCGAGCGGCGTGTTGAGCATCCGAGGCCCGAGCTCGGCGAGCAGGGACTTGAGGATCAGGAAGGCGTTGCCGTACGCCCCACCGACGTCTTCGCCCAACAGGAAGACGTCCGGGTCGCGCCGCATCTCCTCCGCCAGCGCCTCGACGATCGCCTGCCAGAAGGTCTTGCCGTCGCGGTCGAAGGTGACCCCGGGGGCCTCGTCGGCCAGCCCCCCCGCGAGCTGCCCGGCCGCCGCCATCGTCGCCGGCGCCAGCGGTTCCTGGTGCGTCAACCAGGGGCCGTCGGTGGTGACCGGATGGCCGCCCAGACGCGGCTCTGGCCACGGCGCGGTGATCACCTCCTGTGCCGCGGCCTCGATCTCCGCGGCGACCTCGGCGGTGAGCAACTGGAGCTCCGTCGGGGTCAACAGACGATCGCCGACGAGCTGCCGGCTGTAGGCGCGCACGGGGTCCTTCTCGACCCAGTAGGCGTATGCCTCGCGGTCGACGTAGCCACCGGCGGGCAGCTCGGCAAGGGGCACCGGGGCCAGGAACTGCTCGGGCTCGACACCGAGGTAGAGCATGTCGTCGTGGTGGGCGTGCCCGCACATGCGCATCGCCACCAGCTCGACGAACTGCGGGCCTTCGCCGCGACGGCAGGCCTCGGCGGCGGCGGTGACCGCGGCGAACACCGCCTCGACGTCGGTGCCGTCGACGGTGATCGCCGGCAGCCCGTAGCCGACCGCCTTCTGGGCGAAGTTGAACGCCCGCGACTGCTCGGCGACCGGCGTCGACAGCGCGGTCTGGTTGTTCTCGACGATGAAGACGACCGGCAGCCGGCGGACGGCGGCGAAGTTGACCACCTCGTGCCATTCGCCGCTCGACGTCCCGCCCTCTCCCAGGCACGACACCACCACCCGCCCGGTGCCGGCCAGGCCCAACCCAAGGCCGCAGGCCGTGCCGGTGGACAGCGTGATCGGCGCCGCCGGCGGCACGATGCCGAGGTCGAAGTCGCCGATGTGAAGGTCCTTGCCGTCCGTGGGCCGGCCGACCTTGCCCATCTGCGCCGCCATGACGTCGCGCGGTGTCTGTCCCATGGCCAGGGCCAGCCCGAGGTCGCGGATCATCGGCGCCACGAAATCACCCTGCCAGCCGCCGTCGTCGCCCCGCCAGGCGCCGCCGCGCCGCAAGCGCAAGCCGGCACCGTAGATCGCCTCCTGGCCCATGGACCGAAAGCCCTTGCCCTGGCACGGGCTGCCGTCCGGCAGGCGCACCTCGCCACCGCCGAACAGCCGCTTCAGGCGGGCGTCGAGATGGCGGGTGCGCAGCATGCCGCGCAGCAGCTCACGCCGTTCGTCACGGGTGAGGGAAGCGCGCAGGGCCAGGCGAGCGAAGGCGGCGACGAGGTCGGCAAGCAGACGGTCGGAGAAGTAGCCGGCGATTGCCCCCGCCGGCCGCTGCGGGTAGGCCTCGAAGGAGTCGACACCCAGCGCCCCGGGCGGCTCGCCGGCCACCCGCGGCAGCCAGCGCCGGGCGGCCGCCAGCACCTGCGACTCGAGCTCGGGCAGCCCCTCGAGGGGAACGGTCGGCGGCTGACGGTCGAGGATGCCGTCGATGCCACGGCGCAGCTCCGCCTGGACCAGAGGAGCGCACTGGGCGACCGTGCGCGCCAGCTCCTCGCGGATCGCTTCACGGCCGACGCGGGTGACCACCGGGCGAGCGTCGTCCTGGCGCTCCGCGGCGGCGCGAGGCTCGGGTGCAGAGCCTGGATCGAATTGACGATCGGGCGTGGTGACGACCATCGGCAGTCCTTCCGTGGAAACGAGGGGATCTTCGGTCGTGCGGAGCGCACCGCTCGGGCGGTGGGCCGACGCAGCCCGGTAGGTTCCTGGTTACCGTAGCATAGGCCCTCCCGCCATGACCCGCCCCCGCTCCGTCCTGCCGCTGCTCGTCCTCGTCGCTCTACCGCTGCTCCTCCTCGTCGCCGTGGTCGGTTGCGGGCGCGACAACGCGCCCGCCGCTCCTGCCCCGACGCCGATCGCCACGCCGGCGCCGTCCGGACCCACGACGCTCGTCCCGCGCGCCGCAACGGACGACAAGGCGTCGGCCAGCCCGGCTCCCCGCCCCTTGCTCGACGACGCGGCGCGGGCCGACCTCCTGCGGCTGGTCGAAGCGGTGCTCGGCGGCGGCGCGACCCCGGCCATCCAGGGACAGCTGGTGAGCCCTGCCGGCGAGCCGCTGTGGGTGGTCGTGAGCATCGCTCGCCCGGGCGCGACGGCGCTGGTCGGCCAGGGTCTCGGCGACAGCCTCGCCGCGGCCGCCACGGCCGCCGCCCGCGACGTCGCCGAGCGCCTGCCGGCCGACCTGCGCGCCCGCCTGGCAGCCCCTGACCGGCCGACGATCAAGGTGGATGTCGCTCGACGCCTGGGGCCGTCGGCGACCTTCGCCGGGCCGGAGGAGGGACGTCTGGCCGCCGGCTTCGAGCCCAGCCGGCAAGGCCTCTGGTTGCCGGCGACCGGCCTCCTGCTGCTGCCCGAAGAGCTCGCCTCCCGCGGCTTGGCCGACAGCGAATTCGTCCATCGCGACCGGCTGACGAGCTACCTGACCGAGGGCCCCAGGAGCCTGCCCGCTGGCGAGTCGGCGGACGGCGTCGCGGCGCGCGCCGGGGTCGCCGGCAGCATCTGGCAGGCGGTCGACTTCGCCAGCTTCGTCGCCGACGGCGGGGCCCCGGCGTCGCTGCTGCGCGGCAACCGCGAGCTCCCGCTGCTCGACCCTGACGCCCTGCTCGCCGCGGCGCGCGCCGGCGGCGACTTCCTGCTGCGCCACCAGCGGCCTGACGGCGGGTTGGCGTACCAATACCAGCCGCAGGTCGACGCCTTCGACGCCGAAGACAACCTGCTGCGTCAGGCGGGGACCGCGCACGCCTTGGCGGAGCTGGCGACCGCCACCGGTGAACGCCGCTACGTCGACGCGGCGGAGCGGGCGATCCGCCACGTCCTGGTGTTCGCGCGGCCGCCAGCCGAGCGCCACAAGGACGAGGACTGGCTGGCCATCGTCGGCAACGACGGCGAGGCCAAGCTGGGCGGCGCCGCGCTCGCCATCCTGGCCATCACCGGCTGCCGCACCGCCGGCGGCTGTGCCGACCTGCTGCCGGTCGCTCACCGTCTGGCCGACTTCGTCCGCTTCCAGCAGCGAGCCGACGGCGCGTTCGTCGGCAACTACTCGTACCGCAATCCCAACGGCCCCGAGCTCGAATCCCTCTACTACCCGGGCGAGTCGGTGCTCGCACTGGCCCGCCTGCACGCCCTCGAACCAGCAGCGGGCTGGCGCGAGGTGGCGATCAAGGGCGCCGACTGGCTGGTGAACGAGCGCGACGCCAAGGCGCCCGACAACGAGCTCGAGCACGACCACTGGTTGCTGATCGCCCTCGACGAGCTCGACCGTCAGCTCGGGCCGGCGAAGGCGCCAGCGTCCTGGCTGCCGGACGCCCTGCGGCTGAGCAACGCCATCATCGGCGCCCAGCATCGGGCAGCGGCCGAGCCAGACTGGATCGGCGGCTACTACGACCCGCCCCGCTCGACGCCCACCGCTACCCGCGGCGAGGCCCTCGTGGCGGTCACCCGGATGGTGGCGCGCCACGGCCAGCCGACCGCCCGCTACGTCGAGACGCTCCGGCTCATGGCTGAGTTCGCGGCCCGCTGCCAGTTGCGGCCAGAGAGCGTCCTCTACCTGCCGCGCCCCGACCGCGCCCTCGGCGGCTGGCGGGCCGGGCTCACCGTCTGGGCGGTCCGCATCGACTACGTGCAGCACAACCTGGCGGCGTTCCTCGGCCTGCGCGAGCTGCTCCTCGCCGGCCCCACCGGTGGCTGACGCCGCCCAGCCAGGCTGGCGCCGACTCGCCGTCCCGGCGACGGTCATGGCCGGCCTCGGCGTGCTGTTTCTCTTCGATCCGGCCGCAACGCCGATCTACCCGCTCTGCCCCTTCCACTTCGCCACCGGCCTGTGGTGCCCGGGCTGCGGCGCCACCCGGGCCTTGCATGCGCTGCTGCACGGCGAGCTCGAGCGTGCCCTCGAGCTCAATGCCCTGCTCGTCGCGTGCCTGACGCTGACTCCAGCCGCCGTGCTCCTCGCGCGCAGCTCACCGCGCTTCGCCGAGCTACTGCGCCGGCCGGCGACGATCTGGCTCGGCGCCGCCGTCGCGCTCGCCTTCGGGATTCTGCGCAACCTGCCGGCCTGGCGCTGGCTCGCACCGGTCTGACCCGCCGCGCCGCGACCGGGCGCCATCACTGCCAGCTCACGTCGGAAAGCAAACGGCCCCCGGATCGCTCCGGGGGCCGCGAGGAATCACCGCTGTCCGGCCAGGATCTTAGGGGTAGCTGACCTTGAGCTGGTAGGTGGTGCGGGTGCTGCTGTAGCGATAGGCGCGGACGTACATGACGACCGACGTCGAGCCGGTGTTGGTGTACGAGATGGTCTCCGCCGTGGTGCCACCGTTGAGCCCGCTGGCAACCGCGGTGGTCGAGCCTGACTTGTACAGGTACAGGTCGTAGTCAACGGTGAGGCCGTTGAGCAACGCCGTCAGCTTCTTGCCGGCCGGCAGGGTGATCTTGAAGTAGTCGTCCTTGATCGTCGTCGGCGAGTCGTTGAGGAAGGTGCCCGAGATCTGGCTGCAGGTGCCCGTGAGGGCCTGCGCCGCCGCCGTGGTGTTGTTGGCCTCGACCTCGGTGACCGCGGTGCAAGTCGAGGTGGCGACCGTCACGCTCTTGCTGACGCTGCCGGTGAGGCCGCCGTTGTCGGTCGCCGTCAGCGAGACGGTCCGCGTGCCGGCGGTGGTGTAGGTCTTGACCGGGTTGCGGGTGGTCGAGGTGGTCGAGTCACCGAAGTTCCAGCTCCAGCCGGTGACCGAGCCGCCGGTGTCCGTCGAGGTGTCGGTGAAGGTCGCCGTCAGGCCGCTGGTGGTGAACGTGAAGTTCGCCGTCGGTGGCGTGTTGACGGTGGTGGTGTAGCTGCCGGTCAGCGACACGCCCGAGTAGGCCGCGTAGCCGTAGATCATCACGTACCAGGTGCCGGCGGTCGACGCCGTCGGGGTGCAGGTCTCGGCGGCGCTGGTGCCTTCGGACTTGCAGTCGTTCACGGTCGTGGTGGGCGCCGAGCCGAGCTTGGCGTAGAGGTCGGCGTCGCCGGTGCCGCCGGTGGTCACGAACTTGAGGCCCGAGGCGCCCGACGGCACCACCAGGGTCCACACCTGCGAGCTCTGCAGGGCACCCGAGATGCCGGTGACCGCGACGCCGTTGGTGAGGACCGTGCTGCCGGTCGAGACGGTGACCGACTTGCTGGTGGCGCCGGTGGCGCCGCCGTTGTCGGTGACGGTCAGGGCGACGGTGCGGGTACCGGCCGAGGCGTAGGTCTTGCTCGGGCTCTGCACCGTCGAGGTGGTGGCGTCACCGAAGTTCCAGCTCCAGCCGGCGAGGGTGCCGTCGGTGTCGCTCGAGGTGTCGGTGAAGGTCGCCGTCAGGTTGCTGGTGGTGAAGGTGAAATTCGCCGTCGGTGGGGTGTTGGTGCCGCCGCCCACGACCGTGTAAATCGTGCCGCGATAGCTGGTCAGCGAGCAGCGCATGCGGTTGGCCTGCTCGATCGTGAACTTGTTCATGCAGGTGTCCTGCGTGTAGTTCATGTAGTTCTCGATCGGGTTGCGGGCGCCGCTGCAGCTGGTGGCGCCGACCGGGCAGTTGAACGTCGACGTCGACTGCGCCTCGGTGTCGGCAATCAGGTCGCCAGCGGTGTAGCCGGTGCCGCAGCCGCTCTGGAAGGTGTGGAACAGGCCGAGGTAGTGGCCGACCTCGTGCGTCGCCGTGCGGCCCTTGTTGTAGATGCCGCCCTGCGGGGCGTCACGACCGACCGAGGAGTAGAGCAGCACCACGCCGTCCTGGTAGGTGCCGGCGTCCTCGGCGGGGAACGTCGCGTAGCCGAGGTTGCCGGCGGCGTCGTTGGTGTAGATGTTGAAGTAGCGGGTCGGGTCCCACTTCAAAGCCTGCTTCATCGGGTTGGCCACGCCCGGGCCCGGATCGACGAAGTAGGAGTTGTTGGTGACCCGCTCGATGCCCGTGGTCGCGCCGCCACTCGGGTTGGTGGTGGCCAGCACGAACTGGATCTTGGCGTCGTTACCCGGGCCGCCCAGCGAGCCGGCGATCGCGCGGTAGTCCTCGTTGAGGACGGCGATCTGGCTCTGCACCAGGGCGTCGCTGACGGCGCCGGTGCCGTCCGTCTTCAGGATGATGTGGAAGACGACCGGAATCTGGTAGACGCCGCCGTTCGCCGGGGCGTACTGGGTGCGGATGGTGGTCGACACCATCGAGCAGTCGGCCGCGGCCTTGGTGCCGGGGTCACGGAGAGTCCTGGGCGTGCCGCAGCGCCGGCCCTCCTCCTTGAACTCTGAGGACTCCTGGTACTCCATCATGCTGCCGTAGAACTGGTTGCCGACGATCAGGCTGCCGTCGGCGTTGATCGTCATCGGCTCGCGCGGCGGGCTGGCTGGGCGCGCACCGGCGAGGACGGGGGCGGCGACCAGAAACAGCGTCGCGGCGGCGGCGGTGCCACGGCAGACGATGCGGCCGAGCAGGTGGGATGCGTTCACGGGAGCTCCTCCAGAGGTGATGCGGTCGAGGGTGCGGACGAGGGGCATACGTCGGCTCGCAACAGCAACGACGGTGCCAGCCCCCGAACCAGCTGGCAGCGCCCACGTCAAACGCAATGACAGCAAGCAGTTGACCACGATCGCGCCGGACTGGGCACGTCGCTCTTGGCGCCCCAGGCATCAACTCTTGACCCACTGCCCATGCCCACGCTCGTCGGAGACGGGTCCGTCCCTGACCCGCAACGACGACGATCTCCCTCTCCCCGACCCGCGAGCGGCTGGTAGCATTCGCGGCATGCGGTCCCCCTTTCCCGCGCCGATGGGCGCGCTGAGCCTGCTCGGCATCCTGGTCGCTTGTGAGGCGGGCCCACACGGACCTCGTCTCGATGAGAAGACCCGCGCCGAGGCAGCCGAGACCGCCGACCAGGTGCACGACCAGCTGGTCGCCGCCGGCCGCGCGACGAGCGAGCGCCTGGAAAGAGCCGCCGATCAGACCGTCGAGGGCGCGCACCAGGTCGCCGACACGCTGGAAGCACACGCCGAACGGGCCGCCGAGCACATCGAACGGCGCACCGACGAGCTCACCGCGGCGGCACGCGACGCCGCTGCCGACGCCGAGGCCGAGATGCGCCGCCGTTCCTCCGCGCTGCTCGACGACGCTGAGACGCGCGCCAAGGCCGCGGCGCGGGCGGCGGGCGACGCCGTCGTCGCGAAGGCGGCCGAGGTGGGTCAGGCGGTACAGGATCAGGCCGTGGAGATCGTCGACGACGCCACCCTGCTGG
>CXWL01002306.1_pt1 | contig 19477 bp, 19 predicted proteins | sample 590931 | NCBI WGS metagenome assembly CXWL01 (sample SAMEA3498368, study PRJEB10139) | groundwater metagenome | biome: water well; material: biofilm material | place: Germany | collected 2015-04-27 | reverse complement strand
GGAGCAGTAATTTGTCACCGTACTTGTCAGCCAAGACATCTTCCAGGGCCTGCTTCTGATCCAGATCGGTGAGTTGAATACGGAAGAGCGGGTTCACCGGCACCTGCAATTCCGTTTTTTTCAAAAAATCGAGATAGCCGGACAGAATGGTGTCATTGATATATTGAGCCGATCGCTCGGCTGACCAAAAATCCACCCGGGTGACCATGGGAAAGTTTTCAATTTCGTCTTGAATGAGTTTAACCTGATCAACCACCAGAGCGGAATCCACCTCAGCGATCACTTCTACTTGGGTGGTGAGACGGGAGATTTGTCCGGATAAGAGTTGGTATTCCCAGATCAAGGACAAGAACACTCCGACCATCACGACCAAGAGACCGGACAGAAACAACGTTGTCCATTTGCGGAGTTTCAGCACCTCACGCCAGGAGATCCACTCGGAATGAAAATCAGAGAGCATAAAAATCCAATGCGGTGATTGCATCATAGCGTCTTTTTTTGACTTCGACCAATCGTCTCTATAGAGGACCGGAACGGCAGCATTTCCATTGCTATTCAACGCAGACGAGCCTACGGGGCTCCTCAATAGTCGATCTCGACTGAAGGCAATAAAAATTAACATTTCATTTGCAATTTTTTACAACTTCAGATAATATCAGGCAGTATTAAAGGTTGCTATGATGAAAAAAATTCTTTTCCAGCTTCGCAAAGATCATGCTCTGTCCCAAGAGCAGTTAGCCGAAAGGTTAGGGCTTTCACGCCAAACCTATGCCCAGATTGAGCAAGGAGAAAGAGGACTTTCATTGGCTGAGGCACAAAAGTTCGTTCTGCTTTTTGATATTTCTCTCGACGAGCTTATTTCAGGTAAGAGGCCTCCTCGATTGAAGGTCAGCATCCGAAAGCCGATAAAAAACACTTCGTCCGAGCAGTCCAACATCCGTATCAGTATCCCTCAAGAGCGTGTTGATAAATTCAAGGAGGTTTTGCTCTACATTCTCAATAAGATTGGCGCAAAGCCAAATGTCGGTGAGACCGTATTATATAAACTGCTCTATTTCATCGACTTCGATTATTACGAAAAATATGAGGAACAGCTCATCGGGGGAACCTATATCAAAAATCACCATGGACCGACGCCGGTCATGTTCAAGAAAGTCGTGGATCAGATGATCGCTGCTGGTGACGTGGAGCAGGTGAAAAGTAAGTATTTTCAATACGATCAGCGGAAATACCTCCCACGCCGGGAGTCGAATTTGAAAGTCTTCAGCGCCCAGGAAATCAAACTCATTGATGATGTTTTGCAGCGCCTTGGTAATAAGACGGCCCGTGAACTGAGTGATTACTCACATCAGGATGTACCATGGATGGTTCGCCAACTGGGTGAAGCCATACATTACGAATCGGTTTTCTACCGTTCGGACAAATATTCCGTAAAAGAATTCGAAGATGAACTTTGATTCCCTTGATGAATTTACGAAATCGTTTGAGAGACTGCGAAGAAAGTATCGATCTCTATCTGAGGACCTGGAGGAGTTAAAAGATATCCTGAAAGTATCTCCAGAGGGGGTCGGGAGTAAATTTTCCGTCCTCCACCGATCAGAGAAGGCGGTCATCGTCAAAGCTCGGTTCTTTTGTCGATATCTTCGAGAGTCTTCGTTAAGAATCGTTTATGCTTATCACAACAACACCGTTACCTTTGTTTTTTTGGAGATTTTTTCAAAGTCAGATAAGGCACGAGAAGACGAACAACTCATTCGTTCCTACCTTCTATCTCTTGAATAAATCATCCAAGCATCTAAGCGCTATAACTTACGGCGGACCAGGCATTATTATACCATCTTCGAACTTTTGTATTTGTCCGGCCCGAAGGCTGCGATGCGCTCAATCGCGATCTCTGGAAAATTTTTCTGGAGCTCGTCACTAAACCCGACTTGGTCATAGCCTAGACACACCAAACTCGGTTTGAATTTCCGAACCACTATCATGGGATCCTGCTCATCACCCAGCACGACCTTAACCTCGAGGAAAGACTCTTGCACTACTTGCATACGTACCTGTTCAGAATTTCGAAGTAAAGGCTTGATGCGTTTCACCGTGACGTCACGAGCGATGACGACAATAAGCTCCTTCCCCTTCTTCATCGCCTCCTCGATGAAATACTTGTGTCCCGGATGGAAGACATCGAAAGTGCCGAAGATCATCACGCGGCCTGGAACTAATTCCATTTCAAAAAAATTACAGCGTCAGTACTGTAATCAGGTTATGTTCAGCCGACAAACCTATTTCGTCTGAGCGACCCCCTCCTGAAACATCTGGGCAATCTTCAGACATTCCCGAGCTTTGATATTCTCGGGGTCGACCTGTAGTGTCTTGCCAAAAAGCTCCATGGCTCGGGAAAAATTCCGATCATTGAGATGGCAAATGCCGAGGTCACAGAGGACATAACCGTCGAAGGGAGCAAGAACCAGCGCTCTTTCTAAGATCGCTAATCCTTTCTTCCTGAGTCCGGAACAGAAGTACGCCCAGCCGAGACAGCGAAGTACTTCCGGATGATTGGCCTGGTATTCATTGGCGAATTCGAGATAGCGGATCGCCTTGTCCCAATCATGAAGCGCGCTCCAGACGAAACCGTAGAGATAGTTGGCATTGGCACTGCGTTTGGAAACTTTGAGAGCTTTTTCCAGGGCCTTCTTGGCCTTGGTGTAGGCGCGCAGGGAAATATAGTTGTCACCAATTTCTTCGTAGGCTTCCACCATATTCAAATCGTTGATCAAAATCTGCTGACAGAGTTCGATCGCCTCGCGGTGCTTATTCCTCATCTTCAGTTCTTCGGCTTGCACGAGAAGATGGTAGTACTGATGATCCATGGGTGGTTTGTTTTTGTTTTGTATTGTTGAACGACACCCCGCTTTTCATTTCTTCATGCCATTCAGAAGATTATAGCAAAAAGCGACCCGCTTTTCAAGGATCGAAAGCTGAGGAAAATGAGTTAGGAGTTGACAGATTTACCCTTTCACTGCCTTCACAATCCTTATGTAAATTCCCTGGAAAAACATCCGCCAGAGCATATAGACCAGGAGGAATACTAGAGGGACGGTCAGAAAGGTGAGCTCCACCCCGAAGGCTTTGCTCTTGAGCAGCAGATTGAACAGTCCATGAAGCATTGAGGCCACAAGAATGCCTTCAAAAATGAGGCTGCCTGGGAAATGCCCGTGCTTGGAAGGACGATTGGGAAGGATGTGAAAAATCGTCACGTGGAGCGGTAGCGATTCCCAGAGATTACCCCAGAAATGTCGCCAAGGTTTCTCCCGTTTTTTGCGTGGGAAAATATCTTTTCGCAGATAAGCACTGGCGTAGAAAAATCCGAAGAAAGCGGTGAACAGGGTGTGGGCCAACATGGTGTCAAAGGAACGAACACCGTAAACCGCTAACGAACCGGTCAAACCCGAAGGCAGGGACAGGAAATAGGAAATATTCTCGGCGAAGGCGAAGCCAAGGGCAACGGCAGAAGCATAGATCAGCCCATCCACGATCTGGGTAAACCACCGCTGACTGAGTTCTATGGCGACGATGAGCATGAGAGCTTTCATCACTTCTTCAGCGAAGGCCGGGAGAAACAATGCTAACCAAGGAGCGTAACTCTGGAGGAGATTCGGAAACCATCGGCTCAGCACAAAAAAAGGAATACTGGCGAGCGCCCCGAGAAAAAAACAATACAGCATCGCTTTGAGAGGCTCTTTTTCCTTATCTTGAAATCGCCACAGCAGGAACCAGCCGAGAGCAGGTAATAACGTGATGAAGACCATCAAGGAGATATTCATATCAGAAAAGTTTGAAGAACAAGTTCAGCATAACTGAAAGCCCATTCCAGAAAAATTGCTATCACCAAAAAGGTCCCCAGAGGGATCATTTTCATCCTTTCTCTCCCAAAGATCAGGATCAACGGCAGCATCACCAGAAGACCAATCATATTCGCCGCCGAGAATACCAGCAGTCCGCTCTTCCAACCGAAGAGGAGTCCGATCACCGCGCTCAGAAAAATATCCGCCTCCCCTATCCCACGCCGACCGGTGAGAAGGTAGATCAGCAGCACCAAGCCACCCACGATGCCTCCACCGTATATGGAATCCGCTGGCAGAAGCGTTGTTTGCGCTACGAAAGGCATCAGGAAACTCAAGGCGACCAGAGCGATAAGGATGATCAAGGGAATAGCCCGATAGATCAGATCGTAGATCGCGGCGGTGAGCAGGAGTAGGCCGATGGAAAGTGAAAAGACTGTGAGCATACAAGGAGATTATACCTCACTAATGACATCGAATCCTTTGGCGCTGCCGGTGATGGCCAAACCGATGATTTTCCCTTTGCAAAGCCCTTGCGCTTTTATTTTCTTAGCGCTTTCATTCAAGGTAGCTCCTGAACCAACTGCATCGTCAATGAGCAGGATATTATTGAAGGAACCTCGTTCATCCACGACGATCGTTTTTTGAGCATTTTCAATCCGATCAGAGAGCTTACTCAAGGTTTTCTGAGGGATCATCAAAGGAGAATTGATTTTTACGAGAGAAAGCTTCCTCACCCCGAGGTGAAGATGCTTGTCGAGCTCCTTCATGAACTGGACTTCTCGTTTGACGGTGGGGGGGATGAGACCAACGCCGTCAATCTGATAACGAGTGATCAGCTCTTGGACCCTTGGTTGAATATCCTGAATGAGTTCCTTTATAAAAGGCTTGCTCTGGCTTTGCTTAGCATAGAGCAGGAGTTGACCGAGCTTCGTTTTGCCAAACCTTTCCAGACTGTAAAAATCGAGATAGAAGATCTCATCCAAAGCCACCTCCTCAAAAGTTTCTCGAAATTTTTTCATACCATCGATCAAGCCATATTTTTTCACCCCTTCGTATCGCTTCCTGATACTGATGAAATCAGCAGCAGCTTTCAGCGGACTGAGTGAGCGCTCCTGACACCATGCCAAGAAGGCTGGAACTCCTGAACGAATGACTCCGATTGGGGAAACCGTCAAGAAGTCGTCTTCCAGGAGCTTCGCAACAGGATGATCAAATACGACCTTGTTTACTGTTACTGGTTGCTTATCAGCCAGGGAATAGAAAACCTTCGGCGGTTTTCCAAGTTTTTTTATCAACCCCTGTTCAAGAAGATTTTTGAGTTGCTTAAAAACGGCTCTTGGCTTAACGCTGAGCTCTTCCATCAAGGCTCCCGGTGTCGCCTGTCCCCGCTGTCGCAAAGATTCCAAAATGATATGAGAAGTCTTGATTTTCATGACTTGATTGTATCACAAAAAGTGCATAGTACATAGTGCACTATGTACTATACCGAATAATGATGACGAATTGCTTCTAAGAAAGTTCTACCATGTGTTGGATATTATCGATAATACTGATAGACTGCGCACTTCATCATCAAAAAAACAATGAGCTTATCAGAGCAACCATCGCCAGAATCTTCGCTTCCATCAATTCCAGCGATGCTTGCTTCTTTGAAACTTCCTGATGATGGTCTCTTTCTTGCCCTTCAAAAGCCAAAAATCGGCGATCTTCAACCAATAGATCAGAGATATTATTTTCATTCACCATATGAACCTCAACAGCCATACAACCCCATATCCGGGGTTGTTTTTCGGCACGAATTTGAGGGAGATAAGGTTCGACTCAAGTATGGCTCTCTGGGAACGGCTCGTGATGTCAGTACTTCTGAGAAAAAAACAAGAGTTGTTTTTCACAAGGTTCGGAGGATGATCTTTCAACTTCTCTCATCTCGTGATGGTGTTCGATTCTTTTCTCAAGCAGTGACTACAGGTGATGTGAGTCTCAGTCCAGATATACTTCCTGATACACCTTTTCTTTTGCACCTTTCACTTTCTCATTCTGATTATCTCCATCACGCTGAGCAGAAGATGATTACCTACGCCCAAACGGCCCTCTGCTTATCTCACTTTTGTAATTCTTGCGAACCGAAAGAACGAGAAGAAAGATTAAAACTGCTCAAACAGTTCTCAGCACTTTTTCAACTTGGAGAGAATGGATCTTTTCTACTTCCAGGGTAACTGACTTTCCCGGTAGCTTGAGCATAGAGCAAGATGGAGAGCTGGTTTCGGCACGTGAGCTTCTTCGTATACCGGTCAGCTTTGTGCTGTCCCACAAACCCTTGAAACTCTCGGAGTGGCAGCACATGCTGTAATTGGTTCAGCACCATGGTAGTATCGGACATAGTGAAAAAGGGTTAAAGGATTGCTATTGACATGCAAATTCTGAAGCCCTTTTTCCTTATCTGCTAGTTCAAAACAAACCCTCAGCCAAAATGTTTACGGGACACTAGTGTAGCTGTTTGACAAAATTTGACGAAATTATCTTGACGTTGTGTTTTGGATGAATATGATATCGACACCATAATTTACTCTATGAGCAAAAATCGTGAAGGGGTTCAGGGCGGTGCTTTTGAAGGGAATAGATTTCATGGACTCGAAAAAAAACTTGGATCTCTCAGAGAAGAATTGGCATCACGCCGCTCAGTCGCTAACGGGTCTGCTACAACTAAACCAGATAAAGACGCGAAAAGAGCCGCGGCGACACGGGTAAAGCAGCTTGAAAATCAGATCAAACAGCTTGAAGACAAGATGAAAAGAGAGAAGGCAAGGGAAATGAATGGAAACGAGCCCTCTTCAGAAAACCCAGGCCTCCGGCCCCGTGCCGTCGAAACCAGAGTGGCTCTGGGAGCAGTGGTTCGAAATACTGTTGTTCAGAAACCCCTCAGAAAACCTGAAGTCATTCTTCCTGAACTCGAAAGCTCAAAACAAGAGGCTCAGACGATGCTTGAAAATCAGATTGATCCATCACTGGCTCATTTGGCATGTCTGGAGCAATGGCATAAGCAAAATGTAGAAGAACTTAAAGCCACGTTTGCTCGCACACAAGAAGAACCTTCGACAGAAAACTATCAAGCATTGGAGGGAGCAAAGGGGACCATCAGGACAATAAAAGATGAGCTTCTGAAGAAGAAAAGTACGTTCTTGGATTTCTGTGCTCAAATGCTTCCTCTGCGACAAGAGCTGAAGGACCAAGGGCAAGAGTGGCCAAAGGATATGGAGAAATGGCCGGAGATGCTGGATATCTTGGAAGATGTTCTTGAGCAAAGAAGGGCTATGGAGAAAGCCCTTGAACTCCTCCTGGCCATTGATGGGATGCGAGCTGATCACAAAGCCTTACAGAGTCATGAGAGATTGAAAAAAAATCTTCTCGCGGGAAAAATCGCGGAACTGGACGGTCAACTCATCGTCTTGGGACAACAATATCCTGCTCTGGCGAGATTGGATAAAAGAGCGCTTGAGTCAAATCTTGAGCTGGAAATAGGAAGTGATGCTCGATTCCATGAGTTCTTCACACCATCGAAGGCGGCGATAGAGAAGTGTTTGGAAAAGTTTCCGGGACTGAAAACAGGAGAGGTTGTACAGACTGAAGGGGCTGGAGAGCAAACCATGGACAAGCCAACGGCAATCGGAAAAAAGAACGAAGGTGAGCAAGAGCATGAGAAGGGAACAGCTGATGAAGCAGGTGAAGCAGGTGAAGCACCCGAACAGATTGAGCCAGGATTGCAAAATGACTTGCTCGGGGGCCAGGAATTTCAGCTTCCAACGATTGAAAGGCTCGCGGTGGCTTTGGCTGAGCTGGAGTTAACAGATGCCTCCTCTCATTTAGAACTCTCCTCGCTTTCTCGACGTCTGACCATCATTCTTCAACTGATTCCTGATCCTGATGATCTCGCTTCAACGGATATTAACTTCAACACCATCAACCTACGATCTCACAACAGATCATCACAACGTCTCGAAACGGAAGAGAACATAGGCTACAAGGTTGATGTGTTGTTAAAAAACATCCGATCACGATGGTCGAAAAAAAATGCTTCCGGTATCCGGAACCTTCAGGCAGAGAGCATCGCAGAATCTGCCGAAAAGCTTCGCGAACTCAGGGCTCTGATAGGACAGCATCTGGATCTTCTCAATACCAAGCTGACGACAACTCCTGAGCAGGTTATTACTCCTGATAAACCTCCGGTCACTGAGGTCAAACCTTCAGCCGAAGAAAAGCCAGCTCCAACAAAAAAACCTTTTGAAAACACGCTTTCTCTCCGGGAGGTCATCCAGGATGCGCTCCGTGCAAATACTGAGCACCTGAATCGCCAGCAAGAATTAGCCGCTCTGATTGATAGTGAATTGGACCAAAAAAGAGAAGCATTAGATGAACTTGATGCTGAAATACAGCAGAAAGAACGCGTCACACGAGAACTTGTTGCAAACACATTAGCCCTGACGACCAAAGCAGAGAATGCCGAAGCTCGGGCAAAAGAAGCTGAGATTACTCTAGCGAGGCTGAGAAGCCTGCTTGCGAAATAAGGAGAAAGACGTATGGTAATCGCAGAATTAGTCAGCACCCCATGTTCCGCGATATCACCATCTGCCTGCTCAGCACCCTGAACATCCTGATCTTCAGCTTTATCATCCTCAATGGTCAAGCGCTGAAAACGGTCGATGCTTTTGCGGAACCTGATGTGGGTTCGATACTGGAGTTTGACCAGATAACAACACAAGTCCAACAGAGTATCAGCAAGCAGCAGTGGATACGGGAGAAGAAGCTTCGCTCCAAACCAGAATGCAACACAGATTGCTTCGTTCCTCGCAATGACAATGCACTTCCTCCCTCCACGGCGGGCAGGCGCAATGACATACAACCCTCTACGCTCTCCATCCCCTCTCTCAATCTTACGGCTCCAATTGTTTTCCATGATCACCTGAGCTCCGAAGAAGCGCAGAAAAAGCTCGAGGAAGGAGCTATTAGCCTCAACGAATTCATTCCCCCATCCGAGGCCGGACAAACGATTATCTTTGGCCACTCTTCTGACTACCCTTGGCGGAACAATCCCTATGCCAACGTGTTTACCCTGCTTCCTGAATTACAAGCGGGTGATGTGATCACTATTCACCATGAAAACAGTATATATAAGTATGAAGTTGTGAAATCCGTCATCACCCCCACCGACCTCGAAGGCGTGATCGAATCCGATCCCAGCGGCAATGAACTGATCCTTTCCACCTGCTATCCGATTGGTTTTTTCAGCAAACGGTTTAATGTTGTGGCGAAGCCGAAATAGGAATGTAGCTGGTAGCTTGTAGCTTTCACATGATTCCCTTCCTTCTCCTCATCACCTCCCTGATCACCCTCCTCTTCATGTTCGTTGTGGCACTACGACGAAAAATATCACATCCAGGGAGTATGCCCGCCGGTCAAGAACTGATGGAACTGATCAGCCGCTATCGCTTTTTCCAAGGCAATAACCTCAAAACCTTTTCCCAGCTGATCAACGCCAATAATTTCGCCGGCATCGAGCGATTGATTCGGGAAAAATTCGAGGCGCAGAAAAAGCCCAATGCGGAGAGCTTGGCTCAGGAAGTCATAAAAAAACTAAGCAACGAGTTTGGCGGCTAAACCGGTATAGCGTTCCGGTCGCAAGGCTTTCAAGCGATCCTTAGCTTCCTGGGGAATTTTCAGGCCGTCGACAAATTTGGCCAATACCTGGGCATCGACTCTTTTCCCACGAGTGAGTTCTTTCAGCTTCTCATAAGCATTCTTCACGCCATACATGCGCATCACCGTCTGAATCGGCTCGGCGAGAACCTCCCAATTGTGATCCAACTCTTCCGCCAATTTCCTCTTGTCCAAAGCTACTTTTGTAAGTCCTTTTTGCAGAGAATCGATTGCCAATAAGGTGTAACCGAATGCTGATCCAATGGACCGCTGTACCGTTGAATCGGAGAGATCACGCTGCATTCGGGATACCGGGAGACGCTCAGCCATCTTGCCGAGAAGCGCATTCGCCAGGTCAATATTTCCTTCCGCGTTTTCGAAATGAATCGGGTTCACCTTGTGCGGCATGGTGCTGGAACCAACCTCACCTGACACAACCTTTTGCTGAAACACTCCTCGGGAAATATACATCCACATATCTCGGGAAAGTCCGAGCAGGACCGTATTCAATCGGCGCATAGCATCGAAGAGTTCCGCATTCCAATCATGAGACTCGATCTGGGTGGTCAAGAGATTCGGCTCCAGCTTCAGTGATCGGATAAAACGCCGGCTAAAGCCGGGCCAATCAAGACCTGGGAGTGCAACCACCTGAGCGTTCCAATTCCCAGTGGCACCGGAAAATTTTCCCATAATTTTTACATTTCTGATCTGCTCCAGCTGCCGCTCGATGCGCTTCACGAACACCATCAGCTCTTTGCCTACCGTCGTTGGAGTCGCTGGTTGTCCATGGGTCATCGCCAACATAGGAACAGATTTCCAGAGTCTCGCCAGCCGAGACAAGTTGGCAGATAAGGCTCGAACTCGAGGAAGGTATTCCTTTTGCAAACCATCACGGATCATCAGGGCGTAGGAGAGATTATTAATATCTTCTGAGGTACAACAAAAGTGCACGAATTCCAATGCCGGCTCTGGGAAGATACTGAGGCTCTTCAATTCGTCACGCAAAAAATACTCGATCGCTTTGACATCGTGGTTGGTTTCTCGCTCAATTTCTTTGACAAGTTCGGCTTGCTTAATCCCGAAATCTATCACGATTCGGTGAAGGCGATCTCGCAATTTGATGGAGAAGGGCTTGATCTGGGGAATGTCCTTCCAATCACTCAGAGCAATGAGGTATTCGACCTCTACTCTGAGCCGATAGCCCATCAATCCTGCCTCAGAAAAAAAGACCGGCAGGAGCCCCATGCTTTTCCGATAGCGGCCGTCGAGCGGAGAAAGTGAGAAGAGTTGATGTAGCATGCACAAATTCTAATATTCTCAGCGCAAATCTCAAAACACAATTATGATTTTCGCTTCTCCACAGCAGATACCACTCCCTTCACGGCTCGCCATTCGCTCAATAAGGCTGGTAAATCGACCTCATTCATTAGCTCGACATCAAAAACGAGAGCGTAGCCATTCGCTTTCTTGTGGTATTGAAAGGCCAAGAGATTCATCTGACGTTGTTTCAGAGATTGAGACAAAGGTGCGAGCAGATTGGCGGTATTCATCAACACCTCTATCTGTACTGGTCGTGGTTGCTGAATCTCTCCGACCCACCAGGCATCTATCCGTCGGCGTCTCTCCAAAGAGGCCAGCACCTTGCAAGAGGTCCGGTGGATAGAGATGAAACCACCTCGAGTAGTATAGCCGATGATCGCGTCACCAAAGACGGGAGCACAACAAGCGGCTACCTTGGTCTTGAAATGACTCTCCCCAGCAACCATGATTTCGTCCTTCTTCTGAAGGGGTACTACTTGGGACTTCTCCTGCCTTTGCTTCAATTCTTTTTCGGAAATAATGCCACGGATAATTTCTTCCACCTCCTTATCTCCTTGAGCAATATCGATGAGCATAGCTCGACGTTGGCTGAAAGGTAATTCCTTAGCGCCAATGGATTTCAATAAAGAAAAATCCCGGTCCAAGACCTCTTGTCCAAATTGACGAAGAACTCGATTGACCAGTCTGATACCCTGCTCCAATAAACTATCTTCACCCTGATCCATCAGCCATTTTCGAATGGCATTTTTAGCCAACTCGGTCTTGACCATCGACAACCAATACAGATTGGGCTGGACTTCCATCTTCTTATCCACAAACACCCGATCACCATTGCCCAGCTCGTAGTCGAGGGAAACGATCTTGCCATTCACCCGAGCTCGAGCACAGTGGTGGCCGAGGGATTCGGAGATCGCATAAGCAAAATCGAGAGGGGTCGCGCCCTTGGGAAGCTCGATGACTATGCCCGTCAAGGTCATCACAAATATCCTATCGGAAAAAAAATCGAAAGCATTTTTTCCTGGCTCAGATTCTTGCCCTAGCGCATCTTGGAGCGAAACCAAATTCTTGAGCCATTGCAGTTTTTCCTCGTAGCGATCTCTTCCCACGAACTGATTCACATCGGTGTTTTTCTTGATGTTTTCCTCCTCATACCACCAATGAGCCGCGATTCCATACTCCGCTTCCCGATGCATATCGAGAGTGCGGATCTGAATCTCTACCGGGCGAGGGGCATCCTCGATCATACCGACAACGACCGTGTGCAGACTTCGATACCCATTGGCCTTGGGCATGGCGATATAATCCTTGAAACGACCGCTAATGGCTTGCCAATGATTATTCACCAAACTGAGGACGGTGTAGCAGTCGGTGACCTTCTCCACAATGACCCGCAACGCCAACAGGTCATAGACGTCATCAAGGGTACCTCCACCTTTTTGCTTCTGCTTGATATAGGTACTATAGTTGCCCTTTACTCGACCGCTGACACTCACAGATACACCGTTTTTTTGCAAAAAATCTGTCAGTGAAGCGACCAATTTTGCCACCGTCTCATCATGAAGCTCTTGGCGCTGATCGAAGGCTGACTGAAGAGCTTTGTACTCATTGGGAAGCAAAAAAGAAAAACAACGGTCCTCGAGTTTACGTTTCATGGTATAGATCCCGAGTCGACCAGCGATGGGCACAAAAATTTCCAAGGTTTGCCAGGCAATTTTCTTTCGCAATGCCGGACTAATCTGATCCAACTCAAAGAGTTCGGCGTAACGATAGGCCATCAGAACGAGTACCACCCGTAAATCCTTGGACATGGCGAGAAACATTTTCCGAACCGCTTCTGCTGATTGGTTTTCTTGAATCTTCCCGAGTGAAGTAATGTCACGAAGTCCATCCAGACCTTTCATCAGATGAGCGACATGTTCGTCGATCACGACCTTCTTGCGTTCCGCCAATGGCAACTGAAAAAGGATGAAGGCGCTTAAGGTAGTAATATCAGCATGGAGTTCAATGAGTGTTTGCAGTCCTGTTTGAACGTTAAGATCGAAAGTTTTTCGCTTCCGATGGGCCAAAAAAGTCCGACAAATAGCCTCAAAAGGCTTGGTATTCAGACTCGAATAGTCCTGAATATTTTTGAGAACGGCATCGACTTTCTGCATGTTCATAGGAAGTAGCGAGATGAGCGGTCCGAAGTAATATTTTCTAGAAACACCTCTTTCATCTGTAGGTACCACCTCCATTCCTGGGGTAGCCAAGGCCACAACGGCCGCCCCATGAGGATCATGCTACGAAAAAGTGTTCTCTTCCAGGGTGGCGGAACAATACCAATACCAGGATAACGCTCTTCAGCGACGATAGCGCTACGAGCGATTTTTTGGATATAGACAGAAAAATCTTCTTCACGATATTCATCCCAATGGTAAGCGGAAGCGGTTCGGGAAAAGAAGACCTTCTTGCCCTGCTTGACCAACTCATATCCCAGGAGAATATCCTCCCAACCGTAGGTCGGGAGACTTTCATCGAAGCGGAGTGAATCCAAGAATGAACGCGGAAAGGAAAGGTTGTTGGTATAGAAATGCCAAAAATCGAGCTCGTCTCCATCCCGATAACCATCGAAATCAAACAGATGACCACCATGTTCCAACCAGGTCATATAGGGTGTAATTTCCATCTCTGGAAACCAGGTGACATGACCCACGACCGCGCCTTGGCGATGATGATGAGCCTGAAGATGGGAGTCCAACCATCCAGGAGTGCTGATGATATCGTCCTGGGTAAAGATGATGATCTCACCCCGAGCCCGATCAAGGAGACGATTTCGAATCACCGACCGGCCGCTATTCTCTATCCGGAACCAAGACAGATTTGGACACCGATTTAGATCATTGGAATATTCATTGGCGAGCCATTCCTCCGTACCATCGGTACTGCCGTCGATCCCGATAATGATCTCTCCCTGGGTGATGTCGGGCTGACGGGACAAGGCCTCCAAGACAACCGGTAATTTATGCCGTCGATTATAGGTCGGAATGAGGATGGAAAATGGAATCATAAGTAACGAAAAGCCTGAAGAATACCATTATACAAGCTCATTTCCAACACACCAGCAGTATCAAATTACCAGTTGCCAGAGCTATTTACAAAACACCTCATAAGTGAAAAAATAGGGTGCTTCAAAAGCTCAATCTCATCTCTTATGAAAAAGCTCCTCAGTATCTTCACTGCCTTCGCGATATTTGCCATGACGGCGACGATCCCCCTCAGCTTTGCCCAAACCAAGATCGTCATCCCTGCGGCAAGCGAAGAAGAACTCAATTCCATTCAACTGGACAGTATCAAGGGTTTCCTAGAGGATTACCGAATCATCCGTCTCTGTCTTGGCAACAAGGCCGGTGAGGAAAATGCGGAAATGACCTTTGGGATGGCTATCTGCAGTATAGTACAGGTCCTCGACCCCAAGAATGCCAATCGCCACACCGCTTGGAAATCGGCAAAAAAACTGGGTTTGGTTGGGGATAATATCGCTCAAATCGATGCCATTCGTGGCATTGATTTCTTGACCATCGTTTTCAAAGCTTCTGGGATCAGTATTTCACCGCTTTCTGAGGCCAACTATCAAAAAATCTTTGCCAATCTGAAACTTCGGCTGAAAAAAGATGAACTTCGAGCCATTGCCACCGCTATCGAACAAGGACTCATCCCCGAGCCTCAGACACAAAAAGACGCTCAAACATTGAAAAATATACTGACCAAAAAACCACTCAAGATCGCTGAAGGCTTGGGAATGCTGTTTCAGATTTCTACCAGTAAGCACTCCGATACGCCGGTCATTACGATCAATAGTTTCATCGGCGCCAATAATCAGCCGATAGCACTTGAGGGCATCCTGAAGGAAATTATTTCGACCATTAAGAGCCAGAGCTATTTCAGCAGCAGTTTCGACGAAAAAGCTGCCATGGAAGCGGCTATCAAGGCCGCCGTCAAATCACTCGCGGAAGATCATTACATCGAATACTACACCGAGGAGGAATATAAGAGTTTCACTTCTGGTTTGAATGGTAACCTCGAAGGTATCGGAGCCTACATAGAAGAAAAAGCAGGAAAAATAATCATCGTCTCCCCTATCGAAGGCAGCCCGGCAGACAAGGCTGGCGTGAAAGCAGGGGATGTTATCCTCAGCATTGATGACATCTCAGTCGAGGGGCTGAACCTGCAGCAAGCGATCGAAAAAATTCGAGGTCCTCAAGGGAGCAAAGTGAAGCTCAAGGTCATTCGTGCCGGACAAACTCTTGAAATCACGATCACCCGGGAAAAAATTTCCATCCCTGCCGTGGTCTCTAGTAACAAAGATGGCATCGAAATAATCAAAATTGTTCAATTCAGCAGTACAGTCTCCAGTGAACTTCTCGCTGAAATCGATACACTGAAGGATAAAAAACCTCGCGGCATCATCATCGACCTACGCAATGACCCAGGAGGATTTCTCAATGAAGTGGTAACGATTGTGAATTTTTTCCTAGAAAAGGACAAACCCGTCGTCTACCTCAGCGATCGACAGCAAAAGATGCCCATTAACACTACCGCCGACCCCATCATCAAAAATATTCCCATCTCCGTCCTCATTAACAAAGGATCAGCCTCAGCCTCGGAGATCCTGGCAGGCGCCCTGCAGTCCTATGGTATTGCCAAGATTTACGGTGAAACCAGCTACGGAAAAGGGAGTGTACAGAATATCATCACCCTCCAAGATCCTACCCTCAATGAGATCTCCGCATTCAAATTCACGACGTCAGAATATCTCATCGGCAATCCAAAAGGTGAGCCGATCAGTATCAATGGCATTGGCGTGAAACCCAATGATAATCCTGGAGGTCCTGATGTTCCCCTCCTCGACGACGAATTAACCCCCAACGATGAAGCTGTCGACATGATCATCAACCTCATGAATGGGAAGAAAACTACTGGACCACACCGCTAATACTCACACAAAGAATCGATGTCTAAAAGGCGTCGATTTTTTTGATCCTTTTCACATGACGCTCCTCGGCGGGGAAAGGAGTATGTAACCACTGGTCAACCACTCGCTTCATTTCATCGACAGAAACGAACCGGGAACCGATGGAGAGGACATTGGCATCATTGTGAACTCGGGAGAGTTCGATGATTTCGGGAACTGAACCATAGTACACCGTTGCCCGTACCCCCTTCATCCGATTGGCCACCATCGCCTCTCCTTGACCAGAACCACCGAAGATAATGCCACGAGTTCCCTCTGGGTCACCACTCACGGCCTCGGCAGCGGGCCGAATGAAGTCGGGATAATCACAATTTTCAGCACTATTGGTACCAAAATCCTTCACCTCGTAGCCTTGATCAAGGAGATGCTTTTTCAAAGCCTCCTTATGCTCATAGCCGGCATGATCGGTCGCCAACACAATCTTCATAGTCGAAAATTAATACATTCCACTGACAGATTCCCCTTCTTCATTTCTGCGAATGATTTCCGCCAGCATCGGAGCCAAGCTCAGCACCGTGACCTGTTCAGGGGGAGGTGCTGGCAAAGGAATGGAATCAGTGACAAAAATTTGTTTGAAATCAGCGGCATTGAGGCGCTGGACAGCCGGACCAGAGAACACCGGATGGGACGCAGCCAGGTAAACATCACCATTGGCGCCAGCGTTGATCAGCGCAGCTTTTGCATTACAGACCGAACCTGCCGTATCGATCAAATCATCGAAGATGAGACAAGTCTTACCTTCAACTTCACCGATCACGTGCGTTACCTCCGACTGATTGTGCCCTTGCCGATGCTTATTCACGAGCACCATAGGAACCCCCAGTGCGTTGGCCAGCTTCCGCACAGCTTTGGCTCCACCCACATCCGGAGCTACCACGACCAAATTTTCTTTTGGAATGTCTTTGAAGGCCGACAGGAATAACTTCATGGGATCAATATTGTCGACCGGTATGCGGAAAAATCCTTGAATTTGAGCGGAATGAAGATCGACGGTCACCATGTGGTCTGCGCCAGAGGTCACGAGTAAATCGGCCATGAGCTGCGCAGAAATGGTCTCGCGTGGCAGAGCAATACGATCCTGACGGGCATAACCATAGTGCGGCATGATCAAGTGCACACTCTTGGCGAAGGACCGCTTGAGGGCATTGAGGAGCAGGAAAAGCTCGATATAATCTTCGTTCACATTCTTGGTCGAGGTCTGAACCACATAGACATTTCGACCGCGTACGCTTTCTTGGAGACGAACGTAAATTTCATTGGAGGCAAATCTCTCGATCAGCACCGGCATCAACTCAGCTTTCAATTCACGCGCAATCCCCTCTGCCAGCTGCAGATGTGAGGTCCCGGAGATAATCACCGGAGAGGATTTCATAAAAGAAAACGTTTATTAGCTCTAGTATAGCGGAAAATGGACCCTTACTCAATAACATGCTGATCAGGAATTGATTTGTTCGTTCCGGAACTCGCTCCCTCAAATTGCCAAGTCACTCAAACAGGTCCTCACTCCACAAATCAAATTCCTGACCAGCATTAACGACTTATCAAGATCGGCGTCCACGACTGCCGAAGTAAAAACCTAATATTTTCCCTTCTATAAGCCATTAAGTAAGATACGCAACCGAATCTCGTTGTAATTTTCCAGAAAACCTGCTATCCTGAGATGACTCACTACTATTAATCTCAAGAGTGAATATGAATAAATTAACCGATTGGATCCGAGGGAAGACTGAAAACAAACCTTCGCCGCAACCCTCACAACCATCTGCTCAGCCGTTCAAGAAACCAGAGCATCAAGGCGAAAGAAAGAACCATCAACAAGGAAACCGCCCCCCAAATCATCGCCAACACGATCAACGCCGCGATCAGCAGCGCCGCCCCGAACAACGCCGACCTCAACCATCACAACAAATCCAAGAACAACCAAAAGGTCAGCGTTTCCGCACCGACAAACTTTTGCGGATCATTCCCATGGCCGGACTCGACGAAGTGGGGAAAAATATGAATGCCATCGAGTACGGCAATGACATCATCACGATCGATTGTGGTCTGCAATTTCCTGAGCGCGGCATGTTCGGCATCGACTACGTCATCCCCGACACCACCTATCTGGAAGAGAATAAGAAGAAGGTCCGAGCGATGCTCATCACCCATGGGCACCTTGATCACATCGGTGGACTACGACATATTCTGCCGAAGCTGGGTTTCCCACCAGTCTACGGCTCAGCCCTGACGATCGGTATGATCGCTCAGCATTTGGAGGAGCTGAAGCTGAATAAGCTGGCCGATCTCCGAGTCATTGAGGACAACAAACCCTTCCGAGTTGGCTGCTATGAAGTCGAGTATTTTGCCCAAAATCATTCGATCCCCGACTCCAATGGGATCGTCGTCCGCACTCCGGTCGGCACCATCGTCCACACGGGCGATTACAAATTTGACTACACTCCCGCCTGGGGCGAATGCGCTGATTTTCAGAATCTCGCTCGTATCGGTTCGCGCGGGGTACTGGCTCTGATGGGTGAATCCACCAATGCTACCAAACCCGGTCATACCGTTTCTGAAAAGAAAGTGGCGGAGAATTTGGAGAACATCATCGAGAAAGCCAAAGGGAGAATTATCATCTCTTCCTTTTCTTCACTCATGGGTCGCATCAATCAAATATTACAAATCGCCCAGAAAAACGATCGAAAGGTTTTCATCAGCGGCCGCAGTATGATCAAGAATATCGAGCTGGGCACCAAACTTGGCTATATCAAGCCGCCAAAAGGCATCATGGTCGACATTCGGAACCTTCGCTCTCACCCCTCCCATCGCACCATCATCCTCTGTACCGGCTCGCAAGGAGAAGGGCTCTCGGCGCTGAATCGGGTTGCTCTCGGCGAACACAAAGAAATTCAACTCACCCCCGGAGACACCATCGTCTTCTCCTCCAATCCGATCATTGGCAATGAACAATCGGTGGTGAATATGACCAATCACCTGCTCCGCCAAGGTGCCAAGGTGATCACCAATGAACACATGGATGTGCACACCTCCGGTCATGCCAAGCGGGAAGAATTGAAGCTGATGATCAAGCTCATGAATCCACAGTACCTGATCCCTGTTCATGGCGAGTACATGCTCCGCCACGCTCATAAAGAATTAGCTGTGGAAATCGGCATGGAAGACAATCATGTCATCCTGGCTGAAAATGGAGACATCATTGAGACTGATGGGCACACCATGCGTCGGAGTAAGAGTAAAATTCCCGCCAATAATATCTTCGTCGACGGTAGCCGCGAGGGCGAGGGACATATTTCCAAAGTTCAGCTCGACCGACAGGTCATGGCCGAAAACGGCGTGGTCCTGATCGTCTTCCGAGTCAGTGAAGACACTGGCAAACTCAGTGCCAACCCCGGCATTGATTCCCGTGGTTTCGTGTATCTGAAAGACTCCCCCGAGATCTACAGCAAATGCGTCGATGCCGCCCGTAAATCCTACGAACGCAGTCACTCCCAGAAGGCCACGGCCGATGACCTGAAGCTCGACATCAAACGCAGCGTCGGCAAGATCATCATGGAAATGGTGAATAGGAATCCGCTTATAATGCCTATAATCGTTAAAGTTTAGTTTTAGA
>CXWL01106215.1_pt1 | contig 19500 bp, 19 predicted proteins | sample 590931 | NCBI WGS metagenome assembly CXWL01 (sample SAMEA3498368, study PRJEB10139) | groundwater metagenome | biome: water well; material: biofilm material | place: Germany | collected 2015-04-27 | reverse complement strand
GTGGTAGAGGGTGGCCCACGGCTGCAGGCCGCGTTCCAGCATGCCGTCGACCAGGCGCGAATAGAAGTCCAGCCCGCGCTGATTGGGCTCGCCGGCGGTCCCGGAAAAGATGCGCGGCCACGCGATCGAAAAGCGGTACGCGCCCAGGCCCATGTCGCGCGCGATATCGAGGTCTTCCGGCCAGCGGTGGTAGTGGTCGCATGCGACCGAACCATTGGAGCCGTCGCGCACCTTGCCCGGCGTGGCGGCAAAACGGTCCCAGATCGACTCGACACGGCCGTCTTCGGAACCTGCCCCCTCGATCTGGTAGGAAGAAGTGGCGCAACCCCACAGGAAGTCGTGGGCGAAGTCGGTGCGGGAAAGGTCGGTCGGCGCGGTGCTGTGTGTTGTCGTCATGTTAGCGGTTCGGTTATCGTGCATGCGTTCAGGGAATGGAAAGCTTTCCAGCCGCGGCTTAAAAAAAAGTCCGCCAACCGGCGGAACCGGTGCTCACCTGGCTTTTCGCTTCGCGGCGCCGGCTTTGGCGAGCGAGGCGCGCAGCGTTACCGTGGTCGGGTAGGTGCGCTCCACCGGCCGGTGCAGGTCGTAGCAGCGGTTAAGCAAGGCATTGAGTCCGTTCAGGGTCATTTCGCGCCACGGCATGTGCACCGACGTCAGGCGCGGGGCCGAGAAAGCGGCGCTCGGGGTGTCGTCGTAGCCGATCACCGACAGGTCGTGCGGCACGCGGATGCCCGCCTCCTGGAAGTACGACAGGGCGCCGACCGCCATTTCGTCGTTGGCGCAGAACAGGGCGCTGCATGGGTGGCCCGACTCGACCAGCTCTTTGGCGGCGTTCCAGCCGCCAGCCGGCGAAAAGTCGCTTTCGGCGATCCACGTCTTTTTGGTGTCGATGCCGTTGGCATCCAGTTCGTCCATGAAGCCGGCAATGCGCTCGATGTTGTCGGCCAGGCTGGATGGCCCGGCGAATACCGCGATGTCGCGGTGCTTGTGATCGAGCAGCGCGCGCGCCGCCAGCTTGCCGCCCAGCCGGTGGTCGACCGTAAAGCACTGTCCGGGCATGCTGCCGAAGCTGTGGTTCAGCGCCACCAGGCGGTCCTGCCTGGCGCCGAGCGCCGCCACATCTTCCTCGAGCAGGGCGCTGGTCATCACGATCAGGCCGTCGCAGCCGCGCTCCATCAGGAACTCGATGCCCTCGATGGCCTGGCGCCGCTCGTTGCCAAGCCCAACGCCAAACGCGACGACCATGTGCAGTCCGACGGCGCGTAGTTCGGTGTCGATGATCTGCAGGATCGGCGTGTAGAAGGTGCCGCTCAGGACCGGGATGTAGACGCCGATCATCCGGCTCGAACCGGATAGCAGCGCGCGCGCCGCATGCGAGGGGCGGAAGCCGAGTTCGTCGATCGCCTTCTTCACGCGCGCCAGTGTGGCGGGCGATACCGAGCCTTTGCCGCTCACGACGCGCGAGGCGGTTCCGAGGCCAACTCCGGCCAGGCGCGCTACATCTTTGATAGTGGCCACAAACAATCCTTTAATAGACCGGCAGGTTTTTCATATTCAATCAGGCGAAGCATACTGCATGCGCGGCCCTGCCGCACCGGGTCCTCACAGGCGCTTCCCACTGTGCGGATCGAACAGCGAAACGCGCGCCGCATCGACCGCAAAGCGCACCGCCTGTCCGGGTGCGAAGTGGTCCAGGTCGGGCGCGATCGACGACAGCATGTGTCCGCCGCATTCGATCCAGACGACCTGGTGGTTCCCCATCGGCTCGACCAGCGCAACCGTGCCGGCCAGCGGCCCGTGCGTGCCGAGGGCGACGTGCTCGGGACGTACGCCCAGCACCGCGCCGCCCGCCGCTGCATCCCGCCGTAGCGGCAGCGACATCGCGCCAGCGTGGAAGCAGCTGTTGATATCGATGTCGCCGTCGATAAAATTCATCGCCGGCGAACCCAGGAATCCGGCCACGAAACGGTTGGCCGGCCGCTGGTAGACCTCGGCGGGCGAACCGATTTGCTGGACTTCCCCACCCTGCATCACGACGATGCGGGTGGCAAGCGTCATCGCTTCGACCTGGTCGTGCGTCACGTAGATCATGGTCGAGCGCAGGCGCTGGTGCAGCAGCTTGAGTTCGCGGCGCAGTTCGGCGCGCAGCTTCGCGTCGAGGTTGGACAGCGGTTCGTCGAACAGGAATACGCTGGCCTCGCGCACCAGCGCCCGGCCTATCGCCACCCGCTGGCGCTGGCCGCCGGACAGCTGCGCAGGCTTTTTGCCCAGAACCGCTTCCAGCTGCAGCATTTCGGCCGCGCGTCCGACGCGTGCCGCGATCTCCGCCTTCGGCGTACCCGCGATGCGCAGGCCGAACGACATGTTGTCCTTCACCGTCATGGTCGGGTACAGGGCATACGACTGGAATACCATGCCGATTCCGCGTTCGCTCGGATCGGTAAAGCGCATATCGCGCCCGCCAATGTCGATGGCGCCCGTGTCGGCGTCGATCAGTCCCGCGATGCTGTGCAGCAGGGTCGACTTGCCGCAGCCCGAAGGCCCGAGCAGCACCAGGAACTCGCCATGGTCCACCTGCAGGTCGAGGTCCTTGATGATGCGGGCGCCGCCCAGGGTGATCGACCAGTTACGTAAATGAACACTCGACATGCATCAGCCTTTCACGGCGCCGGCGGCGATGCTGCGCACGAACCAGCGGCCGGAGAAAAAATAGAGCGCCAGCGGTACCAGCGCGGTGAGGATCGTCGCAGCCATGTTGACGTTGTAGAGACGGGTGCCGGTCGTGGTATTGATCACGTTATTTAGCTGCACGGTCATCGGCAGGTTGTCGCGGCCGGCGAAGACCAGCCCGAGGATGTAGTCGTTCCACACGCCCGTCACCTGCATGATGGCGGCGACGACGATGATCGGGACCGACATCGGCAGCATCACGTACGCGAAGATGCGCCAGAATCCGCCGCCGTCGATGCGGGCGGCCTGGAACAGCTCGTGCGGCACCGACGCATAGTAATTCCGGAACAGCAGCGTCATGATGGGCATGCCAAAGACAAGGTGCACCAGCACGATGGCGGGCAGCGAGCCGAATATGCCCATGCCGGCAAGCAGCCGCACCATCGGATAGATCATCACCTGCACGGGGATGAAGGCCCCGGCCAGCAGGACGCCGAACAACAGGTTGGCGCCGCGCGGCTTCCAGAACGACAGCGCGTAGCCGTTGATCGCGCCCAGCAGGATCGGCAGGATGGTGCTCGGCACCGTGATGGCGACCGAATTCCAGAAGCCGGCGCGCACCCCTTCGCATGCAGCGCCGGTGCACACCTCGCTCCAGGCCTGGCGCCACGGTTCGAACGTGGGGTTCGACGGCAGCGCGAAGATGCTGCCCAGCCGGATCTCGTCCATCGGTTTGAGCGACGTCACCAGCATCACATATAGCGGCAGCAGGAAGAACAGTGCCGCGCTGACAAGGAACGCGTAGATGCCGATGCGTGCAGGCGTCAGGCGGCGCCTGCGCTGGCCGGCCAGCGTCCTTCCCCTTGTTGCCGTGAGCGGCTGGTGGATCGCGGAATGGGTCATGCGCGCCTCCGCCTGCTGCGGGCGTATGCATAAGGCGCCAGCAGCGCCAGCACCGGAACCAGCATCACAATCGCGCCGGCCGAGGCAAGCCCGATGTTCGAGCGCAGGAACAGGTGGTCCATGATGAACTTGGCCGGTACTTCGCTGGCCGTTCCCGGCCCGCCCTGCGTCATCGCCACTACCGCATCGAACAGCTTGACCACGGCGGTCGACAGCAGCAGGAACACCGTGGCCACGGTCGGCCCCAGCATCGGCAGTACGATCGATGCGTATACCCGCCAGGGAGGAATCCCGTCCAGCCGCGCGGCTTTCCAGATTTCAGGGTCGATGCCGCGCAGTCCCGCCAGCATCAGCGCCATTACCAGGCCCGAGCACTGCCACACGGTGGCGATGACGACCGTGTAGATGGCCATGTCCTGGTCGATGATCCAGTCGAACCGGAAATCGCTGAAGCCAAGCTGGCGTACCGCCTGTTCGATGCCGTTGCCGGGCGTGAGCATCCACTGCCATACCAGCCCGGTCGCGACGAAGGACATCGCGTACGGGTACAGGAAGATTGTGCGCAGCGCGCCCTCGCCGGTGACACTCTGGTCGATGAACACGGCCAGCAAGAAGCCGATAACGATACAGGCGGCGATGAACAACACGCCGTACACCGCGAGATTATGCAGCGACAGCATCCAGCGCTCGTTCTCGAACAGGCGCGTGTATTGCGCCAGCCCGACGAAGTTATCCGACGCGAAGGTGCGCGAACTGGTAAGCGACACCTTGAACGTCCACAGCACCGTGCCGAGATAGGCGACGATCGCCGTCAGCGCCATCGGCAGCAGCGCGGCGTGCGGGGTCAGCCTGCCAAGTCTCATCGCGTGCATCGGGGGCCTCAGTTGCGCAGCGCGCCGGCGATGCGCTTCTGCGCCTGGTCGAGCGTCATGCCCGAGTTCCAGTACGCGGTCAGCACGTCCTGCAGCGCGCCGTTCTGGTCGGGCGTGAGGTAGACCTCGGAGACGCCCACATGGCGCGTGCGGTCCTTCATGATCGCCATCCCCTTCTGGGCACAGGCGTCAGCCTTGTTCGCATCGACGTCGGTGCGTACCGGGATCGATCCTTTGTGCTGGCTGAAGCTAAGCTGGGTCGCTGGCGCGGCGACCACGCTGGCCAGCAGCTTCTGGGCCTGGACCGCCTTCGGGTTGCTGGTTTTGGGGAATACGAACACGTCGCCCTGGATCAGGTAGGGCGTGGCGGGCGCAAGCCCTGCGATACAGCCGTAGTGCTGGCTGGGGTTCTGGCGCGCCGCCGTGAATTCGCCCTTGACCCAGTCGCCCATGATCTGCACGCCGGCCTTGCCGGAAATGAGCATCGCGGTGGCATCGTTCCAGTTGCGTCCCGGCGAACCCGGGTCGACATAGGTTTGCAGGCGCTTGAACGCAGCGAGCACCTTCTTGAAAGCGTCGGAGCCGATGGCGCGCTGGTCGCGGTCGCGCAGCACGCGCAGGTACAGGTCCTTGCCGCCCAGGTTGGACAGCATCGCCGAGAACAGGATGGTCTCCTGCCACGACTGCCCGCCGTGCGCGAGCGGCACGATGCCAGCCGCCTTGAGCTTGTCGAGCGCGGCAAACAGCTCGTCCACGGTGGCCGGTTCCTTCGTGATGCCGGCCTTTTTGAACGCGGCTTTCGAATACCAGATCCAGGCCTGCATGTGGATGTTGAGCGGGACGGCGTAATAATGGCCGTCCACCTTGATAACGTCGATGATCGGCTCGGGCAGGACCTTGTCCCAGCCTTCCTTGCGCGCGACGTCGTCGACATTGTTCAGCATGCCCTGCTCGATCACATCGAGGAACTGCTTGGACGTGTTGAACTGGGCTGCGGTGGGCGGGTTGCCGCCGACGATGCGGTTGATCGTCACGGCGCGCGACTGGTCGCCTCCGGCGATTGCCGTATCGATCCAGACGCCGCCTGCATTGCGAAAAGCCTGGGCGACCTGCTTGACCGCCGCCGATTCGCCGCCCGAGGTCCACCAGTGGATCACTTCGGCGGTCGGCCTGGCCTGCGCGTGCGCGGCTGACGCGGCCACCCATGCGGCAGCCAGCGCCAGTTTGTGTACTTGGTACATCCTGTCTCCGATCAAATCTTGTCATTTACGGCACGCATTGGAAACGTTACCATTGACTTTGCCCGACTATAGCACCAGGTGAAATTGAGTGTCAAACTAATCATGCAGGGCTTGAACGGGCGCCCGGAATAAAAAATACAGGAGACAATATGTTCAGTGCAATGGGGACCGTCGAGATCTTCCTGGTCGCGATGGTGGTTATTTTTACTGTGCCGTATCTGATCTGGCGCGTCGGAAACACCGACTACTTCGCACCGCTGGTTGTCGTCCAGATCATCACCGGCATCCTGCTTGGACCCGGTATCCTGGGCAGCGCCTATCCCGAATACTACAGTTTCATCTTCAATGCGCAAGTGATCCAGGCGCTCAACGGCATTGCCTGGTGGGCGGTCATGATCTTCGTGATGATTGCCGGGATCGAGCTCGACCTCAAGCAGGCCTGGACGCACCGGCGCGAGAGCACGATCACCGCCTCGCTGGCGCTGGGCACGCCGCTGCTGTTCGGCTGCGTGGCGGCGCTCGGCTTGCTGGGCCATGCGGGCTGGCAGGGGCCAAAGGCGCAGGGCTGGCAGTTTGTCCTCGGCGTCGGCATGGCCTGCGCCGTCACTGCGCTGCCGATCCTGATCCTGCTGATGGAAAAGCTGGAGATCCTGCGCGAGCCGATCGGCCAGCGCATCCTGCGCTACGCCAGCCTTGACGACATTGCCATCTGGGGCGTGCTGGCGCTGATCCTGCTCGACTGGGAACGGGTCGGGCGCCAGGCCGGGTTCCTGGCCGTGTTTGGCGTCGCGACGGTGGGCTTCCGGCGTCTGATGGTGTGGCTGGAAGAGCGCGACCGCTGGTACGTCAGCCTGATCTGGCTCGCCGTCTGCGCCCTCGCGGCCGACTGGGCGGGCCTGCACTTCATGGTCGGCGCCTTCCTTGCCGGCGCAATCATGGACGCGGACTGGTTCGACCAGGCCAGACTGGACATGTTGCGGCACAACGTGCTGATGGCGATCATGCCGGTGTTCTTCCTGAGCACAGGCCTGCGCACCGACTGGTCGGTCGGCGGCCCGGCCGTGTTCCTGGCCGCGGCGGCGCTGCTGGTGGCGTCGGTGTCGGGCAAGCTGGTGGGTACTCACATCGCCGGCAAGATCCTCGGCTGGGGGCGTGGTGAAGCATCGATCATCGGATGGCTGCTGCAGACCAAGGCCCTGATCATGATCATCTTCGTCAATATCCTGCTCGACAAGGGCGTGATCACCAACGACACGTTCACCGCCCTGTTGCTGATGGCAATTGGCAGCACGATGCTCACGGTGCCGGTTGTGTATCCGAAGCTTCGCCAGGTGGCGGCGCTGGTGTGGAAGGCGAGCTGACCGCAACACCGTCGCCATGCCGGGTGAACCCGCATCTACGCTATAGTGGCGCCTATGCCAACATTGCCTCGGAGGCCGACATGAAAACAGCCGAATCGTCATCTGCCTCACATGCTTCAGGTGAAGAGGGCGATGATGACTCGCTGGTCCGTGAGCTCGGCTTCGACGCGCGTGGCGCCCACTTGATCAAGATGGAAGGACGGGTCTTCGTGCGCTTTGCCGGCGTCGTCGACACCGCCGGCCTGTCCGTTCCCTACCAGCTGGTGCCAAGCCAGGGCGTGCTCGCCAAGCCGAGCAAGTGGCGCAAGATGGACCGAGACGCGCGCAAGGCGCTGCTCACCGAACGCGTCACCGACGCTGCGGCACAGGCGCTGCACCGCAGCGCCGTCGACTTTGTCGAAGAAATCTTCGAAGCGGCCGACGATATCGGGATGGACGCCCTCACCTTCCTTAATGTGCTGGACGAACTCGAGACCTCCGAGCCTGCGGAATACGTCTTCGAGCGTATCCGCCAGCGGCTTGAGCATGCGGTCGAACGCGAGCAGGAAGAACGCCACGCCGCCCGTACCAAGGCAAGCATCAACCTCGCCGAATATCCGGAATCGTTCGACGTGGCCAGCCGCATGCGCCGCCGCTTCATCGCCCTGCTCGGCCCGACCAACTCCGGCAAGACCCACAAGGCGATGGAAGCGCTGGCGAAGGCCAAAAGCGGCGTCTACCTCGCTCCCCTGCGCCTGCTCGCGCTCGAGAACTACGAGCGCCTGCTGAACGTCGAGCACGAAGGCGAGGACCTGAAGGTCAGCCTGATCACGGGCGAGGAACGGCGCGTGGTCGAGGGCGCGACGCACGTCGCCAGCACAGTTGAAATGCTCGACGCCCGCACACCGGTCGAGGTGGCGGTCATCGACGAAATCCAGATGCTGGCGGACCGCGACCGCGGCGCCGCATGGACAGCGGCCGTGTGCGGCGCCCCGGCCAACGTGGTCTACCTGGTCGGCGCACCGGAAGCGCGGCGCGCGATCGAAGCGCTGGCCGAGCGCCTTGAATGCGAGCTGGAGGTGCACGTCCTCAAGCGCAAGGCGCCGCTATCGATGGAACCGGGCGCGGTGCGCAAGCTGCGCAACCTGCAGCGCGGCGACGCGGTCATCGCTTTCTCGCGCCGTGAAGTGCTGCTGTGGCGCGATATGATTACGGACATGGGCCTGTCGGTCGCCACGGTGTATGGCAACCTGTCGCCGGAGGTGCGGCGCGCGCAGGCCGAGCGCTTCCGCGATGGCAGCGCCGACGTGGTGGTCGGCACCGATGCGCTGGCGATGGGACTGAACCTGCCGATCTCGCGCGTCGTGATGACGACCACCGTCAAGTTCAACGGCGTCGAGGAAGAAGAGATTCCGGCCGCGCTGGCGCGCCAGATCGCGGGACGCGCGGGGCGCTACGGCGTGCATGAAGAAGGCTTCGTCGCGGGGTATGACGACGAGACGCATGAAGTCATGCGCTCGCTGCTGAAGGAGAAGATACCGCCGGTGAGCACCAGCGGGTTTTCGGTGGCGCCGTCGATCGAGCACCTGCACCGTATCGCGTCGGTGACGGGCGAGACCTCGCTGGTTAAACTGCTCAAGCGCTTCGTGCACAACATCGATGTGCCGGACGGGTTCTTCTACCCGCGCATCACCGAGGAGCAGTCGGAGCGCGCGATCTGGCTCGATACGCTGACCTTGTCGCTGGCCGAGAAGTTCATGCTGTCACTGGTGCCGATTTCGACCAAGGTACCGACGCTGAAAAGCGCGTGGGAACACTGGTCGTATTCGCTGGCGAAGAAGAAGGTGTGCAAGCTGCAGCCGCATCCGGGCGATTTGCTGTTCCAGAACCTGCAGGAAGTGGAGGATACGTGCCGGATGTATTCGGCGTATGCGTGGCTCAGTTACCGGGTGCCGGAGCATTTCCCGAGTATCGCGCTGGCGCAGGACTTGGCGCGTGCGGCGTCCGAGCGGGTCGATTCGATTTTGCACGCGCAGAATGCGGCGGCGCGCAAGAAGCAAAGCGGGGCCAGGCAGGGCGGCGGGGGCAAGCGGCGTTAATCCGGCGTACGCGCGCGGCCCCGGCCGCATCGGCCGGCTGGCGGTCAGCGCCATCGCGTGCAAAACCGTACAATGGCGCCAATATATCCACTCTTGGACACCACCATGACCGCATCGAAATTCACCGTCGACTTCGCCAACGAATTCGGCGCCAAGCGCCTGCCAGGCCACCTGGGCATTGAAATCACCCGGGTCGAAAACGGCGAAGTCGGCGCCCGCATCGAGATCAAGCCGCACCACCTCGCGCCCAACGAATTCTTGCACGCCGGCACGGTTGTCACGCTGGCTGATACCGCGGCCGGCTACGCCTGCATGGCCAACCTGCCCGAAGGCGCCAACAGCTTCACCACCATCGAGCTGAAATCAAACCACCTCGGAACAGCGCGCGATGGCGCAATCGCCGCGCTGGCGAAGCCGATCCATCTCGGCAGGACAACGCAGGTGTGGGATGTGGTGGTGACGAATGAGGCGAACGGCAAGACGATCGCCTTGTTCCGTTGCACCCAGATGATCCTGTACCCGAAGTAAGCGCCAGGCCGGCTGCCTAGCCGGCCAGCTCTTTCTCGAGCAGCGCGTGCAGGTCGGCGAACTTGGGTTCGCCCACATAGCGCTTGATGATCTTGCCGTCCTTGTCGATGACAAAGGTGGTCGGGGTCAATGTGACGTCGCCAAACGACCTGGCAATGTCGCCGCCGGAATCGAGCGCCACCGTAAACGGCAGCTTGCGCGTCTCGGTGAAATTGATCACGTAGTTGGCGGGGTCATACTGCATCGCGACCGCAACAAACGCCAGCCCCTGTCCCTTGTACTTGTTGTACGTGTCGACCATCTGCGGCATTTCCTTGACGCAGGTGACGCAGGAGGTCGCCCAGAAATTAACCATCACGACTTTGCCGCGCAGGCCCCGGGTGCTGATCTTCTCGCCCTTGAGGTCGATGAAGGTCACATCAGGGGCAGGCGTGCTCTTGGTGAATGTCGCATAGCCGACACCGGCGAGCGCAATCACCAGCGCGCCAATGACGGCTGGCTTGATCCAGGTACGGGAGCTGTTGGTGGCCATTGCAGTGGCTTACGAGCCGGTAGCGTTGGATACCGGCGGCAGCGCGTTCAGGTTGACGTCGTTGATGTACTCGAACACCTTGACGACCTTTTGCACGCCCGACACGCCACGCGCGACATCGGTGCCGATCTGCGCTTCACGCGGGGTGACGATGCCCATCAGGTAGACATTGCCGCGCTCGGTGACAACCTTGAACGAGTTGGCCGAGATGGTCTGCATGTCAACCAGGCTGGCCTTGACCTTGGTGGTGATCAGGGCGTCGTTCGAACGGGTGGTGTACTTCGACGGCGAACCGATCTCGAGTTCGTTGACGAGGCTGATAACGCCGCTGATCGCGCGCACGTCGCGCTCGACCGCCGCCTTCATGCCGTCGTCGCGTACTTCGCCGGTCAGCAGGACCTTGCGGTTGAAGCTGGTGACGTTGACGTGGCCTTGTTCGCCGACGATGCTGTTGGCGCGCGATTCGCCCTTGATGGCGATCGCCTTGTCTTCAGTCTGTGCGCCCAGCGTGCGGCGGTCATTGGCGGACACGGCGGTCATGACGGCGCCGCCGGCAACCAGGCCGACGCAGCCGCTGAGCGTGGTAAGCAGTGCGACGCAAGCAAGGGCTTTCGCCATCGGACGCATCAGGGAACCAGGCTTATTCATTTACATCTCCTCCAAACAGCGCGACATCGATGCCGTCGCAAATACAGTGAATCGTGACCAGATGAACTTCCTGGACGCGGCAGGTACGGGAGTGCGCGACGTTGATATGCACGTCGGCGTCAGTCAGCATTTTTCCGAGCGCGCCGCCGTCTTTGCCGGTCATGGCAACGACGCGCATTTCACGCTCCAGCGCCGCTTCGACGGCGGCCAGCACATTGGCCGAATTACCCGAAGTCGAAATGGCCAGCAGCACGTCGCCGGCCTGGCCGAAGGCTTGCACCTGCTTGGAGAAAATCTCCTTGTAGCTGTAATCATTGCCGACCGCGGTCATGATCGAACTGTCGGTGGTCAAAGCCAGCGCCGGCAGCGGGAAGCGTTCGCGCTCGAAACGGCCGACCAGTTCCGCCGCAAAATGCTGGCAGTCCGCAGCCGAGCCGCCGTTGCCGCAAGCGAGAATCTTGTTGCCGTTCGACAAGGCGCCAAACATCAGTTCGATGGCTTGCGAAATCGGTTGGGCGAGGGTGTTTGCCGATTGGAGCTTCAGGTCGGCGCTTTCCTGGAAGTGTGCAAGGATGCGTTGAGTATTCATAAGTGCCGATTATAGTGCAGCCACAAAGCAAGCCGGGCAACTGCTGTTAAAAATGCTTACACCTCGATGGCGTTGGGCAGCCATTCGAGGGCGGCGCCGTCGATCGTCACGACGTCGATCCGGCAGGCCGGCATGCGTGGAAAGCGGGATAAATACAGCTGGGCGGCGCAGGTGATGCGGCGTTGCTTGGCGGGGGTGATGCTGTCGGCGGCGGCCCCGGTGCGCCTGCCGTTGCGCTTGCGCACTTCGACAAACACCAGGGTATCGCGCTCGCGCATGATCAGGTCGATCTCGCCGGCCTTGCAGTTGAAATTGGCTTCGACCAGTTCAAGGCCGTGCTGCCGGAGATAGGCCAGCGCCTCCTGTTCGCCCAGTTGGCCCTGCTTCTGCTTCGCGCTGAGCCGGGCGGGCCACATGTTACTGGGTCAGGATGGGACGGGTGGCGCCGGCCTGGTACACGGCGGCGGGGACAGTGCGGGTAAATTGCGAGCTGCCGTTGCCGAAGCTGGCCTTCAGCTTGCCGGTCACACCATCGAGTTCGAACGCGGTGCGGCCCTGGGCCACTTCGCGGGTGACGCGGAAGGCATCGATGCCCAGTGCATACAGGCGCTCCATGTCGAGCCCGAGTGGCTCACCGGTCCAGCGCGGATAGGCCATCACGGCGGGGTTGTCGCGCCGGACGACCCATGGCAGGTCGAGCATGCGCATGCCGTCGAGTTCTGGCAGCGTATCGCCGGCCACGGCGGCCGAGTTGACCGACGAAGCGCCGTAGAACGGGACGTTGTTGCCGATCACGCCGCGCACCTGGCGGGTCTGGAACGGATCGAGCGCGGCGAAGATCAGGCTCGGGACCTCGTTCTGCACCTTGTTGCTGAGCTGGCCGATCGCCATCTCGATCTCGTAGTTGGTGCCGGACGCCAGTTCGACCAGCTCTGACGCGTGTCCGAGCCTGGCCCACTCGTCGGCAAAGGCGGTGGCGATGCGGCGCTGCCAGGCGGTGGTGCCCGACACGATCAGGGCGTTGGCGCCCGGTTGCTCGGCGCTGACCCAGGCCGCGGCCTGGCGCGCCTCGTCTTCAATCGACAGGCCGACCACCAGCATGTGGGGCGGCACCACGGTTCCCGCTTCCGGATGGTTCAGCGCGATGGTCGGCTTGCGTGCGGCAGTGCTGCCGGCGATGGCGCTGACCGCAGGCCGGGCCAGCGGGCCGACCACGATGTCGTTGCGTTCCACTGCGAGGGCATAGGCGTCGAGCGCTTCCTGGGCGCCGTCGCCGGTCGCGATCACGTCCAGCGTAAAGCCGGCGCCGTCGCGGGCATGCGCAGCCATGAAGCCGGCGCGCAAGATCTCGGCCGGCTGCGCCAGCGTCGGCGAGCGCAGCGGCAGCAGCAAGGCGACCCGCACCGGCATCCCGCCTGGCATGGCGGCCGCGGGAGCCTGGGCGGCCGGAGTGTCGGGCGAATCGACCGGCATCGTCTGCACATCGGCATCCGGGACGGCAGGCTGGACAGGTGGCGCGACCCGTGGCTGGGCCAGTGGCGCCCTTGTGTTTGCATCAATAGGCGCGCACAATTGCCCCGACACGTCGCAAGGCGTACTGCAGGCGCCCAACATAGACACGGCCGCGGCGGCCAGCAAGCCTTTCAGACTTTTTAATAGCATTTCATCCCCAATGACAGAACCTCACGCAAGCAAGATTGCACAACTTCCCGTTATAGCCGAAGCGGCATTACAGTCCTATCCTACCGCAACCCTGTATGTCGTGGCGACACCGATCGGCAATGTCGCCGACATTACCTTGCGCGCGCTGCACCTGCTGTCGATCGCCGACGTCATCGCGTGCGAAGACACCCGTAACAGTTCAAAACTGATGAGCCGCTTCGGCTTGTCGGTGCCGATGATCGCTGCCCACCAGCATAACGAGCGCGAAGTGGCGGACAAGCTGATCGCCCGCCTGCTCAAGGGAGAGCGGGTGGCGCTGATCTCGGACGCCGGCACGCCGGCCGTGTCCGACCCGGGTGCGCGCATTGTCGATGCCGTGCTGGCGGCCGGGCTGCGCGTGCTGCCCTTGCCGGGTGCCTCGGCGGCGATCACGGCGCTGTCGGCCAGCGGACTGGTCAATGACAGGTTCTCGTTCGTCGGTTTTTTGCCGGCTAAAGCCAGGCAGCGCGAGAACATGCTGCGCAGCCTGGTGACCGAGACCGCGACGATGGTGTTCTACGAAGCGCCGCACCGCATCCTCGACTGCGTGGGCGCGCTGGCGGAGGTGTTCGAGCCAACCCGGCAGGTGGTCTTTGCGCGCGAACTGACGAAACTGTTTGAGGAAATCCACCGCTGCCCGTTGTCGGAGGCGCTCGCCTGGGTGAAGGCGGATCCTAACCGCGAGCGCGGCGAATTCGTGGTGCTGCTGGAAGGGGCGGCAGAGAGCAGCGACGCACAGGCAGTGGAAGCGGAGCGCGTGCTGAATATCTTGCTGGCCGAATGCACGGTCAAGCAGGCGGCCAGCCTTGCCGCGCAGATCACCGGCCTGAAGAAAAACGCGCTGTACGATCGCGCCCTCGAGATCAAAGGCCAGCAGGACTGACGGGGCGACGCACTGTCGCGGACCGGCGCTGTCTAAGCTTTTACGCGGGCGGCTCTCGCCGGGTCCCGGCGGCAGCGGCAAGATCGGGGGCCGCTGTTGCAGGCGTTTGCGAGGCCGCCTGCGCCGAACTGGCACGGTCAGCGATAGTGAAACATCCCTACCACTTGCACCCGCTGTCCTTCTTATCCAAAAGCAGGATCAGCGGCGCCAACAGCCCGCCCGGTATCCCATCCTTGCAATCGCGCCGCTTGGCGCCGGCGATGGCGCGCGCCATCTTGGTTTGCGTCGCATACGGTTTGCGTGGAATCTGTCCCACGGCTGTGCCAGCCCCGGCTGGATCAGGGGCGTCCGCCATGTCACGCGCCACGCGCAGCGCCGCATCGCGGTCGAAACGTTTGCCGCCGGCCGGCTCCTTTGAAGGCTCAACAGAAAACACGTCCGACGGCTCGGCCTCGCGCGGCGACGGATCGGGTATGGCAATCAACTCGCTGGCGCTTGCCGGCTTGCGCCTGGCTGTCGAGCTTGCCGTCCGCGGTGTTTTCTCCACGGGTTTCGCGCGCGCCAGCCTGGCTTCAGGCTTTGGTGCAGGCTCCGGCACGGGCGGCGGAGGCGCCGGGCGCAGCCACACGGCAACGGTCCGGCGTACCGGTTCGTCGTCAGGAGCCGGCCCGGCAAGCTGATGCTGGCGCCAGACGAACAGCAGCGCCACGTGCAGTGCAAGCGAGACTGCGACACCCGCACCAAGGCGGTACGGACGCCGGAGCGCCGCACTGCTGAATCCTAGATCAAGCTGAGCTGTATTCGCGTTCACTGGCATCCCATTCATCGCGGTGCCATATGGTGCCATGGATGTTTTTATAGCAACAGCACGCTTACAATTTCTTATATTTCCGAACCCCCTTGACGACGGCGGATCCAACCGTTATTATCTTGCCTCTTCGGAGTGTGGCGCAGCCCGGTAGCGCACCTGGTTTGGGACCAGGGGGTCCAAGGTTCGAATCCTTGTACTCCGACCAGTTTTCAGCAGGCAGGCTGACGAGTTTATTCTCGTCGGCCTGTTTTGTTTTGTGGGGCCGCTTTTTCGCCTGGCCTAGATGGCCTGCCAGCCGCGAATGCCGGTAACGAGCGCTGCCAGGATCAGCACGATGCCAACCGCACGGGCCACGGTGACCCGCGCATCCGGATTTCCGTCGAGCCAGCGGCTGGCGCGCACCGCGAGCAAGGCAACCGTGCCGTACACGGCCGCCTGGGTGAACGCGGTGATGACGCCGAGGGCGCCGGCCTGGATCCACAAAGGGCCATTGCCGGGGGCGAGGAACTGGGGAAACACGGCCAGCATGAAAACGTATGCCTTCGGATTCAGCAGGCAGGTCGTCATGCCGCGCACAAACACCGAGCGCCGGTCGGGTGTGCCGCCGGCCGGTGCGGACAGGCCGAATGCTGCACTGCTGCGCAGCAGCGTCCATCCGGTCCAGCCGATGTAGAGCGCACCGGCCATCAGCATGGCGTTGAACATCGCAGGCCACAGCGTGAGGATCGCGGCAATGCCGAGCGCGCCCATCACCACGTGGCAGACGCCGCCCGCGACGATGCCGGCCACCGCGGCGAACCCTGCCCGGTTTCCGCCAACCAGCGCGTTCGCGACCACGAAAGCCATGTCCAGGCCGGGCAGCACAATGATNNCAAGCAAGGGAAAGCATAAGTCTGATTTAGGACATAATTGGCCCTATTAAATTCCCGGGACTGGAATATCGGTGTACCACCCAACCACGCGCGTACTGGCTGTCCTTGAACTTCTGCAGACCCACGGGCGGATGAGCGGCGCCGAGATGGCGTCGCGCCTCGGCGTGGACGGGCGCACGCTGCGCCGCTACATCGCGACGCTCGAGGAGCTCGGCATCCCCGTCACGGCGGAGCGCGGGCGCGCGGGAGGGTATGCGCTGATCGCCGGATTCAAATTGCCGCCGATGATGTTTACCGAGGACGAAACGCTGGCCCTGTCGATCGGCTTGCTGTCCGTGCATAGCCTTGGCTTGTCGGAAGCCGCACCGGCTGTCGCCAGTGCGCAAGCCAAGCTGGAAAGGGTGATGCCCGCCAACCTGAAGCAGCGCCTGCGCGCCGTCGGCGAAACGGTCCAGCTGGGGATGTCGCGCAGTGCCACGCCGGCCGGCAACGCCGCGCTGCTGACGCTGTCGGGCGCCGCCCAGGCAAGGCAGCGGGTGCTGCTGCGCTACCGGGCAATGGACGACAAGCTGTCCGAGCGTGAATTCGATACCTACGGCCTTGCCTACCGCGAGGGCTGCTGGTACGCGGTCGGAATGTGCCACCTGCGCCAGGCAATCCGCTCATTCCGGGTCGACCGGGTGGCTGGCGTCAAAGCGCTTGAGGCCAGCTTCGAGCGTCCCGCGCACTTCGATTCGCTGTCGCACCTCGTGCACTCGCTGGCGACCTTGCCGCGCGCGTTCACGATCGAAGTGCTGATCAAGGCCGACCTGAACAGGCTGCAGGGACTCCTGTTCGACTCCTTCGGGGTGTTCGAGGAAACGCCCGAAGGCGTGGTGGTCCACAACCAGTCGGACGACCTGGACTGGTTTGCCCGGCAGCTTGCCGCGCTGCCTTTCGATTTTGAGATCCGCCATCCGCCCGGCTTGCATCGCGCGGTGCGGCAGTGCGCGCAGCGCCTGCTCCGGCTGGCGCCGGGCGATTCCGGCGCCGCTTGATCTCGCTGGCGCAGCTGCAAGCTATCCTGCGCGCTTCGCAATCAGCGCGTTACCGGCGCGGCTGCTTGCCTTGCGGCCGAGGTGCTGCGAGATGAACTGGCCGGCATCGACCACGATGTCGATGTCGATGCCGGTCTCGATGCCAAGCCCGTTCATCAGGAACAGCACATCCTCGGTAGCCACATTGCCGGTGGCGCCTTTGGCATACGGGCAGCCGCCCAGGCCCGCCACCGACGAATGGAAGATCGACACGCCCACTTCGAGGCTGGCGTAGATATTCGCCAGCGCCTGGCCATAGGTATCGTGGAAATGGCCGGAGATGCGGTCGATGTGGAACGCCTGCGCCGCCACCTGCATCACTGCCTGCGTCTTGCGCGCGGTCGATACGCCGATGGTGTCGGCAATGTCGATTTCATCGCAGCCCAGGTCGCGCATGCGCGCCACCACGTCGGCCACCGCGTCGAGCGGCACCTCGCCCTGGTACGGGCAGCCAAACGCGCAGCTGATGCTGCCGCGAAGGCGCAGGCCGTTTTCCCTGGCAGCCTTGGCGACGCTTTCAAAGCGCGCGATCGACTCCGCGATCGAGCAGTTGATATTCTTTTGCGAGAAAGCCTCGGACGCCGATCCGAAAATCACCACCTCGTCGGCGCGGCTGGCCAGGGCGGCCTCGAAACCCTGCATGTTGGGCGTCAGCGCCGAGTAGATGGTGCCGGCGCGGCGCGTGATGGCGGCCATCACCTCGGTACTGGTCGCCATCTGCGGCACCCACTTCGGCGACACGAAGGACGCCGCTTCGATATTGCGGAAGCCGGCGCGCGACAGGCGGTCGACCAGCTCCACCTTGACGGCGGCGGGCACGGCATCTTTCTCGTTCTGCAGTCCGTCGCGCGGGCCTACTTCGACGATCTTTACCTTCTTCGGCAGTTCTGGCTGGGTGCTCATGTTTGTCCTCGTTATCTCAATACCCACGGGTGCGGTCGACGACATCGGCCACAGGCTCGCCGTTCTCCAGCGAGTGGATCTTGCCCACCATCTGGCGGATGCTCTCGGTGCGAATCGTCAGCGCCGAAATGTGCGGCGTGATCGTAATGCGCGGCTCGTCCCAGAACGGGTGCGGGGCCGGCAGCGGCTCGTTGCGGAACACGTCCAGCGCGGCGCCTGCGATATGTCCCGATCTTACCAGTGCCAGCAAATCAGGTTCGGCCACGTGGGCGCCGCGCGCAACGTTGATCAGGTATGCGCCTTGCGGCAGCATCGACAGGCGGGAGCGGTCGAGCAGGTTGGCGGTATCTGGCGTCAGCGCCAGCATGCAGACCAGTACCCGCGTACCGGACAGGAATTCGTCCAGGCCATCGGCGCCGCTGAAGCACTGCACGCCGGCGGCCCGTTTCGCCGTGCGGCTCCAGCCGCGCACCGGGAAGCCGAACGGCAGCAGCGCCTCGATGGCGCGCATGCCGAGCACGCCCATGCCCATCACGCCAACCGAAAAATCCTCCTTGCGGTGCTGGGTCAGCTGCGCCCAGGTGCCGGCGCGCGCCTGTTTTTCGTACTCGTCAAAACGGCGGAAGTAGCGCAACACGTAGTGAGCGACATACTCCGCCATCTGGATCGCCATGCCGGCGTCACCGAGGCGGATGATCGGCACGGGCGGCAGCGCATCGCCGTACTTGAGGATGGCGTCGGCTCCCGCACCCGTGAGGAAGATCGCCTTGACGTGCGCCAGCTCGGCCAGCAAGCCTTCCGGCGGCATCCACAGCACTGCGTAGTCGCAGGACGCAATGCGTGCACCCTCCTGCCAAACCACGACTTCGGCCTCCGGCAGCAGTTCGGCGAAGTCGCGCACCCATGGCTCGGTAACGCCGTCGGCGCGGTGCAGTAGGATGCGCATGCTGTCTCCGTTGTTGTTGTTAAGCCGCCTTGAACGCCAGCAGCGGTGCGCCATCGGCTACCTGGTCGCCGACCTGGTACAGGACTTCCTCAACCAGCCCGTCCGACGGCGCGGCGATGGTGTGCTCCATTTTCATCGCCTCCATGATGACCAGCGCGTCGCCCTTCTTGACTTCCTGGCCGCTCGTGGCAAGCACCGCCACGACCTTGCCTGGCATCGGCGCGGTCAGGCGGCCGCCGGCGGCCTCCGCTTCGCCCGCGTGCGCCATTGGGTCGTTGTAGGCGAGTACAAAGTGGCGGCCGCCGGTAAAGACATGGAACACGTCGCCGTCACGGCGCACCGAGCCGTGGATTGAGGTGGCGCCAAGCCTGATCGACACTTCCGAACCCGCGCGCGAGGTAACCGACAGTTCGGCCTCGACACCGCCAACTTCAAGGTGCCAGCCGCCCGGGTGGTAGGTCAGGCCGACGGCATACGCCTTGGTGTCGGTGGCCGCGCTGTAGTCGTCGGTGAACGAGAGCTGGCGCTGGTAGGCGCTGTTCAGGCGCCAGCCGCGGGCGTTGCCCCATGGGTCGTCCGGGTTGGCCGACGCTGATGCGGACTTGTGCGTCTCTTCGCCGATCAGTGCGACCGCAGCCAGCGCGAGCGCACCGACCGGTGCAGCTTTCGCTTTCGGGAACAGGGTGTCGCTGTTACGGTCGATCAGGCCGGTATCGAGGTCGGCGCTGGCGAACGCCGCGCCTTCGACCAGGCGCTTCAGGAAAGCGATGTTGGTGGCCAGTCCGACGATCTGGAACTCGGCCAGCGCCTGCGACATGCGGGCCAGCGCCTGCGTGCGGTCCGCGCCCCAGACGATCAGCTTGGCGATCATCGGGTCGTAGTACGG
>CXWL01124592.1_pt1 | contig 19501 bp, 20 predicted proteins | sample 590931 | NCBI WGS metagenome assembly CXWL01 (sample SAMEA3498368, study PRJEB10139) | groundwater metagenome | biome: water well; material: biofilm material | place: Germany | collected 2015-04-27 | reverse complement strand
CGTTAAAATTTCTTGAGCAACGCAGCATCGCGACGGAGTTTGGATTTATAGAGGTCCCCTTTATCAGCCGGGCATCAGGAATGCAGCTTCCAGACCTCCGGCGCGGCTTTCAGCCGCTCGACGAGCGCCACACGCTGGCGCTCCATCTCGCCGGGCAATCTGTCCTTGAACTTGGCGAATAGAAGAAGCTGATCCTCCGCCTCGGCGAGGCCGGCTGCGCGATCCACTTCCATCAGGTAGTGGAAGTCCGCCTTGTCGTAGTCAATGCCCTGCCAGTTGAGATCCTCATGGCGCGGCATCAGCCCGAACGGGCTTGCCACCGCATCCTTGGCGCGTCCACGCGTGCGCTCCACGATCCATTGCAACACGCGCATGTTCTCGCCGAAACCGGGCCACATGAACTTGCCATCCGCACCTTTTCGGAACCAGTTGACGCGGAAGATGGCGGGCGGGTTTGTGATCTTTTTGCCCATGGACATCCAGTGCGACCAGTAATCGCCCATGTTGTAGCCGCAGAACGGCAGCATGGCCATCGGGTCGCGGCGGATCGCCGCCTGGCCGACAGCGGCGGCGGTCGCTTCCGAACCCATGGTCGCCATCAGGAATACGCCGTGCTCCCAATCGTATGCCTGGAACACCAGCGGGAAAGTCTTCGACAGGCGCCCGCCAAAGACAAACGCCGAGATGGGCACGCCCGCGTGATCTTCCCACGCGGGGTCTATGCTCCTGCATTGCGATGCGGGCGCGGTAAAGCGCGCATTGGGGTGCGCCGCAGGTGTTCCCGATGCGGGCGTCCAGTCCTTGCCGCGCCAGTCAATCAGGTGCGCGGGCGGGGGTGACATATCTTCCCACCATACATCGCCATCATCGGTCAGCGCCACGTTGGTGAAAATGCAGCCCTCTGTCAGCGTGTGCATGGCCGTAGGGTTGGATTTCATCGAAGTGCCCGGCGCGACGCCGAAATAACCGGCTTCCGGATTGATGGCATGGAGCCTGCCATCGGCGTCCGGCTTGATCCAGGCGATATCATCGCCAACCGTCCAGACTTTCCAGCCATTGAATCCTTCGGGCGGAATCAGCATGGCCAGGTTCGTCTTGCCGCATGCGGAGGGGAAGGCCGCCGCAATATAGGTTTTTTCGCCCTGCGGGTTTTCGATGCCGACGATCAGCATGTGTTCGGCCAGCCAACCCTCGTCGCGCGCCATGGCGGACGCGATACGCAACGCGAAACATTTTTTCCCGAGCAGCGCATTGCCGCCGTAGCCCGATCCATAGGACCAGATTTCGCGGGTTTCGGGATAGTGAACGATGTACTTGGTGTCGTTGCATGGCCACGGCACGTCCTTCTGTCCGGGCGCAAGCGGCGCACCCACCGAATGGATGCAGGGGACAAATTCGCCGTCGCTGCCCAGCACGTCGAGAGCGGGAGTACCCATGCGTGTCATGATGCGCATGTTGGCCACGGCGTAGGCCGAATCGGTCACTTGCACGCCGATATGGGAACTGGGCGATCCCAGCGGCCCCATGGAGAACGGCACCACATACATGGTGCGCCCTTTCATGCAACCGTCGAACAGGGGGCGCAAGGTAGCGCGCATCACATCGGGCGCCATCCAGTTGTTTGTCGGGCCGGCGTCTGCCTCGTGTTCGGAACAGATGAAGGTCCGGTCTTCAACGCGCGCGACATCGGATGGGTCGGAACGGGCAAGATAACTGCCCGGGCGTTTCGCTTCGTTCAGCCGGATCATGGTGCCGGACTTGACCATCTCCTCGCATAGCCGGTCGTACTCCTCCTGGCTACCATCGCACCAGTAAACGCTGCCGGGCTTGGTGAGTGCTGCTATTTCATTTACCCATGCCAGCAGTCGGGCATTCTTCGTGCGGTTAGCGCCGTTCATCAATACAACCCCCTCTAAAAATGATTCTTAACGATAATTATGGAACCTCTACAAACCGGGCAGAATTGTAGATGTTTCCATGCGGGACAGCAATCAGATGCTACGCGGGTGTCGCGAGCTTTTGATCTGTCCGGTTTTGTAGCACGCAATCTGTCCGGTTGTCATAATTGCCCAGGGAGGGCGATACGAGGCCGACAAAACTGCTACAGGAGATACGAAATCGATAATTGCAGGATTTTTACCAACGGCCACGGTTGATTCATCGCGCTCACTACCCCTTCTCTGTTCAACCCTTCAGACTCATTTCATATTTGGAAGAGGCTGGCTATTTCCAGTACGAGGGTAGTGTGAAACACCTGCCGGTTTAACGTTGATGCCCTGAGCCATCGCGCTGATGTGGCGCTGCTTCACTCTTCATATCGGGCAAGCTCATCACTCCAAGCCCATGGCGGTACATCAGCGACGAGTACCGCTTTCAGCTTTACCTTAATATCTTCTTTAACAAACTCAACGTGACGTCCTCATGCGCTACCACTGTCTCATAAACAGGCGGCTTTTCTATCGAAGGCAACTGCCCGTGGTTGCAGTGCATATCCCAACGACGTTGCAGGGCATTCCTGCAATAAGCATAGCGACAGGTATGAGGCATTCTCGTCACGGCCATGCTCAATATCTGGCAACTGCACTTATCCCCGTGCGGGCTTTCCATAGCCGCTCCTTAAGCATCACCGCACCTGACGGGCATGGCGTTTGTACGAAATATTCATCCCGGAGAATCCATGATCAAATTTGGCAAGCCGGATCCAATAAAGTTACGCGAATCTCTATGCGGTATACCAAAGGCTCACCATCTATTGCTTATGCCCAGCTTGCTTGTTGATTACCTGTACTTGATTTTTACGATTACCCACACCAGTTCCTCCGGTTTGGTTTTCCCCAGTTCAAACTGCACTGCATCACCTTCCTTGAGGCTATCCAGCAGCGAGGCTTTCACCACGCTGAAGTCCATCATCATGGCCGACCAGCCGAGCGATTTGATCGGCTCGTGCGCCAGCTTGATGCGCAGTTTTGCACGATCTATGGACACTACCTTGCCCGTGCCCTGATGGCTGGCCTGCTCGGTTTTTTTCTGTGCTTCAGCACCCGCCATCGGCTGGGCAGCCAGCGGCGGTGATGCCACGCCAATCAATAACAGGGGAATTATTCCAATCCACTTTTCCATTGCGCTCTCCATTCGTTGCCTTCCCGGACATTTTCAATGACGCTTCGGCTGCTGCCCGTTTACAGCCTAAATTTGTTACTGCTTGCGCAACCCTATTTCCTTCACCAGTGCGTATATGGCCGGGATAACCAGCAGGGTCAGTATCGTCGAGGAGATCATGCCGCCGACCATCGGTGCGGCGATGCGGCGCATGACCTCGGAGCCGGTGCCGGCTCCCCACATGATGGGCAGCAGCCCGGCCATGATCGCCACCACCGTCATCATCTTCGGGCGCACCCGCTCTACCGCACCTTCCATGACCGCTGCGTAGAGATCGCCAGGTGTTGGCTCTTGTCCATCAGCCGCACGTTCCGCCTTGATCCGTTCCCAGGCATGTTCCAGATAGATCAGCATCACCACGCCGGTTTCCGCCGCGACCCCGGCCAGCGCGATGAAGCCCACCACCACGGCGACCGACAGGTTGTAGCCGAGCAGCCATAGCAGCCACACACCGCCGACCAGGGCGAACGGTACCGACAACATCACGATCAAGGCTTCCGTGACGCGCCTGAAGTTGAGGTAGAGCAGCAGGAAGATGACCAGCAGCGTGATCGGCACCACGATCTTCATCTTGGCTTCGGCACGCTCCATGTATTCGAACTGCCCGCTCCAGGTCGCGTAGTAGCCGGGCGGGAATTTCACTTTCTCCGTCACCGCCTTGCGGGCATCCGCCACATACGAGCCGATGTCGCGGTCGCGGATGTCCACAAAAATATAGGCGGAGAGCAGCGCGTTTTCGGTGCGGATGGCGGGCGCGCCCTTGACCACTTCCAACTTGGCGAGTTGCCCGAGCGGGATCATCGCGCCTTCCATGCTCGGCACCAGCACCTCCCGCGCGATCTGCTGCGGGTCGCTGCGCAACTCGCGCGGATAACGGACGATGACGCCGAAGCGTTCGCGCCCCTCCACGGTGGTGGTCACCATCTCGCCGCCAAGGGCGGTAGAAATAACATCCTGCAAATCGCCTATTGCCATTCCGTAGCGCGCAAGAGATTCCCTATCCGGCACAATATCGAGGTAGTAACCGCCGGTAATGCGCTCGGCAAAGGCACTGGTGGTGCCCGGAACATCCTTGACCGCTGCCTCGATGTCCTTGGCCACGCGCTCTATCCCTTCCAGATCCTTGCCGAATACCTTGATGCCAATCGGCGTGCGGATGCCGGTCGCAAGCATGTCGAGGCGCGCCTTGATTGGCATGGTCCACGAGTTCGCCACACCGGGGAATTGCAGTGCCTTGTCCATCTCGGCGATCAGTTTGTCCATGGTCATGCCGGGCCGCCAATCAGCCTCCGGTTTGAGGTTGATCACCGTCTCGAACATTTCCGGCGGAGCCGGATCGGTGGCCGTCTGCGCACGCCCCGCCTTGCCAAAAACCGACTCTACTTCAGGGAAACTCTTGATGATCTTGTCCTGCGTTTGCAGCAATTCCGCCGCTTTGGTGATGGACATGGCAGGCAGCGAAGCGGGCATGTAGAGCAATGTCCCCTCGTTTAGGGTCGGCATGAATTCGGAACCCAACCTTGTCGCCGGATAGATGGAAACACCCAACACCACCAGCGCTGCGACGATGGTCGCTTTCTTCCAGCGCATCACCGCCGCAATAATCGGCCGATATGTCCAGATCAAAAAACGGTTCAGCGGGTTCTTCGCTTCCGGCATGATTTTGCCGCGAATGAACAGCATCATCAGAACAGGAACCAGCGTGATGGACAGCAACGCCGCACCTGCCATGGAGAATGTCTTGGTAAAGGCCAGCGGCGAGAACATGCGGCCTTCCTGCGCCTCCAGCGTGAACACCGGCAGGAAGGAGACGGTGATGATCAGCAGGGAGAAAAATAATGCCGGGCCGACTTCTTTGCAGGCGGCGAGGATGGCTGCGGCGCGCGCATCGAATCCTAAGCCGCTCGGGCTGAGCTTGTCGAAGCCTGAATGCCCTTCGACAAGCTCAGGGCGAACGGATTGCTGTTGATCCACTCGCTCCAGGTGTTTGTGCGCGTTCTCGATCATCACGATGGCGGCATCCACCATCGCGCCGATGGCAATCGCGATGCCGCCCAAGCTCATGATGTTGGAATTCATGCCCAGCGCGCGCATGGCGATGATGGCGATCAGCACGCCGACGGGCAACATCACGATGGCCACCAGCGCACTGCGCACATGCATCAGGAACACCATGCACACCAGCGCGACGATGATGCTTTCTTCCAGCAGCGTGCGCTTCAAGGTTTCTATGGCGCGATGGATCAGGTCGGAGCGGTCATACACCGCCTGGATGGTTACGCCATCGGGCAGGCCGGCGGACACCTCGGCAATTTTGTTTTTGATGTTCTCGATCACCTCCAGCGCGTTTTGGCCATAGCGTGCCATGACGATACCCGACACCACTTCGCCTTCACCGTTCAACTCGGTGAGACCGCGACGCTCGTCCGGGCCGAGCTCGACCCGCGCGATGTCGCGGATCAGCACCGGCGTGCCACGTTCTGATTTCACCGCCAGATTCTCAATATCGCCCTTACCACGCAGGTAGCCCTTGCCGCGCACCATGTACTCGGTCTCGGCCATTTCCACCACGCGCCCGCCGACATCGCGATTGGAGTCGCGGATCACCTGCACAACCTTCATCAGGGGGATGCCATAGGCGCGCAGCTTCACCGGATCCACCGTCACCTGATACTGCTGCACGAAGCCGCCGACGGAAGCCACTTCCGATACCCCGTGCGCCTTGGTGAGCTGATAACGCAGATACCAATCCTGGATGGTGCGCAGTTCGGCCAGCGTCTTGTGTACGCCGATCACCGCATATTGATATACCCAGCCGACACCGGTCGCATCCGGGCCGATCTGCGGCGTAACGCCTTTGGGCAGTTTGCCGGAAGCGAAATTGAGGTACTCCAGCACCCGCGAGCGCGCCCAGTAGAGGTCTGTGCCATCCTCGAAAATGACGTACACGAAGGACGCGCCGAACACCGAAAAGCCGCGCACCACCTTGGATTTCGGCACCGAAATCATCGAAGTGGTCAGCGGGTAGGTGACCTGGTCTTCCACCACTTGCGGCGCCTGGCCGGGGTATTCGGTAAAGACGATCACCTGCACATCCGATAAATCGGGCAGTGCGTCGAGCGGGGTTTTGACCACCGCATAAATGCCCGCCAACGTTATGAACAGCGTAGCGAGGATCACCAGGAAACGGTTGCGCGCCGACCAGCCAATGATGGTGTTCAACATGTCAGTGCCCCGAGTGCGGATTGACGGAAGGCGATAGTTTGGCTTGCAGCCTGGTAATCACCCACTCGCCGGGCTTGCGTTCGACTATTTCAAAGACAATCGCGCCGCCAGTTTTTATATTGCTCGCCAGCGATGGGTTGGCGAGAGCAAAGTCCATGGTCATTCCCGGCCAGCCCAGTGTTTTGATCGGGCCGTGCGTGATGGTCACGCTTCCCGCTTTGCTATCCACCGCATCCAGCTTGCCCTCTGCCTGATGCCCAACCACGGCTGATTTCGACTGCTCTGTCGCTGGCTGAGCAACACCTTTCGCATCCGGCTTTTCACCGCCATGCGCGTGCCCGAGCCCGCCGAGCGCCGCCTTGAGGTTGCTCTCGGCATCAATCAGGAAGTTGGCCGCCACGACCACCAGCTCCCCTTCGGCAACCCCATTCAGCACTTCCACGTAATTGTCGCTGCGGCCGCCTAACCTGACTTCACGCGGCTCGAAGCGCCCCTCCGCCAGTTGCGCCAGCACGATCTGGCGAGTGCCGCTGTCAATCACCGCAGAAGCCGGCACGGTCAGCACCTTGCCTTTGCCAATCACCGGAATTTCCACCTGCGCAAACATGGCGGGCTTGAGCAATCCCTGCGGATTGGCGATCTCCATTCTCACCGTAACCGTGCGGGTCTCCGGCTTCAAGGTCGGGTAGATGTAGGTGATCGCGCCTTCGAATTCCTTGCCGGGATAGGCATGGATCTTCACCCTGGCCTTGGCGCCAACCCTCACCAGAGCAATGTCCTGTTCGAAAACATCGGCCATCACCCACACCGAGGAAAGATCGGCAATCTGATACAGCATTTCGCCGGGCATGAAGCGCATCCCCTCCAGGGCTTTCTTCTCCAGCACGACGCCATTCACCGGTGTATGAAAAGCATGAAACGTCAGGCTGCGCCTGGCCGTCTCGGATTTGGACAGATCTTTCACCTGCTGCTCGGAAATATCCCAGTTCTTGAGGCGCAACAGGCTGGCCTCGGCGAGTTGTTGCATGCTCTTTCTGGTATCGCCGTCCGCATCTTTCAATGCCGTGACACCCTGCATGGCAATCGCGTACTCACGCTGCGCCGATACCAATTCCGGGCTATACGCATCGAACAGCGCCTGCCCTTTCCTTACCGGTTCTCCGGTGGTCTTCACATGCAGCTTTTCTATCCAGCCCTCAAACTTGGGAGCGATGTTGTGGATATTCCGCTCATTGACTTCCACCCTGCCCGCAGCGCGTACTGTTTTATCAAGCGCGCGCAGGGATGCCACTTCCGTTCTCACCCCCAGTTTCTGCACCTTTTCGACACTGATGCTTACCTGTCCTGAGCCTGCCGAAGCGGCCTGTCCTGAGCTTGTCGAAGCGGCGCTGCCCGGCTCCTCCCCTCCTTCATACACCGCAACATAGTCCATACCCATTGAGTCTTTTTTGGGCGCCGGCGAGGTATCGGGCAAACCCATTGCATTGCGGTAATACAAGATCTTCCGTTCTGTCTTGGCGGTTGTAGTAGAAACCGGCGCAGGCGGCGCTTGAGTAACCGTGCGTGCGCCGAACCAATATCCGCTCGCGCCTACACCCAGCAAAGCAAGGGCGCCAATAATCATTATGCTGATCGGTTTCATAGCTCTTCTCCCAACAGGCGTTCGATTTCGGCCAAACGCATCTGCGCGTCGGTTTGGGCTTTTAGCACTTCCAGCCTGGCATTCAGGATTTGCCGTGCCGCATCCAGCAGCGTCGCAAAATCTACCTTGCCGGTCTGATAGCCGATCAGTGCGGATTCAAAGGTGACCTTCGCTTGCGGCAACATGCTGCCGGAACCCAACAACTCGGTGCGCTGCGCCGCGTCAAGGCCGGACAGGTTTTCGGTCAGCGCAGACAGGATGCGGTTGGCGGTTGCTTCCTTGCGCGCCTGGGCTGCCGCCAGCATGGCCTCGGATTCACGCTCCTGCGAACGGCGTGTCTCCTGCTGCAACGGAATATTGAGCTCGATCATCACACCCCACTCGCGCACTGCGGTGCCGGATTGGGTCGGGGAAAACCCCAGCGCAAAATCCGGATAACGGTTCTTATAAGCAAGATCGCGATTTTTTTCACTCGCGCGGATCCCGGCCTCGTCCACGAACAAATCCGGGTTGTGTTCGCGGATACGATTTCCCAGCACCGCCTGGTTTTCCAAACTGGCCGTTGCGGGAATGCTGCGCAAGTCTTGCGGGGCAGCAAGCGGCAAGGCCACCGGACGCGACAACAAAGCATTCAGCCGCGCCTCAATTTGCCGCCTGGTATTGTTTAGCGCGACCAATCCGGTTTTCATGACCGTCTGTTCAACTTGCGCGCGCACGGCGTCTTGCTGCGCGGCAAGGCCGTTGGCATAACGAACCTGCGCAACTTTCTCCATCTGCGCCACCAGGTCGAGCAGGTCGCGGGTGATTTTCTGGCTGACCGCAACGTAGTAATACTGCGCGTAAGCCGACTTGATTTGCATCGCCAATTCCGCCCAGGTTGCAGCGGTTTGCCCCTGGGCCTGGTCTGCGCCAGCCTCGGCTGCCTCACGCTTCAAGCCACGCTTGCCAAACCACGGCACGCTTTGCATCAGCGTGTAGCGCGCGCTGCCGACTTGCGAGGGAATCAGGCTGGGGCTCTTGTCCATGCCGCGGTTGGTGATGTCCATCAGCTCGGCCCGGAATACCGGATCAGGCAATGCCGCAGCAGGCTGAATGCGCTGTGCTGCGGCATCTGCCTCGTAACGCATTGCCGCAAGCTCCGGGTTGTGCTCGCGCGCATACTCCAGCAACCCGGCCAGGCCGGTTCCCAGCCCTTGCTCCTGGCCTGGCTCAATGGCATGTCCTGCCGGTACTTGCACTGGCAGGCACAACACGCAACAGATAATAATTCTGGATCCATATCCCATGATGCATTCTCCAAATGCGCCGCCAGCAGCGGCAAAAAACCGTGCAAAGGATAAACGCGCACCCGACGCTCCGCTGCTGCGGAACGGTCACGCGCGGGATATGGCTAATTCAGGAGGGAACAGAAACGGATGGGGATGGGCGGCTCGGAGCCAGGCGCCGGATATTCGTGGGAGAAAAGGCGGATGGGCTGCGTTTGCGGTTGAATGCTGGCCCAGGCGATCACGCTGGCCGGCGCGGCGATAGGCGCACTGTGCTGATCCGCGCTGATCTGGTCGGGCTGGGTGCAGTGGCTCAGGCAGGCATTGGCATTGGGAATTTCTTCATCATGGCAAGGTGCGGCTTCATCATCATGCTGGGTAACGGCAAAGGCCTGCACCGGGCTGGCGGCGGGCGCAAGGCAGGCGCTCGCTGCAACAATTCCCTGCGCGAACAGCACCAGCCCGAGCATCAGCCGGGCCAGCCATAGTATTTTGCGTTGCGCCAGTTTCATTGCGTGATCCGAGCAAATTTATAATTCGATGCGGCAAACCATACGCGGTTAGGCCGGGGTTGGACAGCAAAGTTCCAAAGCCGATCCAACGCAACCGGGTGACGGAAATAAGGGCGCCTGGCTGTTACGCGCCAAGGCCGCTGCTATTGTGGCGGTTTATTGGCGTCAATATTTTTGGCTGTGCCACGCACCAGCTTGACATGGCGCGGCTCCGCTTTCACCGCCACGAAGTCGGCGCCCTGATCGAAGCGCCATACCCAGGCACTGCCACTGTGCATATGGAAAACTTTGGAGGTCCAATAACCAAATTTTGAGTTTTGCGTATTGGGGAAAAAGTCTTTGGGCAGCGTGGGGCCAGGGATGCGCACGGTTACGTCTAGCAGAGAACCCAACTCGTCCTTGCCCGGCAAGCGCCAATCGGCATAACCGCACAAGCGCTCGGCGTTAACCGCAGCAACAAAAGCTTCGGTATCGCAGGCACTGCCTGTGCATACGCCGCCATTTGATTTCCCCTCCGCCATCTCATTGGTTTCGCCCCGCATCTTCCCGTTGGCTTTTTCATCGCGGTTGTACCAGGTATAAGTATTGGTTCCGGCGTGCAGGCCGGGGGTTGCTGTTTTGGCTTCCCATATAAGCCCGGTTTTGTTGTCGCGCACGCAAGGCCAAGGCTGCTCGTTGCCTTTGTATTCGCTGCCATCGGTGGCGAGGCGCGTCAAATCGAACACATAGACGGGAACCAGTTTATCGCAGCCGGTTAACAACACCAGGGCAAGCAACGTAGCGAAGGAATAATTCAATATTTTTGACAGGGTCATAGGCATAAGGGTATCTCTTGTATCTTGAAAAAACGGTAATGGGCGGGCGGGTTCATGCCGTGGTGCAGATTTTTAAACTTACCTGAATCTGGGCATGCGCTCTCTCCCGTCTGCTTTGGAAAGCCCGATGGCAGTTATCCGGCAACCATCGAACACTCTGTTGCACCATATCATAATATACGAGCCAGCGTATTTGGCGGAATCGCTACAAATTTCGCCCGAATATGCTAGGCTACGCGCCGCTGTCGTACTGGTTCATGGTTAGCCTGCCGTAACGCCGTCTTGTCTTCCTTCCGGAAGATGGGCCGGGTCTGACGGCCCGCGTGTGGCTGGCCCGTTTCGAGTACGGCGGAATGTACCGTATCAAAGCGCTGCCAGCGGCAGGTCAGCAGATCATAACGAGGTGCGAGGCTCCAACCGTTTACGGCGAATCCGCCGCCAATCGGGTTGCGGGGTCTTTCCATATGCGCGAATTCCATAACGGGATTTGGCGTCACATCTTTTTATCTGCCTCCCTTCCTTCGCAAGCTCCGGGCAAGTTCTGGCCGCGCCCTTTTTTACATTTGACCGGGATTGGTACGCCTGGCATATCGGGCTTGATGGGCAGTTTGAATAGCCGGTAAACATCAATTTTTTTGGGTAATTTTTTAATGGGGGTGATTATGAAGAAACTTGTATTTGCTGCATCTTTGGCTTTCTCAATTACATACACGCCGGGTGCGATGGCAACGGAGGCTGTCACCATTACAGGCGATCCCTGCACGGCGCCTTTAGCTGAAAAGCTGGGGGTGGCATTTACCAGGAAGACCGGAAAAGATGTAAAAATTGAAACGGAATCGTGTGCTTCCGGTATTTACAAGGCCAGCCAGGGGAATGTCAATATCGGCGTGAGCACCCATGAAGTGGTGCTTTCATCCCTTCCGGCAGGAACTGTCAATACGGTTATAGCCAAGGCTCCCACGGTTGTGCTGGTCAACAAGAACAACTCCCTGAACGACCTGAAACTACAGCAGCTCAAGGACATCCTCTCCGGCAAAATAAAGAACTGGAAGGAGATCGGTGGCAGCGACCTGGAAATAAAGAATGTTCTCTTGCAGCCTTGCACAACCACAATCTTTCCCAAGAGATCGGCCCCGTTCGGCAAAGACATAAAGAGGTTGACGCCCGAAAAACCGGGGAACCCGGTGGCTGGAACCAACAAGCTGGTCGAGGAAAACGAAGGTGCTATGGGGCTTCAAATTTACGGCTATGAAAGTGCTAACGTCAAAGTCCTGACTGTAGACGGGCTCCTGCCCGATACAAAAACGTCCCCTTCCAGATACAACTTCTATCAGGACTACAACGTCATCACAAGAGAGGACTCAAACAGCGATACAAAGGCCTTTGTTGATTTTGCCTTGAGCGCGGAAGGGCAGGAAATAGTGGGTTCGCTGAAGCATATTGGGGTGAAGAAGTAGGCGGGGCACACCTGCCTGATGCGGCCTCATGAATAAATCGCTCGTTGCGGGGGAATTTTGATGAAAGAGTGGCATATCACTACCGGCTTGTTTTCCAGATTGGCCGTGGCGCTGTTTTCCATGGCCGCGAGCTCTGCCTGCATTGCACAGGTGACAGATATTCCGCAGGCCGAATTGGTGCAGCGCATCAAGGCTCACCAGGCAGGCCTCATACTGGACGTGCGCAGCACGTACGAATATGCGGCAGGCCATATACCGGGCGCAATCAATATTCCCCATGATCAGATAGGCTCCCGAATTGCCGAGATCGGCGCGCACAAGGGCAAGGAGGTGGTGCTGTATTGCGGGAGCGGCGGGCGCGTAGTTATCGCCGCGGACGCCTTGCGCGCTGCCGGTTTCAGCAAATTGCTGCATCTGGACGGGGATATGGACGGCTGGCTCGGTAACCGCGATCTGCCGGTACAAAAATGCCTGGCCTGCTGATCGCTCATCGGCATTTTCTATAGGACAGAGCCGGATTATGCCTGCCGCCAAAGAGCTGGAATTGCTGCGCACCGCCCTATCGCTGGATCAAACCCTGTTCACCGCTCAGCGGAATACGGCGCGCCCCAAAGGCTGTATTCGGGTGGACTGCTACGCATCAAAGGGGGCGGATAACCCGGGATTGATAAAAATAACCAACCTCGTAGCCGGTGTACTCAAACACCACCGCAATGGCCGTGGCTTGACCATGAGCAACAGAGAAGACATTGACCGTAACCTGGTCGCCCTATTGTCCCGCAAGCTCGAACTTGACCTTAAGCACGAGAGCCTGAACTCAAGAACCCATTGCTATCCCAAGTTGTTTTTTTATTGAAAGATCAAGGAGCTTAAATGTTTACAAGAATATTATCGGTTTTTCTGTGCGCGCTGTTTATTTTCCCCGGCCTCTCCATGGCCAAGGACAGGAGCGGTGAGGTCGAAATGAACGTCACCATCGCCGCTCCGGATGACAGCAAGGATGTCAGGGTGTGGATTCCCTACCCTGTCTCGAACAACACGCAGGATATTTCGAATGTCCGAATAAGCGGGAATTTTTCGCAAAGCGGCGTATATGGCGAAAAGGAAACCGGCAACCTCGCTCTTTACGCGGAGTGGGCAACGCCAACAAAAGACCGGGCTATCACGCTGACCTTCAATGCTACCGCCAGGGAGCAGATGAAAAAAGATATGCCCGCAGCAGAGCCCGCTATTCCTGTTGAGATAAAGGAGTACCTCAAAAGCACCGCGTTCATTCCGACGGATGGCAAGGTCAGGGAAATTGCCCTCAGCGTAACCAATGACAAACAGAAGATCAGTGAAAAGGCGCGCGCCGTTTACCAGTGGGTGGTCGAAAATACGGTAAGAGACCCGGACGTCAAGGGATGCGGCACCGGAGAAGTCGAAAAAGTGATCGCAAAGAAGGGCGGCAAATGCGCTGATATAAGTTCGGTTTTTGTTTCGGTTGCCAGGGCAGCCGGTGTGCCGGCGCGTGAGGTATTCGGCCTCAGGCTGGGAAAGAAGGATGAAGAGGATATGACCGGCGGGCATCACTGCTGGGCCGAGTTTTATGTGCCCGGTTACGGCTGGGTGCCGGCGGACCCTGCTGATGTCAGAAAGATCATGCTGGCAGACAAGCTGGACCTCAAGGGCGCACAAGACAAAATAGATTATTATTTTGGCGGGGTTGACCAATACAGAATTGCCCTGGCCAGAGGCGGAAGGGGATATTACCTGAGCCCGCGCCAGAATGACGGCCCCCTTAACTATTTCATGTATCCCTATGCCGAGGTAAACGGGAAATCTCTTGAATGGCTGGCAGCCCAGGCCGACCTGAAATTCAAGATCAAGTTTAAGGCGAATTGAGCGCAATAGCGCATTACATACATACCCGCCATCAGCCCTTTCAGAATGCTGTGCTCCACATCATCGAGACCGAGCGCGGCTGAAGCATGACCTTCAGCCGCTCTCCTTCGATCAAAGCTGATTGCGGTCGAAATGTGACCTTGATCTGTTCTCCTTCAATCGAAACCGAGCGTGGCCGCAACTTTATCCTGCCCAGCTTTCCTTTAAACTCGATGCGCAATAGGCGCTGTAACGAAACGCGGTCGCCGTCATACGCCTGTTGCCAACTTGCATTTATTGGATGGTCGAACCCTTGTTGCGGATTGGTGGCAGAAGGCGATTGGAATGTGTTGCCTGACCCTGATCCAGCGGCCGCGGCTTCCGCTGGTCGAACAAGCACAACACTCGCGTTAAACTGGTAAGCGGGCAAAAAACCATTGCCGGAATGCTCGAACCGGGTTGTTAACAGATTTGCTGAATAATCCTCATCGGGTTGTGCGGCTTGTGCCGCAGCAAACAGTCCGGCAAGCATTAATCCGAGCCAAACGCGAAGCGAGGACGCTCGCATGAAACACGAACCAGAAATAAAGTTGGACATATCGTTCTTCTCTCAATATTTTCAATCACCGCAGGAGTAAGCAACTTGCGCGCACGGACGAACATTCGCGCCCCTGCCCCGCTGCCATCACCTCCCTCAGGCCGGTGACTTTGCACCCGTACCTTTCAGCAAGCTTGCAAAGTGAGCGCAGATTATTGAAAGACCCAGATAGGGTCAATTCATATAGGACGGGTGGTTTAGGCTTTTAGATGGCCTGCAAACTTGCGGGATGAACGGTCGCATTTCAGGATAGGCGGTAACCGGGGAATCTCTGATTCCAATTCTTAAGGGCGCCCCAAGAATTTAGATTTGTCATCCCGGCGGAGGCCGGAATCCAGTATTTTCAATATGCCGGACACCGGCCTGACCGCAGGCCAGTTTATCCTGATGCTGTCGGAGGGCCGGTGTGACGAACTTTTAGATACGGCCTTATTCCATGCTCGTTATCCGCCACCCCAATACATCGCAGAGGCACGGAAAGTTCGTAACTGGATTTAACGGAAATAATTTCAAACTGAGACACTACCGTTTATTAGGCAGCATTTCGACAAGCTCAATGCGAACGGATTTAACCTGCGTTTCCTTAGGGTAAACCCTGCCGTTTGCACAACTGGATTTCAATGGTGCTGTGAACGATTTCTTCATGCCGGGAAAGCTGTTCGCGAACGCGCGCCGGGGTCAGGGTTTCATCCTGTGTTACCACGCTGAGCGCGCATGAATACGAGCGCTTGCCAACGCGCCAAACATGCAGATCGGTGATCCGCGCATCCCCGGCCTGAGGGCAGCTTTCGACAGCTTCGCGGATTTCTTCAACTACCGGATGATCCATCTCCCGATCCAGCAATATCTTTCCGGTTTCCGTAATCAAGTTCTTCGCCCAGATGGCCACCAAAGCCGCGCCTGCGATGCCCATCACGGGATCAAGCCAGGACCAGCCATACATCCAGCCGCCGGCCAGGGCCACCAGGGCCAGAACCGAGGTTGCCGCATCGGCAATCACATGGGTATACGCCGACTTCAGGTTGAGATCGTGGTGGTGGTCATGATGGCTGTGCCCATGCCCGTCGAGGTCATGGCCGTGGTGGTGTTCATGTGCGTTTCCGAGGATCATTGCGCACGCGATATTCACTGCAAGACCTACAGCGGCGACGATCATGGCTTCCCGGTAATGAATGGGCTGCGGGGAAAAAATCCTTTCGAGCGAACCCGCGACCATCAGCACCGCCACCCCTAACAGAAAGATCGCGCTGGCGAATCCGCCGAGCACTTCTATCTTCCAGGTGCCAAAGGCGAAACGCGGGTCGCGTGCGTAACGGCGGGCTGCCGCATAGGCAAAGGCGCTCAGTCCAATGGCGACCGCGTGGGAGCTCATATGCCATCCGTCGGCAAGCAGCGCCATCGAGTTGAACCTCCAGCCAGCGACAATTTCAATCACCATCATCGCGGCAGTGATCCACATGACCATGCGCGTTCCTCGCTCGGCGGCATGGCTGCCTTCGTCGAATACGTGGTCGTGGGTCCAGGCGGAGAGGTTTTTGGTATCCATGGTGTCTAGTGTCGCGAACCAGAAACAGGGGGGATTTGTTTCTCCGGCAACCGCAAAATTGCCGCGCGGTTGCTCGGCGAAAAAACCTTCTCCGCCGCTTCCTGCCACGGCAGCCAGATATGGCTCAAATGCTCGCGCGGAGACAGTCGTACAGGCATCACATCTGGCAATTGCAAGCCGAACACATGCTCGGTGTTGTGCGTGGTGCCGGGCGGATAGCGGTGCCGCCACTTGGGATAGATGTCATACACATTTTGCGCCTGCCAGTCGGTCAAAACATGGCGCGCGACATCCAGCCCGGTTTCCTCGAATACCTCGCGGATCGCCGTATCGCGCAACGACTCATCATCGTCGCGGCTGCCTGTCACCGATTGCCAGTAACCGGGGAAGTCGGCACGCTCCAGCAGCAGCACTTCCATTACGGAAGTGTAAATTACCACCAGAACCGAGATGGGCTGCTTGTATGGCATCAGCAGAGGAACACACGGAACGGCTTGCCTTGCGACTTCCAGAAGCTTACCGTGGCGGCAAAAATCTCCGAGACTATCCCATGATCCGCGGCGCTCAATCCCAGCGTTTCATCCCCGTTGTGCAGCAGCAGCACATAACCTGGAGCAGGCTGCCAGGAAAGGTCGCCCAGCGCATCGGCCAGCGCATCCCAATTATTGCCGAACCATTCCGGCGCCTTGATGGCCTGCGCCACGGCGGCGAGAAATTCGCCCTTGCCTTGCACCTGCGCCAAATCCGCTTCAAACAGCGCAAAGCCCGCCTGCGCCGCTGCCGCGCGCAACTCGTCCGGCGGGCAATTCAGGCGGTACGCTCCCGCCTCGTTCACATCCTGCAAGCGCGCACACAAAGCATCCATCGCTCACTCCTTGATGCGTAGAAAAGTCCGGTAATGGTCGCCGCTGTAATAGCACTCCGGCAGCGGCCCGCACACGATGCGCCGCGCGCCGCGATTGCGCGCACCCGGCGTCTTTACCGTAAATTCGTGATAATAGCCGCGCGGCTGTTGCGGCAAGCGATGCTCGTAGTTGCCGAACACCACGCCGTCGCGCGAAAAAGGAAATGGGCCGCCTTGTTTGATGAGACGCAAGGTATCGCGGGCTTCGGCTGGCAGGCCGGCTACGGTGATGTCTTGAATTACGTTTTCATTGAGTGCGTATGCATGAGCACTAGCTTGCGTAGAGGCAAAGGCAAACAGTACAACGAACAAAACAGAGAAATATTTCTTGAACCACACTCCAGAGAGTCCGTCATTCCTGCGAAAGCGGGAATCCAGTCGCTTGGTTATTGAAGTTAAACCCAGATGGGGCATGACACACTATTCCTCAAGGAAATAGTCTGAGTCGATTTTCTTGATTTCGTATTTCTCCTTCAATGACACGCCCAAATCATAGTCAATCATCAAATTGGCCAGCATCACTCCATCAATCAGTACGACTCGAGGCTCGTGTCCCAACTGGTTGACGACTTCTTTGGCTGGTTTTGTAAACTCTGGGGCCGTTACGAAGATACCTTTCTTGGCTTTCTTTCTTGATAAAGCGCCTACGAACTGATCCATGTCTTGGCTACCGACAACATTGCCATCTTTCCAGCGCTTGGCCTGAATGTATATGACGTCAAGGCCGAGCTTGTCTTCGTGTATCACGCCGTCAATTCCACCATCACCACTACGCCCTGTTACCCAAGCAGCACCCTTATGCGCACCACCATAACCCATTTGCACAAGAAGGTTGACCACCAGCTTCTCGAAAAAACCAGGTGAGCCATCACGAATCAACTGTAGTAACTCAACTACCAAATTATCACGAATGCTTTTTACACCACTGGCAATTAATTCATCCGGTGTAGCACTCTTTATAACAGCGGCTTCAAGTGGTTGTGGCGAGGTTTCTGATTGGCCCTGATTATCTCTGGCAGCGATATATTCCGGAAACTGCTCAAGGAATTTCAGGTTAATGGAGGATGGTGGCGACTGTAAAACCTTCTCACCATTCCCGGAAATATTGAAGAAACCTCGCCTTGGCTGTTCAATTAAGCCTGCTCTTTTTAAGTAAGTTTTAGCCCAAGCAGTCCGGTTATACATTACCCCTTGCCCACTGACTTCCGACGACAAATTACGCTCCTCTTCAGTTAACTGAAACTGATCGGACAATAACGCCGTCACTTCCCGCATGGCATGTTCCCGCTTATCAGCTAACAACTTCAACAGTGGAAGCATCAAAGTCTGAAAATCAGGAATAGCCATTTGAGCTTATTCCTTGGCCACTTCCACCGTGGTCTGCACATGCTGGCGCAAGCGGATGTGCAGTTCGCGCAATTGTTTTTCGTCCACGGCGCTGGGTGCCTGGGTTAGCAGGCATTGCGCGCGCTGTGTCTTGGGGAAGGCAATCACTTCGCGGATGGATTCGGCGCCGGTCATCATGGCGACAATGCGGTCCAGGCCGAAAGCCAGCCCGCCGTGCGGCGGCGCGCCGTATTGCAGGGCATCGAGCAGGAAGCCGAATTTGATCTGCGCCTCTTCCGCGCCGATGTTGAGCGCGCGGAATACTTTGCTCTGCACTTCTTCCTTGTGGATACGCACCGAGCCGCCACCGATTTCAGAACCGTTCAAGGCAAGGTCGTAAGCCTTGGCCAAACATTTGCCGGGGTCAGTTTCCAATAGCGCAAGATGTTCATCCTTGGGCGAGGTGAACGGATGGTGGCAGGCATTCCAGCGCCTGGCTTCGTCGTCGTATTCGAACATGGGGAAATCAACCACCCACAGCGGCGTCCATGCCGCTCCGCTGACGTAATTCTTTTCGTGGCCAATCTTGACGCGCAGCGCACCCAGTGCGTCGTTCACGACCTTGGCCTTGTCCGCGCCGAAGAAAATGATGTCGCCGTTCGCGGCGCCCGTGCGTTCGATGATGGCTTTCAGCGCGGCCTCGCTGAGGTTCTTGACGATGGGTGATTGCAGCCCGGTTTCGNNTCAATTGCGTCACATCGTTGACCTTGATGTAAGCCAGCCCCTTCGCGCCGTAGATGCCGACGAACTTGGTGTAGTCGTCAATCTCGCCGCGCGTGAACGCCGCCCCCCCCGGTACGCGCAGCGCCGCCACGCGGCCATTGGGCGCATTCGCCGCGCCGGAGAACACCTTGAACGCCGCCTCCTTCACCGCGTCGGTGACTTCGGTCAGTTCCAGCGTCACGCGCAGGTCTGGCTTGTCCGAACCGAAGCGCGCCATCGCCTCGGTATGGGTCATGCACGGAAACGGGTTGGGCAGCTTGACCTCCAGCACTTCCCTGAACACGGTGCGGATCATGTCTTCCATCAGCGCCATGATCTGTGTTTCGGTCAGGAACGAAGTCTCGATATCCACCTGGGTGAATTCCGGCTGGCGGTCGGCGCGCAGGTCTTCGTCGCGGAAGCATTT
>CXWL01024165.1_pt1 | contig 19510 bp, 17 predicted proteins | sample 590931 | NCBI WGS metagenome assembly CXWL01 (sample SAMEA3498368, study PRJEB10139) | groundwater metagenome | biome: water well; material: biofilm material | place: Germany | collected 2015-04-27 | reverse complement strand
TGTCGCACGGCTACTACGACGCCTACTACCTGCAGGCGCAGAAGATCCGCCGCATGATTGCTGACGACTTTCAACAAGCCTTCAAACAGTGCGATGTGATCGCCGGCCCGGTCGCACCCACCGTGGCCTGGAAACTGGGCGAAAAGAACGACGACCCCGTGGCCAACTACCTGGCCGATATCTTCACCTTGCCGGGTTCGCTGGCGGGTCTGCCCGGCATGAGTATCCCAGTTGGTTTTGGCGCCCACGACATGCCGGTTGGCATGCAATTGCTGGGAAACTACCTGCAGGAAGCCCGCCTGCTGAACATCGCGCACCAATTCCAACAGGCAACTGACTGGCACACCAAGAAGCCAGGGGGATTCTGAACATGAGCAGCCACACCTCCTCTCCCACCCAACCCGCAGCGGTCGCGCGTCCATCGCCACTGGTAGCCGGTTACGAAGTCGTCATCGGCTTCGAGACCCATGCGCAACTCTCGACTCAATCCAAGATCTTCAGCCGCGCCAGCACGGCCTTTGGCGCCGAGCCAAACACCCAGGCCTGCGCGGTGGATCTGGCCTTACCCGGCACCTTGCCGGTGATGAACCAAGGCGCGGTCGAGCGCGCGATTCGCTTTGGCTTGGCCATCGGCGCGCACATCGCGCCACGCAGCGTCTTTGCCCGCAAGAACTACTTCTATCCAGACCTGCCCAAGGGTTACCAGATCAGCCAGTTCGAGATCCCGGTGGTGCATGGTGGTGACGTGACGTTTTTCCTGGGCGAAGAGAAGCGCTCCGTGCGGCTGGTGCGAGCCCACCTGGAAGAGGATGCCGGCAAGTCCCTGCACGAAGACTTCGTTGGCCAGACTGGCATCGACCTAAACCGCGCCGGCACGCCACTACTGGAGATCGTGACCGAGCCGGACATGCGCTCCAGCTTGGAGGCGGTGGCTTACGCCAAGGAGTTGCACAAGATTGTCACCTGGATCGGCATTTGCGACGGCAACATGCAGGAGGGCAGTTTCCGCTGCGACGCCAACGTGTCAGTACGCAAACCCGGTGCGCCGCTGGGTACGCGCCGCGAGATCAAGAACCTCAACAGCTTCAAGTTCATGCAGCAGGCGATCGATTTTGAGGTGCGCTGGCAGATTGAGCAGATCGAAGACGGCCACGCGATTCAGCAGGCCACCGTGTTGTTCAACCCGGACACCGGTGAAACCCGCGCCATGCGCAGCAAGGAAGATGCCGCGGATTACCGCTATTTTCCGGACCCCGATTTGCCCCCCTTGGTCATCGACCCCGAGTGGGTGGAGCGCATTCGCGCCGAGATGCCGGAGCTGCCGCGCGTGATGGCGCAACGCTTCATGGACAGCCACGGTCTGTCCGAATACGACGCCACGGCCCTCACGCAAAGCACCGCCCTGGCGAGATACTTCCAGACCGCGACGCAGACCTGCCAACAGCCCAAGCTGGCGGGCAACTGGATCACCGGCGAGCTGGCGCGTCGACTCAACATGAGTGAACTAACCATTGATCAGGCGCCCGTGACAGCGGTCCAATTGGGCCAGTTGATCGGGCGCATCCAGGACGGCACGATCTCCAACAACGCGGCCCGCCAGGTGTTTGAAGTGCTGTGGGACACACCGGGTAATGAGGTGGACGCCATCATCGAAACCAAGGGCCTCAAGCAGATGAACGACTCGGGCGCGCTGGAGCAAATCGTCGACACGGTGCTTGCGGCCAATCCGAAGAACGTCGAGGAATACAGAGCCGGCAATACCAAGGCACTCAACGCGCTGGTGGGGCAGATCATGAAGGGCAGCAAGGGCACCGCCAACCCGCAGCAAGTCAACAATGTGCTGCGCAGCAAGCTCGACTAGCGCGCCAGGGTCAGTAGCCGAGTCAGGGTGACTTGATAGCCGGCGCCGAAGCCGGCACACTGACCCCACGCTGCAACAGCCAGAGCTGTTTAAGGCGCACCAGCTCGGCATCAAAGCGGTCATTGACACGCTTGATCTCGGCCAGTTTGTCGACAATGAAGCGTTGCTGTACCGCCAGGCTCTGCGCATTTTCATCAACCTGGCGACGCAAGAGCGGGGGCACCTTGCTTGGGTCCTTCTGATAAAACTCCAGTTCACGGTCGATCACCACGCGCTGTTCTTGTAGCTCCTTGACCCGAATGTTTGCCGTGGCAATCACCAGATGCACTTGGGCCAGCGCCTCCACCCGTTCGCGGTCATGTATCTCCTTGCTGGGGTAACGCACCATCAAGGCGCGGTCGCGGCGCTTCTCCTCGGCAAGCCGGGCGCGCTCTTCCTGATCGGCCTTCTCCCGGGCTTCGAGTTCGGCCCGCTGCTGGACGGTCAGGACCGGGCCGATCTTGCCTTTGACGGTGCCGCTCGGGTTCAGCAGTTTTTGTTCCCGGTCGGCGCACTCAGGGATCGGGCGGTCCGAAGTCAGCTTGCGGCCCCTGGCATCGGTGCAGACGTAGATTCCCACTTCGGGCGTTTGCGCCGCCACCGGCGCCACCATGCTCGTGATCGGGCAGAGCAGGATCAGCCCAATCCGGACCAGCCCGCGCGTGCGCAGATCAAACTTCGTCGACACCATAACGCTGGCGGTACGCCAACACGCGCGCATGCACATCGGCTAACCCTTGTGATTCATGTTGGCCCAGATACTGCATCAAATCAGACAGTTTCGCAATCGCACAAACCTGCAAGCCCAACTGCTGGCGCACGTACTGCACGGCGCTGTGCGCGACATCGACACCGTTCTCGGTGGCCTTCTCCTGCCGATCAAGCGCCACCACCATGGCGTGGGGCGTGGCGCTCGCGGCCTGAATGAGGCCAATCGCCTCGCGCGCGGCGGTGCCCGCCGACATCACGTCATCCACGATCAGAACTCGCCCCCGCAGCGGCGCGCCAACCAGGCAGCCCCCTTCGCCGTGGTCCTTGGTTTCCTTGCGGTTGTAGGCAAACGGTCGGTTGTGACCCAGCCGCGCCAGTTCTACCGCCAAGGCCGCCCCCAAGGGGATGCCCTTGTAGGCCGGACCGAAAATCATGTCGAACTCGATGCCGCTGGCCAGTAGCCGGCGCGCATAGAATTGCGCCAACCGCGACAGTTTGGCGCCATCGTCAAACAGACCGGCATTGAAGAAGTAGGGACTCAGGCGTCCGGCCTTGGTCTTGAACTCGCCGAACCGCAACACACCACAATCGACCGCGAACTGGACGAATTCCTGCGCCAACCCGTCCGTGCCAGCGCCATGCTGAACACGCTCACCACCTCCTGCAACACCATCCGACATGGGGTCATCCTTGTTCAAATTAACCAGCCTCAACCTCAACGGCATTCGCTCCGCGACCAGCAAGGGGTTGGAAGCGTGGCTCGCCGCGCACTCGCCAGATTGTATTTGCGTGCAGGAAGTCAAAGCCCAGGCCGACGATGTCTTCGGTCGCTTCGACCACCTAGCCGGTTTGCGGGGCCACTTTCACTTCGCACAGAAAAAGGGCTACTCGGGCGTAGGCGTCTACACGCGCCACGAACCCAGCGATGTGCAAATAGGCTACGGCTCGGCTGAATTCGACGCCGAAGGGCGTTATGTGGAACTGCGCTTTGACACCCCACAGCGCAAGATGTCGGTCATCAGCGCCTACTTTCCCAGCGGCTCCTCGGGCGAAGAGCGACAACAAGCCAAGTACCGCTTTCTCGAAGAGTTCTACCCCTACCTGGTCGCGCTCAAGTCCCAGCGCGAGTTTGTTCTGTGCGGCGACGTGAACATCGCACACCAGGAGATCGACCTGAAGAACTGGAAAGGCAATCGCAAAAACTCCGGCTTCCTGCCCGAAGAGCGGGCCTGGATGACCAAGCTGTTGGGCGATGCCGCTCTGGTCGATGTCTACCGCCAACTACGGCCCAGCACCACCGATGAGGCTTACACCTGGTGGAGCAACCGCGGCCAAGCCTACGCCAAGAATGTGGGATGGCGACTGGACTACCACTTGGCCACACCCGCCGTAGCCACCTTCGCCCGCACCGAGTCGATCTACAAAGGCCAACGATTCTCGGACCACGCGCCGATCACGATTGAATACGCGGTGTAACTGGCAAAACAATCAGACAACGCCCCGAGGCCACCATCAACCGAGCTGTACCCCACCCATGCTTCACTACCTCACCGTCCCGGTCACCGCATTCCAACAAAACTGCTCGATCATCTGGTGCGACGCAACCCTTGACGCGGCGGTGATCGACCCCGGCGGCGACCTCGACCTGCTGCTTGCGGAAATCGAGAAGCGCGGCCTGCACCTGACGCAGATTCTGCAAACCCATGCCCACATCGACCACGCGGGGGCGACGGGCGAATTGGCCCAGGCTTTCGACCTGCCCATCATCGGCCCGCATCCGGCCGACCAATTCTGGATTGACGGTTTGCCGCAGCAAAGCCAGATGTTCGGCTTTCCACCAGCCAAGGCGTTCACCCCCACGCGCTGGTTGCATGATGGCGACACCGTCCAAGTTGGCCACAGCACCCTGAACGTGCGCCATTGCCCAGGCCACACACCAGGCCACGTGGTGTTCTACTCGTCTGAGATCAAACGCGCCTTTGTGGGTGACGTGCTGTTTGCCGGGTCCATCGGGCGCACCGATTTCCCGCAAGGCGACCAAGACACGCTGATTCGCAGCATCACGCAGCGGCTGTGGCCAATGGGCGACGACACCGTGTTCATCCCCGGCCATGGACCTGAGAGCAGCTTTGGCCAGGAGCGTCAGACCAACCCCTACGTCGGCGGCACTTGACGCGCCGGCCCCAAATGCGCGCTGACTATTTTGGCGCGTTGAGCCGTTTCACGCCCGCGACAAACCGCGACAGCGTGTCGGACAAGACGCCGCGTTCGATCATGATGTCGACGAGCTGAAAACGTCCGCGCGTGGCCATCGCACGGTCCAGGGCGGCCTTCAGTTCGGCACGGGTTCTGACGCGCACGCCGTCACCGCCCATGCCTGCGGCCATCTCGGCAAAGCCCCAACGGTCCAGATCGTTGAAGGTCGACTCCGGTTGGAAGGTGCGCAGCATCTCCCAACTGGCGTTGTTGAACAGCAGCACGATGGGGTCCCAACCGTAACGCCGGCAGTTGCCCAACTCCCAACCGGTCATCTGAAAGGCACCGTCGCCCACCAGAATCAGCGGCCGCTGACCGGTGGCGGCTTGCAGGCCGAGGCCAGCCGGCACGCCGAAGCCCATGGTGGCGTAATAGCCGGGCGCGACCAGCGCGGTGTGTTCGATGTCCATGGCGGTGAACAGGCAGTCCCCTACGTCCGAGGCGATCGGGAACTTGCCGTGTTCAGCCATCAAGTCGTTGACGGCGGTGGCGATGTCGGTCGGGGTAATCAGCGCCTCGTCCGCCACCATGTGGCGCGGAAACGGTTCCTGCTTCACCGTGAACACCTTACCGGTGGCCTCAACCCGCTCCAGCAGGCGGCCCACCACTGCCGCCAACGGCATGTTGGCGTAGGTGTGGTAGCCCATGCTCACCTCACCATCCAGCACCCGCATGGTCTTGCGCATGTCGATTTTCTTCTCGGACACCGCGAAATTGGTATCCGACACGATCTCGCCGAGCAACAACAGACCGTCGGAGTTCTCGACAAGTTGTGTCAGTTCAGGCTGACCCGCCACCCCCAGATAGGTGCCCATCAGCGGCGCATTGGCGTGCGCCAACAGGCCCCGTCCCATAAAGCTCGTGACCACGGGCAAGGCCAGGCGGTTAGCCAGTTCCGCCACCTGCGCCTCCAGCCCAAAACGACGCACCTCGACACCCGCCATCAACACCGGTGACAGAGCCTGATTCAGGCGACGCAGAATGCCAGATACGCAGGCATCCAGGGCGTTCGGGTCCACCTCTTCGGGGAGTGCTGGCTGCACTGGCTGGCAGGGCACCGATGCCATGTCGCGTGGAATCTCGATATAAACGGGGCGCGACTGACGCCGGCAGTTGGCCAACGCGCGAGCAATGTCCGCCGGTGCTCGCGCGGCATCGTCGAGCCGGATCTGGTCACAAGTGATCTCCCTGAAGATCTGAAATTGCGAGTCCAGGGTCTTGGCCTGGTGGTGCAATAGGAAGCCCGAGCGCGCCTCGGTCTTGCCGGGTCCACCGGACAACACGACCAAGGGCGATTTTTCGGCGTAGGCAGACGCCACCGCATTGACCATGTTCAGCGCGCCCGCGCCGTAGGTGACCGCTGCCACACCCAGACCGCCACTGATGCGCCCGCAGGCATCGGCCGCAAAACCGACACCAGGCTCATGCGACAAGGTGTGCAGAGGCAGTATCTGCGACTGCTCGATGACGCGAAAATAGGGCAGCGCAAAGTCGCCGGGGATGCCAAATATCTGGCTCGCGCCGTGTGCCTTCAGGGCGTGCAGCAGGGATTCTGTGAGGTTCATGTCAACACCCATCTCAGGAGTAGGAATGGGTCAATTATTCACGCCTCATGGCGACGAATTAAATGAACTTAAACCTCAAAACACCGCTGCGGCGCAGCAATCAATTACAAGATAGCGCAATCAAGCACAAAAATTCAACCCCGCACTGCCAGCTCGTATAGTCGCATGACTTTGGGCAGATTTTTCTCAATCTCGGCGATCCGGGTCTTGCCGGACGGGTGAGTGGACAACCATTGCGGCGGGGCACCTTTGTTGGCAGCCGACATCTTCTGCCACAGCGTCACACCGGCACGCGGGTCATAGCCGGCGCGGGCCGCCAGCTCCATGCCAACCAGGTCGGCCTCCGACTCATCTTCACGACTGAACTCCAGCGTCAGCAAACTGGCGCCACCACGGGCCAAGCCATCCGTGAGCCGGGGGTCAATACCAAACACGCTGGCGGCGATCGCGCCGCCCAAGCGAGCGGCCCCATGCGTCACCGCCGTCTTGCCCATGCGCTCGCGGGCGTGCTCACGCAGTGCGTGGGCGATTTCGTGACCCATCACCATGGCCACCTCGTTGTCGGTGAGCTTGAGTTGATCCAGGATGCCGCTGAAAAACGCGATTTTGCCGCCGGGCATGCAAAAGGCGTTGACCTGTTTGCTGCCGATCAGGTTCACTTCCCATCGCCAGTCCTTGGCGCGCGGATTCCAGGTGGCCGCAAAGGGAATGATCTTGCGGGCAATCGCACGCAGACGCTGCGTCTGTGGATGCTCGCTGGGGGCCAGGGCGTTCTTGGCGGCAGCCTGGCGCAACAACTGGCTGTACTGTTGTCCGGCCGACTGTTCCAGGTTCTCAGCCGGCACCAGCCTGGTGAACGCCGAGTTGCCTCCCACCTCTACTCCCTCGCGCGCCAGCGCCGACCCAGCCCCAACCGACACACCAAGCAGGCCCAGCAAAACCGCGGCGATGTCGCCGCGACTCAAGCGTCGTGAAACCAAGGCGTTACAGAATGGCATATTCGCGGTCAAAGTGAAATGAGGGCTGGGCGTATTATTCCCGCATGAGCACAAGTGCCCCCGACGGCCCCGAAATCAAGCCCTGCGGGGCCAACGCAGTCTTGCTGTGCGGCCCAAGTGGCGCAAGTGGGCATTTACGTAACTTTACGACCACTTCAAGCGCATGAATCTGGCCCCACCTAGACTTTCGCCATGAGCCAACATCTGTTGATGATTGAGGACGACACCCGCCTTGCCAATATGGTGGTGGAGTACCTGGGGCAGTCCGGATTTGTCGTGCGTCATGCGGGTAACGCGCAAACCGGTCTGGCGGCCTTGCTACCCAGCGACGGCGGGCCGGTACCCGAGTTGGTGATCCTGGACTTGATGCTGCCCGACATGGATGGCCTGGAAGTGTGTCGGCGTATTCGCGCGCTGGGCGGCACCATGGCCCAGGTGCCCGTCGTGATGCTGACCGCAAAGGGTGACCCAATGGACCGCATAGTTGGCCTCGAACTGGGCGCCGACGACTACCTGCCCAAGCCGTTCGAGCCGCGCGAGTTGCTGGCGCGCATTCGCGCCGTGCTGCGCCGTCGCGGCGACGGCGCAGCCCACAGCACCCTACAGATGCGCTTTGGAGGCCTCGAAATCGACCGCGACGCGCGCTCGGTCACGGTCGCTGGCAGCGCCTGCGACTTGACCTCGTATCAGTTTGATTTACTGGTGGCGTTAGCGGAACGCGCCGGGCGCGTGTTGACGCGCGACCAGATCATGGAAGCAGTACGGGGGCGCGAACTGGATGCTTTTGATCGCTCCATCGATGTGCACATGGGCCGTATTCGCGCCGCCATCGAAGTTGATCCCAAAGCACCCAAGCGCATTCTGACCGTGCGCGGCGTGGGTTATGTATTCGCACGCCAGCAGGATTGAGCATGTTCCTGAACCGGCTCTACGTGCGCATCTGGCTCGCCGTTGTGGTCACGGTGGCCGTATTGACGCTGTTGGTCGGGTGGATTGTTCGACTCACCGCCGACCCGCCATTTCGGCAGATGGTGGTGCGCGATGAGACCGGTCAGGTGATTGGCAACGGGCGGCCGCGTGGACGCTGGGCCGACGGCGCAGACGGCATGAATCCGAGACGTCGAGGCGGCGCCCCCCCACCCGGCTTGGACCGGCGCGCGCCGCCGACGCCCGATGAAGCCGAGGAAGGTGTCGAACCCGTGCCGAAGGGGCGACCTGACGCGTCCGGCGCCATGCGCCCGGGGCCTGAGTTCATGGTGCGCATGCACGACGGTAGAACCCTGCACGTGCACCTGCCGCGGCCGAACCAAAACGCCTGGAACCGCCCCCCTTATGGCTTTGCCTGGATGCTCGGCCTGGTGGCGGTGGCGGTGGCCTTGGGCGCCTACCCGATCGTGCGCAAGTTGACGCGCCGCCTGGAGTTGCTCCAGGGCGGGGTAGAAAAATGGGGCCAAGGCCATCTGTCAACCCGGGTGGCGTTAGAGGGAGATGACGAGGTGGGCTTTCTGGCCAAACGCTTCAACCTTGCCGCCGAACGCATTGAGACCCTGGTCAAGTCCCACGAATCGCTACTGGCCTCCCAGAAATCACTGCTTGCCAACGCCTCTCACGAATTGCGCTCACCCTTGGCACGCATCCGCATGGGACTGGAGCTGATGGGATCGGCGTCAACCCCGGTGTTGAAAGAGGAGTTGGCACGCAATATCGCCGAACTGGACCTGTTGATTGATGAGATCTTGTTGGCGAGTCGACTCGACGCCAAGGAGGCTGACCTGGGAACCATAGAGGCGGTCGACCTGGTCGGTTTGGCCGCCGAAGAATGTGCCCGTCTGGACGCCGATCTGAACGTCCGGATCGACCCGTTGGCAACGCCAGGTAGTGAGCCACCGGAGGCGGTACTGATCGTACAGGGCGTATCCCGGCTGCTGCGCCGCGCCTTGCGCAACCTGCTGGAAAACGCTCGGCGCCACGCGGCGGGCACAGTGTCCCTCGAATTGCACCGCCATGGCGCCTTCGTCGAGTTGCGCGTCTGCGACCGCGGACCAGGCGTTCCGGAGCCGCTACGGGATCGTATATTCGAGCCGTTTTACCGCCTGCCCGGCGCCACCGAACGTGATGGTGGCGTTGGGTTGGGGCTGTCGCTGGTCAAGTCCATCGCCACCCGGCACGGCGGCACGGTTCATTGCGAAGGCAACATCGGCGGCGGTGCCTGTTTTGTCTTGCGCTTGCCCATCACACCCGGCTGATCCGAAGGCGAGCACGGGTACCGCCAGGCGGCAAGTGATTTGGACCAAGAAAGCTGTGACAAATTTTTGCAATTTGAGCCTCAATATCCCCCAAATGTGGGATGGCGCGAACGCATGGCGGCGATTAAAGTTGCCCCAACTGCTGTCACAGTGCTCAAGTGTTTGGGATAGGTCATGTAATTGACAGCCCCTGTACCGATCCAACGACGTCCTCTCGGGGACTTTTCAAAGCCACCTTCGGGTGGCTTTTTTTTCAGCTCAATGCCGACAAGACCCTGGCCGCATCCACGTCAACCAGACAGCGGGTATGGCCCAAGGGACACACCCGCTCGAAACAAGGGGCGCAGTCCAGCGGGGGTTGGTAGGCCGGATCCTCCTTGAGCCACAACACCGCTGCCCGATCATTCAACGGGGGCGTATGCAAAGGACTGCTGGAGCCAAAAATGGCGACTTGACGCACCCCCAAGGCCGCCGCCACATGCATCAGGCCGGAATCGTTGCTGACCATGCTCTTGGCTGCGGCGATGGCACAGAAAGCGTGCATCAGCGAAGTCTGGCCGGCCAGATTCACGCATTTGCCAGCGTGCGCGGCGTTCACCGGCGCCGCGATCTCCTCGCACAAGGCGTGTTCCTTGGCCGCACCGAGCAGCACCACCGGCAAATCGAGCCGTGTGGCGAGTTTGGCAAAGTGGGTTGCCGGCCAGCGCTTGGCCGGACCGAATTCAGCACCCGGTGCAAATACATGGAAGCCACCACGCTGCAATCCGATGGTGGCCAATGCCTGGTCGATTTCCGGGGCATCGAGTTGCAGGCGTGGGCGATCTTGTGCCACATCGGCCTCGCCACTGAGCGCCGAATAAAACGCCACCATCGGCGGGCGTTGTCCCTTGGGTGGATTCTTCAACCGGTGCGTCAGCAGGCCAACACGCGCCTCGCCCAGGTAGCCAACCCGTTTGGGAATGCTGGCCAGGAAAGGCAGTAGCGCACTCTTGAGGGAGTTGGGGCACACGTAGGCCACATCGAAGCGGTCCCGCATCTGTCGCGCCAGCCCGGTGCGGGCCTTGAACTGCAGGCCGCCATGGGCAAAAGGGAACTCAATCACCTCGGCCACCTGCGGCATGGCGCGGTAGACCGGTGCCACCCAAGGCAAGGCCCCCACCGTGAGCCGCTCGCCGCGGGCGTGCAGGCGGCGCATCAAGGGCTCGGTCATCACCGCGTCCCCAATCCATTGGGGCGCAATAACCAGCGAGTTAGTGTCCGGCACCGACGTGCTCGCCGGCCTTGAGCGTGTATTGCATGCCGCAATACGGGCACTTGGCGTGACCAGTCAGCGCCACATTGAGGAACACCTTGGGATGGCTGTTCCAGATCTTCATGTCTGCCAAGGGGCTGGGGCAGTAGACGCCGCCTTCGCGGTTCAGGTCTTTGGCCAGCAGTTCAACTTTCATCTTGCTCATGGCATCTCCTAATCAGTTGGGGTCAGAGCACATTTGCTGCGCAAAGTGGTCTGACCCACAAGGGCTCAGTCACAGTTGAGGACAGAGCTTGCCGCTGCGCGGCTGCGGTCTGTCCCGCAAAGTCGGACATCCAACATCCGACAATCAGTTGAGGACAGAGCTTGCCGCTGCGCGGCTGCGGTCTGTCCCGCAAAGTCTCACACTTTGCTCAGCCAATGCGCGTACTTCTCGTTGCGGCCATTGACGATGTCGAAGAATGCGCTCTGGATCTTCTCGGTGATCGGGCCGCGGCTGCCGGCACCGAGTTCGATGCGATCAAGTTCGCGAATGGGCGTCACTTCCGCTGCGGTGCCGGTGAAAAACGCTTCGTCGCAGATGTAGACCTCATCGCGCGTGATGCGCTTTTGCACCACCTCCAGCCCCAAATCCTTGCAGATGTGGAGCACGGTGTTGCGGGTAATCCCGTTAAGCGCGCCGGCCGACAGATCCGGGGTGTAGACCACGCCGTCCTTGACCACGAACAGATTCTCACCCGCGCCTTCCGAAACAAAACCACTGGGGTCCAGCAACATGGCTTCGTCGTAGCCATCGTCGGTGGCCTCCATGTTGGCCAGAATCGAGTTGGTGTAGTTGGACACCGCCTTTGCCTGTGTCATCGTGATGTTGACGTGGTGGCGCGTGTAGCTCGAAATCTTGACGCGAATACCGCGTTTCATGCCTTCTTCACCCAGGTAGGCGCCCCAGGGCCAGGCCGCGACCATCAGGTGAATGGTGTTGCCCTTGGGACTGACGCCAAGTTTCTTGTCGCCAATCCAGGTCAGCGGGCGCAGGTAGCCGGATTCGAGTTTGTTCTCGCGAATCACCGCCTTTTGCGCTTCGTTGACTTCCTCCTTGGAAAAAGGAATCTTCATGCGCAGGATCTTGGCGCTGTTGAACAGCCGCTCGGTGTGTTCCTCCAGGCGGAAGATGGCCGTGCCGCCAACGCCCTTGTAGGCCCGTACGCCCTCGAACGCACCGCAGCCGTAATGCAGGGTATGGCTCAGCACGTGAATCTTGGCGTCGCGCCAATCCACCATCTGGCCATCCATCCAGATCTTGCCGTCGCGGTCAGACATTGAAGGGGGTAGAGGGCTCATAGTGCGTGTCCTGGTGGGTTACGGGTGCAGCCGACGCAAAGTCCGGTCGGGCTTGGAAAACCCCGATTTTACGGGGCGGACAGAGCCCCGGCGGCGTCCGCCCGATCCGGCGTGGGGGCCGGCCGCGCCAAGACCCAGTTCTTGAGCTTGCCGGCGTGAAATTCGCACGCCACGCTGGACTGCGATCCATCGGTCCAGCGATAACACTCGGGCTGGCTGTCTTTCAAACTGGTCAGTTCGCCCAGCGAGCGGGTCATGGCCACCACGTGCAACATGGTCACGCCAGGCCGCAGCTTGGCATTGAGCATGACCGCGCTGTCGACAAAACCAATCGGTCGATTGGCAGCACGTTGCAGGACCCGCATCAGCCGCGTGAAATGCAGCAGCAGCCACATCACCAGCACCGCACACGCCCCTGCCACACCGGGCCAGCCGTAGACGCGGTAGGCGGCCGCCACCAGCACGACGCCGCCGATCGGAATCAACAATTTCAGAAATCGCATGGCCGCATTTTGGCAGGGCCAAGCGCCGCGAGCCAACGCGCCGCAATCAGCGGATGCCGCGCGCTACCGGCCAGCGTACCGTCACTGCCAAGCCCCCCAGTTCGTCCGCGCGAGCCACCTGAAGGTCCGCGGCCGACACTTTGGCAATACGCCAGACAATCGACCAACCCAAACCACTACCCGGTTGCTCACTGCCCAGTACCCGAAAGAAACGTTCGCCCAATTGCGCCATGTCCGGCTCGGACATGCCAGGGCCACTGTCCCGCACGGTCATGACGACCTGCCCATCGGCCTGTGTCACGCTGACGTGCGCCCGCGCGCCGTCGGGACTGTAGCGCAAGGCGTTGTCGACCAGGTTGCGCACCAACACGCCCAACAGCATCTCATTGCCCGACACCGGGCAGGCCACGTGTGCTTCCAGTTCCAGGCACTGCTGACGCGCCAGCGCGCCGGGCGCCAAGTCAGCCACCACGCGCCTGACAACACCGCTGAGGTCCACACTGGCGCTGGCTGCCACGGCACTGCCCAGCGTGCTGGTCTCCAGCCGGGCCAAGGTCAGCAATTGCTCTACCAGCCGCGTCGCGCGGTCGCAGCCGGCCAGCGTTGCGTGCAAGGCATGGTCACGTTGCGCGGCATCGCCGCCAGCACCAAGCGCCACTTGCGCCTGCGCCCGGATGACGGCAATCGGCGTGCGCAACTCGTGAGCGGCGTCGGCCGTGAAGCGGCGCTCCGAAGCCACCATCTGAGCAATTCGCTCAAACAACTCATTGAGCGCCTGCACCATCGGCGCCATTTCCGTCGTCATGTTCACCAACACCACCGGCTCCAGCGCCCGTGGTTGGCGCCGCCCCAGCACCTGCCCAAGCTCCCGCAAGGGTGCCAAGCCGTGACGTATCGCCCACCACAGCGCCAGAGCCATGATCGGCAAGGCCAACACCAAAGGTAGCAGAACGCTGCGCAATAGCGCCATCAAGATGGCGTTGCGGGAGGCATCGAGTTCGCCCACGTAAACCTGCGTATCACTGCCGGTGCCGGCCGTCGCAAACACGCGCCACCAGACGCCATCTGGGGCACGCACGGTGGAAAACCCATGGGTGATGCCGGCCATCGGAGTGTCACCCGCCTGGATCGAGCGCATCACCAGATGTCCCTTTCGATACACCTGGAAGGCCACTTGTGGCGCGTAGCGACGCATGGAAGTTGTATCGCTGAAACCGTCGTCGGCATCCCCATCGGCATGCTCGGATTGCACCACCAGCAGCGCAGCCGTCTGCGTCAAGTGGTCATCGAGAAGTTCTTCGAGCTCGTGGCGGGCATCCAGCCACATCACGAGCGCCGCGCCAAGCCAAATCACGGTGATCAATGCCAGCACCAAGGCCAGCAGGCGCGCTTGCAAGGAACGCAGTTTTAGCACACCAGTCATGGCATACCCTAGACCTGTGGCACCGTGTAGCCCACGCCGCGCACGGTCTGGATCAAATCCTGACCCAGCTTGCGCCGCAAGTGGTGAATGTGCACCTCGATTGCATTGCTTTCAACTTCGTTGCCGGAGCTGTACAGCTTCTGTTCAAGTTGTTCGCGCGACAGGACCCGCCCAGCGTTGAGCATCAAAAGATGCAGCAGGGCGAACTCTCGCGTGGACAGCAACACCGGCTCGCCGTTCAGACAGACTTGCCGCGCTGACGGGTCCAGCGACACGGCGCCCGCCCGCCAGACATCCTGCACCTGACCGTGCGCGCGTCGCACCAGTGCGCGCAGTCGGGCCCCCAACTCGTTCAAGTCCACTGGCTTGATCACATAGTCATCGGCGCCCAGGTCCAGGCCGCGCACCCGATCATGCACCGCGTCGCGCGCGGTCAGAATCAGCACCGGCGTGTTGAGCCGGCGGCTGCGAAGCGTCTGCAAGACCTCTAAGCCATCCTTCAATGGCAGGCCCAGATCCAGCACCGCGGCGGAAAATTCGCCAGAGATCAACTCGCGCTCAGCGGTCAGGCCATCGCGCACCCATTCAACCTGGAAGCCGAGCTGACGCAAACCGGCACGCAGGCCATCGCCGAGCATCAGGTCGTCTTCAGCCAGCAGGATGCGCATCAACCGTTCTCCAAAATGGGTTCCAAGCCGTCATCATGCCGTGAAACGAATTCAATGCCCGGCCAGGCGCATTGCCACATCAAAACGCCGTGATGAGACCACTCTAGCGCACGCACATTAAGCACCGCTTAAGCGCAATCGCTTCAATTTGCCAACGCCGCAATCAGGCTCTGGGGTTACAAACCCTTACCCACGGTTTAAGAATTCCTTAAGCGGTCTGGGCTACTTTCGAGCAACCAGACAGCGACGGATTGGCGCCCATCGTTGTCGAATTCAGCAGCGTTCGAGCCGAGCAGTTGAAACGTTTTGTTTCAAACCGTTCGCGCCACCCGCTCCCGATCCGGAATCAATGCCAGCGCGTGGCTTGGTCAGCATAGTGCGAAACCTTTGGCCGAAAAGATGATATGACTGCCTCAATACTGGAGGATGCTCCCACCCCGAAACAGGCACCGGCCACCGATCGACCTCGCTCGCCACCCGTGTGGCGGCGCGACTCGGCCATCTACGTCCTGCTGATTGCCCTGACCTGGGGCGCCTGGCAATTCAGCCGCCTTGGTCTGTTCAAGGCCGGCGACGACTCCGGCTATTGGATTGGCGTGGTCGGCGGCACGATGATGCTGTTGCTGTTTGGTTACCCCTTGCGCAAGCACTTTCGCTTCACCCAGCATTGGGGGCGCATGAAGTGGTGGTTCTGGTTGCACATGACGCTGGGTATCGGCGGCCCACTGCTGATCCTGGTGCATTCGACCTTTCGGGTCGGCTCGCTCAATGGCGGCGTGGCGCTCTACAGCATGATCATTGTGGCGCTCAGCGGCGTGATGGGGCGGTTTATCTACCGACACGTCAACAAGGGCCTGCGCGGGGAGGAAATCACGCTCAAGGAACTGCAGGCTTTCGCGCGCATGCACCAGGACGACGCGCGTTCCAGACTGGCCTTTGCGCCCGAGGTGGAGGCCTGCCTCAAGGCGTTCGAGCAAGCAGAGCTTGGCGCCAAGCCGGGTTGGGCAACCTACTTTCGGCAGGTGGTGTGGCTACCGGTACAACGCTGGCAAGCCTATCGCGCCTGCGATCCGGCCTTGCGGCAGGCGCTTTTGGCACTGGCACCCAAGAAATCCTGGGGTGATCAGGATGTTGCCAAACACCACCGCCTGGCTCTTAAACTGGTGCGCAGCTACCTCGACGCGGTAGTCGGCGTGGCCCAATTCACCGCCTACGAGCGTCTGTTTGCCATGTGGCACGTGGCCCACATCCCCTTCGTCTACTTGCTGATCGTCAGTGCCATCGTGCACGTGGTGGCGGTCCACGCGTATTGACGCAGGAAATGGACTGATGCGATGGCTAAGACTTTTTTGCGCGCGGCACCTTCGGGGTCAACGAATGGCTATCGCCCTGATGTTGGGTGCTTGCAGCGTCAGCGCGTGGTCACAGAGTATCGAGTCGATCATGTCGCCCGGCCCGGTCATCGCGGGCCATCAAAAGTGGGAAGACGACTGCAAGCAGTGCCACGTCAAGTTCGATCGCAAGGCGCAAGACGGCTTGTGCATGGCCTGCCACAAGGACGTGGGGGCTGATGTGCGCGCCCGAACCGGCTTCCACGGCAAGAGCAAGCAGCAGGCTTGCCGCGCCTGCCACACTGACCACAAGGGAAGCGGTGAGCGCATCGCGGCGTTTGACGCCAAGGCGTTCGACCATGCCCTCAGTGACCTCCCGCTGCGCGGTGCACACCAAAAGACCGAATGCGCCAAGTGCCATCTGGCCGGCAAGAAGTTTCGTGATGCGTCACTGGACTGCCAGACCTGCCACCGCAAGGATGACATCCACAAGGGCAGTCTGGGGCCCAAATGCGCAAGTTGCCACGGCGAGAGCAACTGGAAGGAAGCCAAGTTTGACCACGACACCGCGCGTTTCACCTTGACCGGCAAGCACGCGGACGTGAAGTGCGGCGACTGCCACAAGTCCAACAACTACCGGGAAGCCAGCCGCACTTGCGTGGGTTGCCACCGCAAGGACGACGATCAAAAGGGTCACAAGGGCCAGTTTGGTGACAAGTGCGAGAGCTGTCATGGCACCAAACAATGGAAGACCAGCAGCTTCAACCACGACACCGACACCAAATACGCCTTGCGTGGCAAGCACCGCAGCACCGGCTGCGCCGACTGCCACACCGGCCATCTCTATCGCGTCAAACTCAACCAGGACTGCGTCAGTTGCCACAAGAAGGACGACAAACACAAGGAATCGCTCGGCAAGAACTGCGCCAGTTGCCACTCCGAGCGCAACTGGAAGGAGTCACCCAAGTTCGACCACGACACGTCGAGTTTTCCGCTGCTGGGCAAGCATCAGAAAGCCGACTGCAAGGACTGCCACAAGAGCAGCATGTTCAAGGAGGCACCGAAGGATTGTTTTGCCTGCCACAAGAAGGATGACAAACACCAGGCCACCCTGGGTCAGGCGTGCGCCGACTGCCATGGCGAGCAGGACTGGCAAAGCACCAAAGGTCGCTTTGACCATCAACGCACCAAGTTCGCGCTGCGCAACGCGCATGCCAACACTGCCATCCAGTGCAAGGCTTGCCACAAGGACCTGACAAGCTTCAGGAAGACGCCGATGGACTGTGTCAGTTGTCACGCCAAGGACGACAAACACGAGGGACAGGAAGGCAGGCAGTGTGAGCAATGCCACGGCGACCGCTCCTGGAAAGTCGCTCAGTTCGACCACGGGCGCGCACGCTTCGTGCTGACCGGTCGGCACATGGCGACGCCCTGCAAGGGCTGCCACGAATCCTTGCGCTACCGCGACGCGGCGCGAGACTGCTTTACCTGCCACAGACAGGAAGACACGCACAAGCAGAAGTTCGGCGTGGCTTGCGACAGTTGCCACAACAGCCGCGCCTGGGCGCTATGGGATTTCGACCACCGCCTGCGCAGCACGTATCGGCTCGACGGCGCGCATGTCAAAGCCAGTTGCGAGAGCTGCCACAGTTTGCCTGCACCCACCGGCAAACCCGCAGCCTTGGTGGGAACGCAGTGCGTGGGCTGCCATCGCGCCGAGGATGCGCACGACGGCCAGTTTGGCGCGCGCTGCGAACAGTGCCACCTCACAACCGACTGGAAAAAGCTTCAGAACCGGATGAATCGTTCGTCATTGGCGGCTCCTGAAGCCATGGCTTTATCGCTGCCCGAACTGGGCCTGTCCAGCTACTTCAATCGGCACCTCGGCCGAGTGGTCAACGGAGCGTCTTCCTTATGAATACCTGCAAAAACCAGCCCCTGGTGCCGCGCGCCGTGGCGCGATGGTGCATGACCATCATTCTGGCCCTGTGCGGCGTCCAGGCGTTGGCGCAAAGCGTGGCACGCAATTTTGATCACATCAAGACCGGCTACCCCTTGACCGGTGTGCATGCCTCCGAGCGTTGCGAGTCGTGTCATATCAACGGAATTTTCAAAGGCACTCCGCGCGATTGCGCCAGTTGCCATACCAGCGGCTTGCGCCTGGCCCGCAACAATGTGGTCAAACCGCAGCAACATATTCCCTCCCAATTGGCTTGCGAGAGCTGTCACGGAACGCAGTCGTTCGTTGGCGCCAAGTTCAGTCACGCCGGGGTGGCGGCGGGTTCCTGTGCCAGTTGTCACAACGGCGGCATCACCGTTGGCAAACCCACCAGCCACCTGCCCACGCAGGCTGCATGTGATTCCTGCCACGCGTCCAGCGCCTGGCGCCCCGCAACCAAGTTTGACCATGGCGGCGTGGTAGCGGCAAGCTGTGCCACCTGTCACAACGGCAGCAAGGCCAGCGGCAAGTCGGCTGCCCACATTCCGTACCAGTCGCTCACGGGTGTCACCATTGCAAGCTGTGACAGTTGCCACAAGGGCGGCTTTGCGGCTTGGGAACCGGCCAAGTTCCATGCCAACGTATCCATCAACAACCAATGCGCCAGTTGCCACACTGGCAACAGCCCCACGGCAATCGGCAAGCCCAACACCCCGGTTCACAACGGCGCCACCAACTGCGAGTCATGCCACAAATCGACCGCCAGCTTCAAGGGAGCCAAGGTGGACCACGGCGTGTTCAACGCTGCCACCAACTGCGCAAGCTGCCACAACGGCAGCACCGCCACCGGCAAGTCAGCCACGCACATGCCCGTGGCCGCCGTCAATTGCGGCAGTTGCCACGGCACGTCAGGATGGAAGCCCACCCAGTGGAATCACAAACAACTGGCGGTGGCCAATGCGTGCTCTACCTGCCACACCGGCGGTTTCCCGCCAGCCAGCACCAAATCGGCGACCCACATCCCGTACCAGACTCTGACCGGGGCCGCCATTTCGAACTGTGACAGTTGCCACAAGAGCGGTTTTGCGGCGTGGGAACCGGCCAAGTTCCATGCGAACGTATCCATCAACAATCAATGCGCCANNGGCCACCCACATCCCGGTGGCGGCGACCAACTGCATCAGTTGCCACAACACCAGCGGCTGGGTACCCACCAAGTGGAACCACTCGCAGGTCACAGTGAGCAATGCGTGTTCGACCTGCCACACCGGGGGGTTTCCGCCAGCCGATGGCAAGTCAAGCAGCCACATTCCGTACCAGACCTTGAGTGGCGTGGCCATCGCCAACTGCGACTCCTGTCACAAGAGTGGCTACAGC
>CXWL01018860.1_pt1 | contig 19512 bp, 1 predicted proteins | sample 590931 | NCBI WGS metagenome assembly CXWL01 (sample SAMEA3498368, study PRJEB10139) | groundwater metagenome | biome: water well; material: biofilm material | place: Germany | collected 2015-04-27 | reverse complement strand
GTATGCGGCGCTGCCGGCATTCCGAACTCCGAACTCAGAACTCCGAACTTCCCCGGTCCACCCGAACCGCTCCGGCCAGCCGGGCGTGTGTGTGCCGCGTTGGTTGCGCTCATACAGCACTCGCCGGTTAAACGACGCATACCCAAGCTCACGCATCCGAACCTGTATCTCATCATGATGCCGCCCCTGATATTCTAAATACAGAGCCCTGCATGCCTCGACACGCTGCTGAAACTCGATCGGCTTTTGCGAGAGATCCTCCATACGACCTCAACGCTACCCGAAACCCGCCACGAAATATACAACGATCCGCCGATAACGTCGCATTCCGCCGATAATGCAGCGATCCGCCGATAGCGGATCGGTGACGGGAGACGGGAAAAGAGTGTGCAGAGCACACGTCAATAGCTCTAGCTACACATGTAGCCGAAGGCGAAATGTGTAGAAAACGAACCAACGAGAACCTCAGCGTGTGTAACACGCGAAATCAGTCCCACAGATACCTGTCATCAAAATCTATCTGATGGAGCATCAGGAGCTCGCGGTATTCGTCCTCGAATGTTTGTTTTTGGTGATGGAGCTTTTGCCGTTGAATGTATTTGCGAACCGTGTCGGCGCTGGATTCGCTCACGCTAAAGGCTCCGTACCTTCTTTGCCAACGGAATTTTGGCTCGTGAGTTTGCCGGGCCCATTTTGACGAATTCGCCTTTAGTTCCCGCATGAGGTCTGAGATCGCTATAACCGGAGACATTCGGAGCAGTATATGAAGATGCTCTGGCATACCATTTATCTCTATAGGTACACATTTCAGTCCGCGAATTATTCCGCCGAGATAGCGGTACATTTCGTCTTCCCAGGCGTGGGCGATCAATGGTAATCGGTCTTTGGTCGCGAAGACGATGTGAAAATAAAGTTGGGCGTACGACATGGCGTAATGTCGCGTGTTTCACACGCTTGTTTGTTTTTTTTTCGACTTTACTACAGGTTCCGCTTCGCTGCACCTGTAGCTAGCGCTATTGACGCGTGCTCCGCACGCTCGTGAGTGTGCGGAGCACACGACGATAGCGCTAGCTACACATGAAGCGGGAACCGCGTAATGTGTAGAAAAGGACATCCCAAATCAGCGAGCGTGTGTAACACGCGGCATTAATGTACGGGAGGAATTCCACATTTATTAGGTTCCGCTTCGCTGCACCTGTAGCTAGCGCTATTGATGCATACTCCACACGCTAAAAGCGCTTGACATTGTCTTTTATCTGCCTATAATTGCAGAACTTAAGAAATTCAGTGTTTTTTGGTATGGCCGATGGCCGGGCGCTTTTTTTGGGCTGGTTTTGGTGTCTGGAAGCGCCGGGCAGTGCATGACCGGAGCAGTTTCTTTGTATGTCACCGTCGCGTGCAGTTTCAGATGTCGCGAACGCTTGCCGGATTTTTGCAGCCATACTCGAAGTGCGCCGCCCGCCGGTAGCGGGCAATCTACTTAAATTCTCCCCTCCTGACCTGATCCACCCCTCAAATTCCGCCTTGTATGTTTCTGAGAGAGAGACTTTCAACGCAGAGGCCGCAGAGTACGCAGAGAAGAAAATGATCTGCATTGTGAGCTTTTGTTCGTTGATCTGTGATCTGTTTTCCGGTGATCTGACGCATGTATCACCAAGGATACTCATATCGAATTTTTCAACGCTTGTGGAGGGCACTTAAACCATGAACCGCAAACCAACTACACGTTCCGCCGCCAGTCTTAGTGTTATCGCAATTCTGCTGGCCTCAACGCTCCTATTCGCCGCCGCCGGAGCCGCCGCTCCGCGCTTTGGGTTTGTGGAAGAAGTGCGCGCGTTTTTGGGGATGTCGGAACGAATTTTATCGGTCGGGGAAACCGCGCCACAGCCGATGTTCACGATCAACACCGCCTCAGTCAGCTTGACGGCGCTCGGAACCGCTTCGGCGCAGAACTTTGACACGCTTGCAAGCACAGCCACATCGACCACTTTAGGTCCCGATGGATGGTATTTTAGTGAGGCAGGCGGGAGCGGAAATACAACCTACACAGCCGGAACAGGCTCAGTAGCAACCGGCGATACTTACAGCTTTGGTGCAACAAGCGCAACAGACCGAGCGTTGGGCGGGCTGCAAAGTGGCACCGTGATACCTACGGTCGGAGCGCAGTTTACAAACAACACCGCTTCGACGGTTAATGCGTTGGTGATCAGTTATACCGGCGAGCAATGGCGCCTTGGGGCAACCGCACGAACGGACCAACTGGACTTTCAATACAGCACCGACGCAACCAGCCTGACTACTGGAACATGGACTGATGTAAATACTTTGGATTTTACGGCACCTGTGACTAGCCCATCGACCGGAGCGTTGGATGGGAATGCGGTTGCGAATAAGACGGCAATCAGCAGTTCGATAACCGGCTTTAGTGTCGCGAATACGGGAACATTCTGGATTCGCTGGACAGACTTTAATGGAACTGGATCTGATGACGGGTTGGGCGTTGATGATTTTAGCTTAACGCCTATGACGGCGCCGGTGATCACCAGCTCCGCGGCGACAACGGCGACCGAGGCTGTTCAGTACTCATACAACCCGACGTTAACCGACCCTGACGACTCGAGTTGGACATGGAGCCTGCTTAGCGACACATGCGGCGGGGCGATCACTCCGTCCACCGGCGCCTATACGTTCACACCGGCCAGCCCCACTCCGCCGGCAAGCTGTGTGGTTGGAATCCGAGTATGCGACGACGATTCACTATGCGCCGAGCAGACGACTACCGTCAATATAACGCCGACCTCGGAGGCGACGAATCATTTCCGCTCGCTCGGTACGGGTGGCGGCAACTGGGGGACTGCTGGTACGTGGCAGTCTTCGATCACAGGCGATTTTACCGACGCGATAACGGCGACGCTGGCTCCGACGACGGCGGCGAATACGATCACGGTTCGCAGCCCGGATAATGTTACGGTCGCGGCATCGGTCAGCGCCGATCAGGTGACGATCGATTCGGGTGGGGCTGTGACGATAGCCAATGCACAGACACTGACGATAGCGGACGGGTCGGGGACCGACCTGACCAACAATGGCGTTGTATCGATCGGCAGTAGCAGCGCTACGCTGACCAATAACGGCATCTTTGCGAATAACGGACTGCTGCTCTTTCAGACCGGGACCTCGACATTCACCGGAAATACGCCGGTCTATGGATCGAGTTCAAACCTGCGGTACGACGGTGCTTCGACCGTCGGTGCCGAATGGACAGCATCGCCCGGATCGGGAACTGCCGGAGCCGGGCAGCCCGCCGACGTAACGGCAAATCCGGGTTCCGTCGTAACGATGCCGGGAACAACCAGAAGCGTCGCCCGGGATCTGTTTCTCCAAGGCGGCGTATCGACGTTAACGTTGAATGCAGCACTGCACCTCTACGGCAACTGGGCGGACTCAATAGGGTCGGTCACCAACTACAACAGCAATACCGTCCATTTTAGAGGCGGCAGCAACCAGTCGATCTCGCGAGCCGCGTCGGGAGGCAAGGATTTTTATTCGCTCACTGTTGATAAGACCGCAGGCAGCGTGACGCTGCTTGTCCCGGTGACAGTTCAGCAGCAGTTGACACTCACGAGCGGCAACATCAATACGACCACGACCAACCTCCTGACCGTCACCAATGCATTTCCGACAGGTGTCTCGGGCGGTTCGTCAGCGTCGTACGTCAGCGGGCCGTTTGCGCGAAATCTGCCCGCGGGACTAACGGCCGGAACGACTTATGTATTCCCGGTGGGTAAGGGAAGCTACAACCCGTTTGAGATGGTAGATCCGACGACCGGCGCAGCGATCACGGCGCAGGCCGAAGTTTTCGACGGAAACTCGGGTGGTACTCCGGGTACAGGACTTGGGGCATTGAAAACCAATCGTTTTTGGCAGGCATCTACATCACCCGCGTTTAATAATACCTCTGTGCGCCTTACCGACTCGACGGTCGGAGCGACCGACCTGATCGGCAAATCAGCGACCTCCAACGGCACCTACGATTCCATCGGCGGAACTGTGGTTGGGTCGACGATCCTTTCGAATACGACAGGTTCTTTCAGTTTCTTTGCTATTGCCGGTGCGCCGGCAGATTACACCGTCACCACCACCGGCAACGCGATCGTTGTGACTGATCTCTCGGGGAATGGCGACACGCTGACGATGTCGCAGCCGTCGAGCGGCAATATTACCTTTGCTGCGTCGGGACGCACTTTTTCAGTCAATGGCGGAGCGTTTATCACCGGCGATTCGGGAACTCTTTCGCTCAGCGGTATCAACAGCGTCACGATCAATCAGGGCGGCGGCAATGATATTTGCAACGTCAACGCCTTTGCCTCCGGCCAGATGCCGAGCCTGACCATCAATGGAGACGCGGGTGACGATACGACCAATTTCACGGGCAGTATCACGTTTGCCACAAACGCCCATCTCGACGTCGATATGCAGAACGACACGGGAACGCCCGGCCTGGATAGGGTGACCAATTCGGGAGCGACGATCGCAACTCAGGGTACGGGAAACATCACGATCAAGGTAAGTAGAAGCCTGGCTATGAATACAGGCGGTTTCCTATCGGTCAACGGCAACGTCACCGTCGAGACAAATCAGCAGGGAACGGCTTCGAGCGGCAATTTTGTCGGTGTTGACCTGGTCGGTGCGATCATCGGATCAACCGGTACCGGTGTCACGACGGTGAAGGGACGCGGCGGAGATACGGGTGCGACCAATGTCGGCGTATGGGCACGCAGCGGCGGCATCATCCGGGGCGGAACCACCGTCGGTGTGACGACTACCGATGTTACGGGCACCGGCGGCGGCGGAGGCACTAATCCGCATGGCGTCTATGTGGAGGCTTCGGGCTCGCTCATCTCGTCAAATGGCGGGAACGTTCTTGTCAGGGGCTTTGGCGGGCCGGGAACGAACAACAGCAACTTTGGAGTCGTAGTCATCAGCGGCAGCGCCACGATTACCTCGGGCGGTAACGGCAGCGTTACTGTCGAAGGTACAGGCGGCAGCACGGCGGTCGGCTTTAATGTCGGTGTGATCGCACACACCGGCACCGGCACCATTACATCAGGCGGAACCGGAGCCGTGAGCGTTACGGGTACGGGCGGCGGCGGTCCTAACAGCCACGGCGTCGAAACGATCAGCGGCGGCAGGATATTGTCGGGCGGAGTTGGTCCGATAACGGTCAACGGAACCGGCGGCGGCACGAGCGGTCACGGTGTATTCATCGATTCCGATTCGACATCGAGAATACTCTCAGGCGGCGGAACGGTCAGCGTGACCGGTACAGCAGCAGGCAGCACGGCCTTTGGCATTAACATGGCCTCGTCAACCGCCCTTGTAACCGCACTGATATCATCCACCTCGAACGCGGCGGTTACGCTGATCGCTGACTCAATGCAACTCGATGGCGGTGCCGGTAATTGCTCGGTCACCGCCGGCACGGGGCCGGTCACTCTCAGGCAGAAGACAAATACGTTCCTGCTCAACCTCGGCGGAGCCGACAGCGGGACTGCATTAGGACTGACAGACAACGAACTCGACAAGGTGACCGCCGGTACGCTTAATATCGGCGATGCGAATAGCGGTGCGGTCACTGTTACTGACGGCATTATTCTGACCGAAGGGCCGGTTGTTCCGACGCTAAACGTCGTGACCGGCGCAAGCCTGTCTGATGGCTTTTCGGGCGTGGATTTCACGATCGACACCTTGAACATAACGGCCCCGACGGGCATACCTTCGACCGCATTTGGCAGTCTAGATCTGCAAGCGACGACGCTGACGACCAACAGCTCCGGATCGAATGGCGATCAGTTTATCGGTGAGGCGGGCGTAGTGAACGTCGGTGCGGGCGATATGAACGCCGGATCGGGGACGATCACACTTACGAACGGCCGATTTAATACCACATTGTCGCCGAGCGGTGACATTTTGAGTAACCTTATCGTTGCATCGACTGCGACTCTGGGCGGCGACGGGTCTGTCCAGTCAACAATGTCAACCACGGTCAACAGCGGCGGCACTGTTTCGCCGGGTACCAGTCCTGCCATTCTCAATACGGGAACGATGACTTTCAGCAGCGGCTCGGCTTTGGATACCGAGATCGGCGGGACGACGGTGGGCTCTCAATACGATTATTTGAACGTCACTGGTACTGTCAACCTTGGTGGTGCGACGCTGAATTTGACGGCGATCAATAGTTTTGTTCCGGCGGCGGGGCAGAGCTTTACGATCGTAAATAATAACGATGGCGATGCGGTCAACGGGACCTTCAACGGATTGGCGCAAGGTGCGACCATCCCGAATTTCCTCGGCTCCGGGCTGGATGCAACGATCAACTACGCCGGCGGCAGCGGCAATGACGTGGTCATTTCGTTGCCGGGAATTACGGTCTCGACAACGAGCCTGACGAATTTTGGGCCGGTGACGGTTGGAAATACTTCGGCGGTACAGAGCTACACCGTCTCGGGCAGCGGCCTGACGGCGGATATTGCGATCAACGCACCAACGCATTTTGAGATTTCATTGTCACCGGCGAGCGGATTTGGCAGCTCGCTGAACCTGACCCAGTCTGGCGGAACGGTCGCGACGACGACGATCTATGCCAGATTTGCACCCACGGCGGCGGCCTCGTTTGGCGCCAATATCCAACACACTTCGACCGGAGCGACGCAAAAGAATGTAGGCGTCGCCGGAACAGGCGTTGCGGCCGCATGCACAGCGCCGCCGAGCGGGATGGTCTCGTGGTGGACGGGCGACGGCAGTGCTCGTGACATCATTGGCACTAACGACGGTACCGTAGAGAACGGCGTGACCTATAGCGCGGGCAAGGTCGGGACAGCATTCGGCCTAAATGGCTCGAATCAGAGGATACTGATAGGCAATCCTGCGAATCTTCAGCTGCAAACCCTGACGATCGATGCGTGGATCAAACGCGGCAGCGCGTCCGTCGTCTCGAACAACGGTGCCGGGCCGCTGCAACTCGCCGGTCTCTTTGCCTACGGTACTGATGGATACGGGCTCGGAATGTTCCCGGACGGTCGGCTTCTGCTGACCAAGGTTGGATCTGGTGATTCTAATTCCGGCACGGGTGTGATCACCGACACGAATTATCATCACGTTGCGGTTACACGCGACGCGGGCGGCACTATCACATTCTATATCGATGGCGTCGCATCTGCCGGAACGGTTCCAACATTCAGCGGTAATTTCTCATTCACGAGTAACGCGTACATCGGATATTTCGGCTCTGGCGGCGGTGAATTTTTAGGATCTATCGACGAGGTCGAGGTCTTTAACAGGGCACTTTCGCAGGCTGAGGTTCAGGCTCTCTACAACGCCGGAACCGCCGGTAAATGCCACGCTTGCACGGCACCGCCGAGCAATATGGTGCTGTGGCACAAGGCTAACGGCACGACGAATGACGCCGCTGGGTCTAACACTGGCACCCTCCAGAACGGGGCGACCTTTGCTCCGGGAATGGTCAGCCAGGCTTACCAATTCACGACGGCCGGAGCAACTGTTCAGGTGCCGGACAACGCCGCTCTTGATGGGGTTACAAGCCAGATAACGCTTGACGCGTGGATCGCACCGACGCAATTTGGAACAGGAAACGGCATAGGCGCCACCACGACCATTATCTCGAAAGAGGGAACGGCTTCGTCACCGGGATCCAATGCCGGCGGATTCAGCCTCATGTATCGAATCGATGGCAAGATCGGCTTCCGGGTCTGTCGCGGCAACTCGTTTGGGCCGTTCTGCTTGGAGACCGTAGCCCCGACGGTTCTCAGTCTGACCCAGTTCTCGCACGTTGCGGGAACCTTTGACGGCGAGACCGTCCGGGTCTATATCAATGGGGTGCTCGAACCCGGATCGCAGTCCTACGGCCTTGGTGGCCCGCAGGCCATTGCGCCAACCGACGTGCCTTTATCGATTGGCGGCAATGGCGGAGCGGATTTCGTTGGCAAGATCGACGAGGTCGAAATATTCAACCGCGCCCTCGCTGTAAGCGAGATCGAGGCGATATATGACGCCGGCAGCGGTGGCAAATGCGACGTTTGTACAGCACCGCCAGCCGGTATGACGGCGTGGTACCGCGCCGAGAGCGACGCCAGGGATTCGCAGGGCCCGACGGCCCAGCACGGAACGCTGCAGAATGGTGCGACATTCGCTACGGGCAAGGTCGGCCAGGCATTCAGCCTTGACGGTACAAACGACCATGTCTCGATGGCCGACAGCCCCATATGGGATCTTGGCACGGCCGATTTTACGATCGACAGTTGGATCAACACCCCCGGCGTTACAGCAACTCCTCAACGCATCCTTTCCGCCGGCATTGAGTCTGGACCTAACCAGATGTGGACATTCGGGATCGTAGATACCGGAGGCCATAAGCTTAACTTTGCCTACTGGACCGGTTCTGGCTACGTGGATTTCTTCTCGACTCCGCTCACTATTGCGCCCAACCAGTGGTATCACGTTGCCATCGTTCGGTCCGGTACGGCGATCACATTCTACCTGAACGGCGCGGCCGTGGGTGGCGGCACAATAGGGGCGGCGGTTCCGCTCGACTCCGATAACGTCACTAATCTCGGCGGTATGATCGGTGCCCGGCGGAATACTACTTTTTCCATCTATGAATTTGCCAACGGTAAACTAGATGAGATCGAGCTATTCAACCGCGCCCTTTCAGTAGGTGAGATCGCCGATATCTACGATGCCGCGACGGCGGGCAAGTGCACGGCGCCGGAAATGGATGTGACCGGCAACAGCGTTTCGATCGCGGATAATGATGCTACGCCGTCGCTCGCCGATCACACTGATTTCGGTTCGACCGGAGAAAGCACAGGATCCGTTACGCGGACGTTTACGATCGAGAATACGGGCACGGCGACGCTCAATTTGACGGATACGACACCGTTCGTGACGGTTGGCGGCACAAATGCGTCCGAATTTACAGTGACGGCTGCTCCCGGATCGGCGATCTTCTCGCTCGGAGCGACAGTCTTTGACGTTACATTCAATCCGGCGGGCCTCGGAACGCGCAGCGCCACGCTGAGCATAGCGAACAGCGATTCGGACGAGAATCCGTACAATTTCTCGATCCAGGGCACGGGAACCGGAAGCACCGGCGTGGTGCTGTCTGGCTCGGACCTGATCGTAAGCGACGACGACGGAGGAAGCTCCAACGATACGCTGACGGTTTCTATCTTTACGGGGCCTGTTCTTCGAGTTCGCGATCCGTCGAACACTCTGACTTGCGGAGCGGGCATCACTCAGGTGGATGCGAACACGTGCGATACTCCGCTCGCTTTGGTGACTGGCACCATTTTTGTAAATACGCTTGGCGGCACCGATTCGCTCACCGTTAACTACGATACCGGCGGCATACTGCTGCCGATCAGCTACGACGGCGGTGCCGGCAGCGACAGCCTTACCGTCTCGGGCGGATCTCCGTTCGCGTCAGTTACGCATACGCTAAATAGCGCTTCGTCGGGCAGCGTTGCGCCGTCGGGCCTCGGGACAATTACGTACACTGGTCTCGAACCTGTAACCGATAATCTGAGCGCGGTAGATCGCGTGTTTACCTTTACGGGCGGCACCGAGACGATCACTGTAACGGACGCTGCGGCGGCCGGTGTGACAAGAATCGATTCGACCCTCAGCGAACTGGTCGATTTTACCAACCCAACAAATTCGCTGACGATCAACGCCGGAACGGGCGACGACACCGTGACTGTTGCTTCGGTCGATAGCGGACTCAACAAGTCACTTACCGTAAACGGCGATGCCGGAAATGACACGGTAAATCTAAACGCGGATATCACCTTTGCCTCAAATTTTGGCCTCAACGTAGATCTTACGGATGATGCGTCTGTAGGTGATATCGATACGGTGGATGTCGGGGCGGGAGCGAACCTGATCCTTTCAGGAACCGGCCCGGCAAACCTCTCAGGGAGCCGGAGAGTGTCGTTTGCGACCGGTTCCAGTTTGACCACAGTTAACGGCGGCATAACCCTCGATGCCGATCAGGCACCGGCGGCGGCGGGCGGTTTCAGCGGTATCGATATTAATGGAGCGAATGTTCACGCCACCGGCACCGGCGTTGTAACGATCAGCGGCCGCGGCGGAACCACCGGCGGGAACAATTATGGCGTGATCGTTTACGGCAACGGCTCTGTAAAGGGCGGAAATGCGGCGGGACTTACGACGAGCGTAACCGGAAACGGCGGTGCTGCTACTTCGTTTACAAACATCGGCGTATTGGTTACGACGGGCGGAGCGATCAGCTCGTTTGGAGGTAATGTATCTGTCACGGGTACCGGCGGATCGGGCGCGAGTGGCAATCATATGGGTGTTCGCGTATTCGACACTGGAACGATCACTGCTGAAGGCACGGGCACGGTCACCATTATGGGTACAGGTGGTTCCGCTGCGTCGGGCGGATGTTTTGGCGTTGATGTTCGAGCAGGTGGAGCTACGATAACGTCCTCTGGCGGAGCCGTGGTTGTCACAGGCCAGGGTGGAGCGTGCGCACAGAATGTCGGTATTGCAATGACCGGCGGAGGCACGGCGGTCATAACGTCAGGCGGCAACGGGCCGGTCACGGTCACTGGTACTGGCGGTAATGGCGGCACGAATAGTGATGGCATCAATATGTTCCGCAATACGCAGATAACAGCGTCCGGCAGCGGCAACGTAATCGTAGAGGGCACGGCCGGTAATGGGACAGATAGCGAGGGCGTTCAAATGTCCGGTGACACTTCTGCTCCTGCAATCAACTCGGGCGGCGGTACTATCTCCGTCACCGGAACCTCCACAACAAGCGTTGGCATACTGCTTGGCACGACTTGTACCTCGGGTTGCAGCATCGCATCCGCCTCGAATGCCGCTGTCAGCCTCATCAGCGACTCGATGAACTTGCTTGCGGGCACAGTCAGCGCAGGCACCGGCCCTGTCACGCTGCGGCAGAAGACAAACAGCGTCGCGATCGGTCTTGGTGCAGCGACCGATCCTTCGGCAGGGCCACTCAACCTGACCGACGCCGAGATCGACCGTATCACAGCGGGTACGCTGAATATCGGTAATGCGAGTAGCGGTGCTATCTCATTTAGCGGGGCGGTACCGATCGATGTTACCGACGCGCCGAGCATTGGTACTCTGAATTTGACGGGTGGCTCGTCGGTGGACAGCAACACGACGGGAGGCGTTCGTGACGTTACGGCTTCGACCCTTAGTGTTACGTCTTCCGCGATCGGCGGACCGGCCGCGCCGTTAGAAACTGACGCCGTTACATTGACCACAAGCACTACAGGCGTTCAGGAGCTAAGTGAGGCAAACACGGTTACGGTTGGTGCCGCGGGCCTGAGCGCTCCAGGCGTCAGCATTAACCTTCACGGCGGACGGTTCAATACTGCTGTGGGCGGCAACATGATCGCGAACTCAGTGATCGTTAGAAGCGGAGCTATCGTGGGCGGCGTGGGGTCGCTATCTACGACTGGAAGTACTAGTGTCCAGTCGGGCGGGAGCGTCGCGCCGGGAACGAGTCCAGGCATACTGAATTCCGGCGTGTTCACGTTTAACAGCGGCTCGACGTGTAGCGTCGAACTCAATGGCTTGACGCCGGGCACTGGTCACGATCAATTGAACGCTACGGGCAATGTTGCCCTCGGTAACGCGACCCTTTCGCTGTCGAGCACTTTCTCGCCGACGGCCGGGCAGACGTTTACGATCATCAACAACGTCAACAGCGGAGACGACACGACCGGTACGTTTAACGGGATCGCCGATGGTTCTACGATCTCGAACGTCTTTGCCAACGGCTATGACGCAACCATTAACTATAACGGCGGTACGGACTCTAACGATGTCGTCCTGACAGCGGCATTGCCTCCATCGGACGTTGTCGTTTCAACCGCGAGCCTGGCTGATTTTGGTTCGGTCACGGTGGGCAACTCGTCACCGTCACAGACATATGATGTTTCGGGTACGAGTTTGACAGCGAATATCGTTGTCACGGCTCCTACGCATTTCGAGGTCTCGCTCTCGCCGACGTCCGGATTCGGTTCATCGGTTTTCTTGACGCCGACCAGCGGAACGGTCAATCCGACGCCGATCTACGTTCGATTTGTTCCTGGAACCGCGGGTGCACTCGGCGGAAATGTAACCAACGCCAGCACCGGTGCGGTGACCGAGAATGTCGCCGTTTCTGGCACCGGCGTAGCCGCCGTGTGCGTCGAGCCGCCTGATGCGCGAATTGCGTATTACAAGGCCGAGGGCAATGGCAACGACAGCCAGGGTCCGACGTTTGAGAATGGAACGTTGAATGGCGGCGCGACATTTGCGACTGGTAAGTCAGGTCAGGCATTTAGCCTTGACGGCACCAGCAGCTATGTGACCGTTGCTGATGCTCCGGCACTCAGGCCGGTTAACCTTTCTGTCGATGCCTGGTTCAAATTGAATTCACCGTTACCTGGCGGAACCGGTCCGCATCTCGTGTCGAAGGCAGTAGGCACTTCGTTCAGAAACTCCTACGTCCTATGGTTCCGTGACGGCAGACTTTTCGCAGGGATCGGAAACAACTCGAACCTTGTCGAGCTCGATTCAGGTTGGTCGCCGGCGGTTGGGCAGTGGCATCACGCCGCAATGACGTTTGACGATGCGTCGGATACCTTCCGTGTCTACTCCGATGGCGTTCTGAGAGCTTCGGCGACGACGACGGAATCGACCGGATATGACAGCCATGCGCTGTTGATCGGCGCTGAGTCCGAAAGCGAGGTCCTGTCCTACTTTTTCCCGGGCTTGATCGACGAGGTCGAGGTCTTTGACCGAGCGTTGTCAGGCGGTGAGGTTGCAGCCCGCTTCAACGGCTCGTCCGCGAGCAGTATGGCCGCGTGGTACAAGGGCGAGAATAATGCCAACGATCCGTTCGGGGTGAATAACGGAACTTTTGCGGCCGCGACCTATGCTGGTGGTAAGGTCGGACAGGCGTTCGACTTTGACGGTGTTGACGATCAGGTGACGATCCCGGATGCGGCCGCAAATAGTCCGACTGCGGCTATCACATTGGATGCGTGGATCAAGCCGGACACGACGAGCGGCCTTCGCGAGATCGTATCTAAGTTTGACAACACGACCAGTAACGTCTCATGGAGGTTCGGCGTCAGGAATGGCCAGCTTGAGTTCCTCGTTAACCAGACCGGCGTTCAGGGAGTGACCTTCCGATTGGCAACCACAACAACCGCTGTCATTCCTAATGGAGCTTTCTCCCATGTAGCGGTGACCTATCAGGTCGCGACACAGGAGATCAAGTTCTACGTTAACGGCGTGGACACGCCCGCCACGATCGACCCCGGGTCAACAAATCTAACGGGGATCTTCGACGGAGCGGCGTCTGTCCGCATAGGTGCCGTAATTGACGGCGGTATTTTCTCCTTCGATGGGGTAATCGACGAGGTCCAGATATTCCACCGCGCGTTGTCCGGGACGGATGTGGCCGCGATCTACAACGCTTCGACGGCGGGCAAGTGTCTGGCGCCAGATATCGTTGTCGAGGAGCCGGTCAGTACTGGCCTTGTCGACAATGTTTCGACGGTCAACTTTGGCACGGGCCAGGTGGTTGTGCCGGGAACGCCGAAGACTTTCACGGTGCGCAACAACGGTACCAATTCGCTCAACATTACGCCGGCTTCGATCACGATCGACGGTGCGGCGGCGGGCGATTATTCGCTGGACACCACCGGCATGAGCACTACGCCCGCGCCGAATGGAAATACGTCGTTCACGGTGACCTTTGCTCCGACCGCTTTGGGGGCGCGCAATGCCGCGCTTCATATCCCGAGTGATGATCCGGACGAAGCTCCATTCGACATCGCTTTGACCGGAACCGGCGGCTGTATAGTAAACCCGATCGTCACAAACAACGCAAATGCCGGCGCAGGCAGTCTGCGTCAGGCCGTGATCGATGCATGCGCCGGCAGCACGATCACGTTTGCGGGCAGTGTCACGAGTCCGATCTCACTTTCGACAGGTCAGGTCACGATCGACAAGAACCTGATCATCGACGGCCCGGCATCTGCTCTGACCGTGCAGAACACGCAGGCCGTTGGGGCGACGAGCCGTGCCTTTATAGTGAATAGCGGCGTTACGGCAACGATCCAGGATCTGACGATCTCGGGTGGAAACATATCCGGTGGAGATCAGTCAACAGGAGGAGGTGGCATCCACAATAGTGGTGTTCTAACCATCGAGAGGGCGGTCATTAGCGGTAATGCAGTAGTTGGGGCGGCTGGTCCGGCGGGCGGAGCGATCTTCAACGCTACAGGAGCAACTGTCAATTTCAATAACGGTACGGTTAGCGGTAACACAGGCTGGTGGGGCGGCGGAATTCGCAATATTGGTACATTCAACGCTTTCAACAGCACGTTTAATGGTAATACAGGCACGGACTTGCTTGCCGGAGCCTTTTGGAATAGCGGAATGCTGAGCGTTACCAGCAGCACAATTTCGGGAAATAGTGGGGCGGCTCAAGGCGGCGGCATCTACAACGAGGCCACGGCCAATGTTCGAAATAGCATTGTTGCGGGCAACGCCGCCGCATCGAATCCCGATATAAGAGGCGGTTTCACCGACCAGGGATTCAACCTGATTGGTGGCAGCCCGTTACTGGCCGCTCTCCAGAACAATGGCGGTCCGACATCCACAATGCGGCCGCTGCCCGGCTCGCCAGCGATAGACAAGGGACACAGCACAACCTCGGTAGTCGATCAACGCGGATCGCTGCGTCCAGTGGATCTGAGCGACGCGACATACCCGCAGGCCGTCGGCGGCGATGGGGCGGATATAGGCGCGTATGAGGTGCAGGCCGGTGACTACGACACGACACAGCCGACGGTCACTACTATTGATGATGGTGATACCGACGACATTGTTAACGTGGGTACGATGATGACCTACACCATCACGTTCAATGAGGATATAGACCACACGACCGTCAGCGCAGCTGACTTTGATAACGCCGGTACATCCGCGATAACGATCGGCACTATCACAGAGACGACCGCGACGTCGGGCATCTTTACCGTTCAGGTTACGCCGACTACGGCGGGAACGTTGATCCTGCGTATTCCGGCCGGTGCGATCATTCGCGACGCTTCGTTCAATCCACTGGCAACGCCGGTTCAGGACGACACGACGGTGACCGTTCAGAATGTGGCCGATCTGACGATCACGAAATCCGACTCGCAGGATCCTGTAACAGTCGACAACCCGTTGACGTATACGATCAACGTTTCTAACGCCGGGCCGCAGATCGCGACGGATGTCCAGGTCGTGGATACATTGCCGGCAGATGTTACGTTCGTTTCTGCTACCTCATCGCAGGGAAGCTGCTCGGGCACAACAACCGTTACCTGTAATTTAGGTACGATCAACAACGGCGCCAGCGCCACGGTGACGATCACGGTAAGGCCCACGCCAGCGGCGGGCGGGTCAACCCTTTCAAATACGGCGACGGTAACCACAACATCTTCAGATCCTAACGTTCCGAATATGGATACGGAGACGACGGCCGTTGTCGCGGCTGTGTGCGTTGCTCCGCCGTCCGGAGCGGTCGCGAGATGGCAAGCCGACGGAGATCTTACGGATTCACAAGGGCCGACCTTTGAGAATGCCAGCCAAGCTGGGTCCGGCGGGGTTGGTTTCGTTAGCGGCAGATCCGGACAGGCCTTCAGCTTTAACGGCAGCAATTGGCTTGACGCGGGTTCCCCGGCCCCACTAGTCATTACGGGCAACGCGGTATCGATGGAAGCATGGGTCAACCCGACGAATGCCGGCGGCGACCGGATCTTATTCGGACGAAGCTTGTCGGGTGCCAACAGTTATGTGATGTTCCTTTGGGGAGGCGCCCTTTCAGGGGGTGTGAGTACCAACGTAGGCAGTGAGACTTTTGTAAACACTGGCCAGCCTCTGCCGATAAATACATGGTCACATATTGCCATGGTCTATGACGGCTCGACGATCACGATCTACCTCAATGGGGTCTCGGTGGGATCGACGCCGAAGACGGGTGCTATCACCGATACAGGCGTGCCGTTCACAATCGGTGGGCGAGGCGCAGGCGGTTCCTTTATCAACTCCGTGGGAGCCATGGATGAGGTCCAGATCTACGACCGTCCACTTTCCGCCAGCGAGGTCAACAGTCGATTCAACGGCGGCCCGGTGAGCGGCATGGCCGCGTGGTACAAGGGCCAGAATGATGCGACGGATCAGTTTGGTGTCCTCAATGGGACGATGCTGAACGGAGCGGGATTCGCGGGCGGCAAGGTCGGCCAGGCGTTCACCTTTGATGGCGTAAATGATCATGTCAGGGTCAACGACTCGACCGGATCGCCGCTTGACTTCACGACTGCTCTCACCATCGATGCTTGGGTCAATGCGGGGCCGCTGGGCGTTCAGGCGGGTAGTATCGTAGGCAAGTATCAAAGTATCGGGGGTAGTACAGACCCTCTCAGGCACTACGTGCTGTATATCGATACTTCTACGCGACAACTTGTCTTCCGTTCCAATGGCACCCCGGATCTGTACTCGACAAATTCGATACCGCTAAGCGAGTGGACGCATGTCGCTGTAACCTTTAGCTCGACAGGTCAGGCCCAGCTCTACATCAATGGTCAGCCCGACGGGCCGGCAGTAAATGCTACAGGGGCATTGAACCCGAACAATGTCCCGCTCACGATTGGTTCCAGTGAAGGGGGTGCGTTCAACACGTTCCTTAACGGTTTGGTTGATGAGGTCCAGCTCTTCAATCGAGCTCTCTCGCAGGCCGAGATCGCGGCTATTTATAATGCTTCGACGGCGGGTAAGTGTGTGGCGCCGGAGGTCGTTGTTGAGGAACCGGTAAGTACCGATCTGACTGACAACATTTCGACGTCGAACTTTGGATCGACGATCGTTGGTCAGGCGGGGACGATCAAGACGTACACGGTCCGAAATCGGGGAACGACCACGCTGAATGTCGGTGCGATCACGATCGACGGTGCGAATCCTGGTGATTTTGTACTCAACACGTCGGGTATGAGCCCCAGCATCGCTCCGAACGGGAACACGGCATTTACTGTTCAGTTCATGCCGAGTGCGGGAGGAGTGCGCACGGCGAACCTGCATATTCCGAGTGACGACGCGGATGAGAATCCGTTTGATGTCGCTCTCACGGGCACGGGGCTTGTTCCGGGCACGTTGTCATTCAAGACGGCACCGTATACCGATAGCGAGACGAATGCGGATCATACTTTCACGGTCACGGTCCAGCGAACCATAGGTTCGGATGGGATCGTCGGCGTGACATACGCAACGAGCGCCGGAACGGCGACGGCCGGAGCGGACTACACCGAGACGACCAATACGCTAAGCTGGGGCGACGGCGACACCGCCGATAAGACGTTTAACGTAACGGTCAAGGGCGATACGGTGTACGAGGCAAATGAGACCGTCAACCTGACGCTGTCCGCCGCGACGGGCTCAGCGACGATCGGAACACCAAACCCGACCACGCTGACGATCACAAACGACGATGCAGTACCGGCGACGGTGGTCGTGAATACGACGGCGGATACTGACGATGGATTCTGTCTGCCGTTGGGACAGGGTAATGGATGTACGCTTCGCGAGGCGATGGATGATGCGAATCAGAATGGAGATGCGACGACGGTCAACTTTGGCATTCCAAACACCGATCCGGGCTTTGCGGGAGGCGTTTACACGATCCAGCCGACGGCGGCATTGCCGATGGTTTCGACCGCGATGACGATCGACGGCACTTCACAGACGGCATTTAACGGTGATACGAACCCGAATGGGCCGGAGGTCGTCGTTAACGGCAGCCTCAGCGGCGGCGGCTTGACGGCGTTTCACCTCACCGGCACGGCGATCAAGATCGTTCAGGGATTGGTGGTCAATGGATACGGCGCCGGCGGAGCGGCGTTTGGCGGAGCGGCGAGTAACTATCAGATCCTCGACAATTATGTCGGGACGAATGCGTCAGGGACGGCGGCCGTAGCAAATAACGGCGGCCTCGGCCTCGGGGCCGGCTCGGGAAATATGGTCTCGGGCAACCTCATCTCCGGTAATGCGGCCTATGGTATCAGCACATGTGATGTTAACAATTCGACGTTTACAAATAACAAGATCGGTACCGATCGAACCGGAACGAGCGGTGTCGGCAATGGGGCCGAAGGGTTCTCGATCAACTGTATAAATGGTAATAACAATACGATCAGCAGCAACACGATAGCGTTCAACGGGACCGATGGCTTGCGAGATGCTCCCGATTACCCGACGACACAGCATTTCAACAACAAGTTCACCCAGAACTCCATATTCTCCAACGGCGAGCAGGGGATCGATCTGTGGCCAGGGCCCGGCGATGGAAATAACGATGGCGTTACGGCGAACGACAACCTTGATATCGATGCAGGTGCGAATAACCTGCAGAACTTCCCTGTGATCACTGCGGCGTATGTTTCGGGCTCGACGAGGGCGATCCGCGGAACGTTGAATACGACGGCCAGCAGTGCTGCGGGATACACGGTCGAGTTCTTTGCGAACGCGGCGTGTGACAGCCTCGGCGGCAATGGCGAAGGACAGACGTACCTTGGCTCGATCACGACGAGCGTGACAAATGCGAGCGGTGATGTGACGCCGTTCGTGTTCAATCCTGTAACGTTGACTGTCGGGCAGTTCATAACGGCGACGGCGACGGATTCGCTGGGGAATACGTCGGAGTTCTCACAGTGCTTTGCGGTTACGACCGGTGTTGCGGGAACTATCGAGTTTGCACTCGATCCGTACTCGGTTGCCGAGAATGCAGGCCCGGCGGTGATCACGGTAACGCGAACCGGCGGTACGCAGGGTGCGGTCACGGCGACATTCGATACAAGCAACGGGACAGCGACCTCGGGCAGCGATTATACGGCTGTAACAGGCGTCGTTGTGTCGTTTGCAGACGGTGTCGGCGGCAATCAGACGATCAATGTACCGCTGCTCAATGACGGTGTATTCGAGAATGACGAGACGGTCAATCTCTCTCTGAGCAACACGACGGTGACACTGCCGAATGGCGAGAGTTTCACGGCTCCATCGGCAGACAGCGCCGTGCTTACGATCACGAACGACGAAGCGTGCGTGACCAATCCGGTCGTAACGATCAACGCCGACAGCGGCGTGACAAGTCTGCGGCAGGCGGTGCTTGAGGCGTGTGCGGGATCGACGATCACGTTTGCTCCCGGGCCAGTTCCCGGAGAAGAAAGAGCACCCGAAGCCCCATCTGTCACGAGCCCGATCTCGCTATCGACAGGACAGATCGTGATCGACAAGAACGTGACGATAACAGGGCCGGGAGCCAGTCTGCTGACGGTGCAGAATACTCAGGCACAATCCCCCACGAGCCGTATCTTTACTGTCAACAGCGGTGTAACG
>CXWL01107882.1_pt1 | contig 19513 bp, 20 predicted proteins | sample 590931 | NCBI WGS metagenome assembly CXWL01 (sample SAMEA3498368, study PRJEB10139) | groundwater metagenome | biome: water well; material: biofilm material | place: Germany | collected 2015-04-27 | reverse complement strand
GGTCCTGCCAGCCAGCTGGCTTTCCAGCCACGCATATGCGAGTTCCAGTTTTTCCTTGGCAAATACGAAACCGTCCAGGCGCTTCGCCGGATCGCCGGTCATTGCGCCGATTACCGCGTGCTGTACCGGACTCATGACATGCAGGTCGAAGAAGCGGTCGAGAAAGCGTACTTCCAGCGCGGCCATTGGGTCGTCGGGCAGCAGGCGTACCGGTCCGGGATGCGCGAGCTGCAGATACTCGATGATGATGCTGGTCTCGACGATGCTGCGCTCGTTGTCCAGCAGTAGGGGAAACTTCCGCAGGGGCCAGCGCCGAAGCCATTCTTCCGTGTGCTGCGGCGTATCCGGACCGATGCAGCGGAATTCGAACGGTGTGCCGTTCTCATGCAGCGCAATGAGCACCTTCTGGGTGTAGGAGGAAAAGGGATGACCGTAGAGCGCTAGCGACATGATGGGATCTCCTGTTTATAAAGGGCTTATAAAGTGAAAGTGGTTGAACATTACGCCAACCACTTGCATAATGCAAGTGGTAATTCAAGGAGAAGCCGTGCCGCAAACAAGACGATCGGGGTGCCCGATCAACCTGACGCTCGAACAGCTTGGCGACCGCTGGAGCCTGATCGTCATTCGCGACGTCATGTTCGGGAACAGGCGCAGCTATGGCGAACTGCTCGCGCAAAGCGAGGAAGGGATCGCCTCCAACATACTCGCCAACCGCCTGAAGCACCTGACCGCGTCGGGGCTGCTGACGCGCTGTCCCGACCCGAGTCATCGCCAAAAAGGGATTTACAGCCTTACGGAAGCGGCGATCGAGCTCGTGCCTCTGCTTGCGCACATGGCTGCCTGGGGACGTCGGCATACCCATCCGAGTAAGGAGTTGTCGGTGCGCGCGGAGCTGCTGGAGCAGGGCGGTCCTGCACTCTGGAGTGCTTTCATGGATGAGCTGCGCCACCTGCATCTCGGTGCGCCGCGTCCGGGGCGCTCGGTGTTTGCCGAGCTACAGGCCGCCTACGAGCAGGCACTTGCGGGCTAGTCCGCCGGAAAAGCTGACGGCCAGGCTGGTACGCAGCGTCCGGATGGGATGTCACCAAAACGGCCTGATGCCATTACTTTCGTCACCTAACGGCCAATATGAGTCACTCGACATTGCATATGACGTGTCTTATCCGGCACGAATCGTTTCAAGACAGACGTCGCCTGAGGTCGTCCAGCAACCATCGCCCGGCATGGCCAAGTGTCCGGCTACGCTGATGCGCCGCATAAATCGTCAGGCCCTCGCGGGGCGTTGGATCGTGCTCGATATGAAGCGCAACCAGGCTCCCGGTAGCAATCAATCGCGACACGAGATGGTCGGGCATGCGGCACCATCCGAAACCGCCGAGCAGAAAATCCAGGCGCCGGCCGAGATCCACGAAGCGCCAAAGTTTTACACTCGCAAGCCCAAAGTTTTCACTACCGGGATTGACAGGGTCTGACAGCACAAGCTGGACATAGGGCTCCAGATCGGCCCGCGTCGCCGGACGTCCTAGCGAAGCAAGTGGATGCCCTGACGCCACCACAGCCTGCATGCCGACACGCAGCAGCGGATAGGCGGCAATGTCGTCTGGAATAGAAGGAAGCAGTAAGCAGATCCCGATGGCGGCCGGGTCACTTCGCAGGCGTCTCAATGAACCGCCCAGACCTTCTGTCGAAAAGCTGACTGGCAGATTTGGAAAAGTCCGGCTCAGCGCGGACAGGCTTTCTATTAATGGCGCCGTAGGCACCAGAGGATCGATCGCAATGACAAGCTCGGGTTCCAAGCCCGAGCGCGTCCCCATTGCCACTCCCTCGAATCGGGCAGCGCTCGCCAAGACCAATCGCGCCTGCTCGACTAGAACCCTTCCAGTCTCGGTCAAGCTCGGGCGGTGGCCAGTGCGGTCAAACAGCAACACGCCTTGCACATCCTCAAGCGTCGCAATGGCCTGGCTGATGGCGGATTGCACGCGACCAAGTTTTCGACCGGCGGCAGAAAAGCTTCCTGTATCTGCGATCGTTACCAGAACACGTAACTGATCAAGCGTCAGACTTCCAATCAAAATATTTTCTCCATGGCGATCCATCACAATTACAGATGGATTTCATCACATTTTAATCTCTATCGGGAATAAATCCGCGACGATATATTGTAGGCACACAAACAACCTGATTGACAAGCTTGCTTCAGGCGTTTCCCTCGGTGCTATTTTTAAGGATTATTGTCATGACTAAGCTTCTGCTAATCGAGACCAGCCCTCGTGGCAAACACTCCGTGTCGCGCAACATGACGCGTCGTTTCATGCAGGACTGGCTTGCCGCCCACCCAGATGGCGAAGTGATCGAACGCGACCTCATGGATTCCGGACTTCAGTTTGTCAACGCTGCCTGGTTGCAGGCCTACTTCACCCCTGCGGAACAGCATTCTCCCGAGATGGCGAACGAGTTACAGCTCTCGAACGAACTCATTGCGGAATTGCTCGCCGTCGATCACATTGTCATTGCAACACCGGTCTACAACTACAATGTGCCGGCAGTGCTCAAGGCATGGATCGACCATGTCGTTCGCAAGGGCTTGACGCTGGGCTTCGATGGACGTGGCCTTGTGACTGGCAAGAAGGCAACCGTATTGATCGCATCGGGTGGCATCTATACCGAGGGATCGCCGATCCAGAATCGCGACATCGCAACCCAATATCTGCGCCTCGTACTTGGCGTGATCGGGATCAGCGACGTGACATTTGTTGCCGGTGGAGGGGCCAAAGCGGTTGATTTAGGCGAGGAAACCATGGAACGCTTTGTGGAAAAGCTCGGCGCGGATCTGGAACGGGCTGCGGGCGTCATGCAGCGCAACCACCGTTTCACGCTGACCGGTGATTCGCTGCGCGGTCCACAACCAAAAACAGCTGAAAAGGAGAAATACATCGACCCATCGTGACCGCAGGGATTAGAATTTGACCGAGTAACGCCATGCGCAGCGGTCACGTTCCCGGAATGACCGGTCACGTTCGCCGGAATACGCAATTGGCTGCTTCGAGCCCAAGTCTGCCAGATCTGTCGTCCAGCGAAGGACCGCTCTATGCTTCAAGATTCCCGTTGCTTGATCTCCTTCAATGCCTGTGCAGTCTGTTTTCACTATATCAACAAATGAGATGTTGGATTTGGGTCACGAAGAAGCGCCTATCATCGAATGGCTTTTGTCAGGCGACATCGCTCTGCAGTATCAGACGATGCGTGATCTCTTGGGTGAGGATCAGCCTCAACTGCAGGACCGCATTTCAAGGGAAGGCTGGGGGAAGCAGTATCTTGATTGTCGTAACCCAGACGGCGGCTGGGGTGATGCCTTCTACAAGCCCAAATGGACCTCAACACATTACACGTTGCTTGAGTTGAAGAAGCTTCAAATTGCCCCTACGACGGATGGACTTCTTGAAACCATTCTTCAGATTGCAGGACGCCACATCTCAAGCGATGGAGGCCTGGGACACACGGTTGGCTGCAAGAAAAGTGACGTTTGCATCAATGGTATGTTTCTGAACTACGCCTGCTATTTCGGCATTCCTGAGACGCTCACGACTTCAATCGTTGATTTTCTGCTCACCGAGGCGATGGATGATGGCGGTTTCAATTGCATGAGCAACCGGTCGGGAGCCCGTCACAGCTCACTCCATTCCACGTTGTCGGTACTTGAAGGTATTCTCGAGTATCAGCGCGCCGGGCACAGTTACCGGTTGGACGAATTGCGTCAGGCGGTCGCCTCGTCCCAGGAGTTCATCTTGCGACATCGCTTGTTCAAGTCCGACCACACCGGAAAGGTGATCAATCCGGATTTTTTGAAGATGCCGTATCCCCAGTATTGGCGATACAGTGTACTGAAAGCTCTTGATTACTTCCGTGATGCGTCTATTCCATTTGATCGGCGCATGAGGGACGGACTGAACGAGATCTGGTCACGTCGCCGACCTGATGGAAAATGGCCGCGTTTTGCAGCTCTACCTGGGACTGTGCACCTAATAATGGAGCCGCCGCGCGGATCAAGTCGATGGAATACTCTTCTCGCACTACGTGTCGCTAAAGCCTATCCAACGTCCAGCTGAAGCGAAGCAGACTCGACGCAGTCGCTAGGCAGCGAGGCGGACGGCTGAAAAAATAGACGGCCAGGAAAATTCCGTTGATGGCGCCAAGGGCGCTAAACAGGAACAGCAACTGGCGAGCAATCATAGGGCGTGTCGTTGATTATGGCGTCGAACCGAAGTATAGACACAAACGGGTCTGAAACTTGGCTCTGGGCCCCTGAATTAACAAATCGATTTGGCAATTGCAGTACACGAACTTCCGCTGCGGGGCGGTAGCAGTCGCTCGTAGTATTTCGAGCGACACAGCTCGATGAGCGTGCCGTGAGCCGACTAGTTTGCCGGCACTGCGGTCAAAATCGTTGCCAGCACATTGCGCACTGGGGTTGGAATTGGCGAAGAACGGTTGCTGCTGCGCTCGACATAGACGTGCACGAAATGCCCGGCCGCGCAGGGCAGGGGATCGTCATTGCGGTACAGGGCGATCTCGTAGCGCACGCTCGAGTTGCCCAGCTTGGCGACGCGGATGCCGGCCTGGATGGTGTCCGGGAAACTGATCGAGCTGAAGTAGGCACAACCGGAGTCGACGACGAAGCCGACCACCTCACCCTTGTGAATGTCGAGCACGCCGCGCTCGATCAGGAACTGGTTCACGGCCGTGTCGAAGTACGAGTAGTACACCACGTTGTTCACGTGGCCATACACGTCGTTGTCCATCCAGCGCGTGCCGATCTCGCAGAAATGCGGGAACGCCGCGCGCGGCGCGGTGCGCAGCTCAGTGCTTGACATCGCCGGCCGGGATCAGCGTTTCGACCGGGGTATCGGTGGCGAAGAGCTGCGCGCAGTCGACCTTGTCGAACGCGTAGTGCTTGCCGCAGAAGTCGCAGTTGATTTCAAGCGCGCCCAGGTCGTCCAGAGCCGCTTCGACTTCCTCGGTGCCCAGCATCTTCAGCATGTTGCCGACCTTTTCACGCGTGCAGCTGCAATGGAAGCGCGGGTGCGCCGGGTCGAACACGCGGATGGTCTCTTCCCAGAACAGGCGGTTCATCAGGGTCTGGATGTCGGCCGTCAGCAGCTCTTCCTGCTTCAGCGTCGACGCCAGCATCACGGCGCGGTTCCACGTTTCGAGTTCTTCCGCTTCGCTGGCCTGTTTGGTCTGGTCGTCCTTGCCGCTGTGGCGCGGCAGCTTTTGCAGCAGCAGGCCGCGCGAGACGGTGGCGTCGGCGGCGATCCACAGGCGCGTGTCGAGCTGCTCGGAACGCAGCATGTAGTTTTCGATCACGGTCGCCATGTCGTCGCCGTCGAGCGGCACGATGCCCTGGTACGGTTGCTGGCCCGGCATCTTGTCCATCGGGTCGAGCGTGATGACGAAGCGGCCCTTGCCGGTTGCGTTCAACAGCGAGCTCAAGGTGGCGTCGTCGGCGACGTGCGCGCCTTCGGCCAGCTTGGCGGTGGCGCGTAGGCGCAGTTCGGAGTCGCATTCGACGACCATCAGCTTGACCGGGCCATCGCCGTGGATCTGCATGATGATCGCGCCGTTGAACTTCAGGTTCGCGGACAGCAGGGCAGCGGCGGCCAGCATCTCGCCCAGCACGGTCTTGACCGCTGGCGGATAGCTGTGGCGTGCCTGCACTTCGCGCCAGGTGTCCGAGATCTCGACGAACTCGCCGCGCACGGCGGCGTTTTCGAAGATGAATTTTTGCAGCGTGTCTTTGGTTTCTGTAGTCATGTCTTATCCGATTCTTTTAAGTTCTGCCTTGAACAGCTGGCCGCGCCTTACATAGCTGGCGGCGCTGGCTTGCAGGCGCGCGACATCTTCTTCGCTGAGCGTGCGCACCGCCTTGGCGGGCGCGCCGATAATCAGCGAATAGTCCGGGAATTCCTTGCCTTCCGTGACCAGCGCGCCAGCGCCGACCAGGCAGCCCTTGCCGATCTTCGCGCCGTTCAGGATCACCGCCTGGATGCCGATCAGCGAGCCGTCGCCGATCGTGCAGCCGTGCAGCATCGCCTGGTGGCCAATGGTGACGCCCTTGCCGATGTCGAGCGGGTAGCCCATGTCGGTGTGCATGACCGTGCCTTCCTGGACGTTGCTGTCCTCGCCGATCGTGATGCGTTCGTTGTCGCCACGGATCGTGACGCCGAACCATACCGAAGCGTTGGCTTCAAGGGTGACTTTGCCGATCAGGTTCGCGGATTCGGCGACGAAAGCCGATGCGTCGATTTCGGGAGCGTGCTCGCCCAGCTGGAAGATGGCCATGGTAGTTTTCATGAGAACGTTGGGATGGCGCTATTTTACGCCCCGAGGCCGCTTTGCCGGCCGAATGCGAGCAAATGGGGCCGCCAGCCGGAAAATCAACAGCAGCGTATAATTCGAACGGTCGTACTTTTATTTCGAGGCAAGCATGAAACCATCCCGTTCCGAGTTCCTGACCATCCGCGGCCTGCGTAGCCACATCCGCCATTGGGGCAGGGAGGGGGCGCCCAGGCTGTTCATGGTGCATGGCTGGATGGACGTGTCGGCCTCGTTCCAGTTCGTGGTCGACTGCCTGCAGCAGGACTGGCATGTGATCGCACCGGACTGGCGCGGCTTCGGCTTGTCCGAGCGCACGCAGTCGGATACCTACTGGTTCGCCGATTACGTGGCCGACCTCGATGCAATCCTCGACCATTACGCGCCGGGCGAGGCGGTCAACCTGCTCGGCCACAGCATGGGCGGCAACGTCGTCAACATCTATGCGGGCGTGCGGCCGGACCGGGTGCGCCGCCTGGTCAACCTGGAAGGCTTCGGCATGCCGGCCACCAAGCCGGAAGACTCGCCCAAGCGCTACGCGAAGTGGCTGGACGAACTGCGCGAGCCGCCGGTGTTACGTTCGTATCCAAGCCGCGCGGCGGTGGCGGCGCGCCTGCAGAAGACCAATCCGCGCCTGCCCGATGAACGCGCCGCTTTCCTGTCGCAGCACTGGGCCGCGCCGAATGACGCCGGCGAATGGGAAATCCTGGGCGACCCCCAGCACAAGAAGCCTAGCCCCTTGCTGTACCACGTCGAGGAAGTGCTGGCCTGCTCGCGCGCGATCACGGCGCCGGTGATGTGGGTCGAGGCCGAGGACACCAATATGTGGCAGTGGATGGGGCCGAAGGAGCAAGCGCGGGCCGAAGTCGACCGCCGCCTGTCGCACCTGGCCAACGTGACTGCGCACATGATGCCGGACGCAGGCCACATGCTGCACCATGACCAGCCCGAACTGCTGGCGCGCATGATCGAGGACTTCATCACCGGCGAGTGAGCCGTGTTTGCGCCTCGCTACTGAGCAACTTCCCTGGTCGGCGTACAATGAAGCCTTCGCGACCGTATTCCTGATCCGAGGCTTCTCTTTAGTATGCTGACAGTAGATCTTCATTGCCATTCCAACGTATCCGACGGCGTCCTTGCGCCGGAAGCCGTGGCGAAGTACGCGCACGGCTCCGGGGTCGATGTGTGGGCGCTGACCGACCATGATGAGGTCGGCGGCATCGCGCGCGCGCGGACCGCGGCGGCGGAGCTCGGCATGCGCTTTGTGCCTGGCGTCGAGATATCGATTACATGGGCCAATTCCACGGTCCATATTGTGGGCTTGCAGATCGATGAGCTGAACCCGACTTTGGTGCAAGGGCTCGCCGAGACGCGTAGCGGGCGCGACGCGCGCGGACGTGAGATTGCCGCGCAGCTGGAAAAGGCGGGGATTCCCGGTGCGTACGAAGGCGCGCTCAAATATGTGGGCAACCCGGACCTGATGTCGCGCACGCACTTCGCGCGTTACCTGGTTGAGTGCGGCGTGGCCAACAGTACACCGGATGTGTTTCGTAAATACCTGATTGAAGGCAAGCCGGGTTTTGTGCCGCATCGCTGGGCGAGCCTGGAGCAGGCGGTTGGCTGGATCAAGGCCGCGGGCGGCGTTGCCGTCATTGCGCATCCGGGGCGGTACAAGATTAGCGCGACGGCCGAAGGTGCGCTGTTCGATGAGTTCAAGGAACTCGGTGGTTCCGCGATTGAAGTCGTTACCGGCAGTCATACGCCGGATCAGTATCCGCAGTACGCCGAGTTGGCGCGGCGCTACGGTTTCCACGCGTCGCGCGGGACAGATTTCCATGCGCCAGGCGAGAATCGGATCGAGTTTGCGCAGCTGCCGCCGTTGCCGGGTAATCTGACACCCGTCTGGCACGACTGGTTCTGAGTTAAATCGGCGGAGTAGCGCGCAGCGCACGTCCGCCCGATTCAGCTTTAAGCCCCGGTTAAGTATCCCGACTTGAATTTTCCGCTGAGCACCCTTATCTTATCGGCCTGTCAATCACATTCCAAGCCGGGAGGCTTTCCATGAAGCGCATCGTTCTATTTCTCGCCACCAACCTAGCCGTCATGCTGGTGCTGTCCCTCGTGCTGAACATTCTCGGCATTGGTCGCGGCGTCAGCGCAGATGGCATCAATGTCGGCGAACTGCTCATATTTTCGGCAGTGGTGGGTTTCACCGGATCGATCTTCTCCCTGCTGATCAGTAAGCCGATGGCCAAATGGTCGACCGGCGCGCGCGTGATCGAAACGCCGTCCAACTCGACCGAACAGTGGCTGGTCGCCACCGTGCGCCAGTTGTCCGAGCGCGCCGGCATCGGCATGCCTGAAGTGGCCGTGTACGAAGGCGAGCCAAACGCGTTTGCCACCGGCGCCTTCAAGAACTCGGCGCTGGTTGCCGTGTCCACCGGCCTGCTGCAAAGCATGAACCGCGACGAAGTCGAAGCCGTGCTCGGCCACGAAGTGGCGCACATCGCCAATGGCGACATGGTGACGCTGACCCTGATCCAGGGCGTCGTCAACACCTTCGTCGTGTTCCTGGCGCGCGTGGTCGGCTACTTTGTCGACAAGGTATTGCTCAAGGGCGACTCCGACCGCGGTCCCGGGATCGGCTACATGGTCACCGTGTTCATCTGCGAAATCATCTTCGGCCTGTTGGCATCGATCATCGTGGCCTGGTTCTCGCGCCAGCGCGAATTCCGCGCCGACGCCGGGTCCGCCAAGCTGATGGGTTCGCCAGTGCCAATGCAACATGCGCTGGCCCGCCTGGGCGGCCTGGCGCCGGGCGCCTTGCCACAGTCGATGGCCGCTTCCGGTATTTCGGGCGGCGGCGGCGGTTGGGGCGCGCTGTTCTCCACCCACCCACCGATGGAGCAGCGTATCGCGGCCCTGTCGCAACTGCGTTAAGCGCCAGCCAAACCCTTTATGAGTCAATTTTTCCAGATACACCCGGGAAACCCGCAGCTTCGCTTGATCAAGCAAGCTGCGCAAATCATCCACGGCGGGGGCGTTGTCGCGCTCCCGACCGACTCCAGCTATGCGCTGGTGTGCCACCTGGATGACAAGGGCGCTGTCGAAAAATTGCGCCGCATCCGCGGCATCGACGAGAAACACCACCTGACATTGCTGTGCCGCGACCTGTCCGAAATCGCCGAATATGCGCGCGTGGACAACAAGCAATTCCGCCTGCTGAAGGCGACCACGCCTGGCCCGTTCACGGTGATCCTCGAAGCAACGCGCGCCGTGCCGCGCCGCCTGTCGCATCCGTCGCGCAAGACCATCGGCCTGCGCGTGCCGGACCACGCCATCGCCAGCGCGCTGCTGGAAGAACTGGGCCAGCCCCTGATCAGCACGACCCTGATCCTGCCCGACGACGGCGAAGTGCTCAACGATGCGGAAACCATCCGTGAGCGCATCGAAAAGCAGCTCGACCTGATCATCGACGGCGGCGCCTGCTCGCTGGAGCCGACCACCGTCATCGACCTGACCGGTCCCGAACCTGTGCTGTTGCGTCACGGACGGGGCAATCCTGCCCTGTTTGGCGTGTAACAAGGGCTTGCCCGACCTCCATCCACCGCCCGCCGGCCGCGCCGGCGCGCTCTGTTAGAATCCTACCCATGAATGAAATTATCCAGGCGATCGCCGTCTACGCATTTCCGGTGATCTTCGCGATCACATTGCACGAAGCGGCGCACGCTTATGCTGCAAAGTATTTCGGGGACACTACCGCTTTCGCCGCTGGCCGCATGAGCATGAATCCGCTGCGTCACATCGACCCCATCGGCACAGTCGTGCTGCCGGTGCTGATGTACATCTTTACCCCCTTCGTGTTTGGCTACGCCAAGCCGGTGCCTATCGATTTCGGCAAGCTGCGCAACCCGAAGAAACAGATGGCATGGGTGGCGTTCGCCGGACCGATGGCAAACTTCATCATGGCCTTCGGCTGGTCGGTTTTTGCACTGCTGATGGCCGCGTTCGGCGTTACCGAAGCGTATCCGTACAAGGTGGCCCAGGCCGGCGTGTTCGTCAACATCCTGATGTTTGTGTTCAACATGCTGCCGATCCCGCCACTCGATGGCGGCCGCATCATGACCAGCATCCTGCCGCACAAGCTCGCCCTCCAATATGCGCGTATCGAGCCTTACGGTTTCTTCATCGTGATCGGCTTGCTCGTGTTTAAGCTGCTGGACTACTGGTTCATGCCGATGGGCGCACTGACGGGCAAGCTGCTCGGCCTGTTCGTGGCCCCGTTCAGACTTCTCCTGGGCTAATCCTGCTATGTATCCCGATCGTGTTGTATCCGGCATGCGTCCGACTGGGGCGATGCACCTTGGCCACTTCCATGGTGCGCTCAAGAACTGGATCAAGATGCAGTCCGAACAGCCTTGCCTGTTCTTCGTGGCCGACTGGCACGCGCTGACCACCCACTACGACGACCCGAGCATCATCGAGCGCAGTACCTGGGAAATGCTGATCGACTGGCTCGCTGCCGGCGTCGACCCGTCGCAAGCGACCTTGTTCATCCAGTCGCGCGTGCCCGAGCATGCCGAACTGCACCTGCTGCTGTCGATGGCAACCCCGCTCGGCTGGCTCGAACGGGTGCCGACCTACAAGGACCAGATCGAGAACCTGTCCAGCCGCGACCTCGCGACATATGGTTTCCTCGGCTACCCGCTGCTGCAGGCGGCCGACGTGCTGATTTACCGTGCTACTGAAGTTCCGGTGGGCGACGACCAGGTGCCGCACATTGAAATGATGCGCGAGATCGCGCGCCGCTTTAACCACCTGTACGGCAAGGAACGCGGCTTCGAAGAAAAGGCGATGGACGCGGTCAGGAAACTCGGCACCAAGCGCGCCCGCCTGTACATGGAGTTGCGCACCGAATACCAGCAGGAGGGCAAGGACGATGCGCTCGAGCAGGCGCAGGCCATGCTGAACGACGCGCAAAGCCTGTCGATGATCGACCGCGAACGCCTGTTCGGCTACCTCGAAGGCAGCCGCAAGCTGATCCTGGTGGAGCCGCAAGCCAAGCTGACGGCGGCCTCGCGCCTGCCGGGGCTGGATGGCCGCAAGATGTCCAAGAGCTACGGCAACGCCATTGCGCTGCGCGAAGACAAGGATTCGGTCGTCAAGAAAATTCGCACGATGCCGACCGACCCGGCGCGCGTTCGCCGCACCGATCCGGGCGACCCGCGCAAGTGCCCCGTTTGGCAACTGCATGAAGTCTATTCCGACGAAGCCACGCGCGACTGGGTGGTCAAAGGCTGCACCACCGCCGGCATCGGCTGCCTCGAATGCAAGCAGCCGGTGATCGACGCCATCATCAAGGAACAGGAGCCGATGCACGAGCGCGCCCAGCAGTACCTGGACGACCCGTCGCTGGTGCGCGCCATCGTGGCGGACGGCTGCGACGCCGCCCGCAAGCTGGCGCAGGAAACCATGCGCGACGTGCGCGAAGCCATGGGCCTGTCGTACACCTGATGAACAATCACGCCGCCGCTCCCGTGTCCGCCTGGGTCGCGCGCTTTGCGCCGCTTGCCCCACGCGGCGAGGTGCTCGACCTGGCATGCGGCGGTGGCCGCCACGCGCGCCACTTTGCCGCGCTCGGCCATCCGGTGCTGGCGGTCGACCGCGACCAGGCAGCCTTGGCCGACGCCGCAGGGGACGGCATCACAACCATGGCGTTCGACCTGGAAGATCCGGCGCTGGCATGGCCGTTCGGGGTTGCGCGCTTTGCCGCCATCGTCGTCACCAATTACCTGCACCGCCCGCTCTTTGCGCAGCTGGCGGCCAGCCTGCGCGACGACGGGCTGCTGATCTACGAAACCTTCGCGCTCGGGAACGAAGCCTTCGGCAAGCCATCGAACCCTGCCTTCCTGCTGGCGCATGGCGAATTGCTGGCGCAGGCAAGCGCACATGGGCTCAAGCCAATCGCCTACGAAGACGGCTATGTTGAGCAGCCGAAACCGGCGATGGTGCAGCGCCTGTGCGCGGCATCGGCAGGCTTTGCATGGGCCGGCGCCCGGCTCGACCCGGGCGCGGCGCCGATTTGAACGGCAAATCTAGACAAGAATGAACCAATTGTGCGGGCTATCCGCTACAATCAGGCTTTTATTGACCAGCATATTCTCATTTATATGATCAAGGGCAGCATAGTAGCAATCGTTACCCCAATGCACGATGACGGTAGTCTCGATATTCCCGGCCTGCGCAAGCTGATCGACTGGCATATCGCAGAAGGCACGGACAGCATCGTCATCGTCGGCACCACGGGCGAGTCCGCCACCGTCAGCGTCGAAGAGCACTGCGAACTGATCCGCATCGCGGTCGAGCACGCGGCCAAGCGCATCCCTGTCATCGCAGGCGCGGGCGGCAATTCGACCGCCGAAGCCATCAAGCTGACCGAAGCGGCCAAGCAGGCTGGTGCGGACGCGACCTTGCAAGTGGTCCCTTACTACAACCGGCCGACCCAGGAAGGCATGTACCGCCACTTCAAGGCGATCGCCGAAGCGGTCGACCTGCCGGTGATCCTGTACAACGTGCCGGGCCGTACGGTCGCGGACATGTCGAACGAGACCATCGTGCGCCTGTCGGCCATTCCGAACATCATCGGCGTCAAGGATGCGACCGGCAACATCGCCCGCGGCCTTGAGCTGCTGCGCATGGTGCCCAAGTCGTTCGCCGTCTATTCCGGCGACGACCCGACCGCGATGGCCCTGATGTTGTGCGGCGGCGCTGGCAACATCTCGGTGACTGCCAATGTCGCACCACGCGCCATGCACGAACTGTGCGTCGCTGCGATGAGCGGCGACATCGCCCGCGCCATCGAGATCAACAACAAGGTAATGCCGTTGCACCAGAAGCTCTTCGTCGAGCCGAACCCGGTCCCGGTCAAATGGGCCCTCGCGGAAATGGGCATGATGCCAGCGGGCATACGCCTGCCGCTGGTGCCGCTCGCCGACAATTGCCACGACACCGTCCGCGCTGCCCTGCGCGAGGCGGGCGTCCTTCCACAGTCCTGACCCGCAAGGGCCGGAACCATCCCTGACACCAGCTTCTCAACCAGTTACGACATGACTATTCGCAAGACAACTAGCTCCGCCTTGACGACATCCGCGACCCGCGGCCTGGTACTTACCGCGCTGATGGCCAGCCTGGCCGGCTGCGGCATGATCGGCTCGGTCGTCGAATCCGACAAAGTCGATTACCGCGGCGCCAAGAAAGCCCAGCCGCTGGACGTCCCGCCAGACCTGACCCAGCTTCAGAAGGACAACCGCTACGCCATCCCTGACGGCCGCGGCGTGGCCACCGCTTCGGGCTTCCAGCAGCAGCGCGGCACGCCGGCGGCAGGCATGCCGGCAGCGGGCGGCGAACAGGTCGCACCGCTGAACACCGGCGACATGCGCGTCGAACGCATCGGCAGCCAGCGCTGGCTGGTGGTCAAGCAAACGCCGGAACAACTGTGGCCGCAGCTCAAGCAGTTCTGGTCCGACAACGGCTTCACCGTGGTCACCGAATCGACCGCTGCCGGCACGATGGAAACGGACTGGGTAGAGAACCACGCGAAGATGCCGCAAGGGATCATCCGCGACACCCTGGGCAAGGTATTCAAGACGCTGTACTCGACCGGCGAGCGGGACAAGTTCCGCACCCGCCTCGAGCGCGCTGCCGACGGCTCGACCGAGATCTACGTCAGCCACCGCGGCATGGAAGAAGTCCTGGTCGGCACGCAGAAAGAAACCACGACCTGGACCGGCCGGCCGAACGATCCGGGCCTCGAAGCCCAGTTCCTCGGCAAGTTGATGGCCAAGCTGTCGGGCACGCCTGACGTCAAGCAAGCCGAGCTCGCGGTGCAGAACGCCGTCGTCGCGCCGCAGCACGCCAAGCTGGTCGGCGATGCCATTGAAGTCGACGAAGGTTTCGACCGCGCATGGCGCCGTGTCGGCCTGGCGCTCGACCGCGTCGGCTTCACGGTCGAAGACCGCGACCGCGTGCAGGGTGTCTATTTCGTCCGCTACGTCGATCCGGACGCGGAATCGAAACAAGGGTTCCTGAGCAAGCTCCTGAGCTTCGGTTCCGAGGACAAGGCCAAGGAAGCGCAGCGTTACCGCATCCTGGTCAAGAGCGAGCAGGGCGCCAGCACAAGCGTGGTGACGGTGCAGAACAACGACGGCAAGGCGGAAGCATCGCCGACTGCGACGAGGATCCTGAAGCTGCTGAGCGACGAGCTCAAGTAAGCAGTCAGTGTAAGAACAAAAACCGGCCTGATGGCCGGTTTTTTTTCCGAACAATCTTTTGTTGAACTACCGAAGCGTGGTCGACATTCGCGATCAAACCATGAGCGTTCCGGGTCCCGCCAAAACATCGGGGTCCGTCCCCGGGGACGGACCCCGGGAGCGCCTAAAGCCGTTAAGTAAAGCCTTAAGGCAAAGCTGAAAAACCTCATTCCCGCGGGGGTGGGACTCCATAACGTCTATGAGCAAGCGTGCCATGGCGTCCCGCATTCGCGGGAATGACGGCTTGACTAAGCGGCATTAGGGCAACATCGGGGTCCGTCCCCGATGTTGGTGGATTGATATTGAGAGACTCCAAATTTGGAGTATTTTCAGAACAGATCCGGAATTTTCGCGCCTTCAAGCTGGACGATGCTACCTGCGCAAATTTGGTAACACTTCGTAAGAACTTGCCGCTTGGCATTGGTTTGGGGGCGGTGGCCAGGGGGCAGGGCCCGGTATTGGCTCGCATACAAATTTCTGGGCGTAAAAAAAACCGGCCCGTAGGCCGGTTTTTTTCAAATCATGCTGATTACTTAGCAGCGTCAGCAGCAACCGAAGCGGCTTCCGAAGCAGCGGTCGATGCAGCAGCAGCAGCATCAGCAGCGGTCGAAGCAGCATCAGCAGCGGTTGCAGCAGCAGCAGCAGCGTCAGCAGCTGGTGCGTCAGCAGGAGCAACAACGGTGGTGTCAGCTGGTGCTGCGGTAGCGTCAGCTGGTGCGGTTACTTCAGCAGCTGGAGTAACTACGGTCTCTTCTTTTTTCGAGCAAGCAGCCAGAGCAACAGCCATCAGGGAGACGATCAGCAAAGATTTTTTCATGGGTTTTCCTTAGATTAATTCAAAGTTAAAACTACTCTTATTGCGATGAATAATTACCGGTAATTATCGCTCGTTAGAAAATTCTCGTAGGCTTTCATTACCTGTGATGGTGCCTGACAGACAACGGAAACTTCCTAACCCGATATTATAGCTAAATATCATAGTTCGCAATAGCGCAAACATGCCTCAACGAAAGATTGAACAAAAAATCAAGCTTCATTTTGTGTCACGCGACACAATTACAACAAACTTGTCAATCTCTTTGATGGGCGCCAAATATTATTTGGCAAAATTGCGGAACTGACTTACAAACCCGTTGTCGCTGCATGCAGGCCCAGAAGGGACTCGGCCCAGATTCCGCTGAACCTTTCTGCACTTATTTCCGTCGATTTTGGCATGTTGATTGCCGTCTCACCGCGCATGTGGTCGCTGTGGAAGCGGCGGACGATGTGGATCTCGTCGCCGATGCAAAACGAGTCCGTCAGCTGATGCAGATTGCGGCCGGTGACGCGGCACTCGATGCGGTGGCTGTAGTCCTTCAGCAAGCGCAGGAAGCGCGGATAGTTGCGCTCGATATGCTCAGACCGGTGCATGGCGATGCGCAGCTGCCCGCCCTTCTTGAGAAAGGCGCGCAGCAGGTCATCGACATCGCTCGCGCCCAGGGGGAACACGGAAAAATCAGGATCGAACATGTGCAGCGTCGCCACCGAGCGTTCTATGCAGGCGCGCAAGTGCACGCCGAACTCCTGGTGGCTGGCAAACGGATATACGCCTGGCTCGTCCATGTTGATTCCTTATGCTAGTTCGATCCAGCCATCCTGGTACCAGGTGTAGAGCGCTTCCATCACGTCATTAGACGCGCCTGCCAGGGCCGCGCCGTCCAGCCTGCGCTCGTTGGCCAGTACATCGAGCACCGCCTTGTCGGCGCGGCTTACCGAGAAGGACTCGCCGTTGATGAACACGTTCTTGCCGCGGTACAGCATCTGCGTCTTGAGCGACAGTGCCACGCCGCGCCTGGCGAGGGCCTCGGTGAAGCGTCCCATGGTCAGCGGCTTGGCCGGGCCCTTGAAGAACACGTTATGCTTCGGCTCCGACAGGTGCTCGCCGACGAAGATCGTGACGTCGTCCTCGGTGAAGCGCACCTTGTTCAATTCGTCTGCGATGGTCGACAGCATGTGCTTCGGGATCTCCGCCGGGTGCTTGCCCACGTCAAGATCCGGATCGGCATAGCGGCCCGGCAGGTCGATCGAATCTGCCATGAACTGCAGGAAGGCCTCGCCCAGTTCCTGGTATGACGGCGAGCGGAAGCCGATCGAATAGGTCATGCATTCGCCCTCGGCGATGCCATCGTGCGCGTAATGGGGCGGCAGGTACAGCATGTCGCCCGGCTCGAGCACGAACTCTTCCTGCGGCTTGAAGTTGCTGAGGATCTTGAGCGGGAGACCTTCGACCAGCGACAGGTCCTTCTGCGGGCCGATGCGCCAGCGGCGCTTGCCTTGTGCCTGCAGCAGGAACACGTCATACGAGTCGAAGTGCGGACCAACGCCGCCGCCGTCCGTTGCGTAGCTGATCATCAGGTCATCGAGGCGCGCGTCAGGAATAAAGCGGAACTGGCGCAGCAGCGCATCGGCGTCCGCGTTATACAGGTTCACGCCCTGGACCAGCATGGTCCACTCGCCGCTATCGCGCGGCGGCAGTTCTTCGATCGGGCCATGCTGCATATCCCAGCTGCCGCCGATGTGGGTGATCAGGCGCGATTCGACGTGGTTCAGCTTGGCCATCGCGGCCAGCGCCTCGAGTTTGANNCAGCCAGCACCAGAGGTATAATCTGCCTGACAACACTGAAAGGAAGTACGATGAAGATTGCCAAGAACACGGTCGTCACGGTTAACTACAAACTGTCGGACGCACAGAACAACCTGATCGAAGACGGCCGCCAGCCGATGGTGTACCTGCACGGCGGTTACGAGAACACCTTGCCGAAGATCGAAGAAGAGCTCGAAGGCAAAGAAGCTGGCTACTCGTCGACCATCCAGATCGAGCCGGAAGACGCGTTCGGCGACTACGATCCTGAATTGGTCAAGATCGAAGAGCGCAAGCACCTCCCTGAGCCGCTGGAAGTCGGCATGCAGTTCGAAGGCATGCCGGATAGTCCGGAAAGCGCCGAAGAGCCGATGGTATTCACCGTTACCGAAATCGCCGACGACAAGGTGGTCCTCGACGGTAACCACCCGCTGGCCGGCATGGCGCTGCGCTTCGAACTGTCGGTCACCGACGTTCGCGCCGCGACCGAAGAAGAGATCCAGCACGAGCACGTGCACGGCGCCCACGGCCATCATCATGACGATGATGAAGACGAAGGCGACGAAGGCGACGAGTTCCGCACCCGTCCGATTCACTAAGTCGTAAGGCGCGGACGACCTGCCGGGACATGGCCGGGGCCAGCTCCGGTCCCGGCGGTTCGTCCGCGCCATGCAGTACCCCGCGGTTGTGGCGCGCCTTGCCGGAACCGCGCCCCTCTCGGCCCTGCGCCGCACAGGCGCTCCGTCCGCGAGCTGCCTCATTCGCATGATTGTAAAAACGCGCTGACCGCCGGCGCTGGCACATGCCGCCAGATGGCGCAGGCGTGCGCGCAAAGGAGTGCTGTGGACTGGAACACTGTTTTGCCCGGCCTGGTGACCGCCCTTGGGATCGGCCTGCTGATCGGGGTCGTCCGCGAACGCCACCACGACCCTCGCGTCGCCAAGGCCGGCACCCGCACGCATGCGCTGGTTGGCGTGTTGGGCTACGTGACCGCCAGCCTTGGCACCACGGTATTCATCGCCGCGCTGCTCATCGTCGGCGCGCTCGCCGCTGCCGGCTATCTCAAGACCGCCGAGAAAGACCCGGGGCTCACGGGCGAGGTTGCGCTGGTCGTCAACGTGTCGCTCGCCGCGCTGGCGCTGCACCAACCCACGTTTGCCGCGGCGCTTGGGGTGCTGTGCGCGATTCTTCTCGAAGCCAAGCAGCACCTGCACCACGTCAGCCGCGAACTGATCAGCCAACAGGAACTGCGCGACGCGCTGATGCTTGCCGCCGCTGCGCTGGTGGTGATGCCGCTACTGCCGCCCGACCCGGTCGACCCGTGGGGCGTGTTGCGTCTGACGACGGTGTGGCGCATCGTCGTGCTGGTGATGGCGGTCGGGATGTTCGGCCATATTGCGATGCGCGCCGTTGGGCCACGCCTGGGACTGGCGATATCCGGGTTCTTTTCGGGCTTCGCATCGTCGACGGCGGCGGTTGCCGGGTTTGGACGGCATGCGAAACACGACGCGGCGCTGTCGGTACCGGCGGCGGGTGCCGCCTTGCTCGCCAACCTCGCCTCGCTACTGCTTCTGGCCGCCGTAATTGGCGCGGTGTCGCCGGCTTTGCTGCGTTCGATGAATGTGCCGCTGCTTGCATCGGGTGGTGCGCTGGCGGCTGCATCGGTGCTCTGCCTGCGACCAAAGAACGGGCGGCTCGCGCCCGACAGGACGGAAGCGCGTTCGTTCAGGCTAAGTCACGCGTTGATGATCGCCGCGCTGATTGCAGCGGTGTCGCTGGTGTCGGCCTGGCTGGGGCAGGTAGCTGGTGATGCCGGCATGCTGGTCGCGGCGACACTGGTTGGTTTGGTGGAGCTGCATGCTGCGGGAGCGAGCGTGGCGCAGCTGACGGCGGCGGGAGGGCTTGGCGAAGGGCTGGCGCGATGGGGCATTGTTGCGGTGCTGGCGTCCAGTGGCGTCGCGAAGGGCGTGCTGGCTTTTGTCAGCGGCGGCGCGGCTTACGGGAGAATCGTCGCGATTGGACTGGCCGCGATGATTGCAGGAGCGGTAGCCGGTATGCTGGTGTGATCCATTCGCGCAGGGCCGATATGTCGCGGTGATCTACCGCGGCATCAACCCTTGGCGTCCGCCTTCTTCAACGTAAACAGCACTTCCTCGCCCTTCGACACATGCACCTCGAGCGCGCGCGACCCGGCGCTGACATGGCCGAC
>CXWL01109498.1_pt1 | contig 19515 bp, 12 predicted proteins | sample 590931 | NCBI WGS metagenome assembly CXWL01 (sample SAMEA3498368, study PRJEB10139) | groundwater metagenome | biome: water well; material: biofilm material | place: Germany | collected 2015-04-27 | reverse complement strand
ATCCCGCGCGGCGATGAGCATGAGGGCAGGCAGCGTCACCAAGTCGAAGGCGGCGCGCGCCCTGCTGAATCCGCAGGAAGTGAAGATGATGGGCGTTAATAACGAGATCGTGTTTGTCGAGCACTGCCCACCCATATTTTGCCGCAAGATCTGGTACTGGCAGCGCCTGGTCTTCCTGCGCCGTGCCAATCGTTCAGTCCCCAAGATCACGCCGATCGAGATCAAGATGCCGCCGCCGCCAACTGCGGAGAAGGAGCCACCAGTCGCTGGCAAGGCTACGGTGCCACGCGACATCACGCCCGAGGACGTGCCCAAGCTCGGCAAGCTAAAGCTGACCGACTACGCGGCGAACTTCAAGAATGTGCAGCTGCCGAAAGGAGAGAAGCTGACCAGCGGCGATCTGGAGAAAGTCTTGAATTCCTTTATGCAAGAAATCGAATTTCCAGCTTAAGAGGAGCAAAACATGAGTATCGAGAACAGCGAGGAGCGCAATCTCTCGCTCCCTGACATACCCCCAGATCACCCGGCGAACGCTGGCTCGATCGGCGGGATGCAAAATCTTCTCAACGTGCCGCCTCCTGATTGGGGCGAACCACAGCTAGCCGGCGCGGTCGGCACCGCTCTGGCGGGCGAGGCGGGCGCCCTCGCGTCGAATTCGCGGAAACCCAGGGTGACAAAGGCCAAGGATCAAACGACCGATGCTGCGGATAGGGCTCAGCAAGCTGACGCCGTTGCCAAACCACCGCGCAAGGCCCGTGTGATCGCCAAGGCCGCAGACGCGGGTGCACAGGTCCAACGGGCAGGCGCCGAGGCCGCCAAACCGACGCGATCGCGCCGCAAGGCAGCGCCGAAGGCCCCCGTCGCCCAGAAACAGGGGCTTTCTGCAGCCCGATCGGCGCCGGCGATCGGCGGCAGTGCCATTCAGTCGCTTACGGCCGAAGCCATCACGTTCCTCAGCAACCCCGACAGTCCGGCATTTGAAAAGGTGGCCGATGCCTTGCTGGCACAGTTCGACAAGAACAGCCGTGCTGGCGTCAAGCCAACGTTTACGCCGCCTAGGGAGACCGCGCCGCAGGTATCGCGTGTCTCCTATCGCCCGAAGATGGCGCAAACGATGGCATACCAAGCTACTGCCGTTCAGCTTGGGAAGATGGATGTCCGGCCAGACAAGAGCAGAGCCGAAGAGCATGAAGCCAATGCTGTCCCGGCCGCTGCAGACATCCAGCGGGCGAACGGGGTCATCGGAACGTCGCTGCTGATGCTGAGCGCGCCGATCGGCGATGTGACGCGCGAGCAGGCGGCCGACCTGATTGCAGGCGATCTCGAAGATGTCCGGGTCATCAAGGACGTGCGGGCACGACAGCTCGCGTTTAGCGCCATGATCGAGAGCGGCCACGCCCAACCGCACTATAAGGACGCTTTTGAGCGGCTTGCTCCCGAGCTGGTAGCACCGGCGAAGGAGGCGAACGCCGACCTGGAGGCAGACCGAGCAGTTTGGCATGCGGCAATCCGATCGGCTCCCCATGATGCCAAACAGAAGGCCGAGAACACGATCGAACGCGGCATCGCGCCAGAACTCGATAACCAGCCAGCCAAGGACTCGCAATCGACGCCTTCTGTTGAATCCGCCGCGCCTTGCGTCGCGCAGCCGTCACATCCGTCGAGCCTCGGCAGGCGCATGTTACGGGCGTTTGCCGCCTGGCTGCAGGATAAGGCAGAGGACAAGCGTGCGCGGGCGCAAGCGCCTGGTGCCACGCCCTTGTCGCTAGGCAAGCAAGCAACGCCGGCGACGCCGGCAGGTGCCAAGGCGAACCTGGTGCCGGACTCGGTAGCACAGCGCTTCCTAAAGGTCGAACGTGACTATTACTTCCCGGACAAGACGCTGGCATTTAGCGACCAAGGCAACAAGCTTGCAACGCGTGGCGCGCACCCCGAGGTCGTACGTTCCCTGATCGAGATCGCCCGAGCGCGCGGCTGGGACAGCATCACGGTCAAGGGCACCGACGAGTTCCGCCGCGGTGCCTGGATGGAAGCGACGCAGGCCGGGTTGATGGTGGCCGGTTACAAGCCTACTGCGCTCGACTTTGCGGAGCTGGGCAGCAAGCCGGCAGCCAATACGGTAGAGAAGGGGAGCCCGAATGGGCGCGAAGCCGCGGCGACGAAGAAGGAGCGCACTCAGCCGTCCAAAGCCGGCACAGCTGAGCAGGCGCCCCAGGCGGCTGAGCCAGCGCCAAGCCCGGAGCTAGCGGCAAAGGCCCGCGCGTTTGAAAAGGAGAAGCCGGGTTTCGTGATGAAGAAATTCCCCGAGTTGGCCCAGGCATACGGCGTGGTCGATGCGGCAAAGAAGTTCGCGGAAGCGAATCTTCTACCGGAGGTGCGGGTCGAGTTCGTTTCGCTGGCCCGGCGTCATGTGATGCAGAAGATCCTCGCCGGCGAGCAGGTTAGGGGACCGAAGATCTACGCTCCGGCCGCCAAGACAAACGAGGGCGTTGAACAGACCCATGTGCCGACTCAGCCGGCGGCAGACTTGGGGAAAGCTGCGCGAAGCATGGAGGTCGCACGAGAACGGTAAATTCTCATTGTTACGTGCAGTCTGGCCACCAACCCACACTTCCGGCGAGTGTGGGTTTTTTTTAATGCTCAAGTTTCGATGAAGTGAGCTGACTCAGAAATGCCAAATTCCATTAGGAGATTGGCCTTTTGTCTATTGGGGGCTTAGTTCGGCACCTGAACAAGGTTCTGGCGCTAGAAGACCTGTCGTCAATACCGTATGTGGCATACGCACAGCAGGGTAGCAAAAGGTAGATGGAGTGGTAGATAAGGCGGAAAAACAATCGTCACGTCATAGGGAAGTCTGACGGACGCCATGTCCGCCATCGAGTGACATCCGCGGAGCTTGGGTGAGTGCCCGTTTTACTTAGCAATGAAGATGCGCTGTGTGTGCTTCCCCTGGCCTTTCACGAGTGCTGAGGCCCTGGCGATTCGCACGCCGGCCTTTAGCGATAACCAGCCCCCGAAAGCAAAAAAGACCAGAGACATACACAGCAGCATCGCGCCTTCTGCCGTGGAGTCGGTCAGCTTTACTAGTTGCGGCGCATAGGAGATGCCCATTATGGCCAGCACCGCGCAGGTCATGTAGAGTATGAAATAGCCCGACAGGCGCCAACCCCTGGCAAGACGACTTTGATACTTCTTCTTAAAGGCGATCTCTAAATCACCGTGCTTGGGCAGGTGCTCGAGATAGGAGCGACCAAGCACATAGTCACGGACCGCCCGTGTTGGATTTTTTAGCGTGAGTAAGTAAGCGATCTCGTGCGTTTTAACATCGCTGTCGCCGACCAGAGCCTGATAGCCCTTTTCTAACGCGTAAGGGTGGAGCGGGGGCTGCGCCTCAACCGCGCTTAGGAACTCGCGGGCAAAGCGGAAGTCATCGCGACGACGTCCATGCATTCCGATCGAGAATTCGTACAAAATCTTCGTGGCGCCTACGCTCCCGAAAAGCAGCATTCCCAGTTTGATGACGCTATCGTAGTCCATTAATTTACAACCTAAAGAATTGACACGCCACGCTGCAAGCAAACGGAGCTAAGACGAAGGGCCCGGGCTGCATCGGACGCGCCGGGAGAGGGAAACTGGTCAAGCCGAGTAACACGTGATGAGGGTCGACCGGCGGCTAGATGAAAGCCGCTGGTTCGGGGCTAAACGCGTTCGTTATGCCTCGTCGATTACTCTGGTAGTCGTACCATTTACCTTACAAGATGCGATGCCGGCGTCACGACCGGCGCTCGAGGCATACATCTGGCTGTTTCCGACGATCTCACCGTTCCCAGCCTTCAATACAAAGTAGGGCTGATTGGCGGACGAAACGCGCTTGTCGTAACGAGAATCGTGCGGGCTATTAAGTCGGCAAGAGGCAATGCCGACCTGTGCCCCTTGCTTAGAGGAATAGGTTTCGCTAGTGAGGATGACCTCGTGGTTGTCGGCTTTCAGGACGAAATGGAACATTCCGGTCGAGCCTTTTTTGATTACGTAATACCCTGGCATGTGTGGTCCCCTAGTTAGTTTTGCGATAGCGCAGGCCGCGCTTCGTCAGTGCGATGTCGTGTACGTACTTCTAATCTTGGTTCCGTTCGGAATGTTTCAAGGGGTATATAGAAGTTTGTTTTGTGACATTGCGTCGTGACGATCGTTTTGCAATTAACGTGGATGCGCAACTTAAGAACCGCGATCGATGGGCGCTCACCGTCTCGGGCACGGCAAGTCGGTGAGCAGAGGGTAGATGGAAAGGTAGATAGCGAAGTAGATCAACCGTTGTCTGGAAGAGAATGCTTCGGACGCCATTTCCGCCATTGCCGCCATCCCCGACGGACAATCGGCAACTCAGGCAAGGCCGCGGTGGCAGTCGGAACGCCGAACCATAGGAGTACACGTCCAACATGATCGGAAGCTGACATCAATTTGGGCCGCAGGGGGGCGTCGCCGTTCCTACCTGCGACTAAATCGACACCGCTGCCATAAGCGTGAGCGATCAATCCGGCCGGTCATTTCACGCCACTACTTAACTATGGCACGCACGAACCCATAGTCCAGTCGCATGAACTGCTTAACGAAGCCTCCTACGGCCGCGTGGGCCATAATTTCTCACCTGCTGGCGCCATCAACGAAACCATAAGCTTCGTTTGCACGTGGGCTGCTCAGGTGAAAAAAACTACGCAGCCTGAGGGTAATCGCACCTTGCCTACCGCAACAATGGTTCAACATCGAGTGAGAATTCGAGAGTTTTCCTTTCGGAAACTTCTGCGATAATGCGGCATCATTGTCCGAACTAACAGTCACACCTGTTGATAATAAAAGGCTTACGTGCTCCGGATTCAAGCAAACAGCTCACGCAAACGCGATAGTTCTTCACTCCTTCGACCCCTGAAGGCAATGATCGCCGACAGGGAATACTTACTCGCGTTGCTGCTTGTCGCCGCGTGCCCTTTGGTTAATGCTCAGACCTCATTTCCGACCACTCAGGAATTTGCAGGCTACGTCTTCCATACCGACACAACTAAGATATTTCCCACTGCGGATCTTGCTTGCAGAACCCTCGACTACAACCAGCCGCCGGGCACTCCAGTTGCTTATACCTATCAATATGTTGGAACTTGGCATTATTCCACTCGGTATGGACGTGAGACTCTCGGCTGCTACTTCATGCTGATCGCTACTCCGGGAAGCGGTCTGGCTGACAAGGGCCCGCAGAGTATGGCTGGGGTCGAGGCGGTTTTTGCCACAGTTTGCGACAAGGGAAGTACGCCTCAAGGCGCGTGTTTATACCCGACTCCGAAAAACGAAGGTGACGTATGTACTGCCACCAACCACCCGATTAATCTCGCCACCGGAAACAAATTTTCATCCGATACAAGCTATCGGGGCGTTGGACCCTTTCCATTGACGCTTTCGCTGCATTACAACAGCACCAAGCCGTCGCCGATTGTTCCTCGTTTGCCAAATGGGATAACACCCATACCGAATTCAATACCGAGCTGGCGAAACTCGAACTATGCTCTGGCGTGCCACCCCGAGGAGCCTACAGACCAGGAGTTGGCCGATGCGGATTTCCTGGCGAAGTGTGCGCCGCCGTCAAATGCAATACGAAGCGTAGCAGCAACAACGGCGCCGGGCAGCGGATGGCGACACAGTGGACAGAGGGGCGTAGCCGTCCTGCCCGACAACGTGAGGGCTGGTGTCTCTCGGCCGGACGGCAAAGCTTTTATGTTCACCTTAAAGAATGGGATGTGGTCGCCAGATGCGGACGTCACCAGCAAGTTGGTCAGGTTGGTCAGTTCAGCTGGGATGACCCGGGGCTGGCAATACACCACCGACGCAAACGAAGTCGAGACCTACGACATTCTGGGACGCCTCGTGTCAATCACCGACCGCAACGGGCTTAAGCATACTTACGCCTACAACAGCAGCGGCGCGATCAGCACGATCACAGACTCCTTCGGTAGATCCATTGCGTTGGCCTACGACGAGCAGTACCGTCTACACAAGATGACCGACCCTGCTGGGCAAGTCTACACCTACGCGTACGACGCTAAAAACAACCTGGCAAGCGTGACCTATCCAGATAACCTGGTCCGGACCTACTTGTATGAGAACGCCAGCTTTCCGAATGCCCTGACCGGCGTAATCGACGAAAACGGCAAACGGATGGTCAGCTACTTTTACGACACTCAGGGGCGCTCAAACCTGGAATACCTGGCGGGCGAAGTCGACCGTACGGCGCTTAGTTACGGCGCCGATGGCAAGACCACAACGATCACGGACGGCCTGAACACAGTGCGGACGATCACCTTCGCCTCGATCCTCGGCGTAAACAAGGTAGTCGCGCGGACCCAGCCTGGCGGCGCGGGATGCAATGCGTCAAGCAGCAACATCACCTATGATGCGAACGGTAACGTGACAAAAACCGTCGGTTTCAATGGTGAAGTTACGACCTACGGCTACGACGTTGCGCGTAATCTCGAGACTTTACGTACCGAAGCGTTTGGAACAGCGCAGGCTCGGACCATTAGCCGCCAGTGGCACTCGACCATGCCCCTTCCTATGTCGATTGCCGAGCCAAAGCGGCTAACCACGTTCACCTACGATAGCGCAGGCAACGAGCTGACAAAGACCGTCCAGGCAACCAACGACGCTACCGGCACACAAGGCTTTAACGCTGCCGTTGTCGGCACTGCGCGAAAATGGACTACGACCTACAACAGCATTGGCCAGGTCACTTCCATCACCGGCCCGCGGACCGACGTCGTCGATGTCACGACATTTGCCTATGATGCGGCGACGGGCAACCTGACAAGCGTCACTAACGCGGCGGGACACGTGACAACCCTGTCGGATTACGACGCGCACGGACGCGCGGGCCGCATTACGGACGCGAACGGTGTATCGACCGACATGACGTACACGGCGCGCGGCTGGTTGGCTGCGACATCCACCAGCAGCCAAGGCGTTGTCCGACACACGACTTACGACTACGACGGCGTCGGCCAGCTCAAGAAAGTCACCATGCCCGACGGCAGTTCCGTCGAGTATAGCTATGACGATGCCCATCGACTGACCCGTATCGCAGACAGTGCTGGCAATACTATCCTTTATACACTCGACAGCCTGGGCAATCGGGTCAAAGAGGACACCAGGGATCCGCACGGTACATTAAAGCGGCAGACCACAAGGGTCTACGACGCCTTGAGCCGCCTCCAGCAAATCACGGGCGGCGTACAATGAGCGGCCACCGCATGACGCGCAGCACGGTTGGCATGCTGATTGTCGCGCTGACCTATACGCCTATTCTCGGCAGCATGACTGGGACTTTAGCCGCAGCACAGGCGGTACAAGACACGACTAGCAGCTACCTTTATGACGCCAATGGCAACCTGAGGCAGATTGCTGACCCGCTAGGACGCAAAACCGACCGGATCTTCGATCCGCTGAACCAGGTGACACAGGAGCAGCAGCCCCTGATCAACAACGTCAGGCCAACGATCAAGTACGGCTACGACGGGCTCGGCCAACTGGCGACTGTGACCGATCCGCGTAACCAGATAACGAGTTTCGGGGTGAACGGACTCGGCGACGAGTCAACCCTGGCCAGCCCCGATACCGGCACGAAAACCAAGACGTACGACGCTGCCGGCAATCTGCTGACCAGTACAGACGCGCGCGGCAAGACCACGACGTATTCGTATGACGCGCTAAATCGTGTCACACGAATCGCGTATGCAACAGGTGTGGCAACCGTGTTCGAGTACGACGGGGGGGCAAGTGGAGCCCCCAACGCCGCTGGCCATCTCACACGGATCACCGACGAATCGGGACAAACCGCGTACACCTACAATCCGTTCGGCCAATTGCTGACAACGGTTAGCACTATCGGCAGCACCACGTATTCGCTCAGCTATACCTATGGTGAAAGCGGCAGCGCGACAGGCAAGCGCACCAGCATGACCTATCCGAGCGGCAACCGCGTCAATTACGCATACGATGCAGCTGGTCGGATCGCGAGCCAGTCCCTGAATCCCGTAGCTGCCGGCGACGGAACGGACACAGCGACAGAGATCCTTTTGTTGCGAGACATTACTCACGCACCCTTCGGTGCTGTCACGGGTTGGACCTGGGGAAATAGCACCGCCATTGCGCCATACACCTACGTTCGTGGCGTTGATCTCGATGGCCGGGTTACCAGCTATCCACTCGGTACAGGCACTGCCAACGGTGTGCAGCGAACATTGGCGTACGATGCTGCAAGTCGCATTTCCTCCACCACACATGCGACCCCGTCGGGTCCCAGCGCCTTAGTCTCGGGCCTGGACCAAACCTATGGCTATGATGCACTGGATCGTCTGACAAGCTTCGTCGATGCGTCAAGCAATCAGGCTTTCCAATACGACGCAAGCGGGAACCGCACCCAGGCGACATTTGGCGCGAGCTCCTACAGTAACATTGTTGCACCGACCAGTAACCGGTTACTGTCAGCAGGCGGACCGGGCGCCGTAAAAAGCTACAACTACGATGCGGCTGGCAACGTGCTCGGCGATGGCACGAACACCTTCACGTACTCCGACCGCGGCAGAATGCGCAGTGCAAATACGGCTGCAGGACTGGTCACTTACTTGTTCAATGGACTGGACCAGCGCGTGCGAAAGAGCGGCCCAGGGAACACCGTGGACTACATCTACGATGAAGCCGGTCAGCTTCTTGCAGAATACTCTGGTGTGGACGTTGCGAGCCAGGAGACCGTTTACCTCGGCGACGTGCCAGTCGCCGTACTGAAATCTAGCGCCGGCCCAGCCACCGCGGTGCACCACGTTTTCGCCGATCATATCAACACTCCCCGGGTGATCACGCGTGCCGCAGACGGGGCGATTGTATGGCGATGGGATAATGCGGATCCGTTTGGCTTGACCGCGCCAATACAGAATGCAAGCGGGGTCGACTTTATTTACAACCCGCGTTTTCCGGGGCAGGTATACGACCAAGAAACCAATTTCCACTACAACTACTATCGCGACTATGATCCCCAAACTGGACGATATTTACAGAGCGATCCGTTAGGGTTGGGAGGCGGGATTAATACCTACGGGTATGCAAATTCGAATCCAATTACGAAGATCGATCCTACTGGGGAAATCGCTGTTGCTGCAGCTATCCCCTACATTGTACCTCCTATCCTAGCCGCATATCGTGGATATCGCTCTTATCAGGCAGCAAGTGCGATTGCAAGCGCGATCAACCAGTCCAACGTTAAATCTCAAACTCAAGCTTGTTCGGCCAGTGGTAACAGTGATAACAAAGATCCGTGCGACGAGATTCGAAGGAAAATTCGTGACCTGCGCGCGCAACTGAGTAAGCGCGAGAAAGATCTCCACGCGGATCAGTATGATCTGTTTAACCGCGCGCATTCGGTGAACCCAGGTGGCGACATCGCGGGCAAGGGGACATACAGTGGACACGTTGACATGGTTAATTCAGTCAGACGCGGGTTGCAGCGACTAGAGGCACAAGCTAAGGCAATGGGCTGTTTGTAGTCCCGGTAGTTAACATATGTATTCGAAAGGGGTTTTAATGGATGCGCCGATCCTCACAGAAAAGTTCGTTGAGAAAGTCGTCAGCTCTCTTGTTACAGACATGCCTTTTTTAAGTAACTCTATATATTGGGAGTTCCAGGACGATTATCAGTGTATTTTCATCCGTATCACCGTAGATAATCTTCCAAAAGATGAACTAAATCCTACTGTTACCCGCGTCGCGCAACTCTTGAATGACGCAATGCCGCAGCGAGTCGACGGGTATTCATGGGTCGTGGGTTTTAAAAGCGGCGATGAGATCATCGACAGTTGTTTTGGCGGTAGTTCATCTTTGCCAAGTTGGGGCGTATGAATTGAACCATCCTCCGATAGTGTCATCATTCCTATCGGAAGTGTCCGTCAACATGAGGGAATGCCATGTCGTGCTTGAAAATGTCACTCTTCTATGTGCCACCGAGTAGGAACCGTCATTTGTCTGGCGCAACTTGCCGTAGGTGGCGAGTCGCTTTAGACGTTCTGCTTTAGATATGTTCGGAGCGCAGTGATCGGGGCCAATCTCGGGGGGGGGGGCCTCCGTTGGCGCTGCGGCCGCCGGCAACGCAGTGGTCAGGCTCCACTGAACGTCTAACTTCGAAAAGGACGCGTACTGAGCAACGTCCAGGTACTCGTCCTTTTCGAAATTCAAACCGATGGCTGTCCCTGTGGCGTCAACAATGCTAGTCATGCTGCTGAGCGGGATCGAGGGGGGAAGAGAGTCGAGGTAGATGGCAAAGAAAAAGGATCAACGTTTTGTAGGGTAGTCTTGGGGACACCATCTCCGCCTCGCAGACGAGACTCTCCCGCCAAGCCTATTCGAATTTCTTGGATATGGTTTGACTGAGCGCAGGCAACACGCGACGGCGCGGTGGTCTTTTGTGTCGGCATTTTGCGTGGATCGAACCGGATTGCTGCGCGAGCGTGTGGGGCGTTTTCATCATTAATTTCGGAATTAAATGCATTTCGAAACAATTGGAGAGTATTGCTTCATGGAAATAGGCTACGATGGACTGCCTTTTTGGAGCTATCAAATGCGTTGTTCTATTTCCAATCGTTCCATTTCGCTCTTCGTGTTCCCCCGGCTCGTTCACTCTGGTGGCTTATCGCGTCGAGATGACATAACAATTGATTCTACTCATCCGCTAACGCTGAAGATTTTGTTCAGCAACGCCAGATTCCCGCTTCTTAAGTCGCTAGCGTTAGGTCTATTTATAGCCTTTTCCGCGATGGGAGCTGCGCAAGCGGGCACTCCTAGCTACATTGGTCCGTATGTATACCACGGGCAAGATTCCTGGGGCGGTACAACCCTCGTGCGTGGCCTGAGTTCGGAAGATGCGCTAATACCTGCACTGGTTGCGGAGTTTAAAGCAACGCATCCGTTGGCCTGCAACGTTCGAAACGATCCCCCTCACAATGAATGGACCGTTTCAATCTATGATCCTCGTCCGGTTGAGGATACCGAAGTCGGTGCCGTTCGAAGTTTCAAAATCTGGTACAAAAACTCGTGCACTGCCTCTACCGAAACGATGACAGCGCGTTCTTTAATACGAAGGCGCATAGTGTGTACCTCCACACAACGATACCTCGACGGTAAATGTGTTTCCGGGGCGCCATACACGCTTCGCGGGGGGAAGGGCGCAAATCTTGGGCCGTCGTGCCCAAGTTGCGGCCAGCCAATCAATCCCTCAACCGGCAACATGTGGCACGTCGAGCGGGACTATGTAGCAGCGACTTCGCCACTGAAAGTAAACCGCACGTACAACAGCTACAACTATATGCCTGCAGCTCTAACTCCATTTGGGGCTGGGTGGTCGCATCCGTATTCTGCACTTCTCAAGCATGGGGCGGCCTCCTTGGACTTCCGTGGGCAGTCTTGCTGGCGTCGTAGCGATACACTTGAAATCCTCTGCTCGTCGCCAATATCGCCGACCGTTGCGCTGCCGGAATCGGTAACGATCACGCGCGGAGATGGCAAGCATTTTGTATTCAACCGCAACGAAGAACAATGGGACGGTGCTGCCGATACCAATGACCGCGTCACTCCGGTGTTCAATACCGATCGCACCGAGGTACTGGAGTGGACCTACCGAAGCGCGAGTGCTGATTCGAGCGAGCGCTATGGTGCGAATGGATTGCTCCTGTCGATTACGTCGCGCGCCGGCGAGACACAACATTTAACGTACAGCACGGGTGCGTCAAACGACACCACTACCAGTCGCTATCCAATTGAATCACCAAGTTGCTCGAAGGTGCATGATGGACTAACGGTACCTGCAAACACGCTGCTGTGCGTGACGGATCACGCAGGACGACAACTGAACTTCAGCTACGACTCTTCAGGGCGGATTGTAAAAGTCTACGATCCCGCGAACCAGGCAATTCAGTATGAGTATGATGGTGTGAGCGGCGGCTGCACCGCGGCTGACTCGACTAGCCGTGCATGTAGCGCCAACAACCTCACCAAGGTGACTTACCCCGATGGGACGAGTCGCACCTACATCTACAACGAGCGCAATCAGATCAACGCGGGTGTGGTGTGCACCGACAAGCCCGCGTTGAGTGCGGAGCTTGGACATCTCCTGAAAGCCATGACCGGCCTGGTAGACGAGAATGGCAATCGGCATATCTCATGGACGTACGCTTGCGACGGGAGTGCGACGTCGTCGGAGCTGGCAGGCGGGGTCGAGAAGGTGACATTGTCGTACGCGCACTATTCGACAGGCTACACCGGTACAACTGTCAAGCATAGTGTAGGTGACCCAGCTAGTCCGCAAACAACAACACAGACGTTCAGAGCTGACCCCGTTCTCGGCGTCATGAAAAATACCAGCATCACCGGGACCTGTGCTGAATGCGGTTCCGTTAAATCACGGACCTACGACGCAAATGGCAACACGGCGAGCGCAACTGACTTCAATGGCGCCATTACCACGTATGTCTATGATCTGAGCCGCAACCTCGAGACATCCCGAACAGACGCGAGCGGCACAACGGCGGCGCGGACCATCACGACTGCCTGGCATCCGCAATATCGAATTCCAACGCAGGTGGCTGAGCCGAAGCGACTGACCACCTACACGCATGACAGCCAGGGTAACGTGCTCACGCGGACGGAGCAGGCCACGCAAGACCTCAGTGGAGCTACTGGCCTGTCCGCGATCGTCGTCGGCACACCGAGGATGTGGGCCTACACCTACAACAGCATCGGCAAGCTGACATCGATCCGGGGCCCGCGGACCGATGTAGTCGACATCACGACCAATGTCTATGACACCGCCGGCAACCTGAGCTCGATCACGAATCCTGCAGGGCATGTCACGACACTGCTCAACTATGACCCGCACGGCCGCGTGGGCCAGATCGTGTCGCCGGATGGCACGGTCACTAATCTCGCCTACACCGCGCGCGGCTGGCTTGCCACCCGGACCGTGACCGACGGCGCCATCACCGAGACAACGACTTTCGACTACGCGGGGTCTGGCCAGGTGAAGAAAATTACGCAGCCTGACGGTACGTGGACCAGCTACACCTACGACGGCGCGCAGCGCTTGACTCAGATTTCCGACCAGGCAGGAAACAGCGTGACCTATACGCTCGACTTAACCGGCAATCGCGTCAGTGAACAGGTTTCCGATGCCAGCGGCGCCTTGCGCCGTCAGATCGCGCGCGTGTTCGACACCAACAACCGCATGAAACAACAAACAGGGGCTGGACAATGAATACACGCAAACGCGCGTTACCCCTTCAAATTCCGAGTCTTCTGGGAAGACGCGCTAGAGCATTTTTTTCCCTGAATTGCTGCATCTCAGCATTCCGGGTCAGATTTTTAAAAATCAGCAATTCGTCGCGATCAATATTGCTTGACGGATCACTACTATTGCTCGCTCTCGCCAGCGTGCTTTTAAGCGCACCTGCGAAAGCAGACGAAAATGCTGCTCCCGCAACGAACGGGTTTTCGGTTGTGGGTGGCGACGAGGTTTTATTTCCAACCGGCTTGGATGCGTGTACGTTCTTAGGGGTTCGTTTTAATTTTGGGTCGCCAACGAATCCAAACCCAAAATTCACTCCTCCGTTCACGTGCTCATACACTAATGACAGCGTACCCGGTAAGCCTACCACGCCTGATACCGTAATTGAAGGCTGGATAAATCCAATAAGCGTCTGCCCCGGGGGAACAGTTGCGACTAATGATCGTTTAGGCTACTACAGTTTTATCGATTCCGAAAAAATTTGCAGGTGCAAAGCAAACGAAAAGTTCTTCGCCGATGCAGCTACGGTTAAAAAATGCAAGAGTGGATCTTACACGAGTCTATACGCTGGAAAAGGGGCAAATCTCGGTCCTTCTTGTCCAAGCTGCGGTCAACCGATCAATCCTTCAACCGGAAACATGTGGCACGTCGAACGCGACTACGAAATGGCGAACTCGCCACTGGCCATTGAGAGGACGTACAACAGCTACGTGTACACGGTCTCACTGGCGCCGCTACGTCCTTTTGCAGCCGGGTGGTCGCATCGATATTCAGCATTCCTCAAACAAGGACCTGCCTCTCCGAACTTCCATGGACAGAGTTGCTGGCGGCGCGACGATACCGCTGAAATTCTCTGTTCGACGCCGGTCTACCCGACTACGTTGCTACCGGAATCGGTAACGATAACCCGTGGCGATGGGAAGAACTACGTTTTCAATCGGATCGGAGAGCAATGGCTTGGCGCAGCCGATACCAACGACCGGATTACCCCACTTTTCAACGCAGATCGCTCGGCTGTTCGTGAATGGGCATATCTAAGCGCCAGTACCGATACGACCGAACGCTTCGGTGAGAACGGACTTCTGCTTTCGATTAAGGCACGGACTGGCGCGGCGCAGCAGTTGACATACAGTACCGGCGCGTCAAACGACACTAATATGAGTCGGTATCCGGTTGATTCTCCTCCATGTACAAGGCCACATGCCGGACTGACGATACCTGCAAACATGCTCATGTGTGTAACCGATCACGCCGGCAATCAACTAAATTTTAGTTACGACGCGCTTGGGCGCATAACCCAAATCCATGACCCTGCCGATCAGGTAATCCAGTATGAGTATGACGGTATTGGCGGCGAATGCCTTTCCTCTTCCCCTGCAAGTCCCGCGTGTACCGCTAATAATTTGACCAAAGTCACGTATCAAGATGGTTCGAGACGCACTTACGTCTACAACGAGTTAAATCAAGTTAACGCTGGGATCGCATGCGCAAACAAACCACCAATTGGATCTAATTTAGCCCACTTGGCGAACTCGCTGACAGGTTTAATCGACGAAAATGGCACGAGGTACATCTCGTGGACATACCATTGCGATGGAAGGGCTTTGTCGTCAGAGCTTGCAGGCGGAATCGAGAAAGTAAGGCTTTCGTATGCAGACATCATTGGCAGCGACTGGAGTGCGGCTGTAACACATACCGTCGGTGATCCAGCCAACCCGCAAACAACAGTGCGGACTTACCGTGCTATCACTATTCTGGGCGTCCAAAAAAATAGCTCGATTAGCGGCACCTGCGTCGAATGTGGGTCAATCAACACACGGGCCTATGACGTGAACGGGAATATGGCGCGAACTTCGGACTTTAATGGCGGGATTACGACGTATGTCTATGATTTGAGCCGCAACCTCGAAACTTCGCGAACCGAGGCGAGTGGGACNNTGCCTGGCATCCGCAATATCGAATTCCAACGCAGGTGGCTGAGCCGAAGCGACTGACCACCTATACGCACGACAGCAATGGCAATGTGCTCACACGAACCGAGCAGGCCACGCAAGACCTCAATGGTGCTACTGGCCTGTCAGCGATCGTCGTTGGAACACCAAGGACCTGGACGTACACCTACAACAGCATCGGCAAGCTGACATCGATCCGGGGGCCGCGGACCGATGTGGTCGACGTCACGAGCTACGTCTATGACGCCGCCGGTAACCTGAGCTCGATAACCAATCCAGCAGGGCATGTCACGACACTGCTCAACTATGATCCGCACGGCCGCGTGGGTCAGGTCGTGTCGCCGGATGGCACCGTAACCACTCTCGGCTACACCCCGCGCGGCTGGCTTGCAACCCGGACCGTGACCGATGGCGCCATCACCGAGACCACGACCTTCGACTACACAGGATCTGGTCAAGTGAAGAAAATCACGCAGCCGGACGGTACGTGGACCAGCTACACCTACGACGGCGCACAACGCCTGACGCAGATTGCAGACCAGGCAGGAAACAGCGTGACCTACACGCTCGATTTAACGGGCAACCGGGTCCGTGAACAGGTCTCCGATGCCAGCGGCGCTTTGCGCCGCCAGATCGCGCGCGTGTTCGACACCAACAACCGCATGAAACAACAAACAGGGGCTGGACAATGAACACAAGCAAACGCGCGTTACTCAACGCATTGATCGTTTCGCTGGCTTATGGACCGGTGCTTGGCAGCGTTACCGGAACGGTGGCGGCAGCCCAAACAGTGCAGAACTCCACGGTGAACTTTACCTATGACACGCTTGGGAATCTGATCAGCACCACTGATCCCATAGGCGGTGTAACGACCCAGGCGTACGACAAGCTGGCCCGTGTTACCCAGCAGACTTTACCCGCGGTCGTGGCCGGACAGAGCCGACCAATTGTCAAGTTCGGATACGACGGGCAGGACCAGATCACAAGCGTTACCGACCCGCGCAACCTGGTCACGGCTACACGGTCGGCGGATTGGGGGATCGCGAAGCACAAGCCAGTCCCGATACAGGCACGAGCAGTATGACGTACGATGCGTCCGGCAATATGCTGACGAGTACCGATGCCCGAGGCAAGACAACGACTTACAGCTATGACGTGCTCAACCGCATTGTTAGCATTGCCTACGCTAGCGGGCCCGGTAGCACCTTTGAGTATGACGGTGGCACTAGTGGCGCTCCTACCGACATCGGGCAGTTGACGAAGATGACCGATGAGTCGGGCGAGACCACATTTAGTTATGGTGGCATGGGGCGTTTGGTCGCCAAAGTCCAAACGACGAACGTTAACGGTGCCGCAGTCACATTGACCACGCGTTACGCGTACGGTACAGAAGGCGGCGCTTTAGGTAAGGTCACTAGCGTGACCTACCCGAGCGGTAACCGAATCAATTACTTATACGGCGAGAATGGTCGCGTCACATCCGTTAGCGTCAATCGAAGTGACCAGGCAGGTGGAACCAACACGGGCTCGCCGACGGTCTTGCTCAGTGAGATTGAATACACTCCCTTTGGAGCCGTCCAGTCCTGGAAATGGGGTAATCATAGTTTGGAACAACCGAATGTGTATGAGCGAACGTACGACTTAGATGGCCGAATTACGAGCTACCCGCTCGGCAATCCAGCAGCCACGGGAACAATTCGTACGCTAACTTATGATGCCGGCGGTCGCATCACCAACATGGCACATTCGGGTCCGGCCAGTTCGCTTGACCAGACCCTTACCTATGACGGCCGTGGCCGTATCACGGGCTTTATATCGGCGACCGCGAGCCACGCCTATGTTTACGATGTGAACAGCAACCGTACTAAGCTCACGTCAGGGGTGACGACCTATTCGAACACGATCAGTACAACGAGCAATCGGATGGCAACGATTGGGGGACCATTGTCCCCAAGGACGAACCTGTTCGACACGGCAGGGAATGTCGTTAGCGACGGAAGCATAAGCTACTCGTATTCGGATCGAGGGCGGCTCAGCCGGGTCGTAAACGGGGGCGTTGGAACTGACTACCTATACAACGCGCGAGGAGAGCGTGTTTCAAAGGCGGGTGAAAACGTGCCTGGCGGAGTCAAACAATTCGCGTACTCCGAACTGGGGGAGGTCTTGGGTGAATATAGTGGAGCAGGGACAGTCGAGCAAGAAACTGTGTACCTCGACGGCGTGCCCATTGCCGTCCTCTCGCCTTCAAGTATCGATCCACTTTATGTCTATAGCGATCATCTCGGCACTCCAAGGATAGTTACTCGCACAACTGGCTCCGTTGTGTGGGACTGGTCTGCGTCCGATCCATTCGGCGCCACTGCCCCCCTTGAAAACTCAGACGGGGGTACGTCCTTTGTCTATAACTTACGATTCCCCGGACAGCTGTTTGACGCCGAAAAGCCGAGTTACTATAACTACTTCAGGGATTATGATCCATCCACTGGACGATACGTTCAATCGGATCCGATTGGGTTGGCTGGCGGGATCAATACCTATGGATACGTCGACGGCAACCCTATAAGCTACGTTGACCCGACTGGTGAGATTAGCGCGATTGGGGCAGCGATGGCGGTCGCTGGTATCGCTTGGGCCGGGTACAAGTTCTATAAGGACATCGTCGTCCCAATGCAAGAAGCGGTAGAAGCTGGTGAAAGGGCTGCCGCAGCGAGAGAAGCCTATTACGCGTGTATTAAGCGCAGAGCCGGCGGAGAGAACTGCTCGTGCGAGAAAGAAAAAGCAGCTCACGAAGCCGCGTATCGTGAAAAATTGGGAAAAGGCGGAGTTCTTACAGGTAATGCTGGGAAGACCCTGTACAGCAACGAATACTTTAAAAGGGTCACAGGTGGAAAATAAGCGAGTCCTATGGGGTGTGGTAGCGTTCGCGTTGATCTGCGCAACTTTAATGTCCTTCCTGCCGCCAGACACTTGGCGATTTGGATGGCGCATCATCAACGGCGATCGAATTAGCTGGAACGCGAATTCATTGGTCGTGAACGATCGGGATTCTGTCTGGGTTATCACTAAATCCGGTCAGCTACAGCTGAATCTTAAATCGGACGTGAGGGCCGACATATATCTTGAATATATGGACGGTCCTTCCAGAATGATGCAACTACTTGTGGACGATAGCTGTGCAATGGACGCTTGCGAAACAGCCACCAAGTTTAAAAGGCAAATGGGCGTTCACCAAGCGGAGTGCGTTCGGATAACGTACGCCCCAAGTTCAGGACGCGATTACATGTCTATCATATGTGCTGTCGAGAACGCTTCGATATTGGCCCAGTACATCGGCCCCCCTGGATTAGCGGAAGTCGCACGGCGAGAATTGGAGTCGCTGACTTCCCAGATAACGGTGATTCGCGCGCCAAGCCGTACTCGGAAAGGCTTACCCAACTGAGCGTTCCGCCTTCTGGCGACATCGAGCCATGCAACGATGCCATCGTTCATGTCAGTGATGGTTGTGCCACACGGTCGCGTCCAGGTCGTGCCAGGTTGAGCCATCTCGCAATTGGGGCTTTCACCACCCATCTTTATGATCATCAGAATTTTCTCCCTCCTGCTACTTAGCTGGTTCTGTACCGACGCTTTCGCACAATATCCGTCGGCTCCGCCCGTTACCCCAGTAAAATACAATTTCTATGCGCAGGTTGGGTACTACATAAAAACCTATGACGTACCTTCAAGAATTGATTTGTGTAATGCATGGATGACGGAGTTGAATCCGAGTCCACCGTCGAAACCAATATGGACAAATCCGCGACTTCCCCCGGAATCGACTTGGGCGAGTGGGGGAAATCCCGTCCACGTTTCGTGTTGGTTTACGTCGAGCGATGAAGATCCTGACGTTAAATCGCCCGGTCAGGCATATTGCGGGCCGGAACACGGAGTCCGATCGCCAGAAGGCTTCGTTGTCAACTCCCAACTCGGGCTATGTGTCTGCCCTATAGGAAAAGAGTATTTCGATGATGTTAAAAGATGTGTGGAGACGACAAAGCTGAGCGTAAGCAGTATGCCGCCCGCAAAACCGTCAAACATGGGCCCGCCGGAGCCACCGGACTGCGATTGTGATACCCCGCCGCAGCCGTCGGTTGGCGAGCCTATTAATCCGGGTACAGGCAATATGTGGCATGTGGAAAATGACTGGTCAGCGCTCAAAGC
>CXWL01001718.1_pt1 | contig 19519 bp, 10 predicted proteins | sample 590931 | NCBI WGS metagenome assembly CXWL01 (sample SAMEA3498368, study PRJEB10139) | groundwater metagenome | biome: water well; material: biofilm material | place: Germany | collected 2015-04-27 | reverse complement strand
ACAAGTTCGCCAGTGTGCCCGCTCCGAAACTGAAATCGACGACCCTATTCAGGCCCAAGCCCTAGGGTAATGCGCAGAGCATCCTCAACCGCCGACAACTCATCCTGACTGATCGTGTCGACCCTTGACCCTAGCCGAGACTTGTCCAACGATCGGATCTGATCGCCCAATGCCCGCGACGGTTTCCCCTTCACTGTGATCAAGGCTTCGCCAGGATAGAGAGAATCGACGTTGCTGGTGAGGGGTAGCACCACGACCCGTGAACCGTAGGCGTTACATGAGTTATTCGAGACAATCACGGCCGGTCTGGTTTTCTTAATCTCCGAGCCAAGCGTTGGATCCAGCACCACCCAATACACGTCCCCTCGNNGAACCTTCCTCCAACGTTCCTTCCTAGCCGCTTGGTACGCCGTGTCCAGCATGCTGGCATCAGGATGGAGTTGGGCTCGAACGGCCAAAGAAATAAAGGCACTCAGTTTTTTCGCAGGCACTTCCTTCTTGAGCCTCGCATACACATCATTGTCCATCGTGATGTTTAACCTCACCGACATAGAACACCTCCATGGGCTACAATACAATGCTGTATTGTATACAGGATACAGCCTCTGAGCAAGAGAAGCCCTGCCCTTTCGCCGAACTCGCAGAGTGGAGATGATTGACAAGATTCCCGCCGCCCACGACGGCTGCGATAATCCGCTGGGACCGATTGCGATGAAGGTGACGGTGAAGGAGTAAAGAGCTGATGGCTAATAGCCTATGGTTGATGGCTTCTATCACGAAATCAAAAGGACCGATACTCCGCCATGTGCTTTCCCTGCTAGAGTGATCTGATCACCTGGAGGACCTGATTCATGCTCGCCAAATATATCCATGACGCGAACGCCGACTACCGCCGCATTCGGCAACGGATTCCTTTGGGCCGGTTGCATACCAAGGCGGAATACGACCGAGCCGTGGCCGTTCTCGATGACATCGTGGACGAAATCGGCCAACAGGACACTCATCCCTTCGCCGACTTGGCTGAGACCATAGCCCTCTCCATTGAGGCCTATGAGGACACCCATGTCGCCATGCCCAACGCCTCCGGGCCTGAGATTCTGCGCAGCCTGATGGAGGATCATGACCTCGCGCAATCCGACCTGCCCGAGATCGGCAGCCAGGGCGTGCTGTCGGAAATCTTGTCGGGCAAACGCGACCTGAACGTCCGCCAAATTACCCAGCTCGCTGCACGGTTTGGAGTCTCACCCGCAGTATTTATGCCGACCCCTGCGAGAACACCAAGACTCCGCTCGACCAAAATGAGAAAGACCCCTGTGAGATAGATCAACACCTTCTTCAACGCGCGCCGTTCAGAGGTCTATCTGGTTTGTCTTGTCTGTTTCGTCTCTCTTGTTCACCGCACGATAGAGCAACCTCGTGGCCCCTCACGCCTCACCTCTGACCCTTCACAAACGACGCTTTACATTCCACAGCAGCGGCTCGCACGCCAGCATATTCCGTTTGACCCATTCCGGGCATCCAGGGTACTCTAGGCCTGTCGATTCCCGGAGAAATCAAGATGCCCAAAGTGCTGCACCCCCATGTCACCAGCGACGCCGCGATTTGCGGCGGACGTCCACACATTACCGGCACCCGTTTCTCCATCCATCGCGTGGTCGAATACGTCCTTCGTCAAGGCGTGACGCCGGAGGAACTGCGGGCGGCATTCCCCCATCTCACGCTGGGAGCCATCTACGACGCGCTCGCCTACTACTACGACAATCGGGACGAGGTCGACGCCGAATCGATCGCCGACGCCGCGCTGGACGCCGAGCGTGGGTGAGATGCAGCGTCCCGCTCGCCACACACCCGTCCTGTCCGTCACATGAAGCTGTACTTCGACGAGCATGTACACCCCCTCGTAGCCGTCATGCTGAGCGAACGGGGAATCGATTGCCGTACCACCCAAGAAGCGGGCAATCTTGGAATGGACGACGAAGACCAATTGCGCTATGCAACTGCACAAGGTCGCGTCCTCGTCACCTTCGACCGCAGGGACTTCCTCATGCTCGCGCGCCAGTGGGCCTCCACGAACCAGAGTCATGCCGGTCTGATTCTGTCCACACAATGCCCCATCCCGGAATTGCTTCGTAATCTCCTACGCTGCCACACCCGTCATCAGCACGACAACCTCACCGACCACATCCTCTGGCTGCAGAACTACAAAGAGCCGCCCATCCTGTGACGGAGTTCCTGCCGTCGCGATTCGTCGCTCGTCGTTCGTATCTCGACCTCAGGAGTCTATCCGGCTCGTCTTGTCTGTTTCGTCTCTCTTCTTCACCGCACGATAGACCAACCTCGTGGCCCCTTACGCCTCACCTCTGACCCGTCACGCTCCCACTTGGGCAACGCCTACTTCACCGCGTGCGGTTTGGGAGCGCCAACGGGTGAAGACTCTTGAGGAGTAGCCGCCTGTGTGGGCTCAGGTCGTGGCGCCGTCAAGTTGATCGAGCCATAGCGCGCTTCGTATTGCTGCATGACGGCCGGCAGGAGCATGGCGAGCCGTTTGGCCGCGAAGGGGCTGAGAATGATGCGNNGCATAGGCATTCTTGATGGTGCTTGCGTCCCATCGGATCGTGGTGGGTTTCATGTCCGCCTGCTTCTGCTGGCTCCCGTTTTCCTTTTGATCCGACATCGTGATCCTCCTTTGGTGAAAAACATTACGCTGTCACAGTGATGCTAAACTGCACATCGGTAAATCGGCTCGGCACCCCGTTGTCGTAAGCCCGCACCGTGAACACATGGTCCCCGACGTCATCGTTCGTCGGCGTCCAAGAGAAGAAACTGTTGAGCCAGACGACACCCGTCGGCACGTTCCCCATTAGCCGGAAATTCACGAGCTGCGCTGGACTGTCGAAATCGTTCGCCGAGAAATTGAACGAGATCTCCTGGCCCGCTTGCACTTGATAATTTCCAACCGGCACGGTGATGAATTCCGGCGAGAAAGCGTTCTCCGGCAACACCGCCCGCCAGACTTCAATATCGCCTTGGGGATTGAAGGCTTCACCGACGATCGTCCGGCCGTCAGCCGAGATCCCCTCGGCGCTCAAAATGAACCAGCTGTCCGTCCCCGGTACACCCAACTCGAAGAACACCTGATTCAGACTTCGCACACCGTTATTAGCGTCCCAGACAAACGGATTGCCCTGGTTGCCGCCGACGATCACCGACCCATCGGCCGACACCCCAAAGGCTCCCTCCAAAGCGCCGTCGCCAAGCCGCTGCATGCCCTCAGTCGCCGTCCAGCGGAAGGAATCCCGTCCGAAATCCGACTCGCTGACGCCCACGATCACCGTGCCGTCCGCTGACACAGCCAATGCGCTGCTCATAACGTTTCCGCCAGGCAGATCGCCAAGCGCTTCAACCGTGAACCCACCCAAGCCGTCAGCGACCCAACGCACCGCCTGAGCTTGTTGATCATCTAGCCCCTGGTAGGGGATACCCAGCCCGGTGTAGCTCACTCCCACGATCACGTTGCCATCGTTGGAGACGGCGAAGGCTTCGCTATTGTCGTATCCGGATAGATTGTCCAACCGGATGGCACCCGTCGCCGCCGTCCAGCGGAACGCACTGGCAGGCGGGAACGGGAAGATGTACCCACCCCCGACGACGATCGATCCATCAGATGACACAGCATTGGCAGAGGTAAAGTTGCTACCCTCCCCAGCAATAATTTTGAATCCGTCAATCTGGCTCCAGCGGAAGGCAGTCCCCTCGGCACTCTTTCCGACCAGCACCGACCCGTCAAAGGATAGGGCTCGGACCTCACCCAAAGGCAATCCGGTGACGGAAGAAAGAACCTCCATTCCACCGGAAACGGTCACAGTAACGGTCTGCTCACCGAAGAGCGCCGGCGTACCGGTATCCGTAACAAGCACCTTGAGCGTGTAACTGCCCGCTCCTCCCGCCGGGGTCCAGCGATACGGTTCGAACCCATTGGTCGATACGCTCTGGCCCACGACCACCGCTCCATTGCCTGACACCATGTCCAGACGGCTCTCAAAGGTTCCACCCGGCAGATCGCCAAGCCCCTGGAAAGAAGCCGCAGACGTACCCCCGCCCGACCCATTTCCCGCAGTCGGCGTCCAGAACAGATCCCACACATTGGTCGTTCCTCTTCGAACCAACTCCGCGCCCAACGCAATCGATGCCGGGTCAAGATCGGCACTCAACTGGTTGGCTGGAATATCCGGATCCGAGGCCGTGACAACGGCCTGCCACGGCATCCCCTCGTCAGCCGTCGGCTGCAGCGGCACAATTGTTACCACCGGCTCCCGGTTCACTTCATTGACATGCACCGAGACAAACTGGCTGTCCATGAACTCCCCATTAACCGCTCCGATCGCGTTGTCCCGTACCCTCACTTCCAGCGCATAGTCGTCCTGCCCTTGCTCTTCACCCGGGCTCAAGACGAGTTCCCAGGCATGTGGCGTGAGGGGATCAGTCTCTGCTTCAATCCGAGCCCATGTTGGAGTTGCAACCAATTCGACGTCCAACTGGTTTGTTGGCTCATCCGCGTCCGTCACGAATACCGGGACCCGGAGCACTGTCTGCTCATTCATTGTCTGATCAGGAATGAACGCCAACACAGGCTGCTCATTCACTTCGTTGACAGTGATCGAGACCGTTTCACTCGCACTCTTGGATGGCGTGCCGTCGTCCCTAACAGTGAAGACTGCCGTGAACGTCTCTCCGGTCCCTCCCTGAACCTCTGTGGGTCGCCAGCTAAACGTACGTGTTGTGGGATCGAAGTTTGCTCCAGCTGGTAACGGCCCACCACCTAGCCCAGTTGCCTCATACGTCAGTGTGTTGAGCACCGGTCGGTCCGGGTCTGAAGCACTGAGTACGATGGTGAGAAGTTCTCCTTCATTCCATATCCGGTTCCTGATCGATTCCAGCACCGGCGGCCGGTTCACTTCATTGACATGCACTGTCACCGATTGGCTGGCCGTCTTGGTGTCGCCCGGTACCTGATCACTCACTGTGACTGTGAAGGTGTAATCGCCTGGTCCCTGCGCCTCGTCCGGTGTCCAGTTCAGATCCCAAACGTTGATGTTCCCTCTCTGTATTAACTGCGCTCCCAACGCGATGGCCACCGCATCGAGATCGACTCGCAGCTGGTTTGCTGGCAGATCCGGATCCGAGGCGGTCACGACGGCCTGCCATGGCGTCAGCGACTCTTCGTCCACTTCCGGCTGCGCGTCAATCGAGACAATCACCGGTGCCTGGTTTACTTCCCTCACTGTGACCGTGACCGTCTGGACTGATACGGGGTCCGGAGTCCCTGGCGCCCCATCGCGCACCACAACGTTAAAGTTGTACACACCCGGCGGCGGCCATAACCCCGCTGCCTCATCCGGAGCCAACCGGAGTTGCCCCGCTACAATCGTTGCCCAGTCCGGCGCCCCGACCAGCTCGAACGTCAACGAGTTGGCCGGCACATCCGGGTCCGTCGCCGTCAGTGGCACAATGAGCTCTGTCTCTTCGTCCATTGTCTGTGGCGCAATCGCACTCAGCACCGGCGGTCGATTGACTTCGTTCACTGTGACCGTGATCGTCTCGCGGTCGGTCTCTGTCCCACTGGTCACGACCACATCGAACGTATAGGAGTTCCCCCCCTGCAATTCTGTTGGCGCCCATTCGAACAAGCCGGTCGTAGAATTGATCGTGGCCCCTACCGGCTCATTTTCGAGACTGAACGTGAGGTTATTTGGCTGGCCGTTTCCCGTGACCGTCACCGTGATGGTCTCGAAGTCGTTTTCGTTCGTTGTTCCGGTCCCGTCCTTGACCACCACATCGAAGACGTAGGTGTTACCGACATGCGACTCGTCGAGATTCCAGACAAATTCTCCCGTGGTCCCATTAATGGTCGCCGTCGCCGGCACACCAGGAATCGCTCCTGACGGGACGACGCTCGGCGCTGCGAGACTGAATGTCCGATTATTGGCCGGCAGATCGTCATCTGTCGCCGTCGCCGTGAATGTCAGCGGCGGCACCCCCGGACCTTGATTTGTCGCCGTCACTGTAAACGACAGTGGCGGTAATCCCGGAGTCGCTTCCGCCACCGTCTTATTTCCGATCAGCGCCAGCTCCAGCTGACGAGTCCCTTCCACCACCGTCTTATTTCCGATCTCGTTCAGTATTGGCGGCTGATTCACTTCGTTGACGGTCACAGTCACCGTCTGGCTAACCGACGGGCTCCCCGGCACGTTATCGCTTACCTGCACATCGAAGGAGTAGATGCCCGGGAGCGGCCACAACCCCTGCGCTTCATTTGGCGTCCAACGGAGATTCCACGTGTTGGTGGTCGTTCCCGGCGTGATCGTGACACCGAGCGCAACCGCTGTCGAATCCAAACTTGCCGAGAGTGTGTTCGCCGGAAGGTCCAGGTCCGACGCGGTCACGACGGCCTGCCATTCCGTCTGCTCATCCACCTCAGGCGGCCCGTCAATCGAGACAATCACCGGCGGCCGGTTCACTTCGTTGACTGTGAGCGAAACAGGCTGCGCGGTCACCCCGCCCTGACCATCACTCACTGTGAAGATGACGTCATAGACCCCTGGCCCTTGCACCTCCGTCGGCGCCCAGTCGAAGGAATATCTACTTGAATTGATAGGAGTAAACGTCGCGCCCGCTGGGAGCCCAGTGACACTGAGCGTCAATGCATTCTGAGGGAAGTCGGGATCGAAGCCTCGGACCTCGAAGTGTAGGAATCCCTCTTCAGCCACTGTCGTCGGTCCGTTGACGAAGATTAAAGGGTCTATATTAACTTCGTTGACTGTAATCGTCACAATTTCGGAGACGGGAGGGTTGACACCGTCAAAAACGTCGAACTGAACCTGATGCTGCCCAGGGCCTTCTACCTCACCCGGCGTCCATATGAAATCATAGGTGTTCACACCGCTTGGAACGAACTGAGCACCGAATAGGTTTCCAGATCTAGGAAAGAAATTAATTGTAAGATTGTCAGACTGGTTGGGGTCTGTCGCTGTCACAGTAATCCGCAACTCGCTTCCTTCATTCACCGACTGTGGTCCAATCGGGGCCAGCACCGGCGGCTGATTGGTACTGCGGCCTGGCACACCCGGATCAACGATGACTCCGTTGGCTGCCAGATCCGCATCGCCTCTGGCGCCGTCGATGAAAGAGAGCGTGACGGTATCGCCACTGATCGTCGCGCCGGTGCCACCGTTCAGATTGAAGTCATACCAATGTGCTTGATCCAGCGGAGAGAGACCCGGCTCAGGACCGTACTTGTAGAAGCTGTTCACGAGGCTGCCGTTGGGCAACAACATCGTCACTTGTGCGGAGCCGCCGGGCGTGACGCCATGCACTTCAAATCCGAACTGGCCGAAGGGGAACTCCACGTTTACCGGGGCACCGGGCGCCACGGGTCCAGCCTGCACGTTCACCAACTGCGTGCCGACTGTGGAGACGAGCGTGACATATTGGCTATCGATCGCATTCTGTAGCGAAGCCACGTTGGCCTGTTGACTGTCGGCCATCCCATCCTGGTTCGCATCGCCGCCGTTCGATCCGCCGGCTTCTTCCGTATCCGGCACGCCGTCGAGATCCGCATCGGCACGCACGGTGACCGTCACTGACTGCTCGGCAAAGAGCGGGTTGATGCCATTGTCCGTCACCCGCACGGTTACGGTTTGCGCTCCCACTTGCGCCGCGTTCGGCGTCCAACTGAAGGCACCGGTTGTCGGATTGATCGAGGCACCGAGCGGCACAGTCCCTTGCAGGCTGAAGGTCAGTTGTTGCGCCGGCACATCCGCATCCGTGGCAGTCGCGGTAAACGTCAGTTGTTGGCCTGCGTTCACGGCTTGGTTGCCGATGGACGCGAGAACAGGGGCTTGATTGCCTGTTGCCACTGTGACGAGGAATGCTTGTTCCGCAAACAACGACGGCGCGTCATTGTCCGTCACACGCACCGTAATCTGATGCGTCCCCACCTGCCCTTCGGCGGAAGTCCAGGTGAACACACCGGTCGTGGGGTTAATGATCGGCGTATTGAGCGTGCCGAAGCCAGGCGGCAGCAGCGAGAGGTCAAGACTGTACGTCAAACTGTTGGCTGGGATATCCGGATCGGTCCCCACCGCAGTGAAGGTGAGGAGCTGCCCCGCGGTGGCGGTTTGATTCGGAATGGCCTGCAGCGTCGGCGCTTGATTCACTTCGCCGACTGTCACCGTAATGGTCTCTCGTGCGCTCAAGGCCGGAGTCCCGTTGTCCGTGACGACCACGTCGAACGTGTAGCTCCCAGGACCTTGGGCCTCTGCCGGCGTCCAGGTGAGTTGCCCCGTGCCGCCAGCGATGACAGCCCCAGCCGGGACAAGCCCGCTTACCCCATTCTCCAGCGAAAAGGAGAAGGTTGTGAGGCTTGGACCGTCAGCGTCCGTCACGGTGACGTTCACGACCAGTTGCTGCCCTTCATTCACGCTCTGATTGCCAATAGGATTGAGGATCGGCGCCTGATTGACTTCGCCGACCGTCACCGTAATGGTCTCACTGTCGCTAAGCACCCCATCACTCACCACGACATCGAAGGCGTAGCTCCCCGGACCCTGGGCTTCCGTTGGCGTCCAGGTGAACGCCCCGCCTGCTGTGATGCTCGCGCCGGCCGGCACTTGCCCTGTTGCGCCATTCGCCAAGCTGAATGTCAACGTCTGCCCGACATTCGTGTCCGTCGCCGTGGCGGTGAATCTCAGGGTTGCCCCTTCGTTTACGCTCTGATTGCCGATCGTATTCAGTACGGGCGGCTGATTCACCGCATCGTCGTTCGTGATCGTGCCGAGGCCTTGGCTATCCACAAGCGTCGCGTTGGTGGCATTGCTCAGCAGCACCCGGAGCTGCTCCGTACCCTCTTGCAGATCGTCCTGCCGCACTTGTACCGTCACCGTCTTGGTGGTCTCCCCCGGCCCAAACGTCACCGTCGTCAGCGGCACCGCCTGGTAGTCCCCCGACCCCGCCGTCGCCGTGAAGTCCGCCGTCGCCACTTGCACCGTCACAATATCCGTCGTGGGGATCGACAAGGTGACTGTAAAGTTGTAGGCGGTGAATCCGGTCAGGCTCGTCCCTTCAGTTTGTGTGATATCGTTGATCGATATCGCCGGAATGTTCTCGACTACATTCGTCACGGTGACCTGCAATACCTGAGTCGCGATCCCACCGACTCCGTCACTCACCTGTACCGTCACCTCGTAGACGTTATCGAGGTTCGCATCCGTCGGCGACTCGAAGTTCGGCGCGGTCTGGAAGCTTAGCGCTCCCCCGCTCGTGACGGCGAAGGCTGCGGCATCCGCTCCACCCGCCAGACTATAGATAAGGGGTTGACCGGGAACATCGGCATCCGAGGCCGTGACGGTCATGACCTGCGTCTGATTTTCCTGCACGCTCACCGTTGGGGAACTGGTGAACGTCGGCGTTTGATTGCCTTCATTGACTGTGACCGTGATGGTCTCGCTATCGCTCAACGCCAGCGTCCCGTTGTCGGTCACGACCACATCGAATGTAAACGTGCCGGGGCCCTGTGCCTCGGTCGGCGTCCAGGTAAAGACACCGCTCGCTGGATCGATACTCGCGCCGACCGGGACTTGACCCGTTGCGCCATTGGCCAAACTAAACGTGAGTGGTTGCGCCGGAAGATCCGCATCCGTCGCCCCAGCCGTGAATGTGAGCGGCTGCCCTTCGTTGACGATCTGATTGCCGATGAGATTCAAGACCGGCGCAAGGTTCGCTTCATTCACCGTGACTGTGATGGTCTCACTGTCACTCAGCGTTCCGTCGCTCACCACGACATCGAAGATATAGCTGCCCGGCCCTTGCACTTCCGTCGGCGTCCAGGTAAAGAGCCCACCTGCTGTGATGCTCGCTCCACCCGGCACTTGGCCCGTCGCGCCGTTCTCCAGCGAGAACGTCAATTGCTGCACTGGTACATCTGTATCCGTCGCCGTCGCCGTGAAGCTTAAGAGCTGCCCTTCGCTCACCGTCTGGTTGCCGACGAGGGTTAACACCGGGGCTTGGTTCACTTCATTGACGGTGATCGTGATCGTCTCGCTGGTCGTCACCACCCCATCGGTGACGGAGAACGTCACATCGTAGGTGTTCGGCCCTTGCGTATCGCTGGGAGTCCAGACAAATTCGCGGGTCGCGGTGTTGAACGTCGCGCCAGTGGGCAGACCCGATGCGCCAAAGACCAAGGCCTGACCCGGCAAATCAGGATCAGAGGCCAAAAGTGTGAACCGGAGTTCGGTCCCCTCGTTCACCATCTGATTGCCGATCGGATTGAGCGTCGGCGTTTGATTGACTTCAGTGACCGTCACCGTAATCGTCTCGCTGTCGGAGAGCAGCCCGTCGCTTACCACCACATCAAAGGCGAAGCTCCCCAGCCCCTGCGCCTCACTCGGCGTCCAGGTAAAGACGCCCGTCGTGGCATCAATCGCCGCGCCGCTCGGCACCGTCCCCGCGAGGCTGTACGTCAACGTATTGGCCGGCAGATCCGCATCCGCCACCGTCGCCGTGAACGTGAGCAGTTGGCCTTCGTTCACGCTCTGGTTGCCGATCGTGTTCAACCCCGGCGCGAGGTTCACTTCCTTGACGGTGACGGCGATGGTTTCGCTGCCAGTCAAGGCCGGTGTCCCGTTGTCGGTCACGACGACATCAAAGACAAAGATCCCAGGGCCTTGCCCCTCTGTGGGAGTCCACGCAAACACCCCGGTAGTCGGATCGATACTCGCGCCCGCTGGGGCATTCGTGAGGCTGAAGGCGAGACTGTTCGTTGGGAGATCGGCATCGCTGGCACTCGCCGTGAACGTGAGCGTCGCGCCTTCGTTCACGGTATGGCTGCCAATGGTACTCAATACCGGCGCCACGTTCACTTCATTGACCGTCACTTGAATGGTCTCGGAGTCCGTAGCCGTCCCGTCGCTGACCACCACATCGAAGGTACTGTTTGGCCCCTGCCCTTCGACAGGCGTCCAAGTAAAGACGCCGGTGGTCGCATGAATCGCCGCGCCAGCCTGGGCGTTCACTAGGCTGAACGTCAGATTGTTCACAGGCAGATCACTATCTATGGCACTAGCGGTGAAGGTCAGCGTCTGCAGCTCGTCGACTGTTTGATTGCCGATCGCCGTCAGCACCGGCGCGAGGTTCACCTCGTTGACCGTCACCGTGATGGTCTCACTGTCCGTCAACGCGCCGTCACTGACCACCACATCAAAGAGATACACCCCAAGGCCCTGAGCCTCGGTAGGCGTCCACGCAAAAACACCCGTCGTGGCATTGATGGTGGCACCCGCCGGCGCATTCACCAGGCTGAACGTGAGCGCTTGCGCCGGCAGATCCGCATCCGTCGCCGTCGTGGTGAACGTGAGCTGGGTTTCTTCGGCAATCGTCTGGTTGCCAATGAGGTTGAGAACGGGCGCGCTGTTGCCGGCCGCCACCCGTGTGATCGTGCGTGTCTCGCTTCGCTGATTACCGGCGGCATCGGTGACACGGACGGTGAAGCTGTTGGCTCCGAGGGCGAGTGCGACGGTGCTGAAGCTGAAATTGCCGCTCGCGTCGGCGGTGGTTTGCACACCGAGACCCACCAGTTCAACCAGCGCATTGGCTTCCGTCTGGCCGACCAGGGTGACGATGGCGTTCGTCGTCTGTTGATCCCCGACCGGTGCGGTATCGGACGCTGCGGCCAGATCGAACGTGAGCACAGGCACCTGCGTGTCGAGGGTGAAGGACACGCTGATCTGCGTGCTATTACCCGCGCTATCGGTCGCCGCGAGTTTCAAGCTGTACGGCCCATCGACCAGAGGCGCCCCGTTGATCTGCTCCAAGCGAGCCTGCGTGAATGTGAACGAGCCGTTAGGCTGGCGGTCGCTCAGCACGTTGACCGTCGGCGTGGCGCCGAAGCCGGCCACGAAGGTCGCAATCCCTTGCGGATCGGTCACGCTGCCGGTGATCGCCGGATTGTTTGTGAGTGTGTCAGTGGCCGAACTACCGGTGTCTTGTTGCAGCGCGGCGTTGAGGGCGGGGCCACTAAAGTTGCTGATGAAGTGGAAATCCCCCGCCGTCGGCTTGAGGGTGAGCCCGTGCAGGTACTGCGTCGGAAAGGCGCCGGCGTAGAAGCGGGTGTCGGCGCTGAGCGCACCACCGATGATGATGCCACCGATCGAACTGCTGGTGCCGCCGATGAGCTGATCGTTGCCGTTACCGTAGAGGCCGTCCACTGGATTGATCCCGACTCTGACCGATGTCCCGCTCATCGCACCAGCGACGGTGAAGAGGCCGATCTTCCCTGCTCCATAGGTATCGGCATTGGCCCCGCTGCCGTCTGGCTGGCCGTCTTGGCCGAACGTGGTCCCGATATACAACTTGGCGTTGGTCGTGGACCCGAGGATCGTGAGCGCTTCAACCGAGGGCACGGCCACAGTGCCGCCTTGGATACTGCCGAGGGTGATCGTGCCGGGAGTCAGGCCAGGAATATTCACCGGGCCGTCAATGGCTAAAGTCCCGGTGAGATCCGTCGTGCCCGCAGTAAAGGAAGCGAGCGCCCCGAAGACATGGATGTCGTTGAGCGTGACGCGACCGTTCCCACCGCTATTGGTCGTGATGGTCACAGCAGAAGTAGGATCGGTGCCTGTGATTTTCAGATCCCGACTCGTGCCGTCCTTGATGACTTCGCCGAGTCCGGGACCTGTGAGACTAACGGTGACGGTCGTGCCGTCGACATCCTTAAGCGTGAGTGTGGTATTGCCACTGCGGCCTGGAACGCTCCCGAATTGCCAGGCCACATTGAGCGTGCCACCTACGGCCACATTATTGGTCTCGCTGTTTTCAGCAATGGCATTCGCATTGTCGACTTTCGCAAGCAAGTGATAGCTCATGGGGGCGAGCGTGTTTGGGACTGTCAGGTTGACCGTGACGTTCTTCGACTGCCCCGCATTGACCTGTCCAGTATTGACGGTGCCCAGGAGCATGTCCGAGCTGTCGAGCACACTATCCAGTGAGGCATAGACCCCAACCTGTGATTGCGTCACATTCCGATTGCCGATGTTCTGCACTTGCACGACGGCGCTGGCGCTGTTCGTGGGAACGGCGGGATCAACAAGCAAGGCGGACTGCAGCACACCCGTCAGATCGGCGGCGAGAAGCAGGCGCGGCTCAAGAGATTCGAGTTGGAACATCGCTTGACGAGGCTGCGTCGGCGCCGGCGTGATTGCACGCGAGGCGCGACGTACTTGGTGGCTGAGCCGCCGAAGTCTTGCCTTCAGCCACGAGGCCCGCCGATGATGCTTCCACCGCCACCCACACAGTAGCACCCGCAGCTTGCTGAAAAAGAGTACGTCACGCATGGAGCCTCCTTGTCTTATGTATCGAAGGAACTGCGAGTGGCTGCCACATGTATCAGGATGCGGGGGGACAACCAGGGGGACAAATTCGCCACATTACACGTAATACCGGTCACAGAAGTTCCTCCTTGTATAACCGCATCACCGCCGGCGGGAGCCGCCGCCCCGCATCACAGCCCAACGCCCGTACGTATTGATGGTAGGCGGCGCGCACTTCCGTCTTGCGCCCTATCTCAAGCGGGTCGATATCAGTGGGACATAGAGCGCCTCCGCCTGCGGATCGAGCTGCAGCCCTCGGTCCAGCCATGTGATGGCTCCTTCGAGCTGCCCCTCATGACGGCTTCGATCGCTGAGACGAGCCACTGTGCGGGCAAACAGTTCGCGCAATCGTTCGCGCATCAGAGTGACCCAGGATTTCTCCCCTAGCGCCGGAAGAAACGGGCCGCGATACACGAGAAGCGCATCGCGAGAGTCGAACTGCCAGCGCGAGGCCGTTCCACGGAAGCTGCACTGCTCCAATCGAGCGCACTGTCGTTCGAACGCCCAGGCGTCGACCCAACATCGCTCAGGATTCAAGGTGACGGTTCTCTGTTCCAAGATGACGAGCCTGTCGACAACCAAATAGTCGCGAAGACGTTTGAGCTATTTCTTAAAGTTCTCAGATCCCCGAGTACCTTCGCTGTGCGGCCACAGTTGGTTGATCAGCCGTGACACAGGCACCGCACTGCCTCCCCCTGCCACGATGGCTTGCAGAAGGTCCAGCAACAGTGCGGCGCTTTGCGGGTCTTTTTGAGTGGCGCCCCCTCGATCCGCACATCAAACCGGCCCAGCGTATAGATCTCAAGCGGCCAGGTTGTTCGGCGCTGGCGGTCGACACCCTCGTTGCGTAGCCCGGCAGCTGCCGCTGCAGCAGCAGCCTGAGGTTGCCTTCTGCGCCGTACATCACTCGCCGGCGGCGTAGCCTGTTGTCGATCCGTTTTCATACTGAGACGAGTCACCCAGCACACTCTCTTCTTCCTTCAAGAGGAGAAGGAACTGCTCCAGTTCGCCTGTCGAACGTGCCTTCACAGGGAAGGCGGCCGATTCATCGAGTCGATCCGCCGACAGGAACAGCACGACCACTACGAAGACACCGACCACGTAAGCCATTTCAAACCGTGGTGACATAATTCCGTTCATCCCGCTTTGACGGGACTTGCCATAATCTGACGTGCAATACACCACGCACGTGCGGGACACATAGGGGGACAAATTCAAAGATATCTACCGTGTACGCCTTGAGGAGAAAAGAGAGAGGAACGAACTCAGATTAGCGGGGTTGGAACTGCGGAAGAAGCCGTTGAGTTTCCGGGGAGGGCTGGCGATCGGCCCACCGAGCCAGGGCCGATTTACAGCGGTGGTACATGGAGACCGCCTCAGCGTGCCGCCCATCTGCCACGAGGAGAGGAATCAATCGCTGATAGAGCGGCTCGGCAACCGGATCTATTTCGATTGCCTGTTCGAGAAGGCGGATGGCGTCCATAGCCGCATGTTTCTCGCTGGACTCGTCACATTGACGAAGAACGAGTGTGACGAAGCGGTCTCGCAGGCGGTCTCGGTAGGGAACGGCCCACGAGGGACAGTGTTCCAGTCCGAGAAATGGTCCCGTATACAGCGCAACCGCTAACCGTTCCTGTTGAAGATTGTGTTTCGATCCAACTCCCGCCGCTCGCATATCGACTTGTTTTATTAGCGCATCGACGGTCAACGCATCGATCCAGCAGAGCTCGCGGTTGAGTGAGACCTTGCCTTCCTGCCACTGAATCACGTTTTCAATGCCCAGCAGGTGGCGCAATCGCGTCGTCGACTTCTTGAAGTTTTCCTGCGCCTGGTCGCCGTCGACCTCCGGCCACAAGGCATCGCTCAGTCGATCAACCGGCACATTCTGCCCGCCGAAGGCAATGATGGCGGCCAGCAGCTCAAGCAAACGATGCGACGCTTTTCGGTGCTTCTCCAACCGCTGTCCGTCGATCTCGATGGTGAATGATCCGAGCGTGCGAATTTTCATTCGCCAAGGCCAAGCTTCGAGATCCCTTGCCTGTGGGGGAGCTGCGAATCGATGTCGATCGATTATCCGCCGTACAAACGGGACCATGATCCCCGCTTCCAGGGCTTTGGCACAATTCGCGGCCATGACACTGTGCTGACAACCTGGGTATTGCATCAGCCCTCGCGCTTCCCCAATTGTCAGCGCCATCCGTAGCGCATCACGACCAGCCGATTCGTCCTTCCGATCAAAGGCCAGCTGTGCGGTGATCATCCCGACCCCAAACCGCATTACATCGCTTTGCATTCGTTCTGCGATGTGCATCACGCTATTACACCACCGAGCAGCCTCTTCGGGCTGCCCCAGCTCACGGAGAGCTCCCGCGGCCAGGAGTCCGTTCATTCCCTCACCGAACAGATGTCCACCTTCCGCGGCTATCAGATTATTTGAAATTTGTACCTGCTCCCATGCCGCTTCGTATTCTCCACGCAACAACTTGAGCCAGGAAAACAAATGTCCGTAGTGCGCCCGATGGATTCCTCCAAGTTGCTCCGTGGCAGCGTCCTCTTCTCTCAAGAGTCCCTCCGCAGCAGACAAGTTCCCGGCAAGCAATTCGCCTGCAGCCCCCTGAGACAGAATCAGACCATCCCACACATGAAGCCCCGATTGGCGAATCAGGTCTCTTCCCTTTCCAACATGCATTCGACAGAGGTTATACTCGCTATCGAACCAAGCCAGAGCTGCACTTGTTGCATGGAAGAATATGGCAGTGATCGGATTCCATCGCTGCGACTGGGCTAAGCGAGAGAATTGTGCAAGGCCGACCCTGGCCGCGGCAAAATCTCCGAACCAGAGGTAATAGATCTCCGTCATATACCGAGATCCAGTCTGTACGGCTGGAGGGAGATGATCGCTCAAGGCGACTGCTCTGTCCAACCAGACTCTCGCATCGCTTCGGTACGGCTGCGCTTGCATGATGGCACTTGCCATACAGTCCGCCACATGGGCTTCCACCTCAATCGACAGATAGGAGGTTCCCTTTGGATAAATCATCGGAAACATTTCCAATAATTTACTCAGACGACCAAGACCTGCCCACCGAATCACAACAGCCCGGACCGCTCCGCACCACGCCAACAAGGCGCCGGCTTGTTCTCCTTCCGCACGAAATGTGGCCAACACGTCCTCAAAGAGACCATAGGCCTCGTCTGGATTAAAGGAAACTCTGGTCGTTGCTAACCAGAAATTCAGCCACGGCATCTGCTTGCGCATCGATTCGGGGACACTGCGTATCCAGCCCTCCAATGTCTGGATACGTCCCGCTGCAATCAGAGCCCCGGCCTCTGCAAGGATGAGTTGGGCAAATTCCTCCCACTCCCCTGCCACCTGTAGCAGGGTCGCGCCATCCTCGATCCGGCCTGCGTTCACGAGCAATCCGGCGGCAGTCCGTTGAAGGCGCCTCACCTCTTCAGGCCCGAGCACCTGTCGCGCCCGTTGCACCAAGAAATCCCGGAAGAGCGGATGGTACCGATACCACTGCTCCGGCCCTTCACGGCGCTCGGTGAAATATCGGGCGGCATGGAGAGACGAAAGCATCTCGCCGGCCTTGGGCAGATGGGTCAATCGTTCCGCCATCGGCGCGCTAATATCTGACAGGACGCTCGTCTTGAGCAACAGGCTTTGCACATCCGGTGCAAGCCGTTCCAATACCTCGCCGGCCAGGTATTGGAACAACACTTCCGGCGTCTCACTGGCCCGTCCAGACATCGCCATGTCCTGGGTTTTTGCGTGTTCGATCGTCAGGACAATGCCCGCAGCCCAACCTCCCATCCGGCGGTATAGCGCATCGACCGATGCCTTTACCGACCCATCAGTGTGCGGCTTCACGTGGAGCCGCACGATCGCCTGGGCCTCCGTTTTCGAGAGCTCCAGTTTCTCGGGATTAACTAAGTTCATCGCCCGATCAGCCTCCAACTTCGCCATGGCAGCCGGAGGATTCTGACGACTCATGACGATCATCGAGACATGTTTCGGCAATTCCTCCGCACCACAACACAAAAGGGAATGCAGCGTCGAGGTCACGGGGACTTCCTGATAGTTGTCGAACACCAGCACGCACCGGCGGGGCAGGCGCGCACAGAGCTCCTGAAAATACCGCCGCGCAAAGGTCGTAAGCCCCATGGCGTATTCCGGCGTGAGAATCGGCAACGGCCTCCGATATCTGGGAGATAACACTTTGGCGGCGAGACTCAGGTAATGAAAGAAGGAGGAAGGATCAGCGTCGCTGTCATCGAGACGATACCAGAGAACCGGGAGGCGGCGCGCTTTCAGATAGCTGGCAACGAGGGTGGTTTTCCCTGCGCCCGGCGGGGCAGTAATCCAGGTCAGGGAGCGTGCGCGAGATTTGTCGAGCAGACGAAACAGACGTGGTCGTTTGAGCACGACCGGCAACGTCGGTGGCGTGAGCTTCGCGAGAGTTCGGGGACGTGATCCCAATTCGACCTCACCGTAAGACTCGGAATCGGATGGTCTCATATCCCCTGTCAGCGTGGCAAGGCCTTGACTGCGCCCTGAAGGACTTCGTAGGATGCGCCCCCTGTGCGGGACTCCCTGCATATTCTCACTGGGGCCGCGTGTTCTCTATTTCCGCGCTCGGTACTGCACGAGACTCTTGGAGTAGAAGTCGAGGCTGCATGATGGTTGGGCGCGTACTGTGGCGAACTCTCATTCTCTGCGCCTCCCTATGCAGCATTACNNCCGCCACCGGGACAACTCTTTCTGACCGCGAATTTGAAAGACCTTGGAATTTCGGCACTCGGCGATCTGAGTGCTGGTCTTGGCGTCCAAAATCTGTATGGCTTTGCGGCAAAGTATCCCGCCAACGGTCCGTTCAATACCGCCGTCACCTTCGCCCAGCTGCCACTTATGGCGATCAAGCCGACGCTGGCCTACAAGGTAACGGAGTCGCTGTCGATCGGCCTGGGCGCCGACATTCTGACCTTTGCCGGTTTTCTCGGAGAGGGGCACGCGGAACGTCAGTTTCAGGCAGCGCCAGGATCAGGGTTTCCCGCGGGAACGACATTGGAACTCAATGGGAAAGGGACGACCGCAGGAATGAACGCCAGTGTGCTCTACACACCTTGGCGCACAGACGATGGGAAGCCACGACTCTCTGTCGCCGGAATTTGGCGGAGCCAGGCGGTTTTGCCATTGAACGGCGAGCTTCGCGCCAACGGCGCACTCGTTGCGAACGCATCCACCTCGATTCGGCTGCCGGAAGTGTGGACGGGNNTATGTCCGCTGGCAATCGATTCGCAACGCGGACGTGCAGCTCTCGAATGGCGCGACCTTGCCAAACCCTCAACAGTGGAAGAACGCCGTCAGCGTCAATGTCGGAACAGAATACAAATGGCTCGGCTTGACGGACACGCGGTCATGGGACGTGGCCCTTCGAACCGGCTATATCCGGTCGCACACCCCCGTTACCGATCTCAACTTCGATCCTGCCTTTGCCGACAACGATGTGAATGTGGTATCGGTCGGCATCGGCGTTCTCTGTCACAAAGGCGGGAACTTCTTCGGCCTGATTTCTTGCGCTGGACCGGGAAAAGGGGTTCTGACGAAACAATCGATGGGCATGGATCTGTCTTACCAGGCCTTCCTTTTCGACAGCCGCACCGTGACCGGCAGTCCCAATCCTACCGTCAACGGGACCTACCGCACCACGAACCATGCCGGCGGCGTCACCTTCCGCGTCCAATTCTAGCAGGCTGAGGAAAAACCATTTCGCACAGTATAATTTCGATGACCTGCACGTGTGGCACAACAAGTAAAAGCTCCCGCAGGCGAATCACAACCAGAGGCGTACCCTCTCGGGTACGTTGAGGACCTGTTCGAGGCGAGAACGAAGCTGGAAGTCTGTTTCAGCAGCCGATGCTAGAAAAATGCCATTGATGCGTACGTAACCGTCGAATTATATTGGTCCGTGATCCCGCGGTCGTAGCGTAAGACCTGCCCGCTCTCCGCCTCGATCAACCGCAGCAAGGAATAGATGGGTGAGAAGCCGGAGATCCGGCGCTGGTCCTGCTCTTTCCTGATGTAGTTGGCA
>CXWL01125355.1_pt1 | contig 19520 bp, 18 predicted proteins | sample 590931 | NCBI WGS metagenome assembly CXWL01 (sample SAMEA3498368, study PRJEB10139) | groundwater metagenome | biome: water well; material: biofilm material | place: Germany | collected 2015-04-27 | reverse complement strand
TCACCAGACCCAGCAGCGGAACGATCCAGCCTTTGAGGCCGATGAATACCTGAGGAAACACAAACGCCAGAATGGCGAACAGCAGTACCCAGTACGCAAAGGTGTTACCGACAAAACGACTCAAGGCGGCGAGGGCGCGCATGGTCTGCTCCTTCTTTTTATGAGTGCCAAATGAATGCGCCGTCTATTTAGACGGCGCCGTGCTTCGGTTCATTCGCGAGAGGTGTCAGATACCCTGAGGTATTTCTTCGCCGCCCAGCGCTTCGAACAGCTCTGGCAGGAACTCGCCAAAGGTCAGCATCATCAGGGTGAAGCTGGCATCCAGTTGTCCCAGTGCCTCGTCGCCGCCGTCCTGTTCAGCCTGATCCTGCAACAGATCTTCGAACTTCAGACGCTTGACGACCATTTTGTCGTCCAGCACGAACGACAGTTTGTCCTGCCAGGCCAGCGACAGTTGAGTGACGACCTTGCCAGTGCTCAGGTGCAGCTGGATTTCGTCGCCAGTCAGGTCCTGACGCTTGCAGCGCACGATGCCGCCGTCTTCGTGGGTGTCGCGCAGTTCGCACTCGTCCAGCACGAAGAAGTTGTCGGCCGCTTTCTGGGTTTTGACCCAGTCGGTCATGGTCGCGCTTGGCGATACCTTGACGGTCAATGGGCGAACCGGCAGCGAGCCGATGACTTCGCGCAATGTCGACAGCAGGTCTTCGGCGCGTTTCGGGCTGGAAGCATTGACCAGAATCAGGCCTTGCTTGGGCGCGATGGCGGCGAAGGTAGCCGAGCGACGAATAAAGGCGCGCGGCAGGAAAGCCTGGATGATTTCATCCTTGAGCTGATCACGTTCCTTCTTGTAGACCTTGCGCATCTGCTCGGCTTCGATCTCTTCGACCTTTTCCTTGAGCGCGTCACGTACGACGCTGCCCGGCAGAATGCGTTCTTCCTTGCGTGCAGCGATCAGCAGGAAGTCCTGGCTGACGTGTACCAATGGAGCCTCTTCGCCCTTGCCGAATGGCGCGACGAAACCGTAAGTGGTCAACTCCTGGCTGGCACAGGCGCGAGCCGGTTTGGTCGCCAGTGCAGTCTCCAGCGCCTCGGCGTCAAAAGGCAGATCCTGGGTCAGGCGATAGACAAGCAGGTTTTTGAACCACATGAGGTGAATCTCTCCTTCCATACAAAGGGGGGCATTATTCGCTGCTCTGCCTCCGGGGCCAAGCCTGCACGGAGCCTTTGTAAGCCTTTGGAAGGATTATAAAAATTATTTAAAAAATTACTTGCCAGAGTAAAGGTCGCTCCGTAGAATGCGCGCCACACCGAGAGTGAAGGGTGATTAGCTCAGCTGGGAGAGCAGCTGCCTTACAAGCAGCGGGTCGGCGGTTCGATCCCGTCATCACCCACCAAACTCTCTCTTAGTGTTACGCGCAGCGGTAGTTCAGTCGGTTAGAATACCGGCCTGTCACGCCGGGGGTCGCNNGTTCGAGTCCCGTCCGCTGCGCCATATTCCGCTTCAAGGCCCTTGAACTCCTTGAAGCAAAAAGAAAGCCCGCCTAGTGCGGGCTTTTTGCTTTCTGTCTTTCCACTGTCCACGGTTTTTTAAGTACCCCTTCAAGTACACCGCTGGCGCAATCATCTTAGATGATTTCTTGATTGAGCAAGCCAAGCTCACCAGCAGGTCTAACGGACCGCCAACAACATATTTGAAACGATTTTTAATCGCCAGCTTTCGTGGTGACGCTCAGGAAAAACTGAGCGCAACGGCATGCGGGTACCTGCTCCAAAACGCTGGTCTTTATTAAAAATCAGCCGATCAAACGTCGTGTGCTGTCCCTGATGATGATTTTTGCCGGGAAAATCATCTGCGCGGAGTCGTTGACGGAAAGTCCGGTAAGCGTTTTAAGCAGAAGTTCTATCGCTGTCGTGGCCATCTCAAACAGTGGCGAGTCGACGCTGGTGAGGGTGGGGATGCTGAAGTCGTCATATTGCATATTGTCGAATCCGACCACGCAGATATCGTGGGGGACTCGCAGGCCTAAATCGTACAAGCCTTTGAGGGCCCCCAGTGCCATACGATCGCTGGCAAAAATCATTGCATCCGGACGGGTGATGCCCGCGCATAACTGTTGCGCTACGCGAAGTCCACTGGCCATGGACCAGTCACCGGCGATGTTCCAGTGTTCGTTTACCAACAGGTTATGTTTGCTCACCCCCTCCTGATAACCCAGATAGCGTTCGTCGATATCTTGATTGGTGTGACCCTCTCTTTCACCCGCGATGAAAGCGATCTTGCGACACCCAACACTGTGAAGGTGGTCAACGAGTTGCGCAGTGGCGAGCCTGTTGGCCTGCGCAACATACATAAAGTTCGGGTCTATGGTGCCAAAAAGAACAATCGGTACATTGTTGCGGCTGAGTTCTATCAGAACGGGATGATCGGGCTGCTCAACCACCGCAACGATGCCGACGATGCTGCCTGAACGGTAAAGCTCGAGTATTTCTTCGACTGCCGGTGCTTGATGTGCTGAGGGTTTACGTTGCAGAAGCGAATAACCCACCTCGTCCGCAGCCAGGCCAAGCGACTGAATCACGCTGTTCCAGTAGGTGTCCTGAATCTGTGGCGAACGATTGTCATAGGCGGCGCGCTCGCCGAAAAATATACATGCGACCGTTTTTATTGGAATATTTCTCAGGGAACGAGCAGCCACGCTGGGTACGAAATTCAATTCGCGGATCACGTCCTGAACCTTTGCCAGGGTTCTCTTGGCGACTTTTTCAGGATGGTTTATAACCAGCGATACGGTCTGGAAGCTCACCCCGGCTGCTTGCGCCACGTCCTTTATGGTGATCCTTTTTACTTTGCTTTGCATTGCTGTTCCCTGGTAGACGCCGTCTTGGCAGAGGCTCTGATCTTAAACGGCCAGGCTTGACGCAAGGCGCAATTCTACCGAAGCACGCCTTGTGTGCAACCTGTACTCAGGAGCAGCGTTACAGGCGGGTACTCAACGTGACGAAGGCACTGCGCGGCGAGCCCACTTTTAAAATCTGTAGATTGCCGGCCGGGTCGGTGGCGGCGCTGGAGTCGGTATTGATCGTCGAGATATAGCGACGATCAAAGAGGTTGACGAGATTGAGTGACAGCGTTGTGTCTTTCAAGTCACCGAACCTGCCGAAGTCATACCCCATGTTGGCGTTGGTGACCCAATAGGCGTCGACGCTGGAGTCGTTGGTATAGGTGTAATAGCGCTTGTCCATGTAATTGGTTTGCACCCCTGCGTTCCAACGATCCCATTGCCAGTCAAGGCTACTTGAGAGCATCCATCGTGGGGCGTCGATCACGTCTTTGCCCTTGACTGCGACCACCGTGCCGTTGCTGCTGTAGTTATCTTCATAAAGGCTACGGTTATAGGTCATGGTGTTAGACCAGCGCCAGTTCGGGTCGGGGGTCAATGCCAGCGAGAGTTCAACACCACGGCTGCTGACGGCACCGACGTTGGCGACGCCGTTTTGGCAAATCACGATACCTGTGCAGTTGGCAATGGCCAGTAAACGGTTATCGAAGCGGGTCCCATAAAGTGCGGCGGAAGCGGCGTAGAGCGGGGTGCTACGGCGCATACCCAACTCGACGGTTTTCGAGGTTTCCGGTTTCAGGTCCTTGAAGCCATTCAGTGCATTCAACGTGGTCTGGCTGGTGTACAGCGGGCTGGATGTACCGCTGGGGAAGGCCGCCATGTTTTGCGCATAGGAGGCGAATATTTCATCTTGATCATTAAGCTTGTAGGTGGCACCGATCTGCGGAAGAAAATTGTCCTTGGCCTGGAGCGAACCGCTGGCCGAAGTGCCCGAGCCTTTGACCGTTGAATGGGTCACAACGTGTTTGGCGCCGTATTCAAGTTTGAGGCGGTCGTCCAGTAGCGTCCAGGTGTCACGAATATAGAATTGACGGGTCAGGTCGTTATAGTCTTGGGACTGGATCGTTGCTGCGAGGGGCAGGCCAGTGACTTCCACAATACCGCTCTGCGGGGCTGCGCCCGTCGTATCGAACAAGTAACGGTCGGCTGAGTTCTTGTTGGATTGTACCCAGACTCCGGCTTGTACTACGTGTTCTCCGACGTAGTAAGACAAGGCGCTTTGAAAGCCGGTCCGGTCGATGCCATAAAAAGTGCTTCGGATTGAGTTGCTGGGAACCGTGGTCGACCCGCTGGTATAGACAAACGGGTAGTAGGAGTTACCGGCACCCGAATCGTGATGGTGGTACACGGTCGTATCCAGTATCAGGGCGTCGCTTAATGTAAACGTGCCACTGAGGATATCGAGTTCGTCATTTCGCAAGTTGCTTGAGTTGTACAAGGCATCGCTCACACTGGTGACGCCACCGCTGAATTTGCCATTGGCCGCGTTGACCGCACGCTGCCAATCGGGGGCGTAGTTGGTCCAGTTGTAGCCGAGTCTGTCGATCTGACTTTTTGACAGCGACGGAATCGTGGACTCTTTATATTCCGATCGGCTGTGATAAAAACTCAAATGGTGACCGTCAACGTCGTAGGTGAATTTGGCGTTCAGTGCGTTGGAGCGTTGTGGGCTGTCACCTTTCCAGGCGTTGGCGTCATAGTTCTCGGCGGCAACGTAAGCGGCCAGGCCTTTGTACTGGCCCGTATCGGCGCGCAGAAAAGTACGCGTGGTGTCGTAGCTGCCCAAGGTTTGCGACAAGCGCAGGCCCGGCGTTTGATCAGGGTTGGCACTGGTGAATTGCAGGGTCCCGCCCAGATCGCTGTTGGAGGCCGTGCCTAACGCCCCTGTGCCTTCGGCAACTTCGGTACTTGCGATGTTTTCCGGAATGATTGCGCGGTTGATCGTCAGACCGTTGAAGTTGCCAAAGCTCATATCACCCAAGGTCACGCCATCTAGTGTGTAGCCCAGGTGATGCATGTCGAAACCGCGCAGACTGATACGTTGACTTGGTAACTCTCGACCCAGTGGGTCGCTGGATTGGAAGTTGACGCCCGGCAGGCGTTGCAGCACTTTCATTGGGTTGCTGCCCGCCGCGTAGGCTTTGGTGTCTTGTTCAGTGACGCGATGAACCTGACGGGTTTCGCCCTGGCCGATGACCGACACGGTGCCCAGGGTAGTGGCCGTTGCGCCGGGCTCTTGCGCAGTATCAACGGCGTCGGCTTTCACATGGCTAACTTGAAATATAGGCAGGATCAGGGCGATTTTCAGGCAAGCGGCGGGTAGCCGTTGCCAATTCAGCATCGGTTTAACATTCATGTTACTCGTGTCCTTTCAGGTCGCTGGACAGCGACGAAGTGCTGGCTTGGGGTTGGCGTCAGGGTGTTTCTGTTATCACCGACAACTGGGTAATACCGGCATTGCGAACGTCCGCTAATACCTGGGCAACCTTTCCATATTCAGCGCTGCGGTCCGCGCGCAAGGTGATCGCGATGTCAGGCTCCTGTTGATGCAGGTTTAGCAATGTCGCCGGTAGCTGATCCATCGACGTAATGTTTGCGTCCAGAAATACCTGGCCCGTCGCATCCACGCTAACGGCGACCGCATGTTGTTGCGTCGCCTCCCCGGTAGCGACAGTCTCTGGCAGGTTCAAGGCAATAGCGTTGGTCAGCAGGGGGGCAGTGACGATAAAGGTCACCAGCAAGACCAGCATGACGTCGACCAGCGGAGTGATATTGATATCACTGATGACATCGTCAGTTTGATTGTTTGAAAACGCCATTTTATATAACCCCGCTTAATGCGCTGTTTTCTGTGCTGCGGTTTATTGAGGTTGGCCGCTGCAGTTGAAATGCATGCACCTGTGAGAGATTGAGAAACTCGACCGCAAATTTATCCAGATCAGCAACCAGCAGTTTCACGCGACGCATGAAGAAGTTGTACGCAAGTACTGCGGGTACCGCGACGGCGATACCGACCCCGGTGGCAATCAAGGCTTCGCCAATAGGCCCTGCGACGACCGCTATACTCGCGGACTTGGCCGTGCTGATAGCGCTCAGCGCATGAATGATGCCGAAGACCGTACCAAACAAGCCGATAAAAGGTGCGGTGCTGCCAATGCTTGCCAGCCAGCCGAGGCCGCTTTCCATCTCTCGTCGTTCATCGACAATCAATTGGTGCAGATTACGCTCCAGCAAGTCCTGGCGATTCCAGGGGTGACCCAGTTCGCTCATGCCTTGTCGAGTCGTCAGCACCTGTGCGCCAGTGGCTCCCAAGCGTGCGGCGGCACTACCGTTCTGCTCTAGGTTCAGTGCGTTTTCAAGGCTGCCGGCGGCTTTGAACGCTCGTATATAGTCGCGGCTCTTTCGACTTTGCTTCCATTGGTTCAGGCCCTTGAGCATCAGCAATAGCCAGGTGATCACGGAGAAGAACAGCAGGATCCCGAGGGATGTCTGGGTAATGAGGGTGGCGTAGGCGTTATTCATAAGGAACCTCAGTTTGAAAGTTTGAAGGCGAGAGGAACGTTGACCCAGCCATCCGTGGCGACTTCTCCGCGCTTGGCGGGCATGAATGTCCATTGATTGACGGCCTTGATTGCCGCCTGATCCAGGCTGTCGAATCCGCTCGATGTGAACACCTGGACTTGCTCAGGATGACCGTCGGCCCGTACATGAACTCGCAGCACCACAACACCTTGCTGGTGCAATCGAGCTGCAATGGGGGGATAAGTCGGTGGTGGGTTATTCAGGTAACCCGCGCGTCCGTAAGGCCCCACCAGCGCCTGCTCCGGCGCGGGGGCGGGAGGCTTGGCGATGGCTGTCTGTTGCGGAGCCGCCACCTCTTTGCCGGGCTGCTCTGTGTGCTGGCTTTGTGGCGGTGCTTTATTGGCTGCAGCGGGCTTTTTCGCGGCAGGCTTCGGCGTCGGTTTTGCGGGTTGCGGTGCCGGAGTCGAGACCGCCGGTGTCGCTTCGGGAGGCGGGGGGGCCGCCGCCGGTTCAGTTGGCGCTGATGCGTTTATGGGTGGCGCTATGGGTGGCGCTACTAATTGCATGACCACGGGTAGCGGTGCCGGGANNCAGTTGGCGCTGATGCGTTTATGGGTGGCGCTACTAATTGCATGACCACGGGTAGCGGTGCCGGGATGACTTCACTGTCGGCAGGACTTTGGAACAAAAACCATCCCACTAAACCGTGGCCTGCCATCGCCAACAGCAGACACAGCAAAATCTCCCTGCGGTGGTAGTGCGTCACGACCGTCGTTGATAGTTTTGTCGGTTCGTTATTCGCCAGGACGAACGCTGCCTTGGCCACAATGGGCGCTTGATAATAATCCGGGCTGGGGCGCCGGCATGGACTGAACGATGGCATATGCATGCTCGCTGTAGAGACGTGGGTGTGCGCGTTCAAAGCGTGTCTGGGCGCTGACCGATGGCGAACTTGTCATCGAAAGCCAGCATGTCGTTGAAGGTGCAGAAGCGGGGCGCATCCAGCTCCAACACGCCGAGGGTTTTGTGCAGATAAGCCAGACAATCGTGTTGAACCGTCGCATAGTCTTGGGTTTGTCGAGCGTCCATCCACTGCACTAGATAGCCCAGTGTGATGTGGAATCCGTAGTTGTCATGATCCGCGGAGCGAATGCCCAGGCATTGCGCTAAACGATCTCGCAAATCACGAAGTTTATTGCGCTCGTGCATGTTGGCTGGAACCAGTCGCACCGTGGCACCGCTGTCTTTGTAAACATTGAAATCGTCGATCTGCATCCGGAGCTGGAAGTTCTCGTCCAACACGAAGTCCTTCAAGCGTTCGGTGAAGTGTTGTGTGCATGTTTGCACCGATGCGTCGCGGGGAACGTCAGTGGGCCACAGCGGTGCCTTGCGTTGTTCGTCAATGACCCCTTCAAATACAGTCATGTGATAGCTGGAAGGGGGGAGCAGGCTCAGGCACCGGTTGAATCCGTGGGTCGCGAGGGTATTTCTGACTACCGTGAGCGCATCGTTGATGGGAGTGCGCAAGGGTATTTGACTGATGATGGTATTTCCGGCGAACGAACGAGCCGTCCCGTCCGGATGAAATTTACGGTCGACGTCATAGGGTTTGTCGCCCTTGGTCCGAGGCATTGTGAGGATGGTTGACGCAGGGGATGCAGCAAATGCAGCACTGGCAGTCAGAGTGCAGGCCTGCAGCAAAAAGACACGGCGAAACGTATTGACGTCCGTCATCGGGCTAATTCCATTGGTGCGTGGGGACTGACAGCTTGAGATATTTTCTAAAATTAGAACGTTCTAATTTTTAGTGAATCTACTGATCACTCGTGACAGGAACATTACAGAGGCGCGTTTCGGGTAGTCGGAACCTGTTCAGTTTTTCGGCGAAACAGGTTTTTCTACAGATGCGCATTCGGGGGCTTTTTTTGGAAAAAATAAAATGTCAGCGCCGCGAACCTCTGATGAACCCCAGAGATTTCCGAGCACTACGGTGGCGGCCATTACAAATGGAGCCACGAGTTGCCTACAAGGCTGAAACCCTGAAAGTGTCGCTGCGCTCGATCAAGGAAGCATCCGGCGCCGGTGCGAAGATTGCTGTAGTACCCGAGTTGGTGAGCCGCAACTATGGCGTCTGGTTACCGGAAGTCTATCGGCTGTTGGCCATGCAGGGTGCGGATATCGTCTGCATGCCAACCAACTGAGTACCTATGCCGTCCAGGTTGCTTTGTGCAGTTGGAGGCACCCGGAAATGGCACCTTCAACCTGGCATTTAGAATCGGATAACCCCCTGGTCTCCCGCGATTTCGAGCGATGTTCCGTAGGCCGCAGAGAGTCGCTGCAAACGTGTCAGAATTCGCTGGGCATCAGCGCCATAAGCCAGTCGTGGAATGCCTCTATCCGCGTCTCGCTCGTCTTGCCAATGCATTTCCACCGGGTGCAGCACCACTTCTTGCAATGTGCCGGTCGAGCTGAATCTATTTACCGCGATCACGCTCTCGTACCAGATCTGCTCCTTGAACACACCGTGTACCCGACGGTGCTCCATGAATTCGGCTTCCGTCATGGCACCGGGCTCGACACGGTCTTTTTCGTACTCATCCCGCGTAATAGGGAATTGTTGATTTTCCATGAAAAAGAAATTGCCCAACGAATAATAGATAGGCTTCCCCTTGTAGATTTCGATACCCCGGAGTTGATGCGGACCATGTCCAATCACCGCATCGGCACCGTTATCAATAGCTTGGCGAGCGATGGTCGGCATGAAGTCAGGTGGTGTTTCACAATAGTTGCCCGGCTCATGGGTGTGCAGCGAAAACACCGAGAAGTCAGACGTCTGTTTGGCCTGCCGGATGCTATGCAAGATACGGAGCCTGTCTCGTTCATCCGGCGTGAAAGAGAACTCGACCTCCTTATCCAGTTGAGTACGGGCCCGATACTTGGTGTCGAACAGCGTCACGAGCTGGTTTTTAGCATCGCTCGCCAGCACTGAGCGTCGCATCATCCCTTTAGGGAGAGAGTCACGCAGTTCGGCCAGTTGATGCAGGCGCTCTTCGGAGACCAGCACGAATCGGGTGGTACGCAGAGCGTTGAGGCCAGGCCGCCCCTGGATCTGACGCAGTGGATCGATGGCACGAGCATCGGCCTCGAAGCGGGAGGCTGCGGCTACCAGTGAGACTCGCCCGGCAGGGGTGTTCAACATCGCGGGTGCGCTGGCCTGGGCGAGTGTTTCCCCTGTCCCTGCCTGCACGACGCCGGCACGACGAAACAGTTCGTCTGTGCTGCGCATACCCTGAACGCCCCAGTCGGTGCTGTGATTGTTTGCCCGGCTGACCAGATTGAAGCCCATCGTCTTCAGATCCTCGGCCACAGCGGGTGTACTGATCAACCAAGAGCCCCCTGACAAGGCCGATGGATAGCCTGAGTACTGCTGAAGATCAATGGCGGTGCCTTCGAAATTACCGAAGGTCACGTCAGCGTTTTTCAGCACATTTAGTAGATCCGGGGAGCGACGGTGCACGCGCGCATGGATGGCATCGGAAATGATCAGGTCGCCCACTGCTACCAAGGTGAAGCCTTCTTCGACATTGGCCGAAGTCCAGGAGGATGAGAGTTCTCCAGGCGTTTTATTGGCGTTTGCGCTTTTATCAAGTTGCTTATCCATGCGTCAGTGCTCCGGTTGCCGGGATGGAATCCCAACAGGTTCGTGCCAATCTTCCCAAGGTCGAGAACGCTGACGCATAGCCGGGCAATCCGTCAGGCATGACGAGCGGAACCTGATCGGTGTAGCCCGTGAAAATAAACAGCGGAGCTCCGTCACGAAAGACGATGCCGCCATCCATTCGACCGCGCTTACCGGTCCCTCCCTTGTGTGCGATCTTCGTATCCGCCGGTAGTAATGAGGCCATCTTGGTACGAAGCTTCTGCCAGCTGAGAACATCCAGAGCGAAGGCGCATTGTTCAGACGAGCAACCGAGCAAGGTCGCAGTTGCAGGGTTCACACTGCCTTGGAGGATCAGGTCGTATAGCAGGCCTTGATCGAAGGCAGACGTAGTGGTGACTTCTTCAAGTTTGTGGTCGATGGCCAGGTCGGGACGAGGAATTGTATTTCGATGGGAGGTATTGCCCATATCCAATGACTGGCAAAAGTCGTTGATCCGGGCGAGGCTGATACGCTCCAACACCATGCGAGTGCATACGTTGTCGCTGACGATAATCATCTGGACCAGCGCATCTCGCAGGCTGATGCTGAACCCCGGTGTCAGGTATTTGAATGTTCCGGACATCACGCCCTCACGGAGTCGCTCCTCATACCGTATGGGTTCGTTGAGATCGAGATGTCCTCTGTGTACTTCACGAAGTACCGCCATCAAAATCGACGTCTTGCGCGTACTTCCCGCCACGAATGGAATATGACCGAATCGGTGTGCAACTTCCCCGGTGATCAGGTTCTTGAAGTACCAGGCGGTGATATAAGGCTGTTCTTCGCAGATAGTATTGAGTTGGTTTATCACGGTTCGCATGCTGACTCCGAGGCGAGTGTGAGCGCTCTTCATAGCTCGGTTAAACACGGCTTGGTTGAAGAGGAGCGTCGTTGAAAAGGTGATTGGAATCTTAAAATGTACCCAACAGTTCAGGGGTGTTATCGAAGCTGCTCAGGGCCCTCCAGAACAGTTAATATCAAGCGGGAAGGGCAGTGCCTGGACATGTGCACTGTGTTGAGTACTTTCATTTTTCGCAGGCCCTGGCCCTCAGGCTCACCGCTGTTGGGATTTACGTCAAAATGAGGGAAGTTACTGCTGGCGATATCCAGTCGCAGCCTGTGCCCCTTGGCAAATCGGTTGCAGGTCGCGAACGGTTCGATCCGAATGTTTACGCGTTCCCCTGGCGTCATCAGTGAGGGGGTCGACCAGTCGTCCCGATAACGGCAGCGCAAGATGCCATCGGTAATATTCATGGCATAACCCTGTGGATAGTCAGCAGAGGCAGGGTACACATCGACCAACTTGGCGGTGAAGTCGGTGTCCAGTCCATCGCTTTCCACCCAGAGTTCAATCGACAGCGGACCGGCCACGATGAGATCTTCTTCCAGCGGCGCTGTTTGAAAAGACAGCACGTCCGGTCTGGCGCACAGCGGAAGATTGTTGCCTTGGCTGGCGAAAAACTCGGGCGTTTCACGTTGATCAAAAGCCCCACCAAAGAACACAGGGGCGCCGGAGGTCAGGGCTCCGCCGATGGTTGGAACCGGCTGTTCCGGGTCGCATATGTAACTCATGCTCGCGTCAGTGTCGGTTGGCGACTGCAATGTCAGGCTGAGGTTGTGGTGCAGGTAAAGCACCTTTTCCCGGCTGCCTTGCAGAGGCCACGTTTCGCCACTCAACCAATTGCCTCCGTGTTGCAGCCGCCCATCCTCACCGCGCTGACCGGTGCCGCCCCCCATCAGGAACACTTGAACAGCGGCAGTGGAGTGGTGTTCATCGTTGGGTGTCAGCCACTGTTCGAACCAGCGTATACGGCAGGTCAACCAGTCAGTGTCTACCTGGCCATCAAACGCTGCAGATGGGCCGAAATCGACGTTGCCGCTGTGAGTGATGTTGCGATCACCGTGTAGCCACGGTCCCATTATCAAGTGTTGTGGGGCGCGTTTGGATTCACTCAGTGAGGTTCGATTCTTCAGCGTGGAGCCGACATAGGCGTCATACCAACTGGACATGTGCAGGATCGGGATATCCGGCACATTGTGGTAATGGTGCTCGGCGTTGATCCCGATCTGCTCCCAATAAGGACCGAAACTTCCCTTGCCCCATTGCTCGAACAAATAGTCCTCATATTCCGGGACGTGGCGCAGCGGCGATTGACCTCGTACCCATGGCATATGTGTAAACCAGTGCCGAATATCTTCCCCTTTGAGCGCTTTTAATACAGCGGGGTTTGCCAGCGCCGCTGGACTTTGCAGCGCTTGTTTATAAGCCCAGGTTGCCTGTTTGAGCTCGAAGGCGCCGCCTTGTCGGATACCACAGTGATAAGCGTTGGAAAAACCACCGGAGTCCAGCACCATTGTCATGAGCCCGGGTGGATTCAGGCATGCCATTGCCAGCTGAGTATGTGCCGCATAAGAAAGTCCCATGCTGCCAATCCTGCCGTTACACCATGGCTGCTCAAGCAACCAGACCAAGGTGTCGAATCCATCCTCGCCTTCGGACAAGTATTTGACGAACTCTCCCTCTGATGCGTATCGGCCTCGGCAATCCTGGAACACGGTAATGAACCCTGCGGCGGCAAAACGGGCCGCCATTTCTTCACGCGTTAGCAAATGTCCGTCAATGTTAAGTTCCGATCGAGACGGACGGGTTTTGTCGTAGGGGGTGCGTTCGATAATGACCGGCAGTGCGCCGCTTCGATCACGAGGAAAATAGATATCCGTTGCCAGGGCAATGCCGTCGCGCACGGTTATCCGCTGATCGTGCAGAACCTCCAGCGCATCAAAACCGGATACGGAAGTAGTGTTCATCAATAGACCCTTTGAAGCGCCCTGTTCGAAGAACACGGCGGCTTAATCAATAACCAATGGAGACCGCGATGGCGAGCATGACGAGTGCGATGCAGAAGAAAGTAACGAACAGTGGAAGAATAAAACGCGCCCATTGTCCCCAACCTACTTGCGCAGTGGCGAGCAGTACCAGCAAGCCACTGGATGTCGGCGTGATCATGTTGGTCAGCCCATGCCCCAGTAAAAACGCGTAGACGCTTGTCTGAGCCGTCACACCGGTCAGTTGGCCAAGTGGACCAAAAATGGGCATCGTGACTGCAGCGCCTCCCGAAGTAGACGGAATCAATACATCGAGAAACAGCTGGGAAAAAAACATACCGAAAGCTGAAACAACGGGGCTGTGCCCACCAATCAGGCCCGCCAGGCCATTCACTACGGAGTCCAGAATCTTCCCGGTGGAAAGAACGTCCTCTACCGCAGTGGCCAGTCCAATCAGGAGGCCCGCCATCATGACCTTCTTCATACCGCTCAGGAACGCATCTGCCGCCGCTGTTGCGCCGATACCACTGATGGCCGCGAAAACAATGCTCATCCCGATGTAGTAGGCACTGAGTTCAGTGAATTTCCATTTCCACGTATTGGAGGCATAAACGAGAAAACTTACGCCTGCCAGCAGGGCAATCAGGGTGACTACATGTCGAACGGAAAGGCGTTTGTCGTCATTGATGACATGGGCTCTGACGTCGACTCCCGTGCGGCGAATGCACATCAGGACGAACGCGGTACCCACCAGCATGAATACAACGAAGGTCGCCGCGCGCATTCCCATCCCGCTGAATACGGGCAGGCCGACAATAGGTTGAGCAATGCCTAACGCGACGGGATTGGAAATGGATGAAAGAAAGCCAATCTTGACCGAGATGACCACAATGGCCAGTCCGATAATGGTAGGTAGTCCCATTCTATGGGCCATGGCCACCATCAGAGGGACGACCATGACGTATTCTTTGGCCATCCCGAGACACGAACTGCCCAATGAAAGTATCAGCATGATGGAGGGGACCAATAGGTATATATTTCCCCTGGCAAGGGCCAACATGCGGGTCAAGCCGGAATCTATTGTCCCTGACTTGTTGAGCACACCAAACATACCGCCGATCAAGATGACCATGAAAATCAAGCCGGACTGCTTAACCAGCCCCCTTGGGATTGCCATGAGTCCCTCAATGATCGAAACGGGTTTGACATCAGTCTCCTTACGGCCATCGACGCTGAACAGGTGGAGGGGAGAACTGTTTTTTTCGAGCGACTGGAAAGTGCCAGGTAATACAAGCTCGCCTTTTCGCGTGTATTCCCCGGAATCGACGATATACGTGAGCAGCACAGCCACGAAGACGATGGCCAATAAAATAACTGCCGGATTTATTTGCGTGCTGGATGTCGAGGGCTTGTTGTCAGAAACGGTCCCGTCGACAGGGGTGTTGTGTGGGGTGATGACTGTCATGGTAGAACACTCTTGCTCGCGCACAGGCGCTAACTTTTATAAAACAGAACACGGTTCTGGCTCATTGGCAGTGGGTGCAAAAGTACCGTTTATTTTTCTGGGTGTGGGTCAGTCGACTGTTTCTTGTTGTGGGTTATGAGGTGCTCGATGTTTACGCTCATGAGGGGATCTCTTTTTTATTTTTCTGTTATCGATTTGATTCAAACTGACCTTATCAAGCAACTGTTTGGGTCCGCAAGATTATGACTTATCGAGATACCCTTATGCGTTTATGGCTTTTTATGTGGCGCTCCGGTCGCTTAGGTAGGCGATAAGGTGCCTGGCAAAATCGTCCACCACCGTGGAACGAGGCTGGCTGGGGTGAAAGGCTAATCCAAATGTATATTCAATCAATGGTTTCAACGGGCGAGATACGATGGGAAGCTGTTCGAAATGGGACGCCAGCAGGGAGTTGATGATCGATACGCCTAACCCCTCTGCTACAAACCCGCAGGCAACAGCTGCCGAGTGGACCTCTACTCTGACCTGTGGTCTCAAATTGGCGGCGCGAAAGGCCAGGTCTAAATCGGTGCGCAGTGTGCGTTGTCGCCCCAGCAGGACGAGGGGGGTGTTTCTCAGGTCTTCGATTGAAACAAACGATTGCTTGCTCAGGGGGTGCTCGGCAGGCATTACACAAACGGCCTCCGTGGTGACGGTGTAATCGATCTCGAAGTCAGCTATCTCGCTGGGCATCCGAATAATTCCAAGGTCGACCGAGCGATCCAGAATGGCCCGCTCGATCGTTTCGTAGGAGCCCGATACGATCTCCACAACAGAGTCTTCATGCTGCTTCAGGAAACCAGACACCACACGAGGCATCATCTGCTGGGCCATGCTCGTGGGCACCCCAACTTTGATCAACGTCTTGCGCACGCCTCCTAATCGAATCTCATCCGCCAGACGTTGGACTCTCTGGATCTGATCCACGACCTTGCTTATTTCTGCCAGTAGTTCAGCAGCTTCGGGTGTCGCGATCAGGCGTCCTTTCTTCCGTGCGAACAGGATTATTCCCAGAGACTCCTCAAGCTGCCCTAGAAGCCGACTGACGGCAGATTGTGATAGGCCCATTCTGGAGCCGGCTCCCGTGGTGGAGCCTGTCGCGATGATTGCCTGAAGGGCTTCGAGTTGCTTGAAGTTCATGCTGCTACTCCTCTCTTTCATCGATTGTTGTAGCTGACTCGGCCTCGCGAAAATTCGCATAGATGTATGCGTGATACTCATACTCTTGTGGGCTTGTAATTTCCCTAATAGTGTCGTGTCTGGACGAACGTGTGTCTAGAAAAACAATAAAGGGTTTGCTTTTTTCTCGGGCTCTCCGACTGCTAAAAAAAATCCAAAAAAGCGTGGAGGATCGTATGCGTTGTGTTTATAGACGTGGTGGGTTTCTGTGTGCGTCATTAATGATTGGCCTGGTTCCGAAAAGTAATGCAGAAGGGTTTTCAGACAGCTCGCATGCAAACGTACAGTTTCGAAACTATTATTTTAATGATGACTATCATGAAGGTGCCAATGACCGCCGTGAGTGGGCGCAAGGGGTGTTATTGAATGTAAAATCCGGTTTTACGCCTGGGACGGTTGGCTTTGCATTGGAAGGTCAAGGGTTGGCGGCCCTTCGTCTGGATTCAAGTCCGGCGCACACCAATACAGGTTTGCTGCCCGTCAATTCTGACGGGCATGCGGTGTCGGAGTTCTCCAGTGTTGGCCTGACCGGTAAAGCAAGATACCGGGATGCGTTGTTCAGTCAGGGGACATCGGAGCTTAAAATTCCCGTGTTGGTAACCAATGACGGGCGTATCCTGCCGCAAACAGTCACTGGCAGTCAGATTGAGTACAGGGGGATTGAGGGGCTCTATGTTCAAGCCGGCCATCTGGATCAAGAAAAACTGCGCAACTCTTCTAATAATGAAGGTTTTACACCCGTTGGTTATGGCGGTGCCAAAGATGCCGATTTTGATTTTGCGGGGGGGCGGTACAGTTTAGGTAAGCAGCTCAGTCTGTCGTATTACTACGGGACGATGGAGGATTTCTACAGTCAGACGTTTTTGGGGCTGAATCACAAGCTGAATTTTGGTTCGCTTTCATTGACGTCGGATCTGCGATATTTTTCGAGTGACAAGTCGGGTAGCGCTTGGGCCGGAAATGTCGACGCTACGATGTTCAGTGGGTTATGGACACTGGGGTATGGAAATCATGCCGTCGGCCTGGGTTATCAGAAAGTAACGGGCGAGACATCATTGCCCTATATTAATGGCGGTTCAGTCTACTCGTTCACTAATGCCAACGTCGGTAAATTTGTTCAGGCTAACGAGCATACCGCTATGCTTCGCTATGATTATGACTTTGTCGGGCTAGGATTTCCGGGGCTCTCCTTTATGAGTCGGTATTACACCGCCGGTGGCGGAGAGTACAAAAAACGCGCAGCCAGTGAGTGGGAACGTGACTCTACACTGAGGTACGTGGTGCAGAGCGGAGCGTTCAAAGGGCTCGGTCTTGAATATCGTGGGGCTACATTTCGTACGGATTACTCAGCCAATCATGACGATAACCGGCTTTATTTGACCTATGATTTAGCGCTTTGGTGAGTCACTCACGGTGAACCCTGGTCTGAGCGTGGCAGGTTTATGGGGCAGGTCATCCTCCGACTCTCTAAGCCTGTACGCGCCTTCAATTATTATTTAGTTATCGTCCCGCATTGTTTGGTAAGCGTCTGGCCCACACAGGTCGGGAGTCAATAGTTTGCCTGAAGCAATCGAGCGTTTCGGCACTGTTGTCGAGCATTTCGGCACAGTCCTTACTCTTTATTCAACCTAGAATCGGGCTTCACTTTAAGACTCGGATGGAGCCTCAATGAGCATCAGGTTAATCCTGCCTGCACTTTCCATGGCAGTAGCACTCAGTGGATACGCTGCCGACTTCTCACTGACCAGCCGGGATATTGCTGACAACCGCTCGCTGAACAATCGCGAAGTGTTCCAAGGCTTCGGTTGCGAAGGTGGAAACACTTCTCCTGAGCTTTCTTGGACAAACGCCCCCGTAGGCACTAAAAGCTACGCGATCACGGTCTACGATCCCGATGCACCGACCGGTAGCGGTTGGTGGCATTGGACGGTGGTTAACCTTCCAGCTTCTACCAATAGTTTGCCAAGAGGCGTGGGGGCGAACCTGCCTGCCGGTGCGGTACAAGGGCGAACCGATTATGGCCTGCCGGGATTTGGCGGGGTTTGCCCACCTGTAGGGGATAAACCCCATCGCTATCAATTCACCGTATGGGCATTGAAAGTAGATAAGCTACCTCTCGACGGTGAGGCCAGTGGCGCCTTGGTTGGGTTCATGCTCAATGCCAACGCCCTGGCCAAAGCGACCATTACTTCAACTTACGGACGTTAAGAACGATGCGCCCTTGTGACGGCATACAGCACCGGGAAAACATTATCGATGCGTGTGTCATACGGGCGCGACAGCCCCTTGCCCTGCCAAGGGTACCGGTGTTCGTGACCACCCTGTGTCGAGTGCGACAGGGGGAAAAACTGTTGCAATGGGATGATCGGGAGATGCGTGCAGGGCCGCAGCATCTGATTTTGATGCCGGCCGGGCGCGAGCTTGGTATCTCAAACTTCCCCGGCCTTCCCGGTCACTACATCGCCGATGCGGTGCGCTTTCGCTCACACTATGGCCTGTCGCCACGTGAATTGCGGACATCAATTTAAGCATTCTGATCACCGTGCGTGGAACCTCTGCTGGCAATGCAATTCAGTGCGCTTGGGCTTCTGCTTTTTCTCGGTCGCCGCTGGCACTGTTTGCAAGGCTTGAAGTACCGCTTCAATCGTCGCGATATCGGTATCAATCAGGTCATCCAGTTCACTTTGACGGTACGTCGCGGGTGCTGGTATCTCCCGCCTCTGAATCTTCAGGACTGCGATGAATCAACGCACGGTGCTGCTGTGGATGATGCGTTCTGCTTGAGGGGGGCGCATTCAAAAGGCGCCGTTTCAAATCGTTTCAGGCTGCTTGCCAATGGCGAACTTGTCGTCGAACGTCAGCATGTCGTTGAAGGTGCAGAATCTGGGTGCATCCAGCGCGAACACCTCGAGGGTCTCGCGCAGGAACGTCAGGCATTTCTGCTGAACGGCCGCATATTCAAGGGTTTGTGCGTCGGTCATCCACTTCACCAGATAGCCCAATGAGATGTGAAACCCGTACTGATCATGATCCGGTGCGCGGATACCCAGGCGCTGAGCCAGGCGATCACGCAGGTCACGGATTTTTTTGTTTTCCTGCACGCTGGCCGGAACAAGCCGAATCGTAGCGCCGCTGTCCTTGTGAACATTGAAGTCGTCTACCTGCATCCGCAGCTCGAATTCATCGTCGAGATCGAAGTCAATCAAGCGTTCGGTGAAGTAATCCGTGCAGGTTTGAACACTGCCGTCTTTGGCGACCTCAACGGGCCAGAACGGCGGTTTGCGCTGTTCGTCGATCACGCCTTCGAAGACCGTCATGTGGTAGCTGGAGGGCGGCAGCAGGCTCAGGCACTGACTGAACTCCTGGGCGGCCAGTGTATTCCTGACAGTGGTGAGCGCGTCGCTCAGCGGTGTTCGCAACGGAATCTGACTGATGATCGTATTCCCGGCGAACGGCCGCGCCTTGCCGTTCTCGAAGAATTTGCGATTGACGTCAGAGGGCCTGGTGCCCTTGTGTTGCGGCATTGTAAGCAGGGGCGACGCAGGCGAAGCGGCAAGTGCGACACCGGTGGTCATGGCACAGGCTTGAAGCAGGAACGCGCGGCGCAGCAGTTTTACGTTTGTCACGTAGGAGTTTCCATCAGTGCGTTCGGTAAAGGCTGGAATGGGAAGGTTCCAATTTTGCGCAGACCCTACCGACGGTTAATGACGAGGAAATGACGGGAACCGTTATTCGCGCCGCGAAGATAGCAGGTTTGTCGATGGCAGATAGACATGTCTTGATGAAATTCCTGATAGCAACGACCTCATCAATACGGTTTTCTTATGCGGGTTAAAGTTTATCGATCCTGTCAGTTATCGATTCTGAGTGTTGTACGAATTGTCCGGGT
>CXWL01077209.1_pt1 | contig 19520 bp, 13 predicted proteins | sample 590931 | NCBI WGS metagenome assembly CXWL01 (sample SAMEA3498368, study PRJEB10139) | groundwater metagenome | biome: water well; material: biofilm material | place: Germany | collected 2015-04-27 | reverse complement strand
GCGCCGCCGCGACTCTGGGCGAGGCGGTGGCCCCGGCCGGCTCCGAAGCGGCTGCCCAGGCCGAGGCCGGCGCCAGCGAAGTGGCGGTGCTGCGCAAGAGCATGCTGCAGGCGATCACCACCATCAAGACCTCCAAGCTGGGCCTGAACAGCGGCGCGGCGGCCCTCTACGAACTGCCGTGGTACATGATCATCGGCAATCCGGCGGCCGGCAAGAGCAGCGCGGTCGGCCACTCGGGGCTGCAATTCCCGATCGCCGGCAGCAAGGCGGTGCAGGGTGTGGCCGGCACCCGCAACTGCGACTGGTTCTTCACCACCGACGGCATCCTGCTCGACACCGCGGGGCGCTATTCGACCGACGACGCCGACCGCGCCGAGTGGTTCAGCTTTCTCGCGCTGCTGCGCAAATACCGCCGGCGCGCGCCGATCAACGGCATCATGATCTGCGTCAACGTTGCCGAGCTGATGGGCGCGAACCCGAAGAAGTCGATCGACCTGGCCAAGAGCCTGCGTACGCGGGTACAGGAGCTGACCGAACGGCTGGGCGTGTTCGCGCCGGTGTATGTCATCTTCACCAAGGCCGACCTGATCGCCGGTTTCGCCGATTTCTTCCACCACACCGGGCGCGCCGAGCGCGACCGGGTATGGGGCGCCACCATCCGCTACAACCGGCGCAGCACCAGCGAGGACGTGCTGGGGTTCTTCGACAAGCACTTCGACGAGCTGCACGACGGCCTGAAGGAAATGAGCCTGGCCAGCATGGCCGGCGACCGCAGCGCCCGGATGCGCCCTGGCGTGTTCACCTTCCCGCTCGAATTCGCCTCGATCAAGACGCCGCTGCGCGCCTTCCTGGTCACCCTGTTCGAGGAAAATACTTACCAGTTCAAGCCGGTTTTGCGCGGCTTCTATTTCACCAGCGCGCTGCAGGAAGGCGGCGCCCTTAACCAGTCGTCGAAACGGGTGGCGAGCCGTTTCGACCTCGAACTGCGCGAACGGGGGGGCGGCGAAGCGGAAGAGCAGAGCGGCTACTTCCTGCTCGACCTGTTCCGCAAGGTCATCTTCGCCGACAAGGAACTGGTGGCGCGCTACACCAGCCCGAACAGCGCCCGCATCAAATACGGCGCGTTCTTCGCCGCCACCGTGCTGCTTGGCTGTTCGCTGGGCTTGTGGAGCTGGTCGTACATGGGCAACCGCCAGCTGGTGGCCAACGTCCAGGCCGACCTGGAAAAGGTGGTCAGGCTGCAGGAGAAGAGCGGCGACCTGCAGACCCGCCTGGAGGCGCTGGAAATCTTGCAGGACCGCATCGAACAGCTCGAAAAATACCGGGGCAGCAAGCCCTGGATGCTCGGCTTCGGCCTGTACCAGGGCGAGGCGCTCGAGCGCAAGCTGCGCGACGAATATTTCGGCGGCGTGCGCGAAGTGATGCTGCAGCCGGTCGGCGGCGCGCTCGAAGCCTTGCTGGCCGAAATGAACGCCAACGCCAGCCGGCTCGACCCGGCCGCACCGGTCGCCGCCAAACCGGGCCAGCCGTACCAGGATGCCTCGCCGACCAACGTGGCCGACGGCTACAACGCGCTGAAGACCTACCTGATGCTTTCCGACAAGAGCCGGGCCGAGCCGAGCCACCTGAACGACCAACTGACCCGCTTCTGGCGCGGCTGGCTCGAATCGAACCGCGGCGCCATGCCGCGCGAGCAGATGATCCGCAGCGCCGAGCGGCTGATGAGCTTTCACCTGACCCGGGCCGACGACCCGGCCTGGCCGCAGTTGACGCCCAAGCTCAGCCTGCTCGACAGCGCGCGCGAGAACCTGCGCCGGGTGGTGCGCGGCACCCCGGCGCGCGAACGGGTCTACGCCGACATCAAGGCGCGCGCGGGAACCCGCTTCGCCGCCGTCACGGTGGCGCGCATCGTCGGCGAGCAGGACCAGGCGCTGATGGTGGGCAGCCACGCGGTGCCGGGCGCGTTCACCCGCGACGCGTGGGAAAAATTCGTCATCGGCGCGATCCGGGAGGCATCCAACAAGGAGCTGCAAAGCACCGACTGGGTGCTCAAGACGGCGGTCAAGGACGACCTGACGCTGGAAGGGAGCCCCGAGCAGATCCAGAAATCGCTGACCGAACTGTACAAGGCGGAGTACGCGCGCGAGTGGCTCAAATTCGTGCAGGGCGTCGCGACCGGCGAGATGGTTGGCCTCGACGCAGGGGTGCAGGCCATGAACCGGCTGGGCGATCCGCAGACCTCGCCGCTGGCCAAGCTGCTTACGGCGATCTACCAGGAAACTTCGTGGGACAATCCTTCGGCCGCCGGCAACAGCATGGCGCGGGTCGAGAAGGGCCTGTTCGCCTGGTTCAAGGAAACCATCTTGCGGCGTGCGCCGAGCGAGGCGCGCAACATCGCCGACCTGCCCCCCGACGCGGGACGGGCACGCGCCGAGGGGCCGGCGATGGGCCCGATCGGACGCGAATTCGCCGGCGTGGCGCGGCTGGTCGGGCTGCGCGAAAAGCAGGCCTCGCTGATGGGCGGCTACCTCGACAGCCTGGCGCGCCTGCGCGGGCGCCTCCACCAGCTCAAGAACCAGGGCGATCCAGGGCCAGGCGCCAAGCAGTTCATGCAGCAGACGCTCGAGGGCAGCGGTTCCGAATTGTCCGAGGCGCTCAAGTTCGTCGACGAGCAGATGCTCACCGGCATGACCGACACCCAGAAGCTGGTCCTGCGGCCGATCCTGGTGCGCCCGCTGATCCAGACCTTCGCGATGATCGTGACGCCGAGCGAGTCCGAACTGAACAAGACATGGCGCGCCCAGGTGCTCGATCCGTTCCAGAAATCGCTGGCCGGCAAGGCGCCGTTCGTGGCGGCCGCGCCCGAGGCCACGGCGGCCGAAATCGGCCTGGTATTCGGCCCGGAAGGGGCGATCGCGAAATTCGCCAATGCCTCGATGGGGCCGCTGGTGGTGCGGCGCGGCGACGTGCTGGCCGCGCGTACCTGGGCCGACATCGGGATTACGCTGGTTCCGCAGGCGGTGGCCGGCTTCCCCGGCTGGATCGCGCCGCTGAGCGCGAACGGCGTGGCGGCCGCGGCGCCGCAGACCGTGTTCCAGCTGCTGCCGCTGCAGTCGCCCGGGATCGCCGAATTCACCGTCGAGATCGACGGCCAGCAGCTGCGCTACCGCAACACGGCGCCGGCATGGACCAACATGGTCCACCCCGGCCCGCAGGCCGCGGACGGCGCGCGCATCAGCGCCGTGACGGTCGACGGGCGCACGGTGGAACTGTTGAACGAAGCGGGGCCGCAAGGGCTCAAGCGGATGATGGACAAGGCGGTCAGCAAGCGCAAGGACGGCGGCGTATTCGAGCTGCGCTGGAACAGCGGGGCGGTGACCGTCGCGCTCGAGCTGAAGATCGTCAGCAACCCCGACGCCCAGGCCGCGCCGCAGAGCCTTGGCTTTCGCGGCCTGCGCCTGCCGCCCACCATCGTCGGGCGCGAACTGGCGGCGCCGGGCGCCGGCGCGATCGCGGCGGCCGGCGGCGGTGCCCCATGATCCGCAACGCGCCCCATGAGCGGATCGGCTATTTCGGCAAGATCCCGGCGCGCAGCGACTTCGTCAAGCTGGCGCCCGACATCGAGCTGATGGGCGTGCTGGACGACTGGCTGGCCGAAGTGATGAGCCGGCTGCCGGACGACGCGCGCTGGAAGATCCATTACGACGCGCTGGCGCCGCTCAACTTCGCCTTTGTCGGACCGCGCCGGCGCCACGCGATCGCCGGCCACATCGTCGCCAGCCGCGACCAGTCCGGGCGCCGTTTCCCGTTCCTGATGATGCGCACCATCGAGGTCACCGATCCGCCCGCGTTCGTGTCGCATTGCCCGCTGGTGCTCGAGCCGCTATTCGCGTTCTTCGCGGCGCTGGCGCCGCGGGTGCAGGCGGCGGCCGACCCGGCCGAACCGCTGCGGGAAGCGGCCGACTGCGCGCCGGCGCTCGACGAGCATGGCGCAGCGGCGCTGGCCTCGTTCCTGGCCACCGGCACGGTCGGATCGCTCGCCGCGCTGCTGGGCCGCAGCGATGTGCGCGAACTGGTGCTGGCGCTGGGCCTGCTGCTGCAGCCGGTGATGCACAGCGGCGCGGCCGACCTCGAAAAAAGCCTGGTGCTGCCGCTGCCCGAGAATCCCGGCGCACGCGCCGCGGTGGCCGCATTCTGGATGGCGCTGATCGCGCCGTTCCTGCGCCAGGCCGACCTCGACCTGGTGCTGTTCGTCACCGAGCTCGAATTGCGGCCGGTGCTGGTGGTCGGCTTCTGCGACGCCTGCGTGCACAGCCTGCATGCGCTGATCGATCCGCTGGTCGGGCGCGAGCAGCAGGTCNNTGCGCGCGCTGGCCAGCTACCTGGACCAGCCGCAGCTGCCTTTGGCCCTGGCGCGCGAGCTATTCCTCGACACTTTTATCGGAGCCGCCCAGTGAAAAAAAACCTCCTGTTCGCCGCCGGCTGGCTGGCCGCCGGCGTCGCCATGGCGCAATCGGCGCCGCCGGCCCCGATCGTCGCCAGCGGCACCCTGGCCGATGCGGCCAGCAAGGCGGCGCTGCTGGCGCGCCTGCGCCAGGTGTTCGGCGCCGAGCGCGTGGTCGACCAGTTGGTGGTCGGGACGGTGGCGGCGCCGGCCAGCTGGAACGACGCCCTGAAAAAATTGATCGGACCGAACCTGAAGCTGGTCAACCACGGCCAGCTGAAGGTCGACGGCAGCGCGGTGAGCCTGCGCGGCGATGTCGCCAGCGAAGCGCAGCGCCAGCAGATCGCCGCCGACCTTGGCGCCAGCCTGGATCCGAGCTTCACGCTCAACAACGGGCTGCGGGTGGCGGCATCGGAACAGTCGGTGCTGGACGCCGCGCTGGCCAACCGGATCATCGAGTTCGAATCGGGCAAGGCCACCCTGACCGAATCGGGCCGCGCCATCCTCGACCAGATGAGCTTGGCGCTGCTCAAGCTGAAGGACAGGAAGGTGGAACTGATTGGCCACACCGACAACGCCGGCGCGCGCGCCGGCAACCTGTCGCTGAGCCAGGCGCGGGCCGAGGCGGTGAAGGCCTACGTGGTCCAGAAAGGCATCAAGCCGGAGTCGATCGCGGTGTCCGGCGAAGGACCGGACCGGCCGGTTGCGGACAACCACAGCGCCGAAGGGCGCGCCCGCAACCGCCGGATCGAATTCAAGGTGCGGTAGCCGATCAGGGCAGGGTGATGGTCACGCTGGCCGCGCGCGGCGGCAGCCTGACCATGTCGTTGTAGCCGGCCAGCGCAGCGTCGGTGGCGTGCCCGAGGCTGGCGCGCAGGCCGATGTAGGCGCCCAGCCCGGCCAGCGCGAACACCGCCGTCAAGGCCCACAGCGACAAGTCGCTGCGCAATTTGTTCGAGATCTGGTCGGGCCGCTCGGCGTGCGGCGCGAAGCCGCGACTCTTGCCGCGCATGCGCGCGATCTCGTTGCCCAGGGTGGCGCACATGAAGCCGAGCTTGTCTTCGCCGTCGAGCGCGTAGCGGCCCTGAAAGCCCAGCAGCAGGCACATGTGGAACACTTCGAGCGCCTGCAGGTGGGCGCTGCCGCGCGCGCGCAAATCCTCCAGCCGCTGGAAGAAGTGTTCGCCGGCCAGCTGGTCGCCGAACAGGCGCAGCTGTAGCGGCCGGGTTTCCCAGGCTTCGCGGATATCGTACTGCGAGCGCAGGATGATCTCGTCGACCGCCGCGCAAAACGCGTATTTGGCGGAATGGAGGTCGTCGCCATGCACCCCGAGCTGCCTGGCGTGGCGGTCGACGTCGGCGAGGAACTGGGTCATGCGCTCGGCGAAACCGGCCTGGTCTTGCGGGCCGCAACCGCTCTTGAGCAGGTACAGCGCATAAAAACCTTCGTACATCAGGTCCACCAGGCTCTGCGGCCCGGCACCGCCGACGCCGCGGTTGGCCAGCAGGGTCGGCGCGGCGCGCCGTTCGGCGTGCTGGCTCATGGCGCCACCGTAATCCGTCCAGGTTTCACACGCGCCTCGCAAAATGATGGTTCAAGGAAATTCCTAGCTTGCGCGAACAGGCGCGGCGCCATCTGAGCTTGCGCAAATTTTCTAAGGAATTTCCGACGAAAAAGAGAATGGCCGGTTAGTTGATGCTGCGCAATAGCCTGCCATTTCCTTGTCCAATAATGTCGTCTGGACAAACGGTTCCGGAGAGCAAGCATGATCACGCAACGACTACTGCCCAGTATCATCTGCGCCGCCCTGCTGGCGGCATGCGCAGGCCCCGCTCCGGGACCGGCCAACAAGCCGGTCGTGATGGCGAGCGCGATGGCCGATGCCGACGCGGCCGCCAGGAACGGCCAAACCGACCAGGCCTACGCCATCCTGAAAGGCGCGGCCGGCGCCAATCCGACCGACAAGGCCCCCTGGCTGCGCATGGCCCAGATGCGCTTCGAGGACAAGGACTACGGCGAGGCAATCGTCAACGGCCTGCAGGCGCTCGAACGCGATCCGGACGACATGCTGGCCTACAGCCTGGTGGCCGTCAGCGGCCTGCGGGTGTCGAGCAAGGCGCTGGCCGACCTGAGCCAGAAGAACGGTTTTTCCGGTTCGGTGCGCAGCGAGGCGCAAGACCTGGCCAACCTGCTGCACGCCACGCTGAAGGTCGAAAAAATCGTGCCGGCCAAGACTGCCGCGTCGAACCTGGCCCGGCCCGCCGCAGCGAAGCCGGCGGCGTCCGCCGCCAAAGCCTGCAGCGGCCCGTTCTGCGCCCTCAACTGATCCCGTGGACCGGCGCCCGCCGGTTCCTTCCCGCAACTCCTGGAGTCGACATGGCCAAGAAAGAAAGCGTGCAGAAACGCCTGCAAAAAGTACGCGCGCCGCGTGTGCAGATGACCTATGACGTCGAGATCGGCGACGCCATCGAAAACAAGGAATTGCCCTTCGTGGTCGGGGTGGTGGGCGACTTCGGCGGCGACCCGGCGGTGGCGAAAAAGTCGCTCAAGGAGCGCAATTTCGTCAACGTCGACAGCGGCAATTTCGACGAGGTGCTGGGCGGCGTGGCGCCGGTGGCGAGCTTCCGGGTGGCCAACCACCTGAGCGCGGAGGGCGGCGAATTCGGGGTCCGGCTGCAGTTCCGCGAAATGGCCGACTTCAGGCCCGAAGCGGTGGTGCGCCAGGTCGGGCCGCTCAAAGGCTTGCTCGAGGCGCGCACCAAGCTGGCCGACTTGCGCAACAAGCTGGCCGGCAACGACAAGCTGGAAGACATCCTGTCCGAGGTGCTGACCAATACCGAGAAGCTCGGCAGCCTGCGCAAGGCCCACAACCCGAAGGAGAAATAAGCATGGCCGCCATCCTCGAAACCGCAACGGCCGCGCCGGCCGAACGCGAAACCAGCCTGCTCGACCAGATCGTCGAGCAGAGCCGGGTGGCCAGGTCGAGCAGCGAGCATGAGCGCGCGCGCGACATCATCTCCGAACTGGTCAGCCAGGTGATGGACGGGACCGTGGTCATGTCGGACAACCTGTCGGCCACGCTCGACGCGCGGGTGGCCGAGCTTGACCGGATGATCTCGGCCCAGCTGTCGGCGGTGATGCACGCGCCCGAATTCCAGAAGCTCGAACGCAGCTGGACCGGGCTGCACTACCTGGTCTCCAATTCCAGCACCAGCGCCACCCAGCAGATCCGCATGATGAACGCGACCAAGAAGGAACTGGTCAAGAACTTCCAGTCGGCGCTCGAATTCGACCAGAGCGTGATGTTCAAGAAGGTCTACGAGGAGGAATTCGGCACCTTCGGCGGCGCGCCTTACGGCACCCTGATCGGCGACTTCGAAATCACCCGCCAGCCGGAGGACATCTACTTCCTCGAACAGATGTCGCACGTGGCCGCGGCCAGCCACGCGCCGTTCATCACCGCCGCCTCGCCCGAGCTGTTCGGCATCGAGACCTACAGCGACCTTGGCAAGCCGCGCGACCTGGCCAAGGTGTTCGACACCGCCGAATACGCCAAATGGAAGGCGTTTCGCGAGTCGGAAGATGCGCGCTATGTCGGCATCACGCTGCCGCGCTTCCTGGGCCGGCTGCCGTTCAATCCGGCCGACGGCATGACGGTCGAGGGCTTCAACTTCGTCGAGGACGTCGACGGCACCGACCATCAGAAATACCTGTGGTGCAACGCCGCCTACGCATTCGCCACCAAGCTGACCGCGGCGTTCGAGGATTTCGGCTGGTGCGCCGCGATCCGCGGGGTGGAAGGCGGCGGCCTGGTGTCGGACCTGCCGACCCATACCTTCAAGACCGACGAAGGCGAGGTCGCGCTGAAGTGCCCGACCGAGCTGGCGGTGACCGACCGGCGCGAAAAGGAATTGAGCGACCTTGGATTCATCTCGCTGGTGCACTGCAAGAACACCGCCTACGCGGCGTTCTTCGGCGCCCAGTCGGCGCAAAAGGCCAGGAAGTACGCCAACGAAGCGGCCAACGCCAACGCGGTGCTGTCGTCGCAGCTGCAGTACATCTTCGCCGTCTCGCGCATCGCCCACTACATGAAGGCGATGATGCGCGACAAAATCGGCAGCTTCTCGGCCGCCTCCAGCGTCGAGGAATTCCTGAACCGCTGGCTGACCCAGTACGTGCTGCTGGACGATAACGCGAGCCAGGAGCAGAAGGCGCAGTTCCCGCTGCGCGAGGCCAGCGTGCAGGTATCGGAAGTGCCGGGCCGCCCCGGCGTGTACCGCGCGGTGTCGTTCCTGCGGCCGCACTTCCAGCTCGACGAGCTGTCCGTTTCGCTCCGACTGGTCGCGGAGCTGCCGCAGTCGACCAAGAACTGAACCCTGTCTTCCCACCCCTTCAGGAGCAAAAAATGGCAATCGACGTGTACCTGCAAATCGACGGCATCAAAGGCGAGTCGACCGACGACAAGCACCGCGACTGGATCGAGTGCAAATCGGTGGCCTGGTCGGTGTCGCAGCCCAAATCGGCGACCGCATCGACCGGCGGCGGGCACACCGCCGAGCGCTGCGAACACAGCGAGATCAGCATCTCCAAGCTGGCCGACCTGTCGACCCCGATCCTGCTGCAAACCTGCTCGTCGGGCAAGACGATCCCGAAAGCGAAGTTCGAATTCATGCGCGCCGACGGCAAGGGCGAGCGGATCAAGTACTTCGAGATCGAACTGGAGAACGTGCTGATCGGCGACGTCAGCCCGGGAGTGAGCGAAGGCGACATCCTCACCGAGAGCATGGGCCTCAAATTCTCCAAGGTGAAATGGAAGTACACGCAGCAAAAAGTCGGCGGCGGCTCCGGCGGCAATACCTCCGGCGGGTGGGACCTAGCGACCAACAAGGTGGTGTGACGCCAGCCGGTGCCCGGCTCCGGGCAACGTGATTGCAACCGCGGCCGCTGCGCCGCGGTCTTTCTTGGGAGCGCCGATGAAAGGTTTCGTCCCCGGCCTGCTCGACCGCCTGCTGGGCGAGCGCACGCCCGCCGCCGCCAGCGGGATCGTGGCCCGGCACTCGATGGACCAGCTCAAGGACAGCGTCGCGCGCGACCTCGAGGCGCTGCTCAATACGCGGATCGGCCTCGATCCGGCGCTGCTGGACGGCTACCCCGAGTGCAGGAAGTCGATCGTCAGCTACGGCCTGATCGACTTCGCCGGGCTTTGCCTGTCCGGCAACGACGACCGCGCCGCCATCTGCGCCAGCCTGAAAGCGGCGATCGAGCAGCACGAGCCGCGCCTGCGCGGCGTCAGCGCATCGCTCGAGATGGAGCAGGGCAGCGTCAACCGCCTCAACTTCGTCATCAACGCCACACTCCAGATGGACGCTTTGGCCGAACCGGTCAACTTCAACGCGGTACTGCAGCCGTCGTCGCTGCACTACTCGATCAGCAAGGCAGCGCGCACCGTGCGCGCCTGACAGTCGACGCCACCGAGGTCGCCGCACATGCCGGCGCCCTAACCGCTCACCTCAAGGACGCCAGCCGATGGACATCAACCTGAAAACACTGATTGGAAAACTCAACGACAGCAGCCGCGCCGCAGCCACCCGTGCCGCTGCCATTTGCGTCGGGCAGGGGCATTACGAAGTCGATATCGAGCACGTATTCCTGGCGCTGCTCGAGCAGCCCAACTGCGACTTCGCCTGCATCGCGCGGCACTGCGGGATCAGCCTGACCGGCCTCGAGACCGACTTGCGCAACGAGATCGCGCGCTTCGGCAGCGGCAGCGCGCGCACGCCGGTGTTCTCGCGCCACCTGCCGACGCTGTTCGAACATGCCTGGCTGATTGCCTCGCTGGGCGGCGCCGGCCCGCACCAGATCCGCAGCGGCCACCTGCTGCTCGCCCTGCTGACCGCGCCGGACCTGGCACAGCTTGCGCAGCGCGGCTCGAAGCTGTTCGCGCAGGTGCCGATCGACCGACTGAAGCACGATTTCGACAAGCTGACCCGCGGCTCCGACGAAGCGGTGCCCGGCGCCAGCGATTTCGCCCCGGGCGACCCGGTGTCGGAGCTCGACCGGAACGGCACCGGCAAGACCCCCGCGCTCGACCAGTTCACCACCCAGTTGACCCAGCGCGCGCGCGACGGCAAGCTCGATCCGGTGATCGGGCGCGACCCGGAGATCCGCCAGGCGATCGACATCCTGATGCGGCGCCGCCAGAACAACCCGATCCTCACCGGCGAAGCAGGGGTCGGGAAAACCGCCGTGGTCGAAGGCCTGGCGTTGCGCATCGCCAGCGGCGACGTGCCCGAGGTGCTGCGCGGGGTCGAGATCCATACGCTCGACATGGGCCTGCTGCAGGCCGGCGCCAGCGTCAAGGGCGAGTTCGAAAACCGCCTCAAGAACGTCATCGACGAGGTCAGGAAAAGCCCGCACGCGATCATCCTGTTCATCGACGAGGCGCACACCATGATCGGCGCCGGCGGCGCGGCCGGCCAGAACGACGCGGCCAACCTGCTCAAGCCGGCGCTGGCGCGCGGAGAGCTGCGCACCATCGCGGCCACCACCTGGGGCGAATACAAGAAGTACTTCGAGAAGGACGCCGCGCTGGCGCGCCGTTTCCAGGTGGTCAAGGTCGAGGAGCCGGACGAAGAAACCGCTTGCGCCATGCTGCGTGCGATGGCGCCGCTGATGGAGCGTCATTTCAACGTGCGGGTCTACGACGACGCGATCGAAGAGGCGGTGCGGCTGTCGCACCGCTACATCAGCGGGCGCCAACTGCCCGACAAGGCCATCAGCGTGCTGGACACAGCCTGCGCCAAGGTGGCGCTCGGCCAGAACGCGACTCCGGCGCTGGTCGAGGCGGGCGCGCGGCTGCTCGAGCGGATCGACGCCCAGTCGGCCGCGCTGATGCGCGAGGAAAGCGCCGGCGCCGACCATTCAGCCAAACTGGCAGCGCTGCGCGTCCAGCGCGTCAGCGCCACCGAGGAACAGCGCCAGGTGCAACGGCGCTGGGAACAGGAGCAGTCGATCAACGCCGAGATCCAGCGCCTGCGCAGCGGCCTCGAACAGGGCAGCACGCAAGGCAGCAACGGCGCGCTGCGCAGCCTGATCGAGGAGCTGCGCGCGGTACAGGGCGAAGCGCCGCTGGTGCCGGTGCAGGTGGACGGCCACGTGGTGGCCGAAATCGTCGCAGGCTGGACCGGCATTCCGCTCGGACGCATGGTCAAGGACGAAATCAAGACCGTGATGAACCTGCAGCAGCTGCTGGAAGAACGCATCCTCGGCCAGTCGCATGCCGGCGCCGTGGTGGCGCAGCGGGTGCGCACCTCGCGTGCCAATCTGGACGACCCGAACAAGCCGAAGGGCGTGTTCCTGTTCGTCGGCACCTCGGGAATCGGCAAGACCGAGACCGCGCTGGCGCTGGCCGACCTGCTGTACGGAGGCGAGCGCAAGCTCATCACCATCAACATGAGCGAGTACCAGGAGGCGCACAGCGTGTCGGGCCTGAAGGGATCGCCGCCCGGTTACGTCGGCTACGGCGAGGGCGGCGTGCTGACCGAAGCGGTGCGCCGCAATCCCTACAGCGTGGTTCTGCTCGACGAGGTCGAGAAGGCCCACGGCGACGTGCTCGAACTGTTCTTCCAGGTGTTCGACAAGGGCGTGCTGGACGACGCCGAAGGGCGCCGGATCGACTTCCGCAACACCATCATCATCCTGACCTCGAACGCCGCCTCGGCCCAGATGATGCAGGCCTGCCTGAACCAGCCGGCCGCCGAGATGCCGACTCCGCAGCAGCTGGCGGAGATCATCCGGCCGCAGCTGATGAAGCACTTCAAACCGGCCTTCCTGGGACGCCTGACGGTGGTGCCGTTCTATCCGATCGGCGACGAGGTCCTGGCGCGCATCATCCGGCTCAAGCTCGAGCGGATCCGGCGCCGCATCCACCAGAACCACCAGGCGCAATTCGACTACGACGATTCCCTGGTCGACGCGGTGCTGGCGCGCTGCACCGAAGTCGACTCGGGGGCGCGCAATGTCGACACGATCCTGAACGGGACCCTGCTGCCGGAGATCGCCGACACGCTCCTGGCGAAGATGGCCGAAGGCGCGTCGATCGCGCGCATCAAGGTCAGCGCAACCAAGGCCGGCAAGTTCAAATACGCGATCGACCCAGCCTGAAAGGACCGCCATGTTCACCATCGACGAACTGCTGGCGCCTGTCAGCGCCGACCATTGCTGCGGCGAGGACCTGGCTTTCTCGAGCGAGCTCGATGCGATCGCCAAGGCGCGCCAGGCCGACGACCCGTCGATCGAGCAGGGCGCCTGGGTCACCGCGCTGAAGCAGGCGGACTGGAAGTTTGTCGCCAGCGGCTGCGCGAGGCTGATCAAGACGCGCGGCAAGGACCTGCGGCTGGCGGTCTGGCTGGCCGAAGCGAGCGCCAAGACGAGCGGCTTTCGCGGCTTGGGCGACAGCCTGCTGGTGGTCGCGGCGCTGTGCGAGCGCTATTGGGACGACCTGTATCCCTTGCCGGACGAAGGCGGCTTCGAACAGCGCATCGGCAACCTGTGCTGGCTCGCGACCCGGGCGCCGCGGCTGGCGCGCGAGATCGCGCTGACCGAGGGAACCGGAAGCGCATTTTCGCTGAACGACTTCGAGAGCGCGCGTGGACGGCCGGCGGAGGGCGAAGAGGCGGGACCCGACCTGGATGCGGCGCGCCGGCGCACTTCGCGCGGCTTCTACCAGGCGCTGCTCGACGACAGCGCGCATTGCGCGGCCGCGATCGCGCAGCTCGAAAGGGTGACCGACGAGCGGCTGGGAGCGGATGGTCCCGGCTTCACCGCGGCCAAGGCGGCGCTGCAGGACGTGATCGACTTTGTCACGCCGTTCGCGCGCGAAGCCGGGGCGGCGGCGGAGGGCGGCGCCGAGGCGGTGAGCGCCGCGCCGGCGCCGGCCGTCGTCGCCAGTGCAAGCGGGCCGTTGCAGACGCGCGCGCAGGCGCTGGCCCAGTTGCGCCTGGTGGCCGAGTTCTTTCGCCGCACCGAGCCGCACAGCCCCGTCGCCTACCTGGCCGACAAGGCCGCGAACTGGGGCGAACAGCCCTTGCACGTATGGTTGCGCGGCGTGGTCAAGGACCCGGCCGTGTTCGAGCAGTTGGAGGAAATGCTGGGAGTGCAGGGCGGGTCGTGATGGGGAGTCGTCAATGACTCGTCGTTCCCGCCTGCGGGAACGACGATGTGGAACTAATCTATTTCTTATCCTTGCCAGCGGCCGGCACGACTTGCGCCTTGGCCTTTTCAATCTGCGCTTCCACGGTCTGCACCGCCTGGCGCGTGGCCTGCGTTACCTGCTCGTAGCCCTGGAACGCATTGTCGATCGCGGTCTTGATGATCTCCACCGCATTGGCCGAGCCCGGCTTGACGTTCTGGGTCACGTCGTAGATCAGTGCCGTCAGCGCGCTTTTCGCCTCGGCGATATGGGCGTCCGCGGCCTGGGTGAATTCGTTGCGGATGTCGTCCATGATGACCTTCATCTGCTCGCCGTACTCCACCGCGCCCGCCATGCCTGGCTGCGCGTGCGACGCGACCGCTTCCATGGCCGCCTTCGGATCCTTGGCCTGGCTGATTTCCTTGCCGGCAGCCATAGACCCCTGGACCGAATTCTTTGCGGTCGCCATGTTCAGTGCGACAACCTGCTCGACGCCTTGCACCGCTTTGCTGGTGAGGGCGTTGAACGTCATCATCTGGAGGTCAAAAAGAGTCTTGGTGGCGGATGCAAATTGTTCGGGATTTGTAAACATTAACTTCTCCTCGGTTTGGATGGATGCAACGGACGACTTTCCTGAATCTCCCCACTTTAGTTTTTTCTATTATTTAGCAGCTGATAACTTTTCGCAATGGCTATCTCGATAGGGGCCGCTGGCCTTTTCCCAGCCGTGCCCGAGCGCGGTCTGGGCGCAAAACTGCTTGCCGTCGAGCTTGCTGCGCCACTTGAACCACGGCGCGGGCGCCGCGGCCAGCGCACCGCAGGCAAGGGCCAGCATCACGCCAATCCCAATCGTCGACAATGGTTTCATAGTGCCGAGCATAGCTGGTTGGCGCCGCAAGTCAAGCTGTGCGCGCCTGCGGCGCCACCGCCGGCAGCAGCAAGGTGAAACTGGCGCCCTGGCCCGGCGCACTGCGCAGGTCGATCCGGCCGCCCAGGATGTTGCTCACGATATTGTGTGCGACGTGCAGCCCCAATCCCGAGCGGCCCGATCCCATCCGGGTGGAGAAAAACGGATCGAACACGCGCGCCTGCACTTCCGGGGCCATGCCGGCGCCGTCATCCTCGACCGTGATTGCGATCAGCGATTCGGCGCGCCTGGTGGCGGCGATCCGTACCGTGCCGCCGTTGCCCTCGGGAAACGCATGGGCGAGGCTGTTTTCGAACAGTTCGGTGACCACCTGCGACAAGGGGCCGGGATAGCTGTCCATCGCCAGGCCGGGATCGAGCGCGAGGTCGATCCTGACCCGCGCGCCCTTGGCGGCCACCCGCAGCGGCGCGGCCAGGTCGGACAGCAGTTCGGTCAGGGAAAATTCGCGCCGCTCGGAACTGGCATGATCCACCGCGATCTGCTTGAAGCCGGCCACCAGCGTGGCGGCGCGCGTCAGGTTGCGCACCAGCAGCTCCCCGGCTTCGCCGGCGTCGACCAGGTAGCGCTCCAGTTCCGAGCGGCGCAAGCCGCCCGCCACGCTGGCCGCCAGCGTGCGGGTGCGCTCGGCCAGCGCGCTGGCCACCACCAGGCTGTTGCCGATCGGTGTGTTCAGTTCGTGCGCGACGCCGGCCACCAGGGCGCCGAGCGCCGCCATCTTGTCGCGCCGCACCAGTTCCTCCTGCGCCAGCGACAAGGTGTCGAGCGCGCTCGAGAGCTCCTGGTTGACGTGGTCGGCGCGCCGCATGGCCGCGGTCAGTTCGGCCGTGCGCGCCGCCACCAGTTCTTCGAGATGCTCGCGGTGCAGCGCCAGTTCGCGTTCGCGCCGGGTGCGCTGGATCGCGACGCCGGCCAGGTGGGTGGCGATCCCGATCAGGTGCATGTCGGCTTCGGTCGGGCTGCGCACCTCGCGGTAGTACATGGCGAACGAACCGAGCACATGCTCGCCATCCGGGCAGATCGGGGTCGACCAGCATGCGCGCAGCCCGTACGGGGCGGCGAGCCGGACGTACGGCGCCCAGCGCTGGTCGGCCAGGATGTCGGGCACGATGACGACCCGCCTGGTGTACATCGCCGTGCCGCACGAGCCCGCGGCCGGGCCGATCGCCAGTCCGTCGAGCGAGGCCATGTAACTTGGCGGCAGGCTGGGAGCGGCGGCCGGATGCAGCGTCTTGCCGTTCTCGTCGAGCAGCAGGACCGAGCACAGCACGCCCTCGGACTGGCCTTCGATCAGCCGCAGCAACCGGTCGAGCACCTCCGGCAGCCTGGCGCCGCGCGCAATCAGTTCGAGTACTTCGCCCTGGCCGTCGCGCAGCCGGTCGGCCAGGATGCGCCGCGCGATATCGACCACCCGCGCATGCACCAGGCGCCGGCCCGGGATCGGCAGCCGGATCAGCAGGACTTCGCACGGGACCAGGGCGCCGCTGGCGTGCCAGAATGAAAATGGGAACACCGCGCCCCGGCCGTCCTGCGCGCGCGCGAGCTCGGCCCGCAGAAGTTCAGCCGAGGGCTGTCCGTCCGGCTGGGCCGGCGGGCACAGCTCGCCGAGCGACATCCCGAGCAGCCGCTCGCGCGCCAGCCCCCACAGCGTTTCGGCATGGGCGTTGACGTCGGCCAGCAGGCCGCTGTCGAAGTCGAGCAGGGCGCTCGGATCCGGCGACTGCAGCAGCATCGCGTGGTAATTCACTTCCAGTGCGTTCAGGTTCATCGGCCCCGCCTCGGATCCCGCCGCCAATTCAGAGCGCGGTGCCCGGGTAGCCTTCGGCGGCAAGCTTGTCGCGCAAGGCGGCGCTGTCGGCGCTGCTGTCGATGACGGCGGTGCGGGCGGCAACGTCGACCTGCACCACGGCGTCCGGGTCGAGCTGGTGAACGGTTTCGGTAATGGCGCGGGCGCAATGGCCGCAGCTGATGGCGGGAATGCTAAGCGTGAGCATGGGGGCTCCTGTCGGTGGTGGGCCGGGGCGAGGAATGCACCGGCGACACCACTTTACAACATCGGCGCGAACCCTGCGCGCATGGCAAAACGCCGCATCCCTTTTGCAAAGGCTGCGGCGTTTTGGGACTGTCTGTCCGGTAGAGTGGTGCCCACGGAGGGACTCGAACCCCCACACCTTGCGGCACATGGACCTGAACCATGCGCGTCTACCAATTCCGCCACGTGGGCACTGATACTGCATCTACAAATACAAGCACAAGCAAAAACAATTCGCTTCAAACTAAAACGCCGCAATCCATGTCAGATTACGGCGCAACGCTGAAACTGCGGAAAACAAATCCGGTAGAGTGGTGCCCACGGAGGGACTCGAACCCCCACACCTTGCGGCACATGGACCTGAACCATGCGCGTCTACCAATTCCGCCACGTGGGCACTGTTGCTGCTTGCTACTCGGCGTTGCCGCCGACTTCTGCTATCATACTAGCCTTTGGAGTTTTTCGCCAGACTAACTTTCGTTACCCTGAGTGCCATTCCGCGATGCCAGTACTGTGCTTTCTTCCGTGTCGGCTTGGTGCCGCCGCGAAAGACCAAAATTATAGCGGAACAATTTGAAATGTCAAAGCTCCGGCCCAAGTATTTTCGGAGCACGGCGCGTTAGGCGAATCATGGTGTCCTCCGTTACACTACGCGTACCGACGTGTCAATCAAACCACCGTGTCTGTCATCCGGACGGCACTGTCAAAAACAATTACAGAAAACGATTTGAACCAACCTACTCATACCATTCCCAGCCGCGAGGAAATTCTCGGCATCTTCCGCGATGCACAGTCCCCGCTTGACGCAGCAGCACTGGCGCGCGCTCTCAAAGTCGATCCGGACGCGGTGGAGGTGCTCTCGCGCCGCCTGAACGCGATGGCGCGCGACGGCCAGCTCAATTCCGACAAGTCGGGACAGTTCGAGCTCGCCGACCATCCCGGCTTCGTGGCCGGCAAGGTCAGTGCGCACCGCGACGGCTTCGGCTTCGTGATCCCGGACGAGCCGGGCGAAGACCTGTTCCTGTCCGACAAAGAAATGCAGAAAGTGCTGCACGGCGACCGCGTGCTGGCGAAGGTGACCGGCACCGACCGTCGCGGCCGCCAGGAAGCCACGATCGTCGAAGTCGTCGCGCGCGCCAACAGCCATGTGATCGGGCGCCTGCTCAACGAGAACGGCGTGTGGCTGATCGCCCCCGAAGACAAGCGCATCGGCCAGGACATCCTGGTCGCCGGTTCGCCCGGCAAGGCCAAGGCAGGGCAGATCGTCAGCGTCGAGCTGGTCGAGCAGCCGTCGCGCTTCAAGCAGCCGACCGGCCGCATCGTCGAAGTGCTCGGCGACCTGGACGACCCGGGCATGGAAATCGAAATCGCGGTGCGCAAGTTCGGCGTGCCGCACATCTTCTCGGCCGCGGCGCTGAAGTCGGCCGCCAAGCTGCCCGCCGAAGTGCGCGACGCCGACCTGGACGACCGGGTCGACCTGCGCGACGTGCCGCTGGTCACCATCGACGGCGAAGATGCGCGCGACTTCGACGATGCGGTGTATTGCGAGCAGGTCCAGATCGGCCATGAAAACTGCTTCCGCCTGCTGGTCGCGATCGCCGACGTCAGCCACTACGTGCGGCCCAACGATTCGCTCGACGTCGATGCGCTCGAACGCAGCACCTCGGTGTACTTCCCGCGCCGCGTGATCCCGATGCTGCCGGAAAAACTGTCGAACGGCCTGTGCTCGCTGAACCCGGCGGTCGACCGCCTGACGCTGGTGTGCGACATGGTGATTTCCGCCGCCGGCGAAGTGACCGCCTACCAGTTCTACCCGGCCGTGATCCATTCGGCCGCGCGCCTGACGTACAACGAAGTGGCCGACATCCTCGGCAACACCGCCGGTCCGGAAGCGGCGCGCCGCCCGGCCATCGTGCCGCACCTGCTCAACCTGTACGACGTCTATCACGCATTGAACAAGGCGCGCCAGGCGCGCGGCGCGATCGACTTCGAGACCACCGAAACCTACATCGTCTGCAACGCGCTGGGCAAGATCGAAAAGATCATCCCGCGCACCCGCAACGACGCCCACAAGCTGATCGAGGAATGCATGCTGGCGGCCAACGTCTGCGCCGCCGACCTGCTGATTCGCCACAAGCATCCGGGCACCTACCGCATCCACGCTTCGCCGACCGAAGAAAAGCTCACCCAGGTGCGCACCTTCCTCAAGCAGGTCGGCCTGAACCTGGCCGGCGGCGACAAGCCGAGCGCGGGCGACTACGCCGTGCTGATGAAGCAGGTCAAGGAGCGCCCCGATGCGGCGCTGCTGCAAACCATGCTGCTGCGCTCGATGCAGCAGGCGGTCTACAGCCCCGACAACATCGGCCACTTCGGCCTGGCGTACGAGGCGTACGCGCACTTCACCAGTCCGATCCGGCGCTATCCGGATTTGCTGACGCACCGCGCGATCAAGGCGATCTTGCTGGGCAAGAAGTACGAGCCGAAAGGCATCGAGCTGGCCGGCCTGAACACCAACGTGTCGAACGCGACGCGCAAGAAGCAGGCCAAGGACAAGGCCCAGGGCACGCACAAGCAGGACAAGGACCTGACCATCTGGGACGCGCTCGGGGTGCATTGCTCGGCCAACGAACGGCGCGCCGATGAAGCCTCGCGCGACGTCGAAGCCTGGCTCAAGTGCTACTTCATCAAGGACAAGCTGGGCGAGGAATTCACCGGCGTGGTGTCGGGCGTGACCACCTTCGGCATTTTCGTGCAGCTCGATGCGCTGTACGTCGAAGGCCTGGTCCACATCACCGAACTGGGCACCGATTTCTTCCAGTACGACGACGCGCGCCACGAGCTGCGCGGCGAACGCACCGGCAAGCGCTACCAGCTGACCGACCGCGTCACGGTGCAGGTCAGCCGGGTCGACCTGGAAGCACGCAAGATC
>CXWL01119936.1_pt1 | contig 19525 bp, 2 predicted proteins | sample 590931 | NCBI WGS metagenome assembly CXWL01 (sample SAMEA3498368, study PRJEB10139) | groundwater metagenome | biome: water well; material: biofilm material | place: Germany | collected 2015-04-27 | reverse complement strand
TCCCTGCCTGGGGTTCGGCGCTGATCCAGCCGCCATGGCCTTCAGCCAAAGCCGTCAAACTCTCCACATCAAGGGCGATAATTTTATATCCGCGAACATTGACGTATCCAACGTCACTCAAAGCCGCCTGGACCTTCTTTTCCATCGGAATGTTGGCGTCGAGGATAATCGGTTTGTTACCCGTCTTGGCTTGTCTCTCGGCCAATACGCGCAACTCCACCTTCACCTCTTCCGGAATGGTCTCAAGGGCCAAATACTTCGTGATGTCTTCAGGCATCAGGACGAGCGTATTCTTTTGTCTTCCGTCTTTTGTCAACGGAACGCGCCAGTTTTCACCCTGATATTCCACCCACATATAATACCCGGCGTTGTCGCGGAGAACGCTTTTCCCGGCTCCAACCTGATCGATGGTCCTGCCTAAGGTATAAAGCCCTTCCGAAGCGAAGGCCGGCAAGTATCCGCTGACCATAACGATCCCGGCGGACTCGCCTTTATTTTTCGAATTTGTCAACAATTCGTGGCGGTCGCTCTTGACCTTGTCTGTTACGACCTGTTCTTCGTTCTTCGGGGTTGAGGTGACTTCCGGCCTGCGGAACCGATCTCCATCCTCATCTTTATCATCCGCGAATCCGGCTTCCTGGTAGGTTTCTTCGATCCTCGTGATCCCCTCGGAAGGCTTAACAGGGAATTGGCCCTTGACCATATCGAGGATCGGCTTCTGCGGCGGCGCGGGATTAAATTTAACTTCCAGATCTTTCTTAAACAGGGTCCATGTCTTTCCAAGGCCGAAACTGTTGCCGCCCGGTGTATGCTCGCCTTTTGCCGCGATACCATTGCCCAAATTCTTGGATCCGGCAAGTCCGATCCCGTCTTCACCATATTCACGCATATACTTAAGTTCAAGATGGTCAAAGCGATCATCACTTGTCCCTTTTCTATCAAATCTGAGGCCAACACCCCCATTCGTTACACCATTAGCGCTGTTAATGTTCGCCTCACCGCTGACAATAGACTGTTCTGTCTCTCCTAACTTTGTCATCACCCGGCCACTGGCCCTGCCACCTTCTCCAATTTCGGTAGTCGCTTGTGTCTTTTCCCCTAACTTCCAGTCCGCCGCCACCGCGACAAAACGGCTCTTTTCGGTCGGGAACAAGCTGTTCGTAAGCCTTTCCTGATTAACGGTCAGGCGGACCGTCTTGAGGGCCTTGAGGGCTTCCAGGTCTTTCGGCGACCATTCCAAGCCGACACTCTGTTTATCATAGGAATCCAGGGATTTGATCTTTTCGGATAGCGCCGTCTTTCCGGTCAATACGTCTTTAATTTCATAACGGTTCTCGCCGGTATTCTCGATATGGGTGGCCTCCACCAGGACGCGCACCGTCTGTTCTTTATTGGTGTCCTGCTTGATCATGATATGCCCGCCGCGCAACTGATCATTGGTGTCGCGGTCATCCTTGAAAATCAAGGTCCCGGCCACGAGGGTCTTCTTGTCGTTCTCTTTATTCGTTGCGGTGGCCCCGAAGGAATCGATCACCAGCCACGCGTTCTGCTTTTTCGTGATGAACGTTCCATCGGGTTGCTCGTAATCGACACTGGCCTGTTCCACCCCGGCTTTAAGCCTGTTGGCGAATCGGATACGGTAAGAACCTGTTTCGTGCGGATCAGATGTGATGTTGACACCGATAACGGCGTGGCGCTGTTTGATGCCATCGCTGCCGGAACGCTCGGCGCCGAGATAAACATCGGTTCCGAAGATGTCGTGGAAGGCTAACTGCTGGTTGATCTCGCCGCGCGTAATGAGCGCCTCACCGGATTCCTTCGGCGACCGGCCGTTGATCGAGACCAGGTCGGTGGGGGGTTCCATATCGCCCTGGTCATTGACCACTATAAAGGCCGTGGTGCCAACGAGGAATCCGCTGGGCGGAGCGCGGGAAAGCCTGGCAAAATATTCTTCCAATTGCTTCGTCTTGTAGATATCCAGACCGCCGCGGCCTTCTATGCCCGCTGTTTTGTGGGTCTTTATCGCCAAGTCCGTAAGGATCTGATGATTTTGATTTTCTAACTGATAAATGTCTTTGACCGCGGCTTTGAAGACCAGGGTCCGAAGGCGCTCTTGTTCTTGCGCGTTTGTCAGTTGTTCGGCCAACTCGAGCTGCGTCAAGGCATTCCTGGAGGACGCGGGTAATGTTTCTCCCGCGTTGATCAAGGGGTTGTTACTGTCGTTGCGCGATCCGCGGTCAACGGTCTTCAAAGCTTCCTGGGCCATGCGTTTCTCAAAGGCGAGGATCTCCGCGTTGGAAAGTTTGGGATCTTTCTGATTCAACCAGTTGATGCCCAGCCCGAGCAATCCTTGCAAGATCGTCACTCTGGCGGCCGTAAATTGTTCCTGGGCCGTGCGCGCGGCATGCTTGCGGGCCAAGACCATTTCTTTCGTTTCAGAAGTACCTTTAGATGTCTGATACAATTCGTCTTTATCGAGTTCCGGCTGGGCATGCGCGAAATAATAAGCTTTTTCCGCTTCGAGGTTCACGGACAACCGCGCGATCAACGTGTCCGCCGCCTCGTTCACGCGTTTGGCCTCGCGGACTTCCTTCAAATACGCTATTCCTTCCTCAATTTCAACAAGACGTTTCGTCCAGTAAGCTCTTACCTCCGGAATCGTTTTAACATCCGCCGGCCGCGGCCCCTGCGTGGTTTCATCCCAGGTCTACGGAATGACCGGCACCCTGTTATTGAAATCAGGTATCTTGAGATCTATGGCGGCTTGAAGGAGTTTCTGATCTTCCACCAGAAGATCGACCCGTTCCCTGTCGAGAGACATCGCTACGGAAAGCACTTCGCCATTCGTCAAGAACTGTGTTCGAGGATCATAAATGGCCATTTGCTGGCTCAAGAAATGGGCAGGGCGGCGTTCCAGGTCGATCCAGAGATCCAATTGCGCGACAATCTTCCGGGCGAAGTCGGCGATCCCGGGTTCTTGCGTTATCCTCTTGTTCCAGGTCTCTCGATCCGCCTGAAGTCTTTGGACACGTCCCATTTTTGCTGTGTCGGCGAAATCTCTGGCCTGAAGGTCATCACCGAACAAATACTTCAGGCCCTTATCCAATTCTTCCTTGCTCGCGTAAAGATTCGTATTGATGTTATGGTCGATCCGGTATTGCAGAACAGCCCGGCGGCCACCGGCGACTTCTACCAGCGTCAAGTTATCGTTGATAACATCCACCGGCCTGTCGTTCGGGAACTTCGTAACGTTAACGACCTGCTTGATCGTTTGACCAGGCTGGCCCATATTTTCAATGACCATAACATAAGTATCGCCGGCACCCGAACCCGTACCAGTGATCTCGGAAATACCGTCTTTAGCGAACTCGATGAAGTTGGCGGCACCGACAGTGTTTCCTTTGCTATCCTTGCGGGTGAAATACACGTCGGCCACGGAAACTTTCGGAATCTCCAGACCGGTCTTCGGATCGATCACAACGCCGTTCTGCAGATCCTCGATCTGCTTGATGGCATCGCGAATATTCTGCAATTCATTCTTAACAAACTCGACCCCGTCACCGGTTGTCAACGGGATCGTGCCCGCGAACCTTCTGTTAATGCTGTCGTTGATCGCCTGGTTGACATCTTCTCTGGACCCAGAGCGAAGCTCTTCCATAAACTTGGAGAACGGTTTACCGGCGGCCTGCGATTCTTCATAAAGCACCCGGGTAATAAGTCTCCTGGCTTCCCTGTATTCCCGCAGATGGACCGAAGCTCTCTGGAAGCGGTTGAATTCCTTGCTGTCACTGACAGAGAGCTGATGATCGGCGGAGCCTTCGGCATGCTTGCGGGTTTCGCGGCTTTCGGTCAAGGCCAGTCTCGCGGCCTCAAGTTGTTTATACAATTCCTCAAGTTTGTCCTGATTTTGTTTTCTCGCATCCATGGCCGCGGCGATATCGTTGTCGGACACGCCGAAGCCCTCCAAGAACCGGCCGTTATCTTCCTGAACGTTTTCCGGCAACACAGCGCTGTTATCCCGGCGGGCTTTCTCATTATAAGTGAACAGCGGTGACAAACCACCGTCTTCCTGGTACCCAATAATTAAGTTCGTATCCTTGTCCTTGATCGCGGCGACAATGTTGGGATTTTCTTTAGCCTTTTGCGCGAGTTGCTCTTCGGCATCTTCGGCGTTGACGCCGAACTCCACGATCCCGACCTGATTCTTGTCCAAATTGAGCCCCGGCCCACCGACAACTAATAGAGGCGACTTGCGGCCGGGCTCCCGGGTGATGACCAAAGGATCCACGCCGCCATAATCGACCGTTACCGATTGTCCCGGCCGTAACGTTCCGAGAGTATATTGCTTGAGATCTTTAGGGTCGATGTGCAAGGTCCGGTCGGGCAATATTACTTTGATCGGGGCAACCTTTTCTTTCTCGACCATGATCGCGACGGTCTTGAGATCTTTATCCATCGGGATCACTTGCTGCGTGCGCGGCAAGATGGACGTCGTGGATTCCCTGATGACGCGATGAAGGACCGAATCGCCCGTGATAACGACCCTCTTGATCTCGACCTTTTTGAGCTCCTCGACCAGGTCCTTGGTCTCGCCGCGGAANNGACCAGGACCGTCTTGTCGCCGACTTGGACCCTGGTCGCCTTTTCCTCCATCGTACCGGTAACATCGATAATAACGGCCGTGATCCCTTTGATCTGCTCGCCAAAGGTATCGATGACCGCCGTCAGGTCGCGGGCGTCGACAAAATCTCTGGGGTTATAGTAAACAGGTTCACCCTTGTTGATCTCGATGGGGACCATCAGGGAGATCCTGGCCGGATTACCGGCCTTGATCTGGTCTTTATAGAGATCTTTCACGGATTTTTCCTGTTTGGCGTAAGACGCGGCATCTTCTTTCAATAACGATTTCTTCTCAACAAAGGCTTTGACGTCCATCCAGATATCGATCAATTCTTCAGCCGCGGTGTCATCATTGACCTTTCGGTATAGGAGCAAGTCGGCGGCCTGGCCTTCATCCTTGACCTTCGACCAGTAATTCTCGCGTCCGGCCAGCAAGGTCGGCTCGGTAAAGGTATAAACTGACGTGCCATCCGGATAAGAGCCTTCGACGGATTTACGGTCAACACTGGTTTGCCCGATCTGGTTAAAGAACATGTTGTTGCCGTCGCCGGCAACGCCGAAGCGTGGCTGCACGTTGAGGCCGGGACCGAATGCGTGATACTTGTAGGGGAACAGCTCGCCGGTCATACCGCTTCGCTGGAAGAACCGGACAGGATTGTCATACTGATCTTTTCCTGACAATAATTGCGGCAATGTTTTCAAGCCCTCGATCGTTTTAAGCGACGGGATCACATAGAGCTGTCTGGGCACGAGGAACGCGTCATGCGCCTTGGCGTCCTTGTCGTTAATGGACTTACCGTCATAGATCGGATAGCGGTTGGACAAATAGTATTGCTGGATCCTGTCTTCCGCGTTTTTGGCCTGAAGGTCCATGCGCAGGCCGAAGACGAAGTTGACCGCGTCTTCCGTCCGGTCGCCGATGCGGATCTTGTCGCCAACCCGGCCGCGGACAAGGGCGAACTTATAACGGTCCGGTTGATCGTTGGTACGGGCCAAATATTCGAATTCGGTTTCCTTAAGTCCGAATTCATAAACACCCGGGAAGTCGGATCTCTGAATAGCGTTCCACTCTTTATCCGGGAATATCGAGCTTACCTTATTGAGCAGTTTGTTGGGGGCCACGCCGAGCAGGTCTTTGAAAAATTCGGCCGGCATGAATTTCCATAACCCAACGGGCTCGCCGCCCTTGCCGCTGATGACCTCACGGCGGTCCAGGAGGATCCTCATCGGGTGGAAGAACGGCTTATCCGGCGTCACAAACGTGACCCCTTCCTTGCCGTCGTCGGTCACATGACTGATCAGCGCTTTCCCGAAGAAATCAAACGGCACATTGATCAAAGACGGTACACCCAAGGCTAATTCCAGCCCAACGGCCGTCTTCAACAATTCCTTGCCATGGAAGAGGATCGCAAGTGTGTTATAGGCATCTGCCACTTTTGACCCTTCCACCATAATATAGCCCTGACCGCGGCCGTTGCCCAGACCAATAGGGATAGGGATAGGAATGCTGGCCGCCGGAGCATAAGGATAGGCGACGCCGAGAGAAACCTCGGCGCGATCGCCTTCCTTCACAAGTTTCCGGAGGGCCTCGATCATTTCCGCTTTGCTCACCTCCAACTTCGTGGCATCGATCTGCTGGTTGATCTTAACGATGCCCCACGCGGCGGCGTTTTGGCCGAAGGCTTTATCCACCTGGGCGTTTCTGCGCTGCAGGGAAATATCTTCCAGATCTTTGGCTTCTTGTTCTTTTTCCTTCACATTTTCTTCTATTTTCGCAAGTCTTGTCTGGAGCATCTCTTCTTCTGTCAGGAAAGCGTTGAATTCTTTGACCAATGGCGCGACGATATCCAGATACTGTTTCTCGATCGTTTTCAATTCCCCTTCTTGTTCCTTTAACGATCTGTAGAGAGGAACTTTATAGCCGTTAACCTTCATCTCAACCACGACATGAGACTTGCCATCGTCCGCGATGCCGCTTAAGCCGATGAGCGCGCCCTTGGCAATTTTATCTCCGCCCTTAAGAACGACCATCGCGCCCAAATGGCTCAGCGTCAGCTTAACCTCGACGTCCTTGCCTTGATCCTGGACGGTCATTGCTAAAGTGACTTTATTACGGCCCACTTCGGTGACCGTCGCCTCGACCGGCGCGTGGACCGGCGAGTAGCGCGTGGAAATATTCAGGATCAGGTTCTCCGTTACTTCATCTTTTGTTCTATAGCCATCCGGCACTAACCGTTCCTCGACCGGGTTGATCGCCAGGTCGACGTATTTGGTCAATTGATAGACCGGCTCTTTCGCGCTCGCGTCTGCGGCGACTTCATAAGCGGGCGCGACCGCCGGGAAGATCAATTTTGTATCGGCGACCGGACGGCCGACTTTGTCGGCGAGCCGGCTCCAGAACTTGTCCACGATCCGGGTAAGGTGAGCTTCGCCGAGGTCAACATCGTTCTGCGATACGCCGATGACCACTTCCTTCGCCGGAAGGTCTTTGGGGGTGTTGATCTTGACGATATCGCTTTCATCCGAAGTGAAGACAAAACTCTTGCCGGAAACGTCACGACCGGTCATGTATGGATCGATACCGGAACCTACGGCGATCTTCTCAAAGCGAACATAATATACGCCCGGCTCGACGACCATTTCCCGCGAACGCGCTTCATACGCCCGCGCTTGCTCCAGGTTGCGCTTCGTGCGGACGTCCGTATGAATATGGTCATCCAACCCGATCTCCCTGCCGGCCGTTGCAGCAAACTGAGCCTTTCCTTCGGCTCTGGCCCGGGCGAACGCTTTGCCCGCTGCGGTGTAATCGCGGTCAAGCATATTGTTCGCCAAAGTTAAAATACCGTTGCCTTTATCATAAATGGCCATAATACTGCGGACGTAATTGATCGTTTCCAGGTATGGAGGTACGCCGTTATGTTTCGCCACTGCTCCCGGACCAGCGTTATACGCGGCCAAAGCATCGCGCAGATTACCGAACCTATGCAACATATCGGCAAAATAAGCCAAGCCGACCGTGACGTTCTTTTGAGCATCATAGACATCCTCGTAGCTCCAGCGCTCAGTGATAACACCCTGGTCGTAAAGATTTTTGACGACCAAATCCCAGGTGCCCAGAGCATCCCCATTGGCCTTGTTGGTGACCTGCATCAGCCCGCGGGCCACCGGGATTCTTTTGCCATTTTCATCCAGCGCATAAACCAACTTGCTTGTTCCATCTTTATCCTTAACCTCTTCCATCTTATAGCTGGTCGCCGACGGATTAAATCCGCTTTCCTGTCTCATAATGGCCAGGACAAATTGCGTGAAATCCTCCTGGCCGTTTGGAAAATAGTTTTTGTTATTAAAGACTTCGTGGCGGTTAAAGGCCTCCTCAATGACCTGCTTCACGGCCGTGGCCGTATTGATATCCCCGGCTTCGACCGCCGCGTCGGCATTCTTCTGGGCCTGCTTCTCGATCATCAGTTCGGAGGCCAGTTTGGCCAAAAGCTCGGCCGTTACAGCCTGCGGCGGTTCCGCGATCACTATTCTATCCTTTGACGGCGCGGGAATATCTTCCCAAGCCACAACACCTTCTTGAAGGACGCGGTCGATCAGGTCATTCGAAACACCTCGTTCATTCAACAACGTGCGGCTATTTTCGATCGTTGATCTGAACGGCCCAACGATTGCTGTAACAATATTTAATTTCACAACGGCCATATGCATAAGTTCTTTGTTCGATAATTCTTTACCCTTTGCGGATAAACGGATATCGGACAAGACTTTTTCAGCCTTGGCCACCGCCGCTTGATCGGAAATTTCTTTACCGGTCACATTCTTCTCAATCGCTTTCACTGAGGCCGCCAGATCATAAACATGAATGTCTCCCTTCCCACCCAATGCCTGATAAACAACATTTGTCAATTGAACACCGGTTAAATCATTGGCTGCATCTAACATATAACTGCCCCAGGCGATGGCGCCATAATTGCTTTCCAGCGCGTTCGCAAAAGCCGCAATGGGTTCGCCGATTATCTTGAGGTAAGGATGCTGCGCCAAAGCGGCACCACTGTTAATGACGGTTGAGATCTCCGCGCCGATAATGGACATATTCCAATAGCTGGTCAAGAACTCCCGTCCGGTTAACAGCCAGATCCTGCGGTTTTCAATTAAAGTCTTATTAAATTGCGGTAATGCCCTTGGTCCTTCAGTAAATATAAATTTAACGGCATACAATACATAAGCCACAGCCGCGGCCGGGGCCAACAACCAATAAATGACAAGAGCCTTAACTAAAGGCTTCAGATTATATTCGACAAAGGTGGCGCGTCCTCTGGAAACGCCTAATTCTCTCTCCAATTTCTTGACAATGCCCGGCCGGCCTCTGTCACTGATCATTCCCTTGGCGATCAACTCACTAGCGATCTTGGGATTGGTCTTGGCAAGCTCTTCTATATCAACCGCTGAAGCTGTCTTGATACGATACGTCTTCTGGACCCCATCATCCTGAATTTCTCTGATCTTCCTGTTAATATCGAGAAGCCTGAGGCCTAACACCGTGATGCCGAGGCTTAAAAATTCATACGCAGTATGCGGCAAGCTATAAAACGCCGCATCTGAAGCGGGCGCTACCATACCGAACCAGCCGGCAAGAATTCCATGGCTCAACACTTGAGAAACCAGCACCATAACACCACGGCTTGCCGCGAATCGAAGGATGCCAAAGGTGACTGGGAACGCGGAAACCATCCACGCGACAACCCGCTGCCTTTTATAAACGAAAATGCGTTTAAAGGTGCCTATTTCTTCGTTGTATTCATTCTCGAATCTCTTGACCTCTACCTTGACCTTCGCTACAAATTCTGGATTCCGGCCTTCTTTGTAATCTCTGGAGAATTCGGCAAAGTCCAAAGACTTCATCAAGAATGACCAGAAGAAGTCCCACAAGACATGGACAAGATAAGGGGCAATGTAGCCTAAAATAGCCCATTTCGCCGTTACTGCCACTGTTGCCAGGCCAAACGGAACGGATGTGGCTCCAATGAGTGCGCCGATTAGAACGGAGACGATAATTGTCTTTGGGTTCGCCATAAAGGCCAAGATGGCCTTAATTAAAGACGGCGGTGTCGGGCGATAGATCTCGCTGGTATGAATATATCTTAAAGCTTGACGTTCAATTAAGGTCAATCCCCGGATAACACCATAGTTCAATCGTACCGCCCTGCCGGCTTTAACGTTCCTGATGTCGTGAACCAATAACGCCATGCCAGCCAGAAGCAAGGTCGGCACAACAAATACGGCGACATACCACGGGAAGGCGGCTGGAACAACGGAAACCGCAACGCCGACCAAAACGGAATGGACGGCAACGACAATAACCGTCTTGATGAATTGTGCGGCAGATATCTCCGCACCATTGTTTTTAGCGGCAATCAGATGCCCAAGCATAACCAAGGCACCCACCAAGGCGATAGATCCGATTAAAACAAAACTTATATTGGAAACAATGGTTGTAATTACTGCGACTGTTGCGGCTTGCGCGACGCTCGGAATGGCCAATGAAACTATACCAGCCGTAAAGAAGACGAACGGCTTAATGAAGCGATTACTTGATACGGTTCTGGTAACTTCCGGCCCGGCGCGGGTGAGGCCCAGTCTGGAAACGATATCCGTGAATCTCGTCCCTCGTCCCTCGTCCTTCGTCCTCCGTTCGCCAACCGGGCTCGAGGCGCGCCCTTGTTTTTCCACCTCATGCAGGCGGATTTCTTTGAATCGCTCTCTCAACTCCTCAAAGCTGACAGGCAGATTGCCCCTCACAAATTCATCCATCTGGCCATATTGTTTCACAAGCCGGATAATGCTCACCTTCTCATGCCCGATCCTGTAAGAGGCCTCCATCATTTCCAGCCAGCGGGTGTCCTGACGTTCCTGATGCGCGTAATACAATGCGGAGGCCTCGGCTAAATACTTGGCCAGCAATTCCTGCGCCTTCGCGCGGTAATACTCCACTATTCTTTGTTTTTCCACGAAATGATCCGGCAACTGCAAGAGCGTCACCACTTCCTCAAAGCTGTACCCGCTGTCTTTAAACACATCCATCAGCCAGCCGTTCACGCCCGTCTCGATATACTCCTTCGTCCCTCCTGTATTCGTCGCGATATTCGGATGCCCGTTAAACGCCGCCCTGTTATCCGACGTCCCGGCCGCCTCCCGGGTGGAACGCGGCATGCTCACCCACACATCGCTGGCCTGGGTCGCCAGCTTCATGGCCTCCGTGCCTGAACCCTCCATGAATATAAACTTGCCTTTTAAATCTTCCCGTTGGGCCAGGGCTTTAAATTGCCGCGCCCACTCCCGGCCAACGGTATCTCTTCCGACACCGCCGACCAACAAGTTCATCTCCAGGCCATGTCTTGCGCCCCACGGCGTTTCGTATTCCTTGTCCCTGTCTCCGGTAATGTACTCGATTAACCCAAACAGGATCCTTTGCTCCTTATACTCCACCAACCTCCTGACCAACCCGGCCAACGGCCGTTCGATATGCGTGAATGCCGTCCCTGTTGTCTTCAGCAAATATTCATTCAACTTGCCCTTGGCATTCTGGCCGATCTGATAGAGGCCCTGGCCCGTCACCGGCCGGCCGCTTTGTTCCAACGCGATCAATTCCTGACTCTTCCACAATCTCGGATCGGAGCCATTAGTGATCGCCAGGGTCTTTTCTCTGGCACCCGGCAACACGGCCAACCTCGTCACCTCCCCATGTTCCTGGGAGACCGCGTTGATGACCGCGACCCGCGGATTCTCCGCCAACCTTCTCGCCAAATCCAGGCTGCCGTCCCGGATAACATGATCCGGCGCCAGACCTTCACCAACATGCATCCTTAACCAGGAAACATTGTCATACTTCGGTAAAGCCGCCGCCTCAGGTGTATGCGTCGTCAACACCGCCTTCGTCTGTCGGTATATGCTCTCTTCCTTCTTCTCCCGGAAGTACGCGTTATCAAAGAACTTAATATCGTTCTCCATCGCCTGTACAAGGAAGAACAACTGCGGTTCATTGAGCCTTAAGATGTCCGGTGCCACTCCCAGCTGTTTGAACAACTCCACATACACCCTCCCCAAAAAGGCCATCTGACGTAATTTGCCGGGCTCCTCCGGATACAGCGCGTAATTGATCTCCGGCTGCCGGATCAGCAATATCGGCGTCCCGTGGCTAAGGACCATATACACCCGTACATTGTAGCTGTAACCGTTGAATTCCACATTGAACCGGAAGGCCTCTTGCCTGGATCCTTCGCCGGCGAAGGACAACAGTTTTCGCACGCCTTCCGCATGATCCCAGTCGATACCGATATAATTACCGCCGCTGGTATGATCCACGTAGTGTTCATACAGCGGCATCAGGCCCACGACTCTTTGCCCGGTCTGTCCGTACGCGCCGTAGGTTTCGCCGGCGAGGAACCCTAACCCGCCGCTGGCCAACGCCTGCTGTGCCCGCGGATCCTTGATCTCATCCAGGAACGCCTCCATCGTCGCGTCGGCCTTAATCCGCCCCTCCAGAAGATAACTTCTCAAATCCTCTATCGTGCGGATATTATTAGGATTAATCGGGCTGGAGGCCCCTTCAGCCACGGAATTCGGGGCCTCATAGACAGTCCTTGGTTTCTGGTTAATTGAGCGCGCTGACGGAAGTACAATAGCGCGGGATGCGTTCATCGCTGAAGGCATCACAAACAAGTTTCTGGATCCGGCCGCCTTTAAGGCTGTCCAGCTCGTCCCAAGTCTGGTTGATGCCGTTCCTCTGATAGATCCGCCGCTGATGCTCACCGGTAAGGATGAGGTAAACCTTAATACGGTTTCGCTCCTTCTCTTTAGCGGTGACGATGACGCAATTAGACGTCGGAACGTAGACAAAATGCTTAATTTCAATGTTCGTGTCCATGACAGACCTCCTTGTTTAATAGAGAAGGCCTGACCAAGGGCAATAACACCATTGATCAGGCCTCTCACGTTAAAGTTAAATTTATTCTTAATGCTTTCCGGAATACCCCGGGCGAAATAAGCAGCAAGCAGCACGGACAATAAAGCGATCAGGATCGCATTATTATCTATATTGCCTGTTAATGTGGAAACAGACGGAGCAATACCAAAGAAGGCGGTTAAGCCCTTGGCGGTATTCGCGTTTGCGCCTTCGGACAGACGACGAGAAACATCCGAACGGCCTCGCGAATCTCGAGGTAATTGAATCGGACTTGCGGCTGTACTAAACCAATTATTCCTGGATCCGCCGCTTCTGATCACACTCTTAGAAGCTTTGCGTACTCCAAGATCTCTTCTATATTCAACAAGGCTTACAACGCCCACGACCCTGCTATCATTTCTCTTCGCAGAGCCTAAGACTTTATTCCCGGTCGATCCGACATTTCTATCCGGATACACTCCGAGAACTATAGTAGAACCTTGATTATATCCAACCCTATCAGCAGCATTACCGTTGATTCCAGCAGTCCTTACTACTACATTCATGAATCTGCGGGCTTCAACAGCTTCGTTCCTGGCCAAGGCCTGCCCTACTTCTGACCCAGCAGACACCCCAAGAACTCGAACGATCCTATACCCATCATTCCTGATGGCAACAGACCGCACACTGCCTTTTTCACTTATAAGAACCACATACTGAGCTAATCCAGACCCAGACGCCGCAGGGCCAGATTCAGAATCATTACCAGCCGATTCTGATAAGGCTTCTACACCAGCTGTTCTATACTCACGAGATCCCTTCCTGTTGACCAGGATGAATTCGTGTCCATATTGCTTCAGTACTCGCGCTACTAACTTCGCTACTTCTGCCAACCGTCCTCTAATAACATATACATCTAGAGTAGATTGGGTACTTCTGCCACGATTCACTTTACTTACTACTTGTCCTACATTCGACACACTCTGAGAATCTGCTGTTTCCTTATTTTGACCATTATGACCTAAGTCACTATGATCTAACAAGTTAACAACATCAGCTATTGAGAAGATTTCTCCCAATAGTACTCGACCTGTAGATTGTATCCGCGCTACTATCATTTGCACTGTCTGCTCTCCTGCGGAGGAGAGGACAGCGAAGATAATTGTCGGACTGGAGCCACTACTGGCAAATCTAGTACGTTTTTTATCGCCACTTAAAGCCTCATTATGCGCTGTTAAGGCCTCTTTCTTCATAATAGGAGCTTTAACAAGAGCTCCTAGGTTTACTTCATAGGTTCTCTTTTTGACCTGAAAGACCTTTGCGGCAGGCGTCTTCCCGGCTGTTCCGGATCCAGAGCCACCACCCGTTGGCGGAAGCACGTCAACAAGAACGCTGGGCGCAATGCCGCTGACTGGTGCAGGCAACGTAGCGGAATGGCCAGCCTTGGTATTATATGGCCCGGGATAGGCGGCATCTGTCCTGGTCCCTTCTGTTCTGGTTCCTGTGTCCGCCTTGGCCGTCATGGATCCGCGATCAAGTTCATAGGTTCCCTTAATATTACCTTTCGAATCGACCTCAAACGGAGTCTTTTGCTTAAGACTCAGCGGCATAATAGGCATAACGACGACAGGCGCAAACGGCGGAGGTGCCATCATAGCGGGTGTTCCAGGCCCGCTTGGAGGCATTATGAGCGCCGGAGGCGTCACTGGATTGACCGCGCTCTGGTCTTCTAATTGCGGGTTAGCCGCTCTTAAGTCCGGAGAAGGCGTGGCTTCTTTTTGTTCCAGAACGATCGGAGCCTTTGCGGCAACAGGAGTAATATTTTGCGGCTGGGCTGTCGTATTGGCCGCGCCGGCGAAGAACACGCTTTTCAAATCCTCAAAGAATTTTGCGATCTTACCGGCAAACGGGACCTTCGCATAGGCCACTTCGACGTGCTCAGCCGTTCCCGCGACCTTGGCTTCTTGAGAAATTACCGGTGAGGAGGCTGTCGCTATTTCCGATGTGGCTGAAGCGTCCAGCGTTAAAATATTGTGTTTCAGGACATCCCAGTCCCGTGCCGGCATAGGTTCAAACTTCGTAGAATCACTGAAACGATCCTTTAAAATGCTATAAATTCTATCGCCCAAATAATTCGGTTCCGTACCGACGCTGAAACGTTCATTAACCGCTCGCGTGAATTCCTTAAGGGTCAATGCAGGATTGTCTTTCACCAGGGGTGTCGCGAATTCAAGCAGTGCGTCCTGCCGCATGGATTTAAAGTCGATTTCAAGCTTCTCCAGGCCGCGGCCCTTGTCTCCTTTTCCATAATCGATATTTTCATAAACCTTATTGATGGCCTCTTCCTGCCCTATAAGAGGATTGGTTCTTAGAACATTTTTTAGCCCATCGCGCGTAAACTGCTGGACAGCTTGTTTTCTAACTTCGCCCCAGGCCGCCCCTGTTGATTGTTCAAATGCCTTAGAAAGGTCCTCTCGCCCCATGCCCAAATGGGCTGCCACATCTTCCTGGCGGATTGTAAACGGATTGGCACGGATAAGATTGGGCACTTCATTTTTGATATATTCAGAGACCAGGCGCACACCAAGCTCGTTTAAATTGTTCGCCGCCAAGGACATTAAGCCGGCCTTGTCAAATTCAACATTGACCGCAAGTGTCTCGGGGCCGGTGAGATCTGACGTTTCTTCACGAGCTATAATTTTACCGATACCGTACACCGGGTGTATGAGCTTCCTCCCCACCTGAAGGTCTTCCCTGGTTATCGGCGAAGAGGCCGCCGGGCTGCTCGCCCCGAGCATGGCGGGCGTCGGGATAACCGGCGGCGGGACGACCGGCAGCATCGGAGCGGCAATTGGCGGCCGATCGGAAATGACCGGTGAGACGGCCGCGGGAATTTCACGGTACTCGTTCTCTAATTCCGGTCGAACGGCCAAGTCCCCGACCGTTACCCGGGATGTTTCCTGGCCGCTCAAGCGCTGCGGCCGCGTTTCACCCTCGAACCAGCGGACAAATGATTCGTTGCCCTGGAACAGCACATCGAGGTCCAGAACGCGGATGCCGCCGGCCCCCACGATCTTTCTGGCCCCGGCCTGAAGATTTTTAAGTATTTCGCCGCCCGCTTTTTGCACCAATGTCGCGTCTTTTTGATCCGCCCCGACGAGCTTGTCGGCAAATGTGGTCCATTGCTCACGCAAGAAACTATCCGCTTTTTCGGCGGAGGTCAGGGCGGCCTCTTTTCTAAGCGTCTTTAAAATACCGTCGGGGTTATAAGCAAGACTGTTGATAAGGTCCGGGCTGACGAATAAACGGTATTCGTTGTTGAACTTGACCATCAGCGCGATGTTGCGGACCCCCCGGTTTACTCCGACACCCATTTGCATCAGCCATTTCCGGTCGGATTCCTGCAAGACGCGCACGGCACTGACGCGCGTGACAAACTGGTCACCCTCGATATCCTGCATTTGTTTCAGTAATGTCGGCCAACGGCCCGACGAGGCGGTCGGCGATATCTTGAGAATCCATATACAGGTCACGGATCGGGAAATCGATACGCACCGGCGCGCCGATAACAGCGACGGAGCGGCGGATCCATCCTAATTTATCCAGGTTCTCCGCGGAAGAGCGCTGGACCAGTTGACGCACACCCCGCGACGCCGCCGAAAGCCGCGTGGACGGACTGCCCCAGACATCCACCATGTTTCCTTCACGTAAAATAGCCTCAATTTCCTGGGCACTGACAGGCTCCATCCGCGAATCTCTCACCCGATAGATCTCGCTGGAGACAACCTCCCGGCCGCCCGCGGCAACGTCAATAGCCGGAACCTCGCGGATGGCCAAAGTGACCCTTCCTTTTTCAGGGGAAATCCTGGAAAAGTCCGCGCCTTCCGGCAACGCACGGAAGGTGACGATCTCAGGCCGGCGGGCCACATCCTCCCAAACCGTATCTGGAGGCAACTGATATCCGAATTGATCTCTAAACCGATCATTGTATTGACCACGATCGATCAAAACCACCGCGCCTCTGGTCATGTCCTGGTAACTGCCGGCGGGGATGGCGGCCTTGCTTCCGTCGGGCTTTACTTCAAAGAATTCGTACCCTCCCCGCGCGTCCTTCTCAACGACAATGACCGGGCGCGGCTGAACGTCGTCTTTATTAAAGAACTCTTGGGCATAATGATCCGGATCCATGCCTTCGGGCACCGTCATCACAACCGTTCCCAGCACCATACTGGCCAGATCTTTTTTGCCCTGGCCGTCTGATGATTCAGCCAAAGCCTCCTGGATCGACGAACTGGCGACCTGCTCGGATCTGTACCACGTGACCGAACCCCGGGTGGCGGTCAAATCCCGCGCGATCGACGACGGCTGGCTGGCCACATTTTCAAAAACCGTATTTCCAAACAACCGGAATTCGAGTTGACCTCTGGCCTGATCAGTGTATAGAGCAGAACTGATCAAAACCACCGCGTCTTTGATCCTGTCCTGGTAGCGGTCGGCGGGGATGGCGGCCTTTCTGCCGTCGGGCGGCGTTACTTCAGAGATTCGATACCCTCCCTGCGCGTCTTTGTCAACGACAAGGACCGGGCGCGGCTGAACACCCTTTAAAAGCTCTCCGGCATAATTCATGATATCCCAGCCTTCGGGCACCGTCGCCACGACCGGTCCCGGCACCATCTTGACCAGAGCTTCCTTGCCCGGGCCGTCTGATTCGGCAAGAAGGGCCTTCTGGATGGGAATTGCCGACTCTACTGATGCGGAAGACTTAACGACCGAACCGCGGGCGGTTCTCGCAAAATCCAGACTTTCGCTCACCAGGCTAGAGGCCTGCTGGCTCTTCCGATATGCCTCAAACTCTACGACAAGCGGATTCCCCCGCGTAAACGCGCTGGCATCAGCAAAAGCAGAATGGGCAGAATTTTGTTCTCCTTTAAAGCCACCCGGGATCTGACGAGAATATTCTTGAAGCGGCATAATGGCATACTTATCCGTTTTTGTTGCGAGGCCCTTGACCCCGAAAGATGTGACGCCGACGCCCACGCTTTGAACATCCGCCAGCCAAGACCCCTTATCGGTTGCCTTGAACTGATACAACAAGCTGCCATCTTGAGACGGAAAAACATAGGATTCCACCTTTGCCTGATAAAACTCACTGAAATGCCTGGACTTTTCCAGAGGCCCCCGTGTAAAATCAGGGGCTTGAACGGCATCCCCAACGCTCAAGTCAGCAGGATTGCTAACATCTCCGCCGGATTGCCCCACCCCTGTCATCCGCACGGCCAATTTCTCGGAAAATTCTATCGGCGGAGTCCCATCGGGCATACCCTCATATATGGCATCGTAATCTTGCAACAATTTGTAGATTTGTGATTGTCTCTTGATTAACCCTTGATGGTGTGCGTGATCAACAATATCAAACAAATGATTCTGAATTTCCAACGGCAATACGGTAATATGTTCCCCTTGCCCGTCGAATTTATTGACATTAAACCCTTTGCCAACCCACATGTATCTGTCGCCGTTCTGATGAGATCCGACTCTCCATAAATCATGTTCCGGAGAAAAATAGACAGCCCGCGCAAAAACCTCGTTGGATTCTTTAGGGTTGTGCACATAGGCAACGAATGCCGTCACTCCATTTTCATTCTCTTGGAAGGGTTCAGAAAGATAATATTGCGTGTCTCCGAACGTTATTTTATACCTCGGGTCAGAGAATTGTTTTGATTTGAATTTGGGCATATGGACATCCATGGATGCACCCGCAACTTTGATTCTATCCCCATTAGAATGCACGAGTGACCGGAATTCTTGACTGATTTGATCCTTCGTTTCCCGCTGATAGCCGGATATCTCTACTGGCGAAAGGAATTGAGCCGAGCGAGAGGACGAAACTTCCTGAACAACGGGGCTGGAGGCGGTGTCCGCGACAATCCTTGGCCTTGCGCCGGTTTCTAGCGCCTTCTTTATCATCCATTCTCCCATAGCCTTTTCAGTCTCGGTCATTGCCTTGTCTGGAAGGCTTGAAAGGTCATTTAGCGTAAACGGTCCAGCCTCAGCCACCATAAGGCCAAGAGGAATTTTGCCCCCATTTAATAGTTGGGTGGGCTTAACCTTCTCATTCTTCACCTTTTCTCCCACAGCGTCGGCGCGGCCCTGAATATATGAGATATCCCTATCTCCGATGGATTCAGCCGGAATTCCTTTAATCAATATGCGCACAAATCCGGCAGTGACCGACGGCAGTGTTTCCGTGCGGCCTGTTAATTTAGAAAGGTCGAAATCCCCGTAAGACCTGATCTTTTGATATTGCTGGGGAGAAACTTTTAAGATATTCCCATCCCGGGCCTCCACCTTTATTTCATGCTCATTGACCTCTCCCATCCGAAGGCCGACCGCTTCTGCCTGGACATTTCTGCCCCTGGCATCCTTGATGACCGGGATAAGAGTTGCCTCGCGGTTGAACCTTCTAGTCTCAAACGTAACCTCATACAGATCACCCGTCACACGGTCTACAAGCTGGATACTGGGAACGGCCGCATCGGCTTTTTGGCGCGGGATTCTCAAAACAACCTGCGGCTGTGTAACGGCATATTCCACCGGCGTCAAATTCCCCGGATAATCAAATTCCTGTTGCATCGCTCTGGGCAAATTCTTCCGCATATATTCCGCCGCATCCCCTGACCGAACGGCATCCTGGGCAACACGATTGGCCACCATTAACTGGCGGTCAATGGTTTCATCGCCGAACTGCCCGCCGTGGACCTTGGAAATGGCCCCGATATTATTGCCATCCAAACGATAGGCCAAAATCTCTTGGCTAGGGGCATCCCAAACGACAATACCGTATTCATCCGAACCCGGCCCCATCCTAAAAGCGCCGGCCAAGCTCTCTGCAGGACGTGTGCGGGCCACCGTATTAATAAAATTTTTATAATTGTCATTCCCAATAAAGATGTTTTCCTCTCC